>Ga0137398_10000544_pt1 | contig 13737 bp, 9 predicted proteins | sample czorhiz216metaG_FD_106659 | JGI IMG/M metagenome (GOLD analysis project Ga0137398, IMG submission 106659) | Vadose zone soil microbial communities from Angelo Coast Range Reserve, California, USA - czorhiz2.16 metaG | ecosystem: Environmental > Terrestrial > Soil > Vadose zone | place: USA...
AACAGGCGCTTGCAGGCAAACCCTCGGCACAGTCGGGCTTAGAATTCCTTCCTCGCTTTGGCGAGGGATTTCCTCAGGACTCGTAGTTTTTCACGAAGCCGGCCTTGATCTGCTCCCGTGATTCCGCGGAGCTGTGCTTGAGCCCGTTAGGGGCAGGTCAGCCAGGAACCGCGAAGATTTCTCCTGGCTTGCGACGACGATCCTGGTGGCGTCGTTCTTGTCCGTCGCACGGCTCAGGTGCTCGGCGCCGGTCTGGCACCCAACGTTGGTCCTTGAACGAGAGTAAGACTGCCGATTCGTCTCGAAAGCTCCGAATGTTGATTCCTCGCTGCCGCGCCAGTGATTCAATGTATTGCTGGGAGAGACGAAGCTCATCGGAATCCCCGGTGAGCGCGATTCTATATCTCGATAGCTCGCCCAAATTTTTGAAGTGATCAAGCAGCCCAGACTGTCCGACTTTGAATAGAGGTTTTGAAGCGTGAACCGCTATGAAGATCTGCGAGTGCCCGTACCTGCGCACCGCGGCTGCCACGGCGGCGAGAAACTCTTGTGCGTGCTCAGTCGTTTCCTGGCGGAACAGATCCGCTCTGAGATAATCGGGCTCGGCCGTAATCTGGTACCACATATCGTCGCGACTCACTGCGGGATGCGCAGTTGTTCGACCTCCCTTTTACTCTGGTATGCAGTGTCACCGGACTGCAATAAAACAACTCATTTAGCGTCATAGGCAGATCGGACTATAGGTTCTACTTAGTCTATTAAGACCACACGCTTACGATCTCGGACGCTTGATCAACGGCCACTCGAGGGAGGGGGTTGGAGCCATGAATAACGCTGAGGTCTTGAAGACGCTTCGGGGCGCAACGGATTTCTCCGCCTTGAAGGTCGCCGCTCTGAGAATGTGCGGACCTCGTGGCCCCGCGATCTCTTATGAGTTTATTTTCCATTCGGAAAAGCGTAGTGTCTCCTGCCTGCTGGAGATGAAGTACTCGTTGCCGGATGCGGAGATGCGCGAGTATCGGGCCTACGGCTTCGCCAATGTGATGTGCCTCGAATTCGATTTTGCAAGTGCACAGGACGAGGGACTGCGTGCCTTCAGCGACACCCACCGCGCGCCGTCCGACTCTCAACGGGCCGCTAGCACGACCGCCGGATAGCGGCGGGCTGGAGGTAAAAGTCTTCCACCACCGGGCTTGGCGCGAACGTCGGCTCGGGGCTCGTGAACCCAGTTTCAGATCCTTACCGGTTGGAGAGCCGCCGCTCCGACTCGCTGATTCGCTGGAAATATCGGGACCGGCCCGCTTTGAATATTCTGGGGATATTTGATCTACCTACCGAAAATATTACCAGTCTGAGTTACCGATTGCCGCTGGAGACTCAGGGACTTAAGCAATAGACAACTGCTGGATTGTGATTCCGGTTGTCGTGGGTTCGAGTCCCATCGGCCACCCCAGCCTGCCTGTTCCGCGCCGCCACCTGCCACGCCGCCCGCCAAGAATCGGACACCTAGGCGGAAACTCTCCTATCGACGGCACCCTCCGTCCTGAGCAGGGCCGTGATACTGCCGCGAGGCACGGGCTTGCCGATCAGGTACCCCTGCATCTCGTCGCAGCGCGCGAGCCGCAGGAAATTCGCCTGGTCTTCGGCATCGACGCCCTCGGCGATGACCTTCAGCCGAAGGGCGCGGGCGAGCGAGATCATGGTCGAGACGAGCGTCATGGTGTCCGGTTCCCTGAGCATCGTGATGATGAAGGACCGGTCGATCTTGAGCGACTGCACCGGGAGCTTCGCGAGGTAGGCGAGCGACGAGTAGCCGGTGCCGAAGTCGTCGATCGAGACGCTCACCCCGAGCTCGCGCAGTGCTTCCAGCTTCTCGATGTTGGCCGCGACCTCCTCCATCAGCAGGCTCTCCGTGATCTCCAGGTCGAGTCCGTGCGGCGACGCTCCGCGCTTGATCGCGGCCTCGACGATGGCGACGAAATTCGGCCTGCGCAGCTGGATCGCCGAAACGTTCACCGCGATGCGCGGGGCGACTATTCCCTGCTGCAGCCAGTGCGCGTGGTCGCGCACGGCCTGCTCCAGTGCCCAGCCCCCGACTTCGAGGATGAGACCCGTTTCCTCTAGCAGCGGGATGAACTCCAGCGGCTGCACCAGGCCGCGCTCGGGGCTCATCCACCGGATCAGCGCCTCGACGCCGATCACGCGCCGCGTGTCGGTTTCGACCTTGGGCTGATAGTGGAGGACGAACTCCTGTCTCTCGAGCGCCTGGCGCAGCTTGTTCTCCAGGGAGAGCCGCTCCGCAATCCGCTCCGTCAGCTGGTGCGTATAGAAAAGATAGCGCTCGTTCGTTTCCTTTGCCTTCTTGAGCGCGGCCTCCGCGTTCTTGAAGAGGGTCTCCGCGTCGGCTCCGTCGTTCGGGAACACCGAAAGCCCGACCTTGGCTGAGATCCGCAGCTCGGCCTCGCCTACGCGGAACGGCGTGCCGAAGCATTGGGCGAGCCGCTGCTCGGTGAGCCGCGCGACGTCGTCCTCGCGGTCGACACGCGCGAGCACCACGGCAAAGCGGTCTGCCGCCACGCGGGCAAGCTCGCTCGGGTCCTTCACGTATTCGGAAATCCGGCGTGCGATCTGCTTGAGCAGCTCGTCGCCCGCCGGGCGGCCGAGCGAATCGTTGATGGTCTTGAACCGGTCCACGTCCACGAGCCCGAGAGCGAGCTTGTGCCCGGCCCCGCGCGCTGCGTCCACGAATCGCGCCAGGCGCTCGCGGAAGAGCGTCGCATTCGCGAGCCCGGTGAGCGGATCGTAATAGGCAAGGTAGTTGAGCCGCTCGGCCTTCTCGATGTGCTCGAGCGCGAAAGCGATGTCGCCGGCGAGCTCGAGCAGCAGCCGCATCTCGTCCTCGGCGCCGAAAAAACCAGGCGAGTCGGCGTACAGGGCGAGCACCCCGGCCGGCTCTTCCGCCACGAGCAAGGGCAGGATGGCGAGCGAGCGAAAGCCCCGCTCGAGCGTTTCCTTTCGGAGCGTAATCCGCGGGTCCGCGGTCATATCGTCGACGATCATCGCCTTGCGCTCCTTCACCGCGCGCCCGGCAAGGCCGTAATCCCCGGGCACGTTCTCTTCGAGCCCGAGCGGTATCATTCCGATGTAGTCCTCGCCGACTCCGTCCCAGGCCATGGGCTTCACCCGATTCGCTTTTGCGTCCACGAGGCCGACCCATGCCAGCCGGAATCCTCCGGCCCGGACGACGATCCGGCAGGCTTCGCGAAGCAGCTCCTCGCGCTCGCGCACACGCACGATGGTCGAGTTGATTCCGCTCAGCACCGCGTAAATCCGGTTGAGGCGGGCGATGTGCCTCTGCTGCTCCTGGCGGGCGAGAAACTGCCCGATTTGGCTGCCGATCACGTGCATGGCACGCAGCAGCCGGTCCTCCGGCTCCCGGACCTCGCGGCTGTTGAAGGCGAGCACGCCGATCGTCGTGCCTTCGGCATTCACGGGAAAGACGACCCCACCGTGCAATCCCGCGTTGCGAGCAAGCTCGGCCTCCTCGATGCGGGAATCGCGGGTGATGTCGGCGACCCAAAGAGGCTCTCCCGACTGCCACACCTGGCCTGCCGGGCCGACGCCAGGGGCGCAACAGATGTCGCGCGATTTTTCGATGAACCGTTCGATGTCGGAGCCGGCGACGCTCCAGGCCTCGCTGAACCGCAGAGCCCCGCCCTTCTCGTCCGCGCGAAAATACCGTCCGACGTCCCAGCGCTCAGACTCGCATATCGCGCGGATGATCGCCTTCAGGCCGACCGACGCGCTGTCGGCGCCCGCGATGTGCCGGACCACGGTGTGCTCGAGCGCAAGCAATTGCTCCTCGCGCCTGCGCTCCGCGCGGTCGGCAGCCTCGCTCACCGCCCGCTCGATCGTGGGCGGGAGACGCACGAGGTTGGTCTTGAGGACGTAGTCGGTCGCGCCGTTCTTCAGCGCCCGGATGGCGTAGTCCTCACCAAGGGTTCCGGAGACGAAGATGAAAGGAACGTCGGGAACGATCTCGCGCGCAATCCTGAGCGCGCTCATGCCGTTGAATTGCGGCATGCTGAAGTCGGAGAGGATGACATGAGGACGGAATTCGCCGACCTCGCGCCGGAAGTCTTCCTCGCGCTCCACGCGGCGCGCGCGCACGGAAAGGCCTGCGCGCTTGAGCTCGCGTTCGGCGAGCTCGGCGTCGCTCGCGACGTCTTCCACCATCAGGACTCGGAGTTCCTGGCCCATAGGCCCTCCTTGAGCTTGCTGAACCTCCCGACTTCTTCGAGTCTTCGCTTCCCCAAGCGACCATAGGGGAACAGTGTAAAAACAGCAAGCTTTCCGCGAGGTTATCTATCGGAAATTCGTGCTTTTTCTTCGAAATCGGGGATTGCTGTCAGGAAAACCCGATGGAAAATGTAGCGAAAACTCTACAAGCGCGTCGACGAGATCGAAAGGGCCACGTCAGCGCTAAAGCAGACCTGCGCCGTCGGATACCTCTCAGTGACGCTGGTATTGCGTCGCGCCGAACAGGATCTCGCGCGCTTTGGGATCGTACTGGCCGGGCGGGGTCGTCTGCACATCGACGAGCACCTTCAGCGCGCGCTGCACCGCGGGCCGCGCCGCGATCCCGTCGAACCACTTCTTCACCTTGGGAAATTCCGCCCAGTCGATTCCGTTACGCTCACTTGCGCGCAGCCACGGAAAAATCGCGATGTCCGCGATCGAATACTCGGAGCCACCGAAGTACGCCGCTTCCGAGAGGCGCTTTTCCATCACGCCGTGCAGCCGCTTTACCTCGTTCGTGTAGCGGTTGATCGCGTACTCGATGGGCTCGGGCACAGCGTTGCTTCGGAAATGTCCGGCCTGCCCCATCATCGGGCCGACCGATCCCATCTGGAACATCAGCCATTGCAGGACCACGTACTTGCCGCGGTCGTCGCGAGGTAGAAACTTGCCCGTCTTCCCGGCCAGGTAAATCAGGATCGCACCCGACTCGAAGACCGAGATCGGCTTTCCGTCCGGCCCGTTTCGGTCCACGATCGCAGGGATCTTGTTGTTCGGGCTGATTCTCAGGAACTCCTGTCTGAACTGCTCGCCGACGCGGATGTTTACCGGCCGGACCTCGTACTCGAGCCCGGTTTCCTCGAGCATGATGTGGATCTTGTGCCCATTGGGCGTGGGCCAAGTAAAGACTTCGATCATCGGGAATTTCCTTTCGTTTGCAGGGATGTCTCGGAAAAGACTGGCGCGCCCGGCGGGAGTCGAACCCACAACCCCCAGCTTAGAAGGCTGGTGCTCTATCCAGTTTGAGCTACGGGCACGGGCAAAAACGTACTGCGGCCGCCTCGGCGGCGGCCAAAAAAAACTGGTCGGGGTGGAGAGATTTGAACTCCCGACATCTTGCTCCCAAAGCAAGCGCGCTACCAGGCTGCGCTACACCCCGCGGGTGTCGCATCTTACGCCTTGGTCCCTGGCACGGTCAACGCTGAAGAACCGGCAACTTCCAGGTGAAAAGTGACTTGCCCGCTCTGTTGATTTCTGGTATCAAATTGCATTCGCCTCATTGCCTCGCGCGGAGATTGCGAATTGGAGCTGCTCCACAAATCCTTCCCGCCCTACGTCCCGAAAAAGGGGGAGGAGTACATGAATCCGAGTCAGCACGCGCATTTCAGGAAAGTCCTCGAGGCGCTGAAAGTGGAGTTGTCGCAGGATATCGATCGAACCGTCCACGCGATGCAGGACGACGCAACCGTGTTTGCCGATCCGAACGATCGCGCCAGCCAGGAATCCGACATCGCCCTCGAGCTGCGCAACCGCGACCGCGAGCGCAAGCTTATCAGGAAGATCGACGAAACGATCGGGCGCATCGACAAGGACGACTACGGCTACTGCGAAAACTGCGGCATCGAGATCGGCCTTAAGAGACTGGAGGTGCGGCCCACCGCGACTTTGTGCATCGACTGTAAGACGCTCGACGAACTGAGGGAAAAGCAGGTGGCAAGGTAACAGGCGGACCATCCTGCTCCTGCTCGCGTGGGAGTTACGAAAAAAATGGCGCCGACGGCGCCATTTCCATTTTGACCCTCGAATCAGGATTGCGCCGCGGCCGTCTCCTTCACTGCCTTCATGCTCAGACGCACCCGCCCCTTCTCGTCGGCCTCGAGCACCTTGACTTTCACCTGCTGCCCTTCCTTGAGATAGTCGGATACGTTGTTGACGCGCTCGTTTGCGATCTGCGAAATGTGCAGCAGGCCGTCCTTTCCGGGAAGCAGCTGCACGATGGCTCCGAAGTCGAGCAGTTTCAGCACGGTCCCGTCGTACACCCGGCCCACCTCGACGTCCGCCGTGATGTCCTCGATCCGCTTCTTCGCCGCCTGGCCGCCTTCGGCGGAGACGCAGGCGATCGAGACGGTCCCGTCGTCGGAGATCTCGATCGTGGTCCCGGTCTCCTCCTGCAGCCCGCGTATGACCACACCGCCCTTGCCGATGACGTCGCGGATCTTCTCGGGATTGATCTTGATCTTGATGATGCGCGGTGCGTAGCTCGAGATTTCGGCCCGCGATCCCTCCAGCGCCTCCTTCATGATGCCGAGGATGTGCATCCGGCCCTCGCGCGCCTGTGCGAGCGCCACCTGCATGATCTCCTTGGTGATGCCTTCGATCTTGATGTCCATCTGCAGCGCGGTGATGCCGTTCTCGGTGCCCGCGACCTTGAAGTCCATGTCGCCGAGGTGATCCTCGTCGCCCAGGATATCGGTGAGGACCGAGAAGCGCTTTCCTTCCTTGATGAGCCCCATCGCGATGCCCGCGACGTGGGCCTTCATCGGAACGCCGGCGTCCATGAGCGCAAGGCTGCCGCCGCAGACCGAGGCCATCGAGGAGGATCCGTTGGACTCGGTGATCTCCGAGACCACGCGCATGGAGTACGCGAACTCCTCGGCCGTGGGGAGCATGGCGGCGAGAGCGCGCTTCGCGAGCCGTCCGTGTCCGATCTCGCGGCGCTTGGGCGAACCCATGCGGCCGGTCTCGCCGGTGGCATAGGGCGGCATGTTGTAGTGGAGCATGAAGCGCTCCTTGTACTCGCCCATCAGCGCGTCGATGATCTGCTCGTCGCGGCCGGTGCCCAGCGTGGCTACGACCAGCGCTTGGGTCTCGCCGCGGGTGAAGAGCGCCGAGCCGTGCGTGCGGGGCAGAACGCCCACGCGAGCGTTGATCGGGCGCACCGTGCGCGTATCGCGGCCGTCGATGCGCGCCTCTCCGTCGAGAATCTGATTGCGGACGATCTTCGATTCGAGCGCGAAGCAAATATCCTTGACGGCGTTCGCTTCGGGTCCGCCTTCGGCGCCGACCCCAACGGCCTCGAACACGCGTTTCCATATCGCGTCGATCGCCTCGGAGCGGGCCTGCTTTTGCTTGAGCTTGAACGCCGCGCGCAGGTCGCTCTCCGAAAGCTCGCGTATGCGCTCGGCGAGCGCTTCGTCCTTCGCGGCGGGTTTCCAATCCCAGGCCGGCTTCGCCGCCTCGTCCGCCAAGTCGTTGATCGCCTTGATCGCGGCCTGCATCTGCTGGTGCCCGAACACGACCGACCCCAGCATCACGTCCTCGGGCAGCTCGCTCGCCTCGGATTCCACCATCAGGACCGCGTGCTCGGTGCCCGCGACCACGAGGTTGAGCCGGCTCTCCTTGAGCTGCGTCGCGGTAGGGTTGAGCACGTATTCGCCGTTGACGCGGCCGACGCGCGCGGCCCCGATCGGACCGTTGAAAGGAATCCCGGAAATGGTGAGCGCAGCCGAGGCCCCGATCAACGCCGGAATGTCCGGATCGACTTCTGGATTGCACGACAATACCTGCGCAACGACCTGCACTTCGTTGTAGAACCCGTCCGGAAACAACGGGCGAATGGGCCGGTCGATCAGCCGCGAGGTCAGCGTCTCCTTCTCCGAAGGCCTGCCCTCGCGCTTGAAAAACCCCCCGGGAATCTTGCCCGCGGCGTAGGTCTTCTCGACGTAGTCGCAGGTGAGCGGAAGGAAGTCCTGGCCCGCTTTGGCCTGCCTCGCTCCGACCACGGTGCACAGCACGACGGTGTCGTCCATGCTCACGACGACCGCTCCGTGCGCCTGGCGTGCCATTTCGCCGGATTCCAGCGTCACCTGGTGCGCGCCGTAGGTGAATGTCTTCCTGATGGGGGTTAGCCGCATGATTTTCTCGATCCGTAGAAGGAGCTCGGGCGCCGTGCCCGGCTATTTTTATGAGGCCGGTGCCGACGCAGGGGCGCCGGACCGTATCTGGAAATCAAAACGCCCATCGTTGTCATGGGCGTCGGGGATTTACTTGCGCAGGCCAAGTTGCTCGATCAGCTCGTGATATTTCCCGTTGTTCTTCCGCTTGAGGTAATCGAGTATCTTGCGACGCTGGCTCACCATCTTCAGCAATCCGCGCCGCGAATGGTGATCCTTGACGTGCGTCTTGAAGTGGTCGGTCAGCCCGTTTATCCGGGCTGTAAGCAAGGCGACCTGCACTTCCGGGGAACCCGTATCGCCCGCCGCGCGCTGGTGCTGCCGGACAATTTGCGCCTTTTCCGTAACGCTGACCCGCATGCTCTAGCTCTATTATCTATTCGCGAAAGGCCGGCATTTTACCTTGAAATCAGCGCCTTCTACAAGCAGTTTTGAATCGAAAACACGTCAAGACAGCGCGAGCAGCCGTATCGGCTGCAAGGTGCCGCTTGCATCCACTTGCCCAGTGCCGAGGAACTTCGCGTCCTCGCCGAAAACGGCGACGCTGCCGCTTGCAGAGTCGACCGGCATCGTCTGCCCCTGCCGGAACTTGGCGGCAAGGGGGGCTTGGAGCGTGAGGCGCGGCCAGGATTGGAGCAAGGCTTCCAGGGGCAGGAGCCGCTCGCGTCGCTCCGCAGGCGAAATCACCTCGAGTGTTTCCAGCGTCGTCGCCTGCCGCAACGCGAACGGGCCCACGGAGATGCGCTGCAGCGCCGCGAGATGTGCGCCGCAGCCGAGTTCCGCGCCGATATCCTCCGCAAGCACCCGAATGTAGGTGCCCTTGCTGCATTCGACGAACAGGCCGACCGTATTGCCCTCGAATCTCTCCAGCTCGAGTCGGCGGATCGCGACGCGCCGGGCGGCGCGCGGAACGTGCTCGCCGCGGCGGGCGTAAGCGTACAAGGGCCGGCCGCGATACTTGATCGCGGAATATGGAGGCGGCAGCTGCTCGATCTCGCCTCGATAGCGATCGACTGCGGCGAGCAGCTCGTTGCGGGTTACTTTGACTTCGGCGCGCGAAAGCACCGCGCCTTCGGCGTCACCGGTCTCGGTGCGCTCGCCGAGCCTCAACTGCGCGCGATAGCTCTTGTCCGCATCGAGCATCCCGCCGGAAAACTTGGTCGCTTCGCCCAGCGCAATGACGAGCAAACCGCTTGCGAGAGGGTCGAGCGTTCCCGTATGGCCCGCACGCGCCGCCCCGAGCAGGCGCTTCGCTCTTTGCAATACTGCATTCGAGCTCGGTCCTGCCGGCTTGTCGATGAGCAGCACCCCGTTGATTGCCGCGTGCGTAGTTCCCACGGAGGCTCAATCCGCCTTCTTTCCGGTGACTGCCGCGTCGATCAGCTGCGAGAGACGCACGCCGCGCTCGACCGAAGCGTCGTGCATGAAGCGTATTTCCGGAGTGACGCGCAGTCTCAAGCGCCTCCCGAGCTGGACGCGCAGGAAGCCGGCCGCGTGCTCGAGCCCTTTTTCGATCCTGGCCAGGGACTCCGCATCGGCCAGTGCCGTGAAGAAGACTTTCGCGTAGGCAAGGTCCGGGGAGACCTCGACCCCGGTGAGCGTAATCATGCCGACGCGGGGATCCTTGAGCTCGGCGCGCAGCAAGTCCGACAGCTCGCGCTGGATCTGGTCGGCGACGCGGCGCAGGCGTTGCGGGTTGGCCATGGGGTCGGAGCGAGGCGATCCGCCATCCTACAGCGGATCCTTCGTCGCGCTCGGCGTTCCTCGGGAAGGCGTGGGCGTCAGAGCGTCCGCGCCACTTCCTGGACTTCGTAGATTTCGAACTGGTCGCCGACCTTGAGGTCGTTGAAGTTTTTCACGGACATGCCGCACTCGAACCCCGCCTTCACCTCGCGCACGTCGTCCTTGAAGCGCTTGAGCGAATCGATCTCGCCCGTATGGACCACGACGTTGTCACGCAGCACGCGCACCGACGCGTTGCGCCGCACCAGGCCCTCGAGCACCATGCATCCGGCGACGGCCCCGACCTTGGAGATCTTGAATACCTGGCGCACGTCGACCAGTCCGAGTATGTTTTCTTTTTTCTCCGGCGCGAGCATGCCCGACAGTGCCGCCTTCACTTCGTCGACCGCGTCGTAGATGATGTTGTAGTAGCGTACGTCCACCCCCGAGGCCTCGGCCGCCTTGCGCGCAGCCGTATCGGCACGGGTATTGAAGCCGATGATGACGGCCTTGGAGGCGAGCGCCAGATTCACGTCCGACTCGGTGATCGCGCCCACCGCGCTGTGCACCACGTTGACCTTGACCTCGTCGGTCGAAAGGCGGCTGAGCGCATGGACGAGCGCCTCCTGCGAGCCCTGGACGTCGGCTTTGATGAGAAGCGCGAGCACCCTCGCCTCGCCTTCGCCCATGTGCTCGAACAGGTTTTCCAGCTTGGCGGCCTGTTTCTTCGCGAGCTTCACGTCGCGGAACTTGCCTTGACGGAACAGCGCGATCTCGCGCGCCTTGCGCTCGTCGCCGAGCGCCATGACGTCCTCGCCTGCCGCGGGCACGTCCGACAGTCCCTGGATCTCGACCGGAATCGATGGACCAGCCTCGTGGACCGCGCTTCCGCTCTCATCTAGCATGGCGCGAACGCGGCCGAAGCTGCTCCCGGCGAGCACGATATCGCCCCGCCGGAGGGTTCCGGATTGAACCAGCACCGTGGCTACCGGTCCTCGCCCCTTGTCCAGCCGTGCCTCGATCACGAGGCCTTTGGCGAGCGTGTCCACCGGAGCCTTCAGTTCCAGCACTTCGGCCTGCAGCAACACTTGTTCCAGCAGCGTGTCGATTCCGGCGCCGGTTTTCGCCGACACGGGGACGAACGGCGAATCCCCGCCGTATTCTTCGGGCACCACGGCCTGCGCCACCAACTCCTGCTTGACCTTCTCCTGGTTCGCCTCATGCTTGTCGATCTTGTTGATCGCCACGACGATGGGAACTTCGGCCGCCCTCGCGTGATGGATCGCCTCGATCGTCTGCGGCATCACGCCGTCGTCCGCTGCAACCACCAGCACGACGATGTCGGTCACTTTTGCACCGCGAGCGCGCATCGCCGTAAACGCCTCGTGCCCCGGCGTATCGAGGAATGTGACCATGCCGCGCGGCGTCTGGACGTGGTAGGCGCCGATGTGCTGGGTGATGCCACCCGCTTCACCCGAGGCGACCTTGGTGCGGCGGATGTAATCGAGCAGCGACGTCTTTCCGTGGTCCACATGCCCCATGACAGTCACCACGGGAGCGCGCGGCATCAACGCGGCCTCGTGGTGCTCGGGCACGTCGGCGAGCAGGGATTCCGGATCGTCGAGCTTCGCCGCCTTGGCCACGTGGCCCATTTCGGTCACGACGATCATCGCGGTTTCCTGGTCCAGCACCTGGTTGATCGTCACCATGTTGCCGAGCTTCATCAGCACCTTGATCACTTCGGCAGCCTTGACCGACATCTTGTGGGCGAGATCAGCGACGCTGATGGTCTCGGGCACCATCACCTCGCGCGCCACCGGCTCGGCGGGCGCACTGAACTGCTGCACGCTTTCGGCAGCCTGCGCGGCCGCTGTCTTGTGCCGGCCCTTGGGGTTATGCCAACCGGAGGCCCCCTGCACGTCCCCGCGTGTCTTGATCGTGCGGCGTTTGACGCCTTCGTCCTTCCAGACCTTGATTTCCTTCGCCTTCTTCGCACCCTTCTTCTCAGTTCCCGGCGCGACCTTCGGCTTGTGCAGCGTGGTGTCGCCGGCAGAGGGCGTTGCCGCGGTCTTCGCCTCGGCCGGCTTGCCTTCGGCGAGCTTCTTCTCCCGCTCCTGCTTCTCGGCGACGTCCGCGGCCTGCCGTGCCGCCAACTCCTCGTGCCGGCGCTGCTCCTCCTCGCGGAGCTCCGCTTCGCGCGAATCGAGCGCCGCCCCGGAAGGACCTGACGCCTCCGCCGGCGCACCCGGCTCGGCGTCACGCTTGACGAAGATGCGCTTCTTCTTGACTTCGACCTGGATGGTGCGCGCCTTGCCGCTCGCGTCGGACTTCTTGATGATTTCGGAGGTCTGCTTGCGCGTCAGCGTGATCTTGTTCTTGGGCTCGGAGGAGCCGTGCGACTTGCGCAGGTATTCCAGGAGCCGGGTCTTGTCCTGCTCCGAAAGAACGTCTTCGGCCACTTGCTTGTGCACACCCGCGGCCCGCAGCTGCTCGAGCAGCTGCGACGGCGGCACTTTCAGCTCGCCGGCGAATTGGGCAACGCTCGTCTGGGCCATGGGCCGCCGTCACTCCTGGGCAAACCAGTGTTCGCGAGCCTTCATGATCAGGCTCTTGGCGCGCTCGGGGTCGACTCCCGCCATCTCGACGAGATCGTCCGTGGCGAGATCGGCCAGGTCGTCGCGAGTCTTCACCCCCGACCTGGCCAGTTTCGTCGCCAGGTCCTTGTCCATCCCCTCCAGGCCGAGCAGCGCCGGGTCGAGGTTTTCCGCCTGCTCCTCGCTCGCGATGGCCTGCACCAGGAGCGCGTCGCGCGCGCGGTTGCGCAACTCGTTGACCGTGGCCTCGTCGAAACCCTCGATCTCCATCATTTCGTTGATCGGCACGTAGGCGACTTCCTCCAGCGTCGAGAAGCCCTCCTGGATGAGCGTATTCGCGACTTCTTCGTCGACGTCGAGCCGCTCCATGAAGAGCTTTCTCACCGAGGACGCTTCCTCCTCGTTTTTCTTCTGCGATTCCGCCTCGGTCATGAGATTGATCGTCCAGCCGGTCAGCTCCGAGGCGAGTCTCACGTTTTGTCCGCTTCGACCGATCGCGATCGCGAGGTTCTCCTCGTCCACCACCACGTCCATGGCGTGCTTGTCCTCGTCGACGAGGATCGAAGACACCTCGGCCGGCGCGAGCGCGCCGATCACGAACTGCGCGGGGTCCTCCGACCACAGCACGATGTCCACGCGCTCCCCGGCCAGCTCCTGGGTCACGGCCTGGACGCGCGCGCCGCGCATGCCGACGCAGGTGCCGATCGGGTCGATGCGCTTGTCACGGGAATGCACGGCGATCTTCGCGCGAATTCCCGGGTCGCGTGCGGCCGACTTGATCTCGAGCAGCCCTTCCTCGATCTCGGGGACTTCGAGCCGGAACAGTTCCATGATGAATTCGGGCGCGGTGCGTGACAGAACCAGCTGGGGCCCGCGCACATTCCGGTCGATGCGCATTACGAAGGCCCGCACGCGGTCGCCCACGCGCAGATTCTCCTTGGGGATCATCTGGTCGCGGGGGAGCACCGCCTCGACGCGCCCGACCTCGATGATCGCATTGCCGCGCTCGACGCGCTTGATTGCGCCGTTGATGAGCTTTTCTCCGCGGGCGAGAAAATCGTTCAGCAGCTGCTCGCGCTCGGCGTCGCGGATTCTCTGGAGGATGACCTGTTTCGCGGTCTGCGCCCCGATGCGACCGAAATCGATCGGCTCGAGGGCTTCCTCGATAT
>Ga0137398_10000545_pt1 | contig 13728 bp, 11 predicted proteins | sample czorhiz216metaG_FD_106659 | JGI IMG/M metagenome (GOLD analysis project Ga0137398, IMG submission 106659) | Vadose zone soil microbial communities from Angelo Coast Range Reserve, California, USA - czorhiz2.16 metaG | ecosystem: Environmental > Terrestrial > Soil > Vadose zone | place: USA...
ATCCACACCCTCGTCAGGCTGCCCTTTTCCCTGCGCATCCTCCTTGAAAACCTGCTCCGTTGCGAAGATGGCCGCTTCGTCGGCCCTCCGGATGTTCGCGCCCTCGCCACCTGGACACCCAACGCCGCGCAAAAAGAAATCGCCTTCATGCCTGCACGGGTGCTGCTCCAGGATTTCACCGGCGTCCCGGCGGTCGTCGACCTCGCCACCATGCGCGAAGCCGTCCAGCGCATGGGCGGCAATCCCGCACGCATCAATCCGCTTTTCCCTGCTGAGCTGGTCATTGACCATTCCGTGCAAGTCGATAAATTCGGCGACGCCAACGCCTTCGGCCTCAATGCCGAGCTCGAATTTCAGCGCAACGTTGAGCGTTACGCCTTCCTCCGCTGGGGCCAGACGGCCTTCAAGAATTTCAAAGTCGTCCCGCCGGACACCGGCATCTGCCACCAGGTTAATCTTGAGTATCTCGCGCGCGTCGTTTGCGTCATGCCTTCCGGCAGAAACTTCGAAGCCTATCCCGATTCCGTCGTGGGCACCGATTCGCACACCACCATGGTCAATGCTCTCGGCGTTTTTGGCTGGGGTGTCGGCGGCATCGAAGCCGAAGCAGCGATGCTCGGCCAGCCTTCTTCCATGCTCATTCCCGAAGTCGTCGGCTTCCGCCTGCACGGCAGGCTTCGCGAAGGCGCCACCGCCACGGACCTCGTGCTCACCGTCACCGAGATGCTGCGCAAGAAAGGCGTGGTCGGCAAATTCGTCGAATTCTACGGCACCGGCCTGTCCACCCTCAGCGTTCCCGATCGCGCCACCATAGCCAACATGGCCCCGGAATACGGGGCCACCATGGGCTTTTTCCCGGTCGACTCCGAAACCCTCGCCTATCTGCAATTCACCGGGCGCAGGCACGAACAAGTCGCCCTGGTGGAAGCCTATTGCAAGGAACAATCACTGTTCCGCACCGATTCCACCCCCGATCCAATCTTCAGCGACAAGCTAGAACTTGATCTCGGCAGCGTTGAGCCCACCGTTGCCGGACCCAAGCGCCCGCAAGATCGCGTAGCGCTGCGCAATGCGAAGTCTTCTTTCGTAAAAGTGGTCGAAGGCTTGCCGCAAAAACAGATCCACGTCCGCAACAATGGCGATTCTTTCGATCTTTCCAGTGGCGCGGTGGTCATAGCCGCCATCACCAGTTGCACCAACACCTCGAATCCCTCATTGATGCTGGGCGCCGGCTTGCTCGCCAAAAAAGCCGTTGAGCGCGGCCTGCAAGTGAAACCCTGGGTCAAAACGAGTCTCGCGCCCGGCTCTAAAGTTGTCACCGACTATCTCGCAGCCGCGGGCCTCACACCGTTCCTCGAACAATTGAGATTTCACCTCGTCGGGTACGGCTGCACCACCTGCATCGGCAACAGTGGACCACTCTCCGACCCCATCAGTGCCGCCATCAAGGAAAATAATCTCGTGGCCGTGGCGGTCCTCAGCGGTAATCGCAATTTTGAAGGACGCATTCATCCGCTCGTGCGCGCAAACTATCTCGCTTCGCCGCCACTCGTGGTGGCCTACGCGCTAGCGGGTCGCATGGATCTCGACCTCACCACCGAAGCGCTCGGCAACGACAAATCCGGCAAGCCCGTTTTTCTCAGCGATATTTGGCCCACGCCGCAAGAAATCGAGACCACCGTGCGGGCTGCCGTTTCCACCAGCATGTACCAGAAGCAGTACAGTGAAGTCTATGAAGGAGACGCGCACTGGAAAGGGATGCATGTTCCAGAGGGCGATTTGTATCGGTGGGATCCAAAATCCACCTACATCAAGCTGCCGCCCTATTTCGACAATATGCCCAAGACGCCGCCGCCCCTTGCGGATGTGCACGCCGCGCGCGTCCTGGCCATACTCGGCGATAGCGTCACGACCGACCACATTTCACCCGCCGGCTCGATTCCTGTCGACTCGCCGGCCGGAAAATATCTCATCGCCAGCGGCGTAAAGGCCCACGAATTCAATTCCTACGGAGCCCGCCGTGGCAATCACGAAGTCATGGTCCGCGGCACTTTTGCCAACATTCGCTTGCGCAATCAACTCGCGCCGGGCACCGAAGGTGGCTGGACCCTGTATCTTCCCGGTGGCAACGAGAAAATGTCCATCTACGACGCCGCCGTGAAATACCGCGAAGCCGGCGTTCCCCTCGTGGTCATCGCCGGAAAAGAGTACGGCTCCGGCTCTTCGCGCGATTGGGCCGCCAAGGGCACACGCTTGCTGGGCGTCCGCGCGGTCATCGCGGAAAGTTACGAGCGCATCCACCGCAGCAACCTGATCGGCATGGGCGTCATGCCACTGGAATTTCAGAGTGGCGATACGCGCGAATCTCTCGGCCTCACCGGCAATGAGATTTTTGACATCGAGGGCATCGCCTCGCTGGCCCCGGGAAAATCCATCAGCGTGCACGCCAAATCCGAGGGCGGCAAGACCAAACACTTTTCGGTAATCGCCCGCGTCGATACTCCCGAAGAGGTTTCCTATTACCATCACGGCGGCATCCTGCAATACGTCCTCCGCCAAATGCTGTAGCGCCCGTTTTTACCGGGGTGCAGCCCGCCGTTATTAGTCGGGTGCCCCACATCCGTCTTTGCTGGCGGGTCTGGCACTTTCCTTCCCCCGCTCCTCGGTACTGTCCGCTGCTCGGCGTTAGATTCTACTGTTTGTAAATCCTGCCTTCCTTCATCACGAACGAGACATGCTCCAGCACATGAATGTCAGCCAGCGGATCGCCGCTCACCGCAATGATGTCCGCATATTTTCCCAGCGTTAGTGAGCCAAGCAGATCGGACTTGCCAAGCAGGTCGGCGGCGCTGCTTGTCGCCGACTGAATCGCCTGCATCGGCGTCATGCCGTAGTGGACCATAAACGCAAACTGCCGCGCGGCAACATCGTAAGGACAAACCCCGGCGTCGGTGCCAAAGGAAAGTTTCACTCCCGCGTGCAACGCTTTCCTAAAGCGTTGCCGGTGCGCTTCGCCCAGATCGCGATCGTGCTCCAGAAAATCCCGAGGCATATTCCCTTTGCGCCCCGCTTCCTGGATGCACTCTTCATCGTAAATATCCATGTCCAGATAAGTCCCGCGCTGTTTCGCCAGCGCGATTCCTTCGTCATCAATGAGCGTAGCGTGCTCGATGGACGCGACTCCGGCGCGAATCGCATTCTTGATTCCCTCGGGAGCGTGCGCGTGCGCTTCCACGCGAAGTCCGAAATTGCTTGCTTCGCTTACCGCCGCTTGCAATTCCTCCAGGGTGAACTCGGAAGCCTTGGGATTGCTGCCATGTGTCAGCACCGCGCCAGTGGCCAGAACTTTGATGTGGTCCACACCATCATGCGCCAGCTGGCGAACTTTTTGGCGCACTTCCCACGGGCTGTTTGCTTCGCCGTAATGCAGATCCCACGGCAGCGTGATATCCGGAGCGAAACCGGTCATCGCGCCGGCGCCGCCGGTAATGGTGATGTACGCGCCCGCAACGAACATACGCGGCCCGGCAACATAACCTTTGTTGATCGCATCGCGAAGGGCCACGTCGTTGAGCGCGCGATAGACGCCGACATCGCGGACAGTGGTAAAGCCGGATTCCAGCGTGACACGCGCGTTGGGAATGGATTCGAGCACCACTTGCGAGGCCGTGCGTCTGAGCTGAAATGTGGGATCGGCATTGTCTTCGTGAGCACCGTCGGCGAGATGGGTGTGACAATCGATCAGGCCGGGGAGCACGGTCATTTTAGAAAGATCGATGATCACCGCACCCGCGGGAATGGCAAGGTTTTCGCCGACGGATTCGATTTTTCCGCTCCGGATGACGATGGTTTGATTCAAGAGCGAGCGGCCGGCGTCCACGTCGATCAGTTTGCCGGCACGGATGGCGATGACTTCGACAGGCGGTTGTTGCGCCGGGCTTCTGACAGCGGCGGCAAGGATTAGCAGAACGAAGGAGAGGGTTTTTCTACGCATGGCGCATGATATCTGGGTCCTGCTGCGCATTCAAATTTCCGAGAAAGGAAAAATCTCACGCAGCGACGCCGGAGCGCAGAACTAGCAGCCCACTAGACGCGACGAGCGCCATGCATTCATTTTCGACCTTCGCGTTTTTGCGCCACCACCAGGCCGCGCGGAGTAGGCAGCAGCACAACGGAGATTAAACCTTCCTGCTCCATCTGCAGCGCCGCTTCGCGGACTGTTTTCATCGCGGAGCTGGCGTCGTGCATCAGAATCAATCCGTGCGGATTGACTTGCGGCAGAAAATGCCGGACTTCCTGGCCCCGAATCGGCGCATCGCTGTCGCAAAAAAGCAGATCGATCCGGCCGTCCACTTTCATCTCCAGGCTCGATTCATTCCGCGCTTCGATCCATTGCGCTAGCCCAGACGCCGCAAATCTCTCCTTCGCGGCACCGAACACTTTGGCGTCGTACTCGCAGGTGATGACGCGGCCGAATCCATTGGCCTTCAGGCCCTCGGCGATGCGCAACGTGCTGAGGCCGGAAAACGTTCCAGTCTCCACCACCAGTTCCGGCTTGATGGTGGTGATGATCGCTTTCAGAAAATCGAGCACTTCCACTTCGGCGGTCATGGAATCGTACATGTGCCAGCGCTCCGGGTGCGGGCATTCCGGCGTGGGCTTGTGATATTCCGGTTGCAGCACGTCGCCGCGCGCGGCGATGTGCTCTACGATGCGATGCTCCTTTTTGAGCGCATGAAATTGACTTTTGAGACGCCAAAGCAACACCGCGCCGAATACGATCGAAACCAGACTAGCGGTTTGCGCGTTGGACATTCCGAGAAACGAGCGCGGATTGATGCGAATGAATTCGATCAGGAAGCGCGCGATGCCGGTCAGAATCAAATAATTGGAGAAAATCTCGCCGCGGGCTTTTGGGCCTCGCAGCGACTTGCTTCCCATGTGCCAGAGAAACGCGGCGATGGCCAGCCAAATGAAAAATTCGTAGAGCGGCGTGGGATGCACGCGCTCGGCGGTAGGCACGACGCCGTTTGGAAAACTCATGCCCCACGGAAGCGAAGTAGGTACGCCGTAGTCGCCGTCGCCGGAAAGCAGGCAGCCGATGCGTCCGATAGCGTAACCCACGCAAGCGGTCGGCGAACAAATATCCAGAAACTCCAGGAGCGGAATTTTCAAGCGGCGCGCCAGAATGACCAGCGCCACGAAGCCGCCGAGGAAGCCGCCAAACCACGCGAAGCCGAAGCGGCTGAACAGCAATCCCCCAGGGTTGGCAAAAAACTCGCTAGGGCTTTCCAGTACATGGTAAAGGCGCGCGCCGATCAGGCCGGCGATGCCGGCCACGCCGATGATAAGAAAACCTTCGTCGCGCTGGCTGGCGTAGCCCGGAATGCGCTCGAGCTGCGCCCGCCGCCGGTCAAAATCCGCCTGGAGGATATACGCGGAAACCAGAAGCGCCGCGCCGACCATCAACCCAAAGGTGGGAAGGGTGAGCGGGCCAAGATGCAGAAAAGGAATCATAAATTCGACATCCGAGTATACCGTCGGTTGCCGTAAGTCGGTACGCCGCCGCCGGGCTTCCTTGCGGCCGACCGCCTGATGGCGCCCGGCCGTAACGAAAACATGCGATGCAACGAACAAGGAGGTAGCTGCACTACTACGTAACTAGACCAGTGGGCGCGTGCGGCCCGAGTCGGATTACTGCCCGAAGGGTCCGCGCCGGTTGCTAGAGGGAGGACGACATGAAAAAGCAGGTTACGCGGCGGCATTTTCTAGCCACTGCGGGCGCGGCAGCTTCGGTGACGTTGTTGAGTGAGCCGCTGTTCGATCGCGGCACGGCCGAGGCCGCGGTCCCCCTGGTGCGGCGCGACGTGGGTAAGATGGACGCAAGCGATCCGGTCCTAGTGTCGTACGGCATTGCTATTCAGGCCATGAAGGCACTGCCGAACAGCAATCCGCTAAGTTGGGCGTATCAAGCCGCCATCCACGGGACGACGTTGTCTGGTTCATTCACGTCGTGGAACACGTGCGAGCACGGAACGGATTTCTTCTGGTCCTGGCACCGCATGTATCTGTATTGGTTCGAACGCATCATCCGGAAAATGTGCAAGGAGCCGTGCTGGGCGCTTCCCTATTGGGATTGGGCGCCAGGCAACGAACTGTATCTTCCGGCGCCGTTTCGCGACACGACAAGCCCCCTGTACGCGCCTCGCAATACCGCGATAAACAATGGGACCGGCTCACTTAATTCCTTAGCCGTCGACATCAGCGGGGCCTTCAGCAACACGAATTTCCTCACCACTAACAGCATCATTCAAGGCCCGCATGGCAACGTGCACGGGGAAGTTGGAGGCTTGATGTGTTGCGTGCCCACCGCGGCGCTCGATCCAATCTTCTACCTGCACCACGCCAACGTGGACCGCCAGTGGAATTTGTGGCTGGCCCAGGGCGGCGGTCGCACCGATCCGTTACTGGACGTCGCGTGGAAGACGCGGCAATACACATTCTTCGACGAGAACGGAGCACAAGTGCAGATGAATGCGTGCCAGATCCTGCGCGCAGCGGAACAGCTCAACTACGTATATGAGTGTGAGCCGCCCGAGGTCAAAGAATATTGCAGACGAATTATTTTCCCACCGCCGTGGCAATTCGAGCGCGAAGTCATTCTGCACTTGCCGATCCCCCCGGTGGAGCTCAAGTCGGAGCCGGTGACCGTTCCGATAGAGCTAAAAGATCTGCGCTCGCGAATCGCGGGGATGGCGGAGAGCGCAACAGAAACGGTCTTGTTGGAGCTCGAAGAGGTGGTAGCGGAGAAACCGCCGGAAGCGGTTTGGGCCGTATATGTGGGTCCAGCAACGGGCCCGGAACTCAATGAGAAAAGTCCCTCCTTTGTCGGTAGCTTCTCCCTGTTCGGTGCCGGCGTCCGCAGCGAGACACATCACGAATTCAAGCCGGCAAACTTCCTATTTCCGCTGAATCGGGCGCTGCAGGCGGCGTTCAAAGCCAACGAGCAGCGGCTCTCTGTGACGTTCGTGCCTATTGCGATATTGATCGAGGGCAAGCCGACGCGACCCGAGGTGAAATCGTCAGTGCGAATTGGCAAAGCGACTCTGATCGTGGAACGCCGGACGGAGGCCCCGAAAGAGCGGAGCGAGAAGCCGGACTAGGAGATAGAACGGTTGTCGCTATTCGCCCGAATCGCCCTAGAAGAGCCACTACTTGTGGCGGATGTTGACCGGAGCTCTCGTGCGATCGAGCGGCAGAACTTGCAATTGCCATTTGACGGGGACAGAGGTCGGTACATAGCAAGTAGTTTTGTCGCACGCCTGATACTCGAGCTTGCCGGTGATGGTAAAGAGTTTGCCGTCTTTGCCAAGCGAGCCCCAGAATTCGGAGCTGGAGCTTACCCTGGCGTCCTGGCTGATCCGGAAGGTTCCCTCAAAGACCGGGACTTGCTCCTTAATCGCGGGCAGGTACAGGATTTTGGGCTGCGGGTAAACGGCGGGTTTCAGCTCCAACTGAGGGATAGCTTCTATTTCGAGCTTGATCGCCTTGTATCCTGGGGTGCCGGGTGCGTACACGTGCACGTCAGGAGGCAAGCGCAGTTCGGCAATGAGCGTGACGCGCGTGCCGGGAACACCGGTGGGATCGGACTGCTCGAGAGCCACTTCCAGGTGCGGAGCCTCGATGGTCTCGGTAACTTCTTGCGCTAGCCCCGGGAAAAGCTTAGAAATAACGCTGTTTCCGGTGAGCCGCTCACGATATTTGGCTTCGAAAAATTTTTCACGAATGACGCCCTGGGTGTCGATGAAAAAATAACCGGGGCGCGCGAAGCCTTTCTGCATGCCGCTGGCCTCGGCATTGAAGACGCCGTAGGCCTTGATGGTTTTTGAGTCCGGATCGGCAAGCAGCGGGTATTCGATTTTGTGGCGATCCGCAAAATATCTCAGGATCTCTTCGCTATCGTAGCTCATGGCCGCGAGCTTGACCCCTTGCTTCTCAAACCGTGCCATGGCGCTTTGCAGCTGCACCAGCTGCCCTTTACAGAAGGGTCACCAGTCCGCGGAACGGAAAAAGAGAAGAACAGTTCCGTTCGCGCCCTTGAGAGTGTCGAGCGTTTCTAAGCGGCCAAACTGGTCTCGCGCCGAAAAAGCCGGAGCTTGCTGGCCGGTGGCGAGTCCGATGGACATCAAGGCGATGGAAGTCACCTGGATGGTGTCGGTATCAAATACGCCGCGGACGGTGACCGTGTCGCCCAGGTGCGCGAGGACGGATTCCTGCGGCTCCAGGCCATAGATGAGCCGGTTGGTGTCGTCATACAACGCCAGCTTCGCACCGGGTACGTCCTTGGTGCACTCCGGAGATTCCGCAAAGGCTTCGTCGGCGTTACAACTGCTGGACACCAGAATACCGGACCAGGATGAGGGCTTTGCGTGGTTGTTTTGGCCGGCCAGGGTGAGCGGTGCCAAGGAGGAAACAACGAGCAAAAGGAAGAAGTGCGTTGTCAAAGTCTCGGCTTGAACCGACCGCATCGATTGGGGGCTTTCGTTGCGTTTTTAACTGCCAGTGTACTCTACGCTGGCCGGCCGCTCTACACAAGAGTTCCACCTAGGATCTGCAGGAGCGGCTCGGTGCTGTCGGTTGCCGTTAGCCAGTGCAATGGAAAGCCCGTTCATTAACTGCCAGGGCACCACGGAGCGGGATTTTGTGGCGGAAAACGCGGGGGAGGTCTGAAAATTAGGAAACGCAATTAGTTCGAGCCGAAGCGGAACAACCAAAAAGGGAAATTCAGGTCCGTCCATAAAGCAGTTCACGCGCGCTCGACGGATGAGGGCGCGGGAGGGCGATCGAGAGATGGAGCAAGAACGAAGGCGCATGCCTCGGGTCCCGTTTGTGGCCTCGGCGGAGCTGCTCGAAGTGGACACCGGGACGCGGATGAACGCGCAGGTCAGCGAGCTGAGTTTGCATGGCTGTTATGTGGACACCATGAATCCCTTGCCGAAGGGCACCAGCATCTACGTGAAGATTTTCACCCGGGAGTATTTTTTCGAGACGCCGGCGATTGTTGTGTACACGCACGCGCAACTGGGGATGGGCCTCGCGTTTCATGACGTGAAGCCGCATTTTGTGGGCGTGCTGCAGAACTGGGTGATGGCATCGGCGGAGAAAAAAGACTCAGAGACCTAGACCAGAAGCAGCCCTTTGCGGTCACCGCGTGCCAGGAGGCCCGGCCAGGCGATATAACACGTTCTTCTTGTTTTCCGCAGAAAGACCACCGAATAAATCGACGATTCTGCGCATGGCATCCTGCTCATTCATATTGCCTTCCGGGCTTTGCGCCGCAGCCTTCTGATTAGGGTGAGCCAGGCGCTTGTGCGAGTTGAGATGCCGCGAACTGTATAGGCCCCCACACACGTCGCACCGAACAGTTTCCGCCATAGCTGCAAAACTCCGATCTACAAGCTTTCAGAAGTGCATCCCGCCGGCCTGAAGATGAGACGGCGTGCCCTGAATTTCGGTTACAGACGTTCGCCGCGAGCAATACGGTAATGCGCGCGTAAGATAGTCAACTCATCAACACATCCCGGGGCAGTGCAGAAATTTCGCGGCCGGCAAAGTCGGCGCCGAATTGGACAGGGGACCAGTTGTGCGGAGCGTCGGCCAGAATAGTGCTTTTTCAATTATTGAGTGCGGCCCCTCACATCCGCATACTCGCGGCACTTCAAGCGGACGGCCGAATCTCGTGGACGATCCAAGTGCTGGATCGCACACGAGCGTGCAGTGGTTCAATACTGACGCATTCCAGCGGCTCGATCCGGCGTTGAACGCCGGTCAATTCGGCAACTCGGGGCGCGTTTTTCAATCTGTTCAATCACGCCAATTTTGGTTTGCCGGACAACGATTTGAATTCGCCGACGGCCGGAAAAATCCGGTCTGCCGCGCCGCCGAGACTGGTCGCTGAAGTTTTTGTTCTGATTGTGGGCGTTCAAACTTCCCGCCAGATTGCCTGGAAGTCTTATCCTAGCTGCATCGCTAAGGGCAGACCAGGATCCATCAGCGAGGATCCGCCATCGACGGAGAGCAGTTGACCGGTGATCCAGCTTGCTTCCTCCGAGCACAGCAGGGCCACGGCATTGCCAATGTCCGCAGGACGCCCGATGTGCTTCATGGGCGTCCAGCCGCTCTTGTGCCACTCGTGGATCATCTGCTGCGCTTGTGGCGGCAAAGTGTTTAGGACGCTGTCTTCAATCCATCCTGGGCTGATGGAGTTGACCGTAATCCCCCGCCCGGCGAGCGCCACGGCGAAATACCGGCACAGCGATTCCATGGCAACTTTTGCCGAACCCATGGCCACCCACGGCTGCCAACTTCCAGTGCGTCCCCCGGGAGCATAGGTGATCGCGATAATCCGGCCGCCTTCTTTCATCAGCGGCGCGGCTGCACGAACGCCAACAAGAAATGCCTTTGCCTGGGAGTTCATGGCCGTATCCCACTGCTCCAGGCTGACGTCCATGGGGCCGCTGTAGAAGGAAGGCACTTCGGTGCGCGCATTGCTGACGAAAATGTCCAGGCTGCCGAACTCCGATTTAATTTTGGCGAACATGCGCTCGATTTCCTTGGGCTGGCAGACATCCGCTTGCACCACAATTCCGTCGGACCCTTCTTCGCGAACTTTGGCAAGCGTGTCCTTTGCGGCAGCTTCATTTGATACGTAGTTGATGGCGATCTTGACTTTCTGTTCGGCCAATGCCCCGGGAACTCCCGGTTATCAGGGCCGTTCTGGTTCTGGATGCCATACACCCTCCTGAGGAAAGCGCGCTAGGGCGGGTTAGTGCGCCGTATGTTAGTGAGATGGCCCACAGACGTCAATGAAACGGTAGGGCAGGCGGCAACTAGCGGGAGGTGGCCGCTCGGCGCCGGGTGACGTAGTCGGTCACGTGCGCGACGAACAGCTCTTCGATTTGGCGCGTGATGGGGCCCGGCGCGGCGGCGATCGTGTGACCCGCGATTTCTCCTACGCCGATGATGTTGCGATTGGTAGAGGAGATGAAGACTTCGTCGGCGGAGTAAAGATCGTCGGGACGGAGGGTTTGCTCGACAACGTGGATGCCGGCTTCGGGAGCAATTTCCGAGAGGATCCCGCGGGTGACTCCTTCAAGGCAACCGGAGTTGAGCGGCGGCGTATAAATCTTGCCGTTTTTGACCGCAAAAATATTGGCGGCCGTGCACTCGGCGACTTCGCCGCGCTCGTTAAGCAGGACCACTTCGTCGAAACCTTCCTTTTGCGCTTCGGCCACAGCCCAAACATTGGGAAGCCAGGAAATGCTTTTTACGCCGGCGAGGGGAGCAGCGGCATGCCGGCCGTGAGCGCGCAGGCCCAGGCGGACTGGTTCGCGATATTCCGGAAGCGGAGCGGAATAAATGATGAGATCGACTTGCGGCTGCGACTCGTCGCTGCGCCAGAAACCGACTTGATTGTAGACAAGATAGATGCGCGCGCAGCCTTCGGTAACATTGTTGGCGCGAATGACTTCGTGGAGATGCATCCGAACCTTTGCGGACGTGTACTGCATGGGCAGGCGGATGAGCGCGGCATCTTTTTCCAGGCGGCGCCAGTGGCGCTCGTAGGCGAAGGCTTCCCCGCGAGAGATGCGCACGGTAGTGAACAAACCCCAGCCGCAGATGAGCCCGGCTTGCCCGGGAGACAAACGCACTTTCTCGATGGGCAACAAAGTGTCGTTGTGAAAGATGCCGCGATGAATCAAACCTAATCCCTCGTCACCCTAATTGTAACGGAAAAACACATCGGCAGGAGTGCTAGGCGCAAGCGTGATGCGGAAAAAAGAACTTCCGCCAGAGTCAACAAACGCTCTGGCGGAAGGATTCCATTTCCGATGATCTTCAGAATCTGAGTTTCAAGGCCCACTGCAACTGCCGCGAAGAGCCGGAATCCGCGGTCGGGAAGCGGGTGCTGGCGACAGTTGAGAACGTGTTTGGCACAACATTGGCCGGCGAGATGGTAATGATGCTTGCGCCGTTGGCCGCCAAGGGGCCGGGTTGGCCAAAGTTGGGGTGATTGAACAGATCGAATGCATCCAGACGGAATTGCAAATTCATTCTCTCCGTAAGTTTAGTGTTCTTTATGAGCGCCAGGTCGACGTCAGCGAAACCGGGACCGTAGACGGTGTTCCGGCCGAGGTTGCCGAAAGTGCCCGGGGCCGGTGTCGAGAAAACCGCCGACGGATTGACAATCCACTGACCGAAGGGATTTCCGCTCACCTGAACCGGCCCATTGACATTGGGTCGAACGGTATTGGCCTCGCCGGTGATGGCGGAGCTGGCCAGCACGATGGTGAACGGGTTTCCGGTCTGCACGCTGACGATCGGAGCCAGTTGCCAACCGCTGACCAAACGATTGCGCGTGAACGGCAGATCGTAGATGGCGTTGGCAACAAACCGGTGGCGAACGTCGAAGTCAGAACTGCCGCGGCTGCCACCGATATTGTTGCTGTCTTGCACGAAGGGCAGTTGATTGTTGCGGGAAACGTCGTCAATCGAGTGCGACCACGTATAGGAGCCGTTGAATTGTAGGCCGTGTGAAACCCGCTGGGTGGCGGTAATCCATAAGGAGTGGTAATTGGAATTGGAGCTGCTGTCGCGTTCGGTGATGCCATTGGAAAGCGTTACGCCCGGCAGGAACGGACTGCTGGCAGACAGCGCCAGGAAAGGCCGGCTCAGAGCATTTCCAGGAACCAGCGACTGGTTGACGTTGCGATCGATCTCCAGATGCGTTCCCTTATTGCCAAAATATCCGATCATGATCCCCAGGCTGCGCGTCACGTACTCGGCGCTGTACGTGGAATTGTCGATTTTGAATTCCGCGACGGTATTGATGCCGGGTTGGAAGGTAACCTGATTCTGCACCATATCGCTGAGGTTGATTCCGTTGATCATGAAATTGACGGCGTCTTCACGGCCTCCGGCGGAATTAAAAGCAAAGGAGCCGCCCGCGCAGGGGCGCGGTCAGGAAGCCATTCTGCGGAGGAGTTACGGTGCCGGGCACGAGTAAAGCCAAGTCAACGAAGTGGCGCCCGTTGAGGGGGATCTCCTGCACCACGTTTTTGTCGATTACCTGGCCCACGGTAATGCTCGTGGAATCGATGACTGCTTGCGTGCCTTCAACCATCACCACCGTGGCGGTGGAGCTGGCTACCCCAAGAGCGAAATTCTGCACCGAGTTCTGGCTGAAAAATTGACCATGGAGGCTTCTCCCTTCTGGCGTAATATCGCTGCCATTTCTCGATGCTTTAGAACAGGAGCGATACATTGAAAAAGGAAAAGGGTCGGAGAGTGTTTCTGCAGCAGGGATTGGCCGGCGGGTTTCTGACGGCGATGGCGCCGTTGATGCGCGTGGAAGTCCTCGAAGCTCATAAACCGCCGGAAGGGTTGCGGGAGGCGCCAGAGTTTGGGTTGGAGGAAGCTACGATTAGGGAGTTGCAGGATGGAATGAAGTCGGGAAAGTACACGGCGCGGGGGATCGCGGAGAGCTACCTCGAACGAATTGCCGCGCTCGATAAGCGCGGGCCGGCGGTGAATAGTGTGATTGAGGTGAACCCGGATGCATTGGCGCTTGCCGAGGCTTCGGACAAGGAGCGGAAGTCGAAAGCGGCCAGGGGGCCGCTGCATGGGATTCCCATGCTGATCAAGGACAACATCGACACTGCGGACAAG
>Ga0137398_10000547_pt1 | contig 13720 bp, 9 predicted proteins | sample czorhiz216metaG_FD_106659 | JGI IMG/M metagenome (GOLD analysis project Ga0137398, IMG submission 106659) | Vadose zone soil microbial communities from Angelo Coast Range Reserve, California, USA - czorhiz2.16 metaG | ecosystem: Environmental > Terrestrial > Soil > Vadose zone | place: USA...
CATGATGGGCCCGGCGCGCCCCGTGCTCATCGATCAGTTCCTGGAAGAAGCCACAGAAGTAGATGTCGATGCACTGGCGGATGGCACCGATGTGGTGATCGGCGGAATCATGGAGCACATCGAGGAAGCCGGCGTGCATTCCGGCGATTCTTCGTGCGTTCTGCCGCCGGTGAGTTTGACGCCCGCGGTGCTGGACTCCATTCGCGAGTACACCAAGCGTTTGGCGCTGGCGCTCAAAGTGGTCGGGTTGATGAACGTGCAGTACGCCATTCAGCGCGACACCGTGTACGTGCTGGAGGTAAATCCGCGCGCTTCGCGCACCGTGCCGTTTGTCAGCAAGGCCACGGGCGTGCCGCTGGCAAAGGTGGCCGCGCGTTTGATGGCCGGTAAAAAACTGGCGGACATGAATTTGCCGCTGGTGCGGCACAACGGCGTTTCCGAAGTGGCCGTGCACGAGTTTTATTCCGTGAAGTCGCCGGTGTTTCCATTCAACAAATTCCGCGGCGTGGATACCATCCTCGGCCCGGAGATGCGTTCGACCGGGGAAGTAATGGGCATCTCCAGTTCCTACGGGCAGGCGTTCGCGAAAGCGCAGCTGGCCGCGGGGCAGAGATTGCCGCGCAAGGGAACCGTTTTTCTCAGCGTGAACGATCGCGACAAACGGCATGTCGGTGCGCTCGCAAAGGATTTGCAAGCACTGGGCTTTCAGCTACTGGCCACGCGCGGAACCTGCGCGGCGCTGGAAGCTGCGGGCGTGAAGTCCGAGGCGGTATTCAAGGTGAACGAAGGCCGGCCCAACATTGTGGACTTGGTGAAGACCGCGAAAATCGATTTGGTCATCAACACGCCCCTCGGCCGCGAGTCGTTCTACGATGAGAAATCGATTCGGCGCGCAGCCATTCGCTACAATATTCCGTGCATCACCACGCTGGCGGCGGCGCACGCAGCGGCTCGCGGGATTCGCGCGCTGGTGGACCAAACGACGGAAGTGGCGGCGCTGCAGGACTTGCATCAGCGCAAGGTCGCAGCTTCTGACGGCGCAGGAGATTGAACATGGACTTGAGCGGAGTGTACGCGGCGCTGACCACGCCGTTTCAGGCGGATGGTTCGGTCGGGATTAGGGAGCTGAAGCAAAATGTTCAGCGCTACGAAGCGACGGGCCTGGCAGGCTACGCCGTGCAGGGCTCGACAGGCGAATCGGTGCTGCTCTCGCGCACGGAGTGGGACAGCGTGCTGGTAGCGGCGAAAGAGTCGGCTGGCCCGAAAAAGCGGCTGCTGGCGGGGACCGGGGTTGAATCGACCGCGGAGACCATCTCGCGGACCAAGCGCGCGGCGGAGGTGGGCTATGACGCGGCGCTGGTGAAGACGCCGTACTACTACAAGCCGGTGTACCAGCCGGAAGTTCTCATCGCGCATTACCGGCGTGTGGCGGACGCTTCGCCGATTCCGGTGCTGCTGTATTCGGTGCCGCAATTTACGGGCATTTCGCTCGAAGCACCGGAAATCGCAGTGCTCGCGGAACATCCGAATATTATCGGTATCAAGGAGAGCTCCGGTCACGTGCAGCGCGTGGGAGAAATGGTGGCGGCAGTGCCGGCTTCGTTCCAGATTTTGACGGGTGGCGCGGGCGTGTTGCTGCCCTCGCTGGTCGTGGGCGCGAAAGGCGCGATCCTGGCACTGGCCAGCGCGCTGCCGGAAAAATGCGCGGAATTGTATGAGTTGGCGCGGCGCGGAGAGTTGCAAGCGGCCCGCGAGCTGCAGAAGAATTTGCTGCGCGCTTCCAAGCTGATTGTTTCCGAGCTCGGGATCGCCGGCGTTAAGTTTGTAATGGACCAGCGCGGATACCATGGAGGCGCGCCGCGTTTGCCGCTGTTGCCGCTTGCGGATGCTGCCAAGCGGCGCGTCTTGGAACTGCTCGCCACTTTTGAACCTGCTGCTGCGCGGGCTTAGCCTAAAGAGAGGGATTTAACTACGCAGCTCACAAAGTCAGAGCACCGAGACCCGATCAGGGACGCTACCGTTTGCACGGTGTGTTCGTCCAAGAAGGGGTATCAGCGACGGTTCCGGATGCCCTGATTTGGTGTCACCAAAGAGCGTGTGTATCATCTAAATGCCCATGGGCTGTGTCTCTATACCTTTTCGCCGACTGCCCCATCAACCAAAGCTATTTGTCCGACTCATTGAGGATTTCGCTCGAGTTTCGCAGTTTTACGCGCACGCGCCGAACCTCGATGAGGTGAAGCGTCTAGCCCGAGGCCTGGAGTTTCCCGCCGAGCGACGCCTGGAAGTTGCCGCGATTTTGCGGCAGCAGAATGAAGGTTTCAGAGCAGGCGCGGCGGCGCTTGGCAATCTCGAAAAATTGGAGCGCGGCGCGGTGGCCGTGGTCAGCGGGCAGCAGGTTGGACTGTTCAGCGGGCCGGCGTATGCGATTTACAAGGCGCTGACCGCCATTCAGATCGCGCAGGAACTTAGCGACTCCGGGGTCAAGGCCGTACCAATTTTCTGGATGGCCACCGAAGATCACGACTTGGATGAAGTGCGGCATGCCACCTGGTTCGACGGCGGGAACCTGGTGCGGTTCGAGCTTCCTGGCGCCCGAGAGGCGCGGCCGGTCGGGAATGTGCCCCTTGGTGCGGCGGCGGAAGAGAGCGCGAAGAAAGCCGCGGGACTGCTTTCCGGGCCGGCGAGCGATTTCGTGTCGGAAATTCTGCAGCAGAGCTACCGCGCTGACGAGACCTACGGCAGCGCGTTTGGGAAATTGTTTGCGGGGCTGTTTCGGGAGCAGGGACTCGTCTTGCTCGATCCGCTCGATGCGCGGCTGCATCGCATGGCCGCTCCGCTCTACAAGAAAGCGATTGAAGACCGCGACGAGCTAAACGAAAAGCTTTTGCAGCGCGGCAAGGAACTGGAGCGCGCCGGTTACGAAGTGCAGGTGAAGGTGACGGCGCGGAGCACGCTGCTGTTCGGCATCCGCGACGGCGTGCGGCAAGCGATTGCCACCAGCAACGGCAGCCTAAAATCGGGCGAACTTTCCTGGACGCGAGCGGAAGCGTTGCGCCAGGTGGACCGAGCGCCTGAAACGTTCAGCGCGAACGCTTTATTCCGTCCGGTGGTGCAGGATTTTCTTCTGCCTACCGTGGCATATCTTGGAGGGCCGGCGGAGATTGCCTATTTCGCGCAGTCTTCGGTGATTTACGAGCATGTGCTGGGGCGCATGCCGGTGGTTCTGCCGAGGGCGGGATTTACGATTCTGGACGCCAAGGCGGAAAAGCTTCTGCAGAAGTACGGCCTTTGTATCGAGAACCTGTGGGCCGGTCCGCAGGAGCTGCGGCGCAAGATGGAGTCCGTCTCGGTCCCGCCCGCGCTGTCCGAGGGCTTCGATCGGGACAAGGCGCAGATGGAGAGTACCCTTGCGGAGCTCGGAGCGCAGATCGAGAAGCTCGATCCGTCGTTGGCCGGGGCGGTGACTACGGCGCGTAACAAGATTTCTTTTCAATTGGAAAACCTGCGGCGGAAGACCGGCCGGGCGCTGGACCAGAAAACGAGCCTTTTGGCTGAGCACGAGCGGTTCCTCGAAAATCTCCTTTATCCCGATAAGCAATTGCAATCGCGGGAGTTGTGCTTCCTGCCGTTTCTGGCGCGTTGGGGCATGGAAGGCCTCGGCGAACTGCAGAAGCTCTCTGGCAGCGACACGCTCGGCGAGCACAGGATTGTACGAATTCCGTAGTACCCCCTCCCCCCCTTTTTCTGGATCGGCCCCTTCTAAAGAATTTAGGAAATCTGCGATGGGTGGGAATGTTGAGACCCGCCTTAACCAAGCTTTTGATATTAAAGCAGAACAAAGTCAAGGGAAGTGAGACTTGATTGGTGGTTCATCAGTTTCCGATAACCCGGGTGGATTCCAAGGGTCGACCCAATACCAGGTCGAAGTCGACTCGCAGGGCTTCCATAAGCCAAAAATCGTGTGCCGGCTTTGGTTCAATGCAGAGAAAGAAAGAACAAGAAAGAAGACCAAAGAAAAAGCGCTTTTAAGTGCATGGAGAAGCTGTGCCTCAAAAGGGATTTGACAGGGCCGGCACTCTTAGAGACCGACGATTAGCGGTAACCGGACAACGCCTATTGCTGCCAACCGCCCCCCAGAGCTTCGTATAACTGAACCAAAGCTAACAACTCATTGAGTTGGGCTTGGACGAGCCCAAGCTCTGCGGAGAAGGCGTTCGTTTCGTTGGTCAAGACTTCGAGATAACCCGTAACACCGCCCGTGTAACGCATGTGAGAAAGACGCGCGGCGTCCTGCGCGGACTGGAACAGAAGTTCCTCCTGGGCGCGGAACTCTCTGGTCTTACGGTATGCGATCAATGCATCGGACACGCTGCGAAACGCGCCTTGAATGGTTTGCTGGTAGAAAAGCAACGACGCTTGCTCCTGGGCTTCTGCCAAACGGACATTCGAACGGAGTTTCCCTGCGGTAAAGATGGGTTGGGTTAACGACGCTCCGAAGTCCCAGGTGCCTGCCGGGCCGCTGAATAGATTCGTGAGCGCCGCGCTCTGGAATCCGGCGGTGCCGCTCAGTGAGATCTGGGGAAAGTAGGCAGCTTTGGCCACGCCGATTTGCGCGTTCGCGGCGATCAACTGTTGTTCGGCTTGGCGAATGTCGGGCCGTCGTTCCAGCAGGGAAGAGGGAAGGCCGGAGGGAACCGCAGGCGGACGTGGCTGCTCGGTGAGCGCTTGCCCGCGGGCTACGGTATCTGGATTTTTCCCGAGGAGAATGCTGATCAGGTTTTCTTCCTGTTCGATCTGCTGTTCGAGCGAGGGGATTTCTGCGGCTGCAGTGAATACTAACTGTTCGGCCTGGCGCACATCGAGCATGGAGGTAGAGCCGCGATCGGCGAGAATAGTGGTCAAACGCAGGGATTCCCGGCGGGAAGCGAGCGTGCGTTTGGAGATTTCCAGCTCGAGGTCGAGGGCGCGAAGCTGGAAGTAGGCGGCAGAGACGTTGGCCACCAGGATGAGCATGACTTCCTGGCGGGCCGATTCACTGGCAAGAAGGTTGGCGCGCGCGGCTTCCGTCGCGCGGCGGAATTTGCCCCAAAAATCAACATCCCAAGCGGCGGACGCATTCGCGTGCCCGGTGCTTCCTTCAAAAGCAGGGAGAAATTTAGACTTGGCACTGCGTTGATCACTTAGTCCGGCGCTTGCGCTGACAACCGGAAACTGATCAGCGCGGGTGATTCCGAGTTGCGCTCGAGCTTGCAGGATGCGCGCTCCAGCGATACGCACGTCGTAGTTCTGCTGGAGGGCTGTGCGGATGAGAGATCGAAGTTGCTCGTCTTGAAACACGTCCCACCACTTTTGGTCACCAAGTGAGGCTGAATCCGAGGTCCCGGTTTCTTCGGGCGCCAGACCGCGATAGGTGCCGGGAACGTCTGCCACTGGCTTTTTGTAATTCGGGCCGACGGTGCAGCCGGAAACCAGGATCGCGGCGCCCACAAGAGCAAGGAAGGTGCGCATATCAGTTGCCCTCCGCGGGAGTGGGTTTCGGCTGCAGAATGGCAGGTTGGCGTTCCTTGCCCGCGCCGGACCATTTTTCCACCACGTAGAAGACCACCGGAATGAAGAAAATCCCGATGAAGCTTGCGGCCAGCATCCCTCCAATAACGGTGGTACCCATAATCTGACGCGCAACCGATCCCGCCCCAGTCGCCGTCCACAGCGGAACGGTACCGAGGATGAAGGCGAACGAGGTCATCAGGATCGGCCGAAGACGCAAGCGCGCGCCTTCCAGCGCTGCGTCGACAAGAGGCTTACCCTTTTCATATTCATCCTTGGCGAACTCGACGATCAGGATTGCGTTCTTGGCGGCTAACCCGATCAGCATGACTAAACCGATTTGCGAATAGACGTCGCCTTCAATTTGCACCATATAGCTCGGCAGGAAGGCCGAGAGAACAGTACGGCGCAGCCAAAGAACGGTAAAAGCTCCGAAAACTGCAATGGGCGTGCTCAGCAGGACGCTGAAGGGAAGCGACCAGCTTTCGTACAACGCCGCCAAAATCAGGAACACAAACAGCAAAGAGAACCCAAAAACCGCGGCCGGCGGAACACCTTGCTGCGCCTTCTTCTCCTGGAAGGACATGCCCACATAGTCATAGCCCATTTCGCGGGGCATCGTTTGCGCGAAGACTTCTTCAAGAGCGGCCATGGCCTGTCCGGCACTGTAACCGGGAGCTGCGGCGCCGTTGATTTGTGCGGCGCGGTATTCATTGAAGCGCATGGTAAATTCTGGGCCGGGCCGCGGTTCGAATCGGGTGAGCGCGGAGAGCGGCACCATTTCGTTCTTACTATTTCGTACGAAGAACTGGCCGACATTTTCCGCTCTGGTCCGGTAGTCTCCTTCGGCTTCGATGTAAACCTGCCATTGTCGGCCGAAGCGATTGAAGTAATTAATAAACAGACCGCCCATGAAAGCCTGGATGGTCTTGTACACATCGCTGATGGGAACGCCTTGCTTAATAACTTTGTCACGGTCCACATCGATAAATTGCTGAGGCACGCTCGGGAGGAAGGTGGTGTTTACGCCGGCAATCTCTGGACGCTTCCGCGCCGCGGTCAGGAAAGTTTGCAGATTGGATGCGAGGAATTGCACATCTCTGCCGGCCCGGTCTTCGAGCGCAAACGTAAATCCGCCGGAGGTGCCGACTCCGGGAATGGCTGGAGGCGAAAACGAAAAGGCGATGCCTTCCGGAATCTGGGAAAGCTGTTGGTTGATTCGCTGCTTGATCTCCTGAAACTGTTCCGCTCGAGACTTGCGCTCGTCCCAGGGTTTGAGCGTAACGAAAAAGAACCCGTTGTAGCTGGTGCGGACAAAACTAAGCAAGCTGAAGCCGACAACACTGGTGGTGTATTGAACTCCCGGCGTATGGGCCAGTACATCCTCGATTTTCCTGGCGACCGCATCGGTGCGTTGGAGGGAGGCAGCATTCGGCAGTTGGAGATTGATATAGAGATAGCCCTGGTCCTCGTCGGGCAAAAAGCTTGAAGGCACCTTGTTGCCAAAAAAACCAGCCGCTGCACCGAACGCCACAAGAAGAATCAGCGCGAACGCGCTCTTACGAATCAGTGCGCCGCAGAATCGAACGTAAGCATTTGTGGCACTGGCAAAGCCTCGGTTAAACCAGCCGAAGAGCCTTTTTAGAAATCCTCCGCTGGGGGTTCTCGGCCGGAGCAGCAGTGCGGCCAGAGCCGGGCTAAGGGTGAGCGCGTTGAATGCCGACAGAATCACGGAAATCGCGATGGTCACGGCGAATTGCTGGTACAGACGTCCGGTGATGCCGGGCATGAAAGCCGTGGGAATGAAGACGGCTGAAAGAACCAGGGCGATACCGACCACCGGACCGGAAATCTCTTCCATCGCCTGGAGAGCTGCAGCCTTAGGTGCCAGGCCCTCCTCAATGTGGCGTTCTACCGCCTCCACGACAACAATGGCGTCGTCCACCACCAGACCAATGGCCAGTACTAGGCCGAACAACGAGAGCGTATTCACGGAGAAACCAAACAGCGGAAAAAACATGAATGTGCCGACCAAAGAAACAGGTACAGCCAGCAGCGGGATAAGGGTGGCTCGCCAGCCTTGCAGAAAGATGTACACGACAATGATCACCAGGACGATAGCGATGACCAGCGTGATGACGATTTCCTTCATCCCTTGGGTCACCGCTTCGGTGGTGTCTAGCGAAACCACATAGTCCATGTCGTGCGGGAAGCGGGTCTTGACCTCGGCCATCAGTTTCTTAAGGCCGTCGGCGGCTTGCACGGCGTTCGAGCCCGGCAATTGGTATGCCGCGATAATCGCGCCGGGTTTCCCATTCAAGCGGCCCAAAACGCTGTAGTTCTGAGCGCCGAGCTCAATGCGGGCCACGTCTTTGAGGCGGACCACCGCGCCTCCGGGCGATTCACGAACAACGATTTGTCCGAATTCTTCGGGAGAAGTGAGCCGGCCTTGGGCTCGGACAGAGTACGTGTACTCTTGCCCTTTGGGAGCAGGTTCACTGCCGACCTGCCCCGCGGGATTCACAGTGTTTTGCGACTGAATCGAGCTGACTATTTCTGGAACGGTGATCGCCAGCTTGGCCAATTGGTCAGGCTTGACCCACAGCCGCATCGCGTACTGGCCGGCGCCGAAAATTTGTACGCTCCCAATACCGTAAAGGCGGGTGATTTGATCAGCAAGATTGATATAGGCGTAATTGGAGAGGAACCGCGCATCATAGGTCCCCTCCGGAGAGTACAGAGTTAGTAGCATCAGTGGAGCGGTGACCGTCTTCTGGACGGTGACGCCAAAATTCGTAACGTCCACCGGGAGTTGCGACGCGGCTTGCGTTGAACGTATCTGCGTCAGTATAAGATCGGTATTGGGGTCGGTTTTTACATCGTAGTCGACGATGAGTCTCATCACGCCATCAGCCGTGGAGTTTAGCGAATACATGTAGTTCATATTGTCGACGCCGCTCATTTGCTGCTCGATCGGCGTGGCAACGGACTGCTCGATGGTTTGGGCATCGGCGCCTACATAGGTGGCTACGACTTGAACCTCAGGCGGGACGATGCTCGGGAATAGGGCCACAGGAAGGCCCGTGATGGTGACTGCGCCTACGATCACCATGAGAATTGCGATAACCATAGCCACAATCGGACGGTTGATGAAGAACTTGGACATGGCTCAGCTGCCTTTCGTTACCGGGGTGCTTTGCTTGACCCTTACGGCAGAACCGTCTCGAACCTTTTGCAAGCCTTCGACTACGACAAGCTCTCCCGCGAGTACGCCGCTTTCGATAATCCACATCGTGCCCACACGTTCGCCGACCTTAATCGGCCGGATAGCCGCCTTGTAGTCGCTGCCGATCACAGCCACCTGATAGCTTCCCTGAAGTTCGGTCACGGCCCTTTGCGGAACAAGCAGCGCACCAGTTCTGGTTTCCCCGGCGGCGCGCACCCGTCCGAACTGGCCAGGGCGCAGGATGTTGTTGGGATTCGGAAACGCACAAACCAGCCGGATGCTGCCAGTTGTGACGTCCACCTGCCGGTCGGTCAAAAGAAGTGTCCCTTTGCGCGGGTACACCGTTCCATCAGCGAGGACGAGGTCAAAGGGCGGCGCATCGGACGGCACTGCCTGCTGGTTGTGAGCGTTTATTCTTGCCGCGTAGTGCATGTACTCCTGCTCGCTAATGGGAAAGTACGCTTTTATCGGATTCACCTGCGATACCGAGGTTAGTACGGTCGTTGGACTGATCAGGTTGCCAATCTGCACTTGCGCGATTCCCGCGATGCCGTCCACCAAAGATGTGACATGCGTGAAGTCCAGGTTCAGTTGTGCTTGTTCCACTTGCGCCTCAGCGGCCTTTACTGAGGCTTTGGCGGCGAGATTCGCTTGGATATCGTTGTCCAGTTGACTCTGGGCAATGGCCCGCTCCTTCGCCAAAGGCGTGTCGCGATCCACATCGAGCTTGGTTTTCCCCGACTGGGCCTCGGCTTGCGCGAGTTGTGCCTTGGCTTGGTCGAGCACGGCCTGAAACGGGCGAGGGTCGATCTGGAAAAGGATTTGCCCCTTCCGGACGAACGATCCTTCCTTGTAGGTCTGGTTGACAATGTATCCTGTTACTTGCGGCTGGATCTGCGCGTTGACGTAGCCATCCAGCGTCGCGACCCATTCGCCGTAGATCGGAACATCCTGTTGTACTACTCTGACGACCTCGACCTCAGCGGGTGGCGGCGGGGCAGCCGCTTTTTGGGCCTGGCAACCTAGGAGCACGGACGAAGTGAGCGCCACCAGCAGAGCCAAAATGGTCGGAGTGCTTTCAAGAATGATAGGTGATCTCCGAGAGGGGAGACTTTTTATGCTGAACATAGTTGAGGTTCCTTGCGCGTGAATTCGACGTTGAGTTTCCTGCGCCAACTCGCTCATGCGGCGTGCTGATCGCCACGACAAGCGTAGTGCACTATATATGGAAAGGTTAGATGCACGGTTCTTCTTTTTGTAAGGTCCGTGAACAAGTTGGCGACCAAATTGAGGGTCACTTGATCTCCCCGAAAATCAGCGAAAGATTTGGAACCGCTGGACATCCAATCCGCGACCCCAGAGATATTTTGAGCAGTTGCTAACTCAGCACGCTTCTAAGGTTCTTAGACAGATGAGATGGAATCTCCGCTCCTAATCCACGCTAATCGGACACCTGATGGTTCTTACTTCCCATCCTCGGTAATCCGAATAACTACGCGCTTGAAAGCGGTCAGATTGACCGGCCCCATTGCTGGGGTGCGGAATCAAGTGTATTTTGTGATTGGCCAGAAAGCCAAAAAAAGCCAAATTGTTTGCGGACAGGTGGGTTTATGAAACGTCGCGATTTCCTGCGCTCTGCAGGCGTTGTGTCGGCAACTCTGGCGTTTCCGAGGACGGGACGCCGGTGGTCACCAGGGGCAGTGCCAGACACTTGGCGCACCTTCGAATTGACGACGAGCGTGCAGGTTCTGAACAGTTCCGGAACGACACGGATATGGTTACCGGCGGCGCTCGTCAATCCAACGCCCTTCCAGAAGACGCTCGCTAATGAGTGCAAGGCCGAGGGTGGCACCGCGAAGATGGTCGAAAGTAGTACCGACACGCTTGGGATCATCGCAGCGGAGTTTCCTGCTGGCGTGCATCCGATTCTTACCGTCACGAGCCGAATCGCGACAAAGAACTATGCGGTAGACCTCTCCGCAGCTGGCAATGCGCCGAAAGGAGATCAAGCGGACTTGGAACATTTTCTGCGGCCGACGAAGCTGCTGCCGACCGACGGCATCGTGAAGACGACTGCGACCGAAATCACCAAGGCCGCGAAGACGGATGTCGAAAAGGCGCGCGCGATCTACGAGTGGATCGTGGCGAACACGTTCCGAAATCCGAAAACGCGGGGCTGCGGCGTTGGCGATATCCGCTATATGCTGGAAACCAAAGATTTAGGCGGCAAGTGCGCGGACCTGAATGCGCTGTTTGTCGGGCTCGCGCGCGCGGTGGGCCTTCCGGCACGCGACGTGTACGGCATCCGGGTTGCCAAGTCAGACCTGGGGTACAGGAGCCTTGGCCCTTCGACGGAGATCGTGACGAAGGCACAGCATTGCCGCGCGGAGGTGTACCTCGGCGGCTACGGGTGGGTGCCTGTTGATCCTGCCGATGTGCGGAAGGTGGTGTTGGAAGAGCCGCCGGGAAATCGTACCTTGGACGATGAGATGGTGAAAAAAGCCCGTGTGCGTCTGTTCGGGTCTTGGGAGATGAACTGGATAGCATACAACTTCGCGCACGATGTGACCCTGCCAGGATCAAACGGCGCGCCAATTGGATTCCTAATGTACCCCCAGGCGGAAACGGCCGACGGCCGACTCGATTCGCTCGATCCGGACGGCTTCAAGTACGAGATCAAGTCGAGAGAGATCACCGCGGCAAGTAGCTGACGGAAACTGACCACCGGGAAGTTGCAGACTGGTGAGCGCCGGATAGACCGGCTCCTTTCCCACTCCGAATTAAGCCGTAATCGCAAACTGATGACCTGCTACCGACCCTTGCGCGTTTTCCTTAGAGCAATTTGGGGACGAGCGCCAGCTGGCTGGCTATGCACAGCCAACGATAGTCGCGCTTGATCCAGGTGTCGGTGAAGCGGCCATGGTGTTCGTAGGGTTTGCCTTTTAGAGTGCCTTTTTCGTGGGTAGCGCCGATGACCACGACGGTGTCGCCGTGGCGGTGGAGCTTCATGTCTTGGGATACCTCGGTGGTGAGCTGATTGGATTTGTCGCGGATAGAGGCCAGGAACTGGGCTTTGTTGAGGACCGAGCCGTCGTAGTCGGTGAGGACGAAATCGGAGTCCAGCATCCGTTCCATAGCGTTGGCATCGTGGGCCATTTGCATCTGATTCCAGAGATTCTCGAAGGCGATGATTTGGGTTTCGTCGCCTTCGGGTTGCGCGGGATTCTGCGGCACAAAAACAGAGCAGAGGAGGAACAGGAAGGTGAACAGGGCTGGCATGATGACGCGCTCCTTGGCAGCTCAGAATCTAGAATCTATGCATGTGCCAAGAGATTACAGGATTGGTTGGGATGTCGGGTTTGCGACGTGAGCAAGGGTTGGCCAAAAAGTTGACAGTTGAGAAAGGCGCCCGCCACAGTCCTCGAGCGCCACGGGGCACTGGTACCTGACGCGTTACGAGGCACTCGATCAGCCGGGGTAGGTGCCGGGCTGGATCGGCAGGGTGGAGGCGCCGGCGTCCAGGTGCAGGGTGGTGCCAGTTACTTGGGCGGATTCGTCGCTTAAGAGGTAGACGATGGCGTAGGCGGTTTCCTGCGGGGTTTGTGGGCGGCCGAAGGTTAGTTTTTCGCCGGCTTTGCGGAGCTCTTCGGGGCCGCGGCCTTCGCCCTTTTGGATGGCTAGTTCGCCTTCGGTGAAGATCCAGCCGGGGATCACGTAGTTGACGCGGATACCATCTTGCGCGAGGGCGCCGGCCAGCGTGCGGGTGAGGGTTAGCAGGCCGCCTTTTGCGGCGCCGTAGGCTACCAGCTTGGGCAGGCTCTGGATGCCGCAGATGGAACCCATGTTGACGATGCTGCCGCCGCGGGCTTCGCGCATTTTGGGTACGGCGTACTTGCAGCAGTAGAAGGCGCTCCGCAGGTTGACGTGCAGGACCTCTTCCCATAGCTCGGTGGTGGTTTGCTCGAGGGTGGCGCGGGGGAACCAGCCGGCGTTGTTGACCAGGCCGTGGAGCTGGCCGTGGGCGTGAATGGTTTGGTCAATCAGGGTGGCGCATTGGGATTCGTCGCGCAGGTCGACGGGGAAGAATTGGGCGCGGCCGCCGTCGTCGCGGAGCGTGGCGGCGGCTTGCTCGCCGCGAGCTTTTTGGATGTCCGCAAGCACTACCTTCGCGCCTTCCGCGGCGGCCATGCGGGCGCAGCCGAAGCCGATGCCCTGGGCGGCGCCGGTGATTAGGACGACTTTGTCTTGAAGGCGATTGGGCATGGGCAAGAGGAAAGAATTTAACACAGCGCGGTCCGAGTTAGCCTCGTCGGATGGTTCGGGAGCGGTTACATTAATTGGACGTCGAGGTTCGATAGGATTCTAGGCTAGGAGAGAGACGGATGGAAACGTTGCGGGTGAAAACGGAGCGGCGGACGCAGTTGGTGGATATTACTGGCCTGGTGGAGCGGGCCGTGAAGGCGTCGGGGGTGGTTTCGGGGATTTGCTATGTGTATGTGCCGCATACCACGGCGGGGGTGGCGATCAATGAGCACGCGGATCCGGATGTGGCTTCAGACCTCGAGGGGGTGTTCGATCGATTGGTGCCGCATTCTGGACCTTATCGTCATGGCGAGGGGAATACCGATTCGCACGCTAAGGCCGTGATGGTGGGGGCTAGCCAACTGATTTTTGTGGAGGAGCGCAAATTGGTGCTGGGGCGGTGGCAAGGGATCTTCTTCTGTGAGTTTGATGGGCCGCGGGAGCGGAAGGTTTTTGTGCGGGTGGTGTCCCAGGGTTGAAGAGTAGAAAAAATGAGCACTGCCTTAGATTTTGGCCCGGGCCGTCGAGACGTGCTGGCAGGATGCCAGCGCTACACCGGGCATGTTAGAGTTTGCGAGTGATGAATCGACTCGGGATTTATGTGCAGGTGCCGTTTTGTCAGACCAAGTGCACTTATTGCAA
>Ga0137398_10000548_pt1 | contig 13718 bp, 9 predicted proteins | sample czorhiz216metaG_FD_106659 | JGI IMG/M metagenome (GOLD analysis project Ga0137398, IMG submission 106659) | Vadose zone soil microbial communities from Angelo Coast Range Reserve, California, USA - czorhiz2.16 metaG | ecosystem: Environmental > Terrestrial > Soil > Vadose zone | place: USA...
GCATCGCATCCCGTGAATTGAGCGCCAGGTTCATGAGTACCTGGCTCACCTGACCCGGATCAGCTTTCACGTAACCCAAATTACGGTCTAGCCTGATCACTAATTCGATGTCTTCGCCGATCACGCGGTGGAGCATCTTTTCGATTTCCAAGACCGAAGCATTTAGGTCCATAACTTTCGGTTCGATGACTTGCTTGCGACTGAATCCAAGCAGCTGCGCGGTCAGAGCAGCAGCTTGCTGTGCCGCATGCCGAGTGGCTTCGACACTCTTGCGCAGGCGGTCGTTCGCACCCGTGTGTTGGTCAAGAATGTCGCTGTGCCCGAGGATGACGCCGAGGAGATTATTGAAATCGTGGGCAATTCCGCCAGCGAGGCGGCCAACGGCCTCCATTTTCTGCGACTGCAGAAGCTGTCTCTCAAGACTTCGACGATCCGTTATGTCCTCGGCAAACACCTCGAAATGAGCAAGGGAGTTGTCCTTTTCTAGCACTGCATGCCCGGTCATTTTGACGGTGATGATCTGTCCATCTTTCCTCCGCCATTCGGCCTCGACTCCTTGAAAGTCCTTCTTGGGCCAAAATTCTTTGACCAAGCGCTCACGGACTTGCGGGTCGCGATAGATGTTGCTCTCGACGTTACACCGTAGGAGTTCCGCCTCCGAATCGTACCCCAGCATCTTCACAAGCGCGGGGTTCACCTGGAGGAGGCGGCCGTCTAACGTGGCACGATAGATTCCGTAAGGCGCGTCATGTACGAGTGAACGAAAGTTTGACTCCGATTGCTGGAGGGCCTCCTGGGTGCGCTTCCGCGCAGTGATATCGCGGGCGATCGCCGAAGCACCCACCACCTTTCCGCTGACATCTTTTATCGGCGATATGGTCACGGAAACATTGATCTTGTGTCCGTCTTTTCGGACGCGAACCGTTTCATAATGCTGAATTCTCTCGTCTCTCTTGATCCTCTCCAAGATTTCAGGGATCTCGTCCTGGTGCTCAGCAGGCACAAGAATTGCGAGCGGCCGTCCGACCACTTCACTCGCCGTGTAGCCATAGACCGTCTCTGCGCCTATGTTCCAGCTCGCAATCCTCCCATCCAATGTCTCACCTACAATTGCATCATCAGAGGACTCAACAATTGAAGCCAAATGAGAGAGTGCAGCTTCGGTTCGTTTGCGCTCCGTGATGTCTCGCGTGATGGAGAGCATACATGGCTGGCCGTCCAGCATCACTCGCGCGGCCGAGAGCGTAGCAAATCGGATCTCCCCTCCCTTCGGGCGGAATCGAAACTCCTGTTCCCGAATCTCTCCGTCCCGTTGTAGCTTCTCAAGAGTGTTCCGATGCCACTCTGTTTCCACGAATAGATTGATGTCCGAGGGAGTCTTGCCCACCACCTCCTCGGCAGTATAGCCAGTGAGACGAGTGAAGCTTTCATTCACTTCGATGTAGCGGCGCTCCGGGAGACTGCGTAGAGAGATGGCGTCCGGGCTCGCTTGAATCATTTTCGCGTATCTGTCTTTTGCTTGGCGGAGCTCTCGATCTACGCGATCGCGATCAGTGATGTCGCGGACTATTCCTGTGAAAATGCGACTTCCCTTGTGGACATGCTCCCCCAATGAAACTTCGAGAAGAATTTCCCTTCCGCTGCGGTGCAGGCCGGTCAGTTTCAGAGCAGTCCAGGAAAGATGTTTCTTGCCCGTTTGCACACATCGTCCGATAGCCGCCCGGTGCGCCTGACGCAGATATTCGGGCATCAGCATAGTAATCTCTTGGTCCATCATCTCGGAAACGGAGTATCCGAAGATTTCTTGAGCGGCTTCGCTGACAAAAAGAATGATGCTTCGTTCGTCGATGGTGATGATGGCGTCGGTGGCCGTTTCAGTGACAACTCGAAAGAGTTGCGCTGGATCTAGAGACGGCTTGCGGGAGCTGCCGCGCTTTGGGGCTTTAGGGATCCTTGGCTTTGAATTCGGCATAGCTGTCTCACCCCTGGCCGCCCGGGGCCGGAGACCCCGCGCACTTGTGGCGCGGCTTTCACAAGGGGATTAACCACCAACAAAGACTGATGTAGTCGAATCTAGCACAAGAACTTTAGGGCCAGGCGCGCGCCTGCACGAGACTTGCCGAACTAGAAAACAGGCGGATGAACCGAAGAAAAAGTATGGCTCTGTAACCATTCTGAGTCTGGGCTTCGGAATAGACAGAATCTTTTCCTGCCCGGGTAATATCAGCGAGAGGAGTTGATTTGCAGGTTCGACGATCTGACGGCACCGACACGAATGACGCCTCTATACCAGCATTTTCCTGCAAACTGGTCCGCTGCGCCTCTGGTAATGAATTCCGCCACCGTCTCGAGTGACAGAATGCGATAGAGACCTGTGTGCCTAGCCGTTCGCTAAACTCTTCGGGAGTTCCGACGATCTCCGCGCTTACCGCGAATTGCTCTTTGTCGAGTTCTTCCTGGGCAGTCTTCTACTTCCGCTCGGTGTGGGCAAAGAGGATGTGCAAATGAGGATGCTGCCTTGTAGCAATAATTCGCAGGGGCCAGTCCTTCCCCTTGCCATGCTGGCCCCTGAGAATCTATGGATTCTAAGCATGTGAAATATATCGTTGGTCAGGTATTGGTGTCTGTTCCATATTGTACAGATTGGTCTTTTTTTTTATTCTTGCGTGCGGCCCATGGAATCAAAGGCGGGCGGCGTTTTAGCAAACGACAAGGCGGTTTCGGTCGGACGGCGCAAGGAATTGCCTATTTTCGTTTATTAGATGGTTTACCCGCTCCGAGGCAAACACGCGCATAGCTCTCGCCCACTTCAGCCGTAGTTAAGGTTCTCCGACTTTGCTGCCAGTATCGGCTGCCGGTCTTTTGAAGCTCCCCCAACCTTGAAACTTGCCGAGAATTCCACAACTCGGATATCGTGAAATTCGTTAGAGCACGTCGATAAAGCCTGTCCAACGCCAGAGCCTGCAGCCGGGCGATCCGTGGCAACCTGTGCGTGCGGCTGCCAAGCTCAAGGACTATCCGTTTTATCCGGCGGCCCAGAGGGAGTTTCACTTTCTTCGAGGCCGCCCGGCGGAGGCGGCGAAACAATTTGAAAAAGCCATGAAGCCGGCCCGCAGCCGGTCTGAAAGGAGTTTTTTTCGAGCGCAAGTCAAAGCCTTGCTGGCAAGGTGCCGCGGAAATCAATGCTCGTCGGTGATTGAGTAAGAGAATGTTTGAGTATGTTTTGCCGGACGCTGGGCCTAAGCCGCGAAACAACAAGAATTTCATTCAGCTTTTGGGCTGAGGTGCGCGTGCATTAATAAATATGTGCTTGAGCCCATTGGAACGATGCGATCCGAAATCAAAAATAGAGACCATGCCGCATCATCTTATGCAAAGGGAGCCGCAACGCCGATCTTGCCCACTTTGTCAGTGTGGCCGCTCCCCTCCGCCCCAGATCTTAGGCGGCGCTCCTGGTAGCGGCCCCGGCTCTTCCTCTTCCCGCTCTTTGACTATTCTTGGCGCTGGTAGGAACACGGTTTCCCGATTCTTCACCCTGCCTTTGCCCCTCAGCTTTTGTGCGAACGGGTTCCAGCATTCGGAGCAGATATCGTATTCCTTGCCGTCCATTTCCTTCTGCAGACAATCTCTTGCTTCGCCGCAGAGATCGCAAATCATCATGGATTCCCCTCCTTGAAACTCCCTGCCACGGTTCTTGATTTCGTTTCTGTAGCGTACACGGGAACAGCCATGCGGTCCACCAACGTTAGTGCTGCGCACATGGCCGTCCATCGCGTCAGCCGTAAAAGCATATTTCCATCTGGTATTCGTCGGCAGTCTCCGACGCCTTGCTTATTCCCAAACAAAGAGTGCTGCCAACAAGAAGTCCCTTCGCTCTCGTCGCCGTCAAGGGGCAAGCCCGCTGACGCGGCTCTAGGCCCACTCTGGAGCGCGGCTTCGCTGCTTGAATAATGCGGTTAGGAGAGGGGTGGACCTCTCTGGGCCCTCGGTTATGAGCCAAGCAAAGTATCTCGGCCAGGGGCATTGTCGGCAGGATTGGTTAGGTGTATGTTGGTTTCCCGGCCGACTATTTTTTTCTGGCGAAATATGTGTGCCACGCGGAACCCGGCCCGCCTGCTGGCCTGCCCGACATAAAATTCAACGCTGTTTGACTGGGGAGACTATTTGCCGTGAAAGCTCTTGCAGCATTTTGGATGCGCTTGCTGGCGTTTACTCTGCTTGTTCTGATTGCCGGAATCTTACTCATTGAGAAGCACACTCCGTCCAAAACTGACGTCGGAGGCGATGGCCCCCAATCCGCTCGGACCCTAGGTTCAGTTTACGCTGCGCCGGCCCAGGTCAAGCTTGTGAACCTCATCCCCGCAAGTCTCAGCGGCGAAACCAATCAAGATAGCGAACCTTTTCTCGCTGTCCAAACTGCCAACCCACAGGTCATGGTCGCTTCGGCATTCACTCCCAATCCCGTTTCGAACAGTAGCAATGCCCCCATCTACGTTTCCGAAGACGGAGGCAACACCTGGATCCTGAACGCCATCACTCCCGTTCCGCGGATGACCTGCGACATCACGCATGCCATGCCCACGGGAGAGAACCATCCGCGCGGGGACCTCCACGCTGGCACGCTGGCTTGCGCCGCATCCATCACGCTCGACGAGTCGGAATCCAATGACGTTTCTTCCAGTGCGGTTATGAACGTACAGTCCACCCGCAGCAACGTGGACCAGCCCTTCGTTCGGGCCCTCGCCATTTCCAAGACCGATCACATCTATGTGGGGGTCAATGATTTCAATCAGCCCAGTGGCCGTACCGCAACGGTGGACGTCTCGGTCGACGGTGGGGCGACCTACAAATCGTTTTCCATCGAAGCCCGCAATACCGCGGGACAGGATGGGCCTTCAGTTCGTCCGGCAGTCGCCCCGGACAATACCGTTTACGCGGCCTTTTTCGGCTGGCGCAAATTCAACGGAACAAACGCCACGAGCGACGTCGTGGTCGTGCGCGACGATGCCGGTGGCACCGGCCCCCATCCTTTCCAGGCGCTTAGAGACCCGTCCGATAAACTTCCGGGCCGTCTGGTCGTGAAGCGCACCTCCATTCCGTGGTCCAATGCGCCCACACTGGGTCAGGAACGCATCGGTTCCACGCTTTCCATCGCCGTCGATCCCCATAACAGTTCCACGGTGTACGTCGGTTGGGCCGACCACGGACGCAAGGGCGACATCTATACGCTGCATGTGCGTCGCTCGACCGACCGCGGGCTGACCTGGTCCAAGGCGGACCTGCCCCAAACGACGATCAGCAACGCCACGAACATCGCCTTGGCGGTGGCCAATAATGGCGTCGTCGGTCTTCTCTACCAGCAACTTTCTGCCGGCCGTTGGGTTACACATGTGGTGCAATCGCACAATGGCTTCGTAACCGCTCAGGACCTCATTCTCGCGAGTGTCCCGGCGGATACGCCCACACAGCAGTTCTTGCCTTACTTGGGGGACTACGACTATTTGCTTTCTGTTGAGAACGAGTTCCGCGGCGTTTTTTGCGCCAACAACGCACCAGACCGCGGCAATTTTCCACAAGGCGTAACCTACCAACGCGCAGTGGATTTCAGCTCCAAGACGCTCACGGATGGCTCAGGCAACCCCGTGGCGGTTTCTATCGATCCATTCTATTTTAGCGTTCCCGTGATTCCCTGAAGCGCGTTCTGCACCGTGACGCGGAGAAGGAGAGGCGTATATGAATTCCTCGCTAAGCTTCCTTGTCGGCATGCTCTCGACGGTCTGGCTTGTACCGTCCGCCGCCGCGTTCCTCGAAGGGCAGAACAACCAGGCTGCTCTCGCCAAACAATCGAGCATCGTCTTTTCGGGCACGGTAAGCCAGCTTGGCGCAGTCTCCTTTGTGGGCGTCCCTCAATCGCCGCAGACGATAGTCGTTCGTGTGGACTCCGTCTTGAAAAAGCCTGCGGCCGTTTCGCTGAAGAAAGGCGACAACGTCACCGTCGAGGTGAAAGACCCATCCGCCTTCCAACCAGGGGCTCAAGCAACGTTCTACACGGAAGGTTGGATCTTTGGTTCCGGTGTGGCCGTCAAGGAACTGGGGCATGACTTCAACCCGGGCGGAGGAGCTCCTGCCGAGGGATCCCCTACGGGCCAACCCGCCTTCGGCCAGATGCAAAAGCAGATCGGCGACCAAGATCTCCAAAACCGCATTGCCTCGTCTGATTTGGTGGTCATTGGTCGCATTACGGATGTCCACCGCTGGACCATACCCAAATCCGCCGCCGCGCGATATCACGTCTCCGAACACAGCGCGGATTGGCATGAAGCTGTGCTCCAAATCAAGTCAATCCTCAAGGGAACAAAACCCAAGGGGAACAAGATGGTGGTGCGCTTTCCGCTCTCGAGAGATGTAGCCTGGGTTAACTCCCCCAAGTTCCAGAAGCAGCAGCAGGGGATTTTTTTCCTGAAGAAGGATCAGGTTTCCGGCGATCCCACCGCCTCTGTCGGAGGCTACCAGGTTGACGCCTATACCGGCCTAAAGTCCGGCGATTGGCTCCCGCTGTCGGACGAAGCCCGCGTCCGCTCCCTGCTCAAGAACTAAGGAGCGCACATTGGAAGGGAAGGCCGATCCCCTTGGCCCTGGCCCGCAGGAGAACGAGAGAACCCTGGCCGAGGTGAAAGCAAAGGCTGCGAAAGCTTCCTGTAAGTAACAAGCGCATTCAATTAGTCATTCAGGGTAATCCGTCCAACCAGGATAAAACTTACACATTTGGAAATACACAATGAACCATGCTCAACGAAGCCTTTGCCGTGCTCTTGTGTTGTCCTGCGTTGCTATTGGATATGCATCGCTTGGATCTGGCCAGGCGAACGATCCAAAAGGCTCTGCGATCATAGAGCAGATAATGGCTACTGCTCTCTCACGTTGCTATTCAACTGTAAATGGGGTTAAGAGAATCACCTTTGAGTCTCCCACAAATCAGGAGTTTGCCGAGGTGAAGGCACTTGGACAGGAAGCAGTTGCGCCACTCGCAAGATACCTTGACTTACAACCAAAAAACGGCTTCACGCAGCTTTTTGCCGTTAAGTTCCTCATGGCGATCGGCGGCACTTCCACGTTAGGTCCTCTAGAAAGAGCCTTTGCTCAAGACCAATGGGAGGTCACCAGAACTGCTGCTCTTTCTGGCCTCTTTGCAGCATCGCAGGTTGAAGCCAAGGCTTATGTGGAGGCCGCACTCGGCGATAGGTCACAACTCGTACGGCGGACGGCTCACGACTTGTGGAGTTTGTATCAACAGCAAAACAGATGACCGCTCTGTGATCGACCACGACACATCCAAGAATCATCATCGCGGGTGGGGCAGGCGGGTAGCTGGCTGGGGCAGAATGAATTGGAGTTTACGGATATCAGACACACGGAGAAGATAGGACCTTAGTAGTTTGCCCCAAAAGGATCCACACGAGAGTGCCCCACCCTCGGGGTTAGAATGTGGGTTTTGGTTTTTTTTGTCCTTCAGTTGTTTTTCCCTCGGCGTGTGGACGACCCGCACCCCGCACCTACTCACAGTGCATCGTTGGCACTGCGTTGGCCATGGTGGTGAGGTTAGCCAGGTAAGCCGTCGAATTGCTAAACGCCAGTGACCTTCCAGTGCACGTTATGGGTTGCAGGCGAACAAAGTTGAAGCTCAACATTGGCGCTAGCTTGGAGCCCTTCGGTTCATCCATTGCCGTATTCACGGTCACCACGAGGTCGTTCACTGCCTTATTGTATGTGTTTACGCTTTCGACCAGCTTGTTGTAGCGGTCTACGTCTTTACTGTGCGATGCTCCACTTTCTAAAAGAGCTTTTATCACCACATTCTGGCCTTCCATAGCAACATCCGCCAACAGACCCTCCGCCCGCGCAAGCGTCATCGCGTCTTGTAACTGCCGGAGGTTGTAAATCCCCGCGTATCTTTCTTCTCTCTCCCCTAATTCCGTAGAGCACTGGGTGTTGGCTGCGTCCATTTGCCCGCGCCCTCCCTCCACTGCGTACCAACGAATGAACTCCGCGAGCTTGTCTCGCTGTAAAGAAATCCTTTGGTATTTGTCCTTGCCGCCGATGAAATAGTCCACGTCCTCTTCCAGTGTGCCATTCCTGTACTTTCTCATGCCCTCGTCGTACTCGCTCTTGCTGATTTCGTCGATTTTGTAAACGGCATCCAATCGAGTGGCCATCCGATTAAACGCGATGCACGGCAGCGGCTCGTCAGGAACAAATGTCCTTTGCACAATGGCAGATTGTTTTCTCTGTTGGGCCAGCATCGGGCCGCACATTAATAGTATCGCTACGGAGATTAGAATCGCTCTCATGCTCCGCCTCCTTGAACTCTGTTATGGAATTGTCCCCCCGGTTTCGCCCTGTGACTATACCGGGCTTTGTAAATCGAGTCGGAAGCACATTCAACTTCCCATCGCCGATGCCCAGGCCGTCCTCAATATGAGGATGTAGACGAAATGCGATTGAAGAACAGCTTTTCAGCGGATTCTGAAGGTTGGCAATACGGCGCGGCTACACTCCGGCTTACGCGGCACGGCGCACGGCCAGAAGCGTCAAATCGTCGGTTTGCTTTAAACCCTCCCCGAAGCTGACCAAGTCCTCGAGACATTCGGAGATCAGCCCGGCAGGCGCTATCCCGACGTGCCGCGCCGCCAGCGCGCGAATTCGGTGGAGACCATACTCTTGGCCAGCGCGATTCCGCGCTTCCGTCAACCCGTCGGTATACAGAAGAACGGCGTCACCATGAGCCAATGTGAGTCGCTGGACAGGGAAGCGCGTGTTACAGAACATCCCCAGAGGCACGCCGGTGGAATCCCTCGGCGTTGCTCCGTCAACATGGATGTGCAGAAGAGGGAGATGGCCCGCGCTGACAAACTCCACCGAACCGTCGTGTGCCGCTCGTCCTACGACCAGCGTCGCGAATTGTCCGGCAAGAGTGCTTTCGCAGAAAATGCGGTTGGCGTCCTCCACCATCCGATCGAGCGGGAGACCGGCTTCGGCGAGGCTGCGAAACGTGGCATGGAGGTGGCTCATGAGCATTGACGCAGCCACACCCTTGCCGGAGACATCCCCCAACATAAAGAGCAGCCCGTCGCTTGTTTCGAGAAGGTCGCAGTAGTCCCCGCTCACCATGTTGGCGGGTTGATAGTGAAAGCGCACGTCCCACCCTGCTGGTGCCAAACCCGGTTTCGGCAGGAGTGCGCGTTGGATCCGTGCGGCAAGTGAGAGATCACTCTCCAAGGCACGCTGTTCAGCACTGGTAAGGTGGTCGAGGCAGAACCGCACGAGCGGATCGGCCAGCAACCGTTCCGGTTCAACGGAGTCGTGGCACGTCTCGCAAAGCCCGAATGTTCCTTGATCGATGCGCCCGAGGGCGGCATCCACAGCCGTAAGCAGTTGCGAAAGAGAAGCATCAGCGGCGGGCGAATGCACCGCCGTGTGAAGGCGCTCGCGGCGTTGTTCCAGCTCGGTGCGCAGATACTTTTGTTCGGCAGTGATCATACGATCTCCTGCGCTAGGTTGCTGTTTGGCGGCTGAACTTTCCATCCGATTTCCTCCTTTGAATTGAGGAACACGGGAAGAGGCTTAACGCGACGGTATTGGCCCGGCGCCTCCATTCACCCCTCGAGCACCAAACCAGCAAGCGGTGTTGCCAAGCCGTCGGCGATTTTCATTTGATGCTAGAAACGCGCGATATGGTGCAGGAATTTTTGCCGCAGACGATTGAATCGACCCGCGAAATAAGCATCCCGCAAAGAGGCGTCCTGACGCAGAAGTTTCCTGCTAAGGTGGTGCGGCACACGGCGAGATTCAAATTAGCACATGCGAGACGGCCAAGCCTTCGACCTGCAAGGCCCGCCGGTTCCGTATGCGACCTTCAGCAGGCTTCAAGTCATCCACGCGCTCAACGGCTTCCGGGTCCTGCAATTCGCTTTTGAATACCGCTTCTAGATTGGCAAGAGCTCTGAAAGTCATGGTTCTAGCAAGTTCACGGCCTGGCAAATTCCCAAAGCTCTTCTGGTCGAGGCGGGATAAACCGTATGTTTGTGGAGTATTCATAAACGAGCCATTCCTCTCTCATTCAGTTTTAATCTTGCGGGGCTAGTGTTTCCGGAGCCAGCCTCAAGTTCAGTCACTTCTTATCTGAGGAGATCACCTGATGCGACTAAGAACGACCGCTTTTTACCTAAGCACAGCGCTGCTTATTCCGTTGTCAGCTGCCGCGCAGGAGCATCCCACATACCAGGTGGGGCCGCAGGCCGATGGAAGCTTTGTAACTCCCACAAATCAAGTCGTCACCCCCGCCGGAACGCAAGTCAATTTCAACGGACGGCCAGTGGCCGTTGCTGTAAGGCCGGACCAGAAAACTGCCGCGGTGTTGGTCACCGGGGGAGGCTATCCCTTACCCACCTTGCCCATCGTCATCGTCGACTTAACTACCGGGACAGTGAAGCAGCAGTTCAATCCGGGCAAAACCAATGGCGCTTACGATGGTGTGCTGTACTCCAAAGACGGCACACAGCTGTACTTTTCGCAGGACAACGGGCGGGTCGTGGTCGCCAATGTGGCTCCCGACGGCACACTTTCTCTCAATACCACCATCCTGCTTTCAACTACGTCAGGCGCGGTCAATAATGGTGGTCTCGCTCTTTCTGCCGATGGCAAAACTCTTTATGTCGTTCTGAACATGAGGAATTCGGTCGGCGTCATCGACCTCACCAGCAATCAGTATGCGGGCACCATTCCAGTGCAGAATGCTCCGAAGAGCATCGTGGTGATGGGCAATCACGCCTACGTCACCAACCAGGGCGGCCGTCCTGCCAATCCTGGGGAGTACACGGACCTCTCCGCCGGGACCCCCATTGTCGCTGATCCGGAATCTGCCTTTTCCATCACCGGGACAGTAAGCGTCATCGACTTACAGACGAATGCCGTAATGAAGAACATCGCCGTCGGGCTTCAGCCGACTGCGATTCTGGCGGCGCATGGTCTCGTTTTTGTCGCCAATAGCAACAGCGACTCCATTTCAGTGATCGATCCTTCCAGGAACGAAGTCACCGAGACACTGCGAATCCAGACCTTCCCCGGTGCCCCCCTGGGTAGTTCCCCGAACGGGCTTGCGCTCACCTCGCGCAACGAGCTGGCGGTTAGCCTGGGCGCAAACAACGCGATCGCACTCTATCGCTGGAGCGAAGACCGGGACTTAGTATTTGAGGGATTTGTCCCCACCGCTTGGTATCCGTCCTATGTGGCTGTTGCCGCCGCGCAGACGGCGGAGCAGTCCGGTACGGGCAGCAGCCTGCCTGAGCGCTTGATCGTTGCCAACACCAAAGGAACGGCCGTAGGCTCAGTCGTCCCCAATACCGGGAACCCTAGCGGCAAAAACTCGCACAGCTTTGTCGGCAGCGTTTCCATTGTTCCGCTACCCAACGCCAGTGGTTTCGCCACCTACCATGCCCAGGTCGCTGCCAATAACGGCTGGAATCGACGCGGCGAGTCCGCCGAAGCTAACCGGCCACTGGTTTTCGGTGAGCACCACCCCATCAAGCACGTGATTTATGTCATCAAGGAAAACCGCACCTATGATCAGGTTCTTGGCGATGTGCCGCTTGGCAATGGTGATCCGTCGCTCGTGCAGTTCGGAGCCCAAGTTTCTCCGAACCACCACGCTCTCGCCGATCAGTATGTGTTGTTTGACAACTTCTATGATTCGGGCGTTCTGTCTGCCGACGGCCATCAGTGGACGGATCAGGCCATTGCGCCGGATTATATCGAAAAGCAGTTCACCGACTTCAATCGCAGCTACCCCTACAATGGGGGCGACAGCCTGGTCTATGCACCTAGCGGATTCCTCTGGACGGATGCTTTGGCGCACGGTCTGGCGGTGCGCATGTACGGCGAGTACGCTCCTTCTTTCGTCGGCCCGGCCGGCCAGCCGTTCGGAACCTGGACGGACTGGTACAACGATTCTCTGATTCTGGAAGGCAAGAAGACCGGTTCTTTGCATGTCCCGGTCGGCACCTTCCATGCCGTCGCTGATGTCCCCTCCGTGGCGCAACACATCAATCCGGCCTTTCCCATTTTCAATACCGGCATTCCGGATCAATACCGCCTGGATGTCTTTCTCGCTGACTTCCAACAATACGTAACCAATGAAAATCTGCCGAACCTGATCGTGATGACCTTGTGCACCGATCACACCAGCGGTGGCAGCGTGGGGGATCCCACTCCCGCGTCGCAGGTTGCCGATAACGACCTCGCCGTTGGCCGTTTAGTGGACGCGGTCAGCCACAGCCCGTACTGGTCAAACACGGCGCTCTTCTTTGTGGAGGACGATCCGCAGGCGGGTGTCGATCACGTCGATGGTCACCGCTCCTTGGCCTATATCGTGAGCCCCTACATTCAGCGCGGTCAGGTGAATCACACCTACTACACGCAAATCAACATGGTCCGCACCATCGAGGAACTCCTCGGCCTTCCCCCCATGAACCAGCACGACCAGCTGGCTGCACCCATGAGTGACGCCTTTACGGACAGGCCCGATCAAACTCCCTACAGTTTTATTCCCAATCAGATTCCGCTCGACACACTAAACGCCGCCGCCAGCAACAAACTGCAAAAGGCCTGGCAGAAGGAAGTCGCACGCTACTTCCCACAAGGACCTGATCAGCAACCGGACATCGCCGACCCGAACCTGCTCGACCACGCGATCTGGTATGCGAATACGAACTTCTCCAAACCGTTTCCTGGCGAGAAACGGATCTTGTATCCCCGGGAGCTGCACTTGACTGCGGCCCCCGCCAGATTGGATCTGGATTAGGGCAAGCCATCCGGCACAAGCGCAAAGCGGCGCCGGCAGCCCATCTCGATGGGGTTGCCGGCGTTTTCTCGCATGCGCACCTCCAGGCAAAGTAGTTTTGACGCCCTCGTCTCCCTGGAGGGAGAGGATTCCTAGTTGGTCTTCTGAGACGGCTTCGGCGATTCTGGACATGACGCCCTTAGTTCAGGCGAAGACAACCAACCGGCTCGAAAGGCCTGCCCTGCCTCGATCGAAGGGCCTAGGACCACGGGCCGCAGAAATCAGAGGGGCATATATCCCCGGCCTAAAAACGTCAGGTTTTGTAGGAGTGGTAAGTGGATTCGCGAAATACGGACACGCACTTCTCCAAACCGTTCCCCGGCGAGAAGCGCATTCTCTATCCGAGAGAGTTGCAGCTGACGGCCGCCCGATCGGATGTGTTTTTGAGAAATTCGCCATTCATCTGGCAGGAAGCGAAACCCGTGTGATTGGAGGTTCCTTCACCGCTCGACTGCGACAGGTTCTTGGACAATTTCGGATTTAGAAAGAGCCTCACGGGCCGCTTCCCTCATCTGACGAGCCTGGCCACTCATAGGGCCATTTGGCTCGAGCTTGAGATAGGTATTCAAGTCGTCCAGCAGCGTTCCATAGTCGCTCTTGCGGAGATGGATTTTCGCCAACAACAAGTAGCTCAAAGGAAAATCAGGCCGCCGTAGAATGGCTTCATGAGCGCTTTTCTCAGCTTCTTCTAAGCGGTTCTGGGAATAAACCGCCACGGCCAAGTAATAATGGCCCGTCCAGGAAGCCCCATCCAGTTCCAGTCCTCTACGGATAATTCTCTCCGCGTCAGCAAATTCTCTTCGCTGGCAGAAGAGCACACCCA
>Ga0137398_10000549_pt1 | contig 13715 bp, 14 predicted proteins | sample czorhiz216metaG_FD_106659 | JGI IMG/M metagenome (GOLD analysis project Ga0137398, IMG submission 106659) | Vadose zone soil microbial communities from Angelo Coast Range Reserve, California, USA - czorhiz2.16 metaG | ecosystem: Environmental > Terrestrial > Soil > Vadose zone | place: USA...
CCGCACCCGACGCTCAGCGAGGCGCTGACCGAAGCGGCGCATGCAGTGCGGGGAAAGCCGATCCATATCTGATCGCACGCGGGCGGTGACTGGACCCCCCAAAATCGTCCGCTCAACGGATGACCGCCGCGAAGTAACCACGCGAATCTTCGGGTTTTTTGCCGCACCGCGTCCCGCGGCCGCACGAACGTGTGAAACCGGATCCCCGCGCGGGTCACTCCTGTGGGAATGCCTGGTCCGGCCGCGGGTTCTCGGGGCCGAACCCTGGAGGGCGTCATGCAAGTCGATTCCGCCTCCGAGGCCCGGCTCTACCGGCGATGCTCGCTCGCGGCGCTCGCCGTCCTGCTCGGTTCCATCGCCGGCGAGCGCGTCTTCAACACCGACCGCGGGGAACCGAGACTTCGCCGCCCCGCGCTCGAATGGAACGTGACGCTCCCCGCCAATGCCCACACGTTCCGGTGGCTGGATCATTTCATCACCGTCACTCCCCGTCACATGCGCTCCACGTACTCGCGCTGACCTTCGCTTTCGGTTATGTACGCCCGCTCGTGGCGGGTCTCGTCACCATCGGCGCGCAGAGGCGCGAGCCCAAGCCCGGCTGGCTCAAGGTCCAGATGCCGGGTGGAGGCCGTTACGAGGAGGTCCGCCGCGCCCTCCGCGAGCTCGGCCTGCATACCGTCTGCGAAGAAGCGAGCTGCCCGAACATCGGCGAATGCTGGGGAAGCGGCACCGCCACCGTCATGCTGATGGGGGATGTCTGCACCCGGGGATGCCGCTTCTGCGACGTGGCCTCAGGCACGCCGGCGCCGCTCGACCCGCTGGAGCCGCGCCACCTCGCCGAAGCGGTCGGCCGCCTGTCCCTCGATTACCTCGTGGTCACGAGCGTGAATCGCGACGAGCTTCCCGACGGCGGCGCGGCGCATTTCGCGCAGGCCATCGTCGAGCTGCGGCGCGCCGCGCCCCGTACCCTGGTCGAGGTCCTCACCCCGGATTTCCAGGGCGTGAAGTCCGCTCTCGACCTCGTCATCGACGCAGAACCCGCGGTGGCCGCCCACAATCTCGAGACGGTTGCGCGCCTCACGCCCCGCGTCCGCGACCGGCGCGCGAGCTATGCGCAATCGCTCGCCGTCTTGGGCCACTACAAGCGCGGCGGGATGAGGACCAAGAGCTCGATCATGCTCGGGCTCGGCGAGGAACGCGCCGAAGTCGTCCAGGCGATGCGCGATCTGCGCTCGGTGGGTTGCGACATCCTCACCCTGGGTCAGTACCTGCGGCCGAGCGAAAAGCACATTCCCATCGTCGAGTACGTGCGCCCCGAGGTCTTCCGCGAGCTGGAAGAGGAGGGCCTCGCTCTCGGCTTCCGCTTCGTCGCCGCCGGGCCGCTCGTGCGCAGCTCCTACAAGGCCGGGGAGTTTTTCGTGCAGCGGTGGGCCGAACGAGAGCGCACCGGATCCTAGATGCCTCAGTGGAACATCATCCAGGCCGTCAACGACGCCCTCCGGCTCGAGATGAAGCGAGATCCGCGCGTCGTCCTGCTCGGCGAGGACATCGGCAAGTTCGGCGGAGTCTTCCGCGCCACGGCGGGGCTCTACGAGGAGTTCGGGGAGACCCGCGTCATCGACACGCCGCTCGCGGAAGGCGGGATCATCGGCGCCGCCATCGGGATGGCGATGTACGGCCTCAAGCCCGTGCCCGAGATCCAGTTCAGCGACTTCATCTTTCCGGCCTTCGATCAGATCGTGAACGAGCTGGGAAAGCTCCGGTATCGCTCCGGCGGCCAGTACTCGGCTCCGCTCGTCATCCGCACCCCTGTGGGAGGCGGAATCAAGGGCGGCCATTACCACTCGCAGTCGCCCGAGGCGCTCTTCATCCACGCCGGTGGTCTTCAAGTAATCTGCCCCTCCAATCCCGTCGACGCGAAGGGTCTGCTCATCAGCGCCATCCGCGGCGAAGATCCAGTGCTCTTCCTCGAGCCGAAGCGCGTCTACCGGGCCGCGAAGGGCGAGGTCCCGGAAGGCGAGTACACGATCCCGATCGGCGAGGCGAAGATCGTCCGCGAGGGCAAGGGCATGACCGTCCTCGCGTACGGCGCCATGCTGCACGAGGCGGAGGCCGCCTGCGCCGAGGCGCCCGACCTCGACGCGGAGCTCATCGATCTGCGCACCCTCTGGCCGCTCGATCTCGAGACGGTCACCCGGAGCGTGCAGAAGACGGGACGCTGCGCGATCGTGCACGAGGCCGCGCGCTCTTGCGGCTTCGGAGCGGAGATCGCCGCGCTCGTGCAGGAGCGCTGCTTCTACCATCTCGAGGCGCCCATCCTGCGCATCGCCGGGTGGGACACTCCCTTTCCGTACACGCTCGAGAACGACTACTTGCCGCTCGCTCCGCGCATCCGGAAGGGGCTCTCTGAGCTCCGCGAGCGACGGCCGTAGCGCCCGGAAGACCGGCGAGGTAGAAGCCGCACTCGACGCCCCGGAGGACTTCATGGCCCGTTGGGAATTCAAGCTGCCCGACATCGGCGAGGGCGTGGTCGAAGGCGAGATCGTGAAGTGGCTCGTCCAGGCCGGCGACCAGATCGTCGAGGATCAGCCGCTCCTCGAGGTGATGACCGACAAGGCGACGGTCGTGATCCCGAGCCCCAGGCGCGGGAAGGTCGTCGAGACGGTCGGGAAGGAAGGCGAGATCGCCAAGGTCCATTCGACGCTGGTCGTGCTCGAGGTCGAGGGCGGCGCACCTGCCGAACCGCAAGCCGCCTCTCCCCGGCCTCCCACCGCGCAGGAGGCGCCCTCGATTCCTGCCCGAGCCGCAGGAGAGCCGGCTCCGCTCTCGAGCGCGCCCGGTCCCGCGCAGAACCGCGCCGCGATGGCCGCCGCTCCCCATGCTTCTGCGCCCCGGGGCGGTAACGGTGAGCAACGCGACCGCGTGCTCGCGACTCCGGTGACACGCCGGATGGCCAAGGAGATGGGCGTCGATCTCGGCGCGCTTCAAGGGTCCGGCGCGCTCGGGCGGGTGATGAAGAGCGACGTCCTCGCCTATGTCGAGCAGCAGAAGCAGCCGGCGCCGCAGGCCCGCGCTCCCGCGGCGCAGCGCCCACCGCCGGCCGGCGGCGAGCAGCGGATTCCCATCCGGGGGCTGCGCAAGCGCATCGCCGAATCGATGGTGCGGAGCAAGTTCACGGCCCCGCATTTCACCTTCGTCGAGGAGTGCGACACCAAGCCGCTCACCGCCATGCGCGCCCGGCTCAACGAGAAGCTCGCCGCCCGTGGCGATGCGAAGCTCAGCTACCTGCCGTTCATCGCCAAGGCGCTGGTGACGGCGTTCCGCAAGTACCCGGACCTCAATTCCAACATGGACGAGGCCAGACAGGAGCTGGTCGTCAAGAACGACGTCAACCTCGGCTTCGGCGCGGCTACCGAGCAGGGCCTCACAGTGTTCGTGGTGAAGGACGTCGGCAATCTATCGCTGCGCGAGATCGGCGCCGAGATCGACCGGCTGGCGAAGGCGGCGCGCGAGCAGAAGCTCGCCATCCACGAGTTGCAGGGCGGCACCTTCACCATCACCTCGCTGGGGAAGGACGGCGGTCTTCTCGCGACGCCGATCATCCACCATCCCGAGGTGGCGATCCTGGGCGTGCACCGCATCCAGCGGATCCCGGTCGTCGTCGGCAACGGCATCGAGATCGGCGAGCGGATGAACTTCTCCTGCTCGTTCGACCACCGCGTCATCGACGGCCACATCGGCGCGGCCTTCCTCTACGAGGTCATCCGCGGTCTCGAGGCTCCCGAGCTGCTCCTCGTCGACCGATAAGGATCCCCGCATGCGAACGGCAAAGAGCATCGAAGGAGCCGCGCCCCATCTTGCGCCGGAATTGCTCCTCCGCCTCTACCGCGAGATGCTTCGTCTCCGCACGCTCGACGAGCGGATGATGACGCTGCAGCGGCAAGGACGCGTCGGCTTCTACGGCGCCTGCACCGGCCAGGAAGCGGCCACCATCGCTTCCGCCGCCGCCCTGGAGCCGGGCGACTGGATCTTCCCGGCGCTCCGGGAAGGCGGCGCGATGCTCCTGCGCGGTTTCCCGCTCGTCCCCTATCTCTGCCAGATCTTCGGCAACGGCGGCGACGAGACCAAGGGCCGGCAGATGCCGTCCCACATGGCCTCGAAGAGCGTCAACCAGGTCTCCTGGAGCTCGTGCATCGGCAGCCAGCTCCCGCAGGCTGTCGGCGCCGCGATGGCCGCGCGCATCAAGGGCGACAAGACCGTGGTGGCCGCCTACATGGGCGACGGCGCCACCTCCTCCGCCGACTTCCACGTGGCGATGAACTTCGCAGGGGTCTTCAAGCCGCCTGTCGTCTTCGTCTGCCAGAACAACCACTGGGCGATCAGCATCCCGACGCAGAAGCAGACGGCGAGCGAGAGCATCGCCATCAAGGCGGTCGCCTACGGATTCGAAGGCGTGAAAGTCGACGGCAACGATGCCGAGGCCGTCTACGCCGCGATGAAGGCCGCGGTCGATCGTGCCCGCTCGGGCGGCGGCCCCACGCTGGTCGAGTGCGAGACGTACCGGATCGGCGCGCACAGCTCGTCGGACGATCCCACCCGCTACCGCGACGAGCGCGAGGTCGAGACGTGGCGCAAGCGCGATCCCATCGAAGCGTTCCGGGCGCGCCTCGTCGCCGCCGGCATCTGGACCGACGCCAAGGACGGTGAGCTGCGCGAGAAGCTCGCCGCCGAGGTGAACGAGGCGATCGCCGAGGCTGAGAAAAAGCCTGACCCGCCCCGCGAGACGCTCTTCGACGATGTCTACTCCTCGCCCCCGTGGTTCTTGCGCGAGCAACGCGACGAGATGCTGGCGGTGCCGAAGGCGCGCAGGCCGGGGGCCGCGCACTGAGGTCCGCGCGCGGTTATCCTCGGGCGCGTGATGCGCGAGCTGCATGTCCGGCGCCTCGGCCTCGTGGAGTACGAGGACGGCCTCGAGGCCCAGCGCCTGCTCGTCGAGGCTCGCGCGGCCGGCAGCATTCCCGACACGCTGCTCCTCCTCCAGCATCCCCGGGTGGTGACCCTCGGGCGCGGCGCGCAAGCCGGAAACGTTCTCTGGTCGCGCGAGGTCCTGCGCGCGCGCGGATTCGAGCTCTTCGAGACCGACCGCGGGGGCGACGTGACGTACCACGGCCCCGGCCAGCTGGTCGGGTATCCCATCCTCGACCTGAAGCCGGATCGGAAGGACGTCCGCAAGTACGTCGCCTCGGTCGAAGAAGTAATGATCAGGACCGCCGCGGACTTCGGGATCGAGAGCGCCCGGACCGCAGGCCGGATCGGGACCTGGACGAAGACCGGGAAGCTCGGCGCGATCGGAGTGCACATCTCGCGCTGGATCACCTCCCACGGCTTCGCGTTGAACGTGTCGACCGATCTCGGCGACTTCGGCGCGATCGTGCCGTGCGGCATCTCCGACGCCGGCGTCACCTCCATGCAGATGCTGCTCGGCACCGCGCCGCCCATGGCGGAAGTCGAGGAGCGCGCCATCGCCAACGCCGCGGCGGTCTGGGAGGCGGAGGCGTTCGAGGTGCCGCCGGAGCTTACTACCGTGAGCGTCGTCGTCCTCCGCGGAAGCGAGGTCCTCCTCGCGCGGCGTACGCCAGACCGAGGAGGCTTCTGGCAGATCCTCACCGGACGGCGTGAACCGGGCGAACCCGCCCATGCCGCCGCCGCGCGCGAGCTGTACGAGGAGACCGGATTCGCTCCCGCGCTCGACGAGGTCACGGACCTCGGCTACCTGCACTCCTTCGCCCTCGACCCGGCCGTGATGCGCCGCGAAGGGCCGCCGCGCTTCGCGCGCGAGAGCGCGTTCGCGGTTCGCGTTCCGGAAGGGTCGGAGGTGCGCCTCGATCCGGGCGAGCACGACGCTCACGAATGGGTCGCGATCGACGAGGCGCTCCACCGCCTGCCCTTCGCGGGCCTGCGCCGCGCCGTACAGCTCGCAGCGGCGCCTGCTGCCGCGCATCCCACGACGTGCTAACAGCGTCACAGCGAGGGAGCCCCCGATGCACGAGATCAAAGCCGAGTTCACCTTCGCCGCGGCGCACAGGCTTCCCCGCTACCAGGGCAAGTGCGTCAACCTTCACGGCCACAACTACAAGCTCGCGGTCACCCTGCGCGGCGAGCCCGACGGCTACACGGGCATCTTCGTCGACCTGGGCGACGTCGAGAAAGCCGTCAAGGAAGGCATCCTCGCGAAGGCCGACCACGCCAACTTGAACGACTTCATCGAGAACCCCACCGCCGAGAACGTCGCAGCCTGGTGCTGGTCGAGGCTCGCCGGCAAGCTGCCCGGCCTCTACGAGGTGCGCATCTGGGAGATCCAGGGCTTTTCGGTCGGATTCAGGGGTCCCGAGGGCTTCCGCTGATGCTTCCCGACCGGCCGGCGCGCGCGGCGGATCGGGAAGGCCTCGCCAAAGCCATCGCCGATCTGCTCCTCGCCTCGGGCGCCGAGCTGGACGCCGAGACGCGGGGCACTCCCGAACGCGTCAGCAAGGCGTGGATCGAGGACCTCCTCGACGGTTACGCGAAGGACCCCGTTGCCATCCTCCGGAGCTCGCTCGTTCCAGCTCCGAAGAAGGGCGAGCTCGTCATCGTCTCGCAGCTCGATTTCCACGCCATGTGCCCACATCACCTGCTGCCGTACAAAGGGGTCGCCGCGGTCGGGTACGTGGCCGATCGGAACCTGGTCGGCTTCGGGAAGATCGCCGAGGCGATGGACGCGCTCGCCCACCGCCTCATCCTGCAGGAGAACCTGGCACATCGCATTTGCGGTTCCGTGATGGAGGCACTCGCCCCTCTCGGCGCAGGGGTCGTCGTCGCCGCGGAGCACGGCTGCATGCAGGTGCGCGGTCCGAAGCGCCGGCAGAGCCGGGTCACGGTCGAGGCCTGGGCCGGCTCGTTCGAGCGCGATGCCGAGCTTCGCATGAGCCTCGCCCGCCGCGCGGAGGGCTGACCTGTCCTTGCGCGAAAAGGTCTGCGTCGTCACCGGCGCCTCACGGGGCATCGGGCTCGCCTGCGCCGATGCGTTCGCCTCGGAGGGAGCCCGCCTCGCGGTCTGCGCTTCCTCGAGCGTCCCGTCGGTTCGCGCCGACCTCTCGCGCCGCTGCGACGTCTCGAACGGCGAGCAGGTCGGCAGATTCTTCGCCGAGGCGGAAGCCCTTCTCGGTCCCCCCGATGTCGTCGTCCTGAACGCGGGGGTCCTGGAGCGCGCCCCGATCGAGGAGTTCACCGACGAGCAGTTCGACCGGGTGGTCGGCGTCAACCTGCGCGGCGCGTTCCTGTGCGCCCGCGCCGCGTGGAAGGGGCTCGCGCGGACCCGCGGACGCCTCATCGGGATGGGCTCCATCAGCGGCACCCTGGGGACCGCCGAGGCGGCCGCCTACAACGCGAGCAAGTGGGGCCTCACGGGCCTCGTCAAATCGCTCGCCGAGGAAGGGCGCGACGCGAGTATCTTCTGCGCCGTGGTCCTGCCAGGAAGCGTCGATACCGACATGCTGAGGAAGACTCCGTTCGACCCGCAGATGACCCCCGGGGACGTTGCCCGCGTCGTGCGATTCCTCGCCGACGAGGCTCCTTTCGCGATGACGGGCAGCGCGGTGGAGGTATTTGGATGAGCCTCGTCGACGATCTCTCGCGCCTCGTGCCCGGCGCGACGGTGCTCCCACAAGGCGATCGCGCCGCGGCCTACGAGCACGACGAAAGCGGCCTCGGCAAGTTCCCTCCCCAGGCCGTGGTCCTGGCCCGCAGCGCCGAGGAGGTGGCGAAGATCATCCACTACTCCCGCGAGAAGCGGATCCCGGTCGTGCCGCGCGGCGCCGGAAGCGGCAAGAGCGGCGGCGCACTGGCCGAGCGGGGCGGCATCGTCCTTTCCCTGGAAAAGATGGACCGCATCGTCGAGATCTCGCGCGCGGACATGGTCTGCGTCGTGCAGCCCGGAGTGATCCTCGAGAATCTCCAGAAAGCCGTGGAGGCGGAAGGACTCTTCTATCCACCCGATCCGAATTCACAATCCTGGTGCTCGCTGGGCGGCAACCTCGCCCACAATGCGGGTGGCCCACGCGCGCTCAAGTACGGGGTGACGTCGAACTACGTTCTCGCCATCGAGGTGGTGCTCCCCGACGGACAAGTCGTCCGGATGGGCCACCGCAGCTGGAAAGGGGTGGCCGGGTACGATCTCGTGCACCTGCTCGTCGGGAGCGAAGGGACCCTCGGCGTCATCACCGAGGCGACGCTGAAGCTCATCCCGTTGCCTCGCCGGGTGGAGACGATGCTGGCATTGTTCCACAGCGAGGACGAGGCAGCCTCGTCTGTCCAGGCGATCTTCGACGCGGGACTGCTCCCTCGGGCCTGCGAGCTTTTCGACGGCCCCACCATGCTCGCAGTGGGACCCAGGGCGCCGTTCAAGTTTCCGGAAGGGGTCGGCGGAGCGCTGCTCGTCGAGTTCGACGGGCACGGCGACGGGGTCGCCGACGAGCTGGCCCGGAGCGGTGAGTTGTGCGCGGAACAGGGCGCCATCGACGTGCTGGCCGCGCAGGACGAAGCGCAGCGGCGCAAGCTCTGGGAGACGCGGCGCATGACCTCGGTGGCACTCACCGATATCCGCCCGTTCAAGATCAGCGAGGACGTCGCGGTCCCGCGGGGAAAGCTGGTCGAGCTCATCCGGGCGGTCCGCCGGATCGGCGAGAAGCACGGCCTGCCTACCGCGTGCTACGGACACGCCGGGGACGGCAATCTGCACGTGAACCTGCTCTTCACCTCGCTCGAGGAGCGGCACCAGGGCGAAGAGGCGGTAATCGAGGTGCTCGACGCGGCGATCCGCCTCGGTGGCACGATCACCGGAGAACATGGCGTGGGTCTCGCCAAGCGACCGTTCCTCGCCAGGGAGCAGGCCGCCCCCGTCATCGAACTGCAAAAGCGGCTGAAACAGGCGTTCGATCCGGAAAATCTCCTGAATCCCGGCAAGATTTTCCCGGCGTGACGGAGCGGCGGGCCGGCGGAGCATCCTTGACCCGCCCCGGCGCGTGTCCTACGGTCGCGGCCCTTTCCATGGTGGACCAGACGGCAGAGGGGCCCGCCCAGGCGGGACAGGGCGGGGAGCCCGACGACCGCGAGCTCGTCGCGAAAGCCCAGCGGGGCGACGGCGCGGCGTTCGCGGAGCTCGTCGCGCGCCACCAGCGGCAGCTCTACCGGCTTGCCCTGCGCATGACGGGGAGCGAGGCTGACGCCCAGGAAGTCCTGCAGGAAGCCTTCCTCAACGCCTACCAGAAGCTGCCGAATTTCCGCGGGGAGGCCCAGTTCTCGAGCTGGCTTTACCGCATTGCGGCGAACAGCGCCTTGATGCGGCTCCGCCGCAAGCGTCGCGCTCCCGACGCCCTCCAGGACCAGCCCCTGGAGCTGCAAGGCCCGAAATTCTCGGTCGAAGGCTTCCTCGAGCCACAAAACGATTGGTCCCAGAGGGCCGATACGCAGATGATGGACCGGGAGCTGGGGCAGGCGATCGACCAGGCGGTCACTGCCCTGCCGGAGGATTATCGGACCGTGTTCCTGCTCAAGGACGTCGACGGGCTCTCCAACGAGGAGATCGCCTCAGCGCTCGATTTGACCGTCCCGGCGGTCAAAAGCAGGTTGCATCGCGCAAGACTTTCGCTCCGCGAAAAGCTCGGCGATTTTTTCGGCCAGTGAACGATGCCGGCGCCCGACGAATCGCTCGCAGTTGCGGAGCATCCATGTTGAAGCCAATGGAACGTCGATGACGAGCCTCTTCGAGCATTGTTCAGAGTGTGTCGAGCTCCTCGGGGAATACGTCGACGGCTCCCTCGCCGCGGAGAAAGCGGCGGCGCTGGAGGCCCACCTTTCCCTCTGTCCCCCCTGCATCACGTTCGTCCGTACCTACAAGGCCACGCGGGTCCTCTGCCGTCACAAGCTCGCCGCGGACATGCCGCAGGAGCTGTGCAACTCGCTCAATGCCTTCCTGGCCAAGAACGTGCCTGGCTATGTCCCGCCCGAAGGCGGTGAGAAGCCGGCTCCCGCCTCCCCCAGCAACAAGAAGAACTAGGTTCCTCCCATGAAAGTCGATCTCGAGGCCGTCTCTCGCGCGCTGCGCGAGATGCGGTCTTCCGGTGCGACGGTCGAGCAGATCGCGGGCCGGCTCCGGCTCGGCCCTGCAGCCCGCACGGCCCTGCGCAACGCTCTCCAGACGCTCGTGCGCGAAGGCGCCGCGACGTACCACGGCAAGCGATACCGCCCGCAACAAGCCCGCGAACCTCCTGCCGAGAAGACCCGCCCCGAGGGTCCGTCCCAGGGACGCCGCAGGACCATGCCCGCCGCCCTGCTCGTCGCGCAATCGCAGAGGCGCGCCGGCACTGCGCCCGAGTCGGGTCCGCCGCAGCCCGGCCACGAGATCGTCGGTACCCTGCACCTCAAGACGGAGGGCTACGGGTTCGTCTCGCCCCTCGCCGGCGGCGGCGGACGCGAGAACGACGTCTTCCTTCCGCCCGGCCGGTCGCAGGACGCGCTCGACGGCGACGTCGTCCGCGTTCGCACCTCAAGAGGGCGCGACGGGCGGACGGTAGGTGAGGTGGTCGAGGTCGTCGAGCGGCGCCGCCAGCTGCTGCTCGGACGGTACCGGGTGCAGGCGAAGAGCACCTGGGTCGAGCCGCACGACCGCACCTTCGTCGATCCCATTCCGGTCCGTCGGGATCCCCGCGCCCAGGACGGCGAGTTCGTCAAGGTACGCCTTCTCCGCGAGCCGGGCGGAGTCGCAGGCGAGGTGATCGCGCGGCTCGGAACGAGCGGCGATCCCCGTTTCGAAATCCTGGCAAGCGCATACGCGGAGGGGTTCTCCGACGAATTCGATCGGGCCACCCTGCTCGCCGCCGAAAGCGTGCCCGACCACGTCCTGCGCGAGGAGATCGCGGGGCGCCGCGACCTCCGCAACCTTCCTCTCGTCACCATCGACGGCGAGGATGCGCGCGATTTCGACGACGCCGTGCACGTCTCGCGGGTGGGGAACGGGTACCGGATGGTGGTCGCCATCGCGGACGTCGCGCACTACGTGAAGCCCGGTGGCGCCCTCGATCGCGAAGCGCTGCGCCGCGCCACCAGCGTCTACTTTCCCGGGACCGTCCTCCCCATGCTCCCGGAACGGCTCTCGAACGGGATCTGCTCCCTGAATCCCGACGTCGATCGGCTCTGCATGGTCTGCGATCTGGCGCTCGACGGCGAGGGCAGGGCGCTCCACGCCGACATCTACGAAGCGGTGATGCGGAGCCACGCCCGTCTCACCTACACTCAGGTCGCCTCGGCGCTGGAGAATCCGAACGCGGGCGAGCTTCCCGATCTGCTTCCGGACCTGCAACTCGGACACCAGCTGTCGAAGAAGCTCACGCAAAGGCGGCGCGAGCGTGGATCGATCGACTTCGATCTGCCGGAAGCGAAGATCGTCCTCGCCGAGGACGGCACGGTCAGCGAGATCGTGAGGCGTCCGCGGAACGACGCCCACCGGCTCGTGGAGGAGCTGATGCTCGCCGCGAACGAGGCGGTGGCGCGGTTCTTCGATGCCCGCGGGCTGCCCACGGTGTACCGGATCCACGACCAGCCCGACGAGGAGAAGCTCGAGGCGTTCGCCGAGCTCGCGCGCACCCACGGATTCGAGCTGCCCGAGAAACCCTCCCCCGCCGAGCTCAACGCGCTCCTCCAGAAGCTCGAGGGCAAGCCGCAGCAGAAGGCTCTCAACGCGCTCCTCCTGCGGGCGATGATGCAGGCGCAGTACAGTCCGGACAACATCGGTCACTTCGGTCTCGCCGCACCCACGTACCTGCACTTCACCTCGCCCATCCGCCGGTATCCCGATCTCATGGTGCACCGGCTCCTCAAGGAGCACTGGGCCCGGGGCGGGCAGCCGCCCCGGGAATCGGAGCGCGACGAGCTGGAGGCGTTCCTGGCGGGCGTCGCGGCGCAATGCTCGGATCGCGAGCGCGCCGCGATGAAGGTCGAACGCGACATCGATGCCTACTACGCGGCGATGTACATGCAGGACAAGGTTTCTGAGGAGTACGAGGCCGTCGTCTCCGGCGTCACCGAGCGGGGCCTGTATTGCGAGCTCGCCGAAGTGTTCGTCGAAGGCATGATTCCCGCGGAGGAGCTGGGCGACTCTGTCGAGCTCGACGAGGAGCTGCATCGCCTCCGCGTCGGCACCAGCGGGACGAGCTACGGAGTCGGCGATACCTTGCGCGTGCGCGTGGCAGCCGCAGACCCCGTCCGCCGCCGGATCACTCTCGTGCCGGCCTCGGCCCCGCGCCGGGAAGGGCTCGAGCCGGACGGCGGCAAAGGGTCTACGGCTCGGCAGCCTGCGGCGAAGCCTCGCCGGCAGGCCCCGCCGGGCCCTCGGCGGCCTCGGCCCGGGCCTGGTCGCGAGTCACCGCGCGGCCGCCCTGATCGTCGTAAACGAAGACGAGACGGCGGTCGATGAACGGCCGGAAGTAAGCCGGCCAGCCGACCCGCACCTCGTCCGGCTGCACGTCGTCGCGACTCGCGAGCCGCACCGCGGCCGCGTCGCTGTTCTTCGCTACCGGGAACAAGCGCAACCGACCCGCGAAGTGGATGATCTCGCCATGGTCGGTCGTCGCTTTCTTCCCCATGCGAGCGCTCTACCAGAGCCCGAGCGCGGGAAGCAACGAACGGTCGCGACTGGCGGATGTCCAACGCAAGGCGTACATGAAGCGTCGCCGTGGCACACCGTTTCAATCTCGGCCGGCGCGCCGGCATCCTGCTTCCCCTCTCCTCCGTTCGCGGCCATCGCGGCGACCTCGCTACCTACGCCGACGTGGGCGAGATCGCCCGTTTCCTGCTCTCGACCGGATCGACCCTCTGGCAGCTGTTGCCGCTCAACGAAGTGTCGCCGGGCCAGGACAGCCCGTACGCCGCGTCCAGCTCCTGCGCGCTCGAACCGGTCTTCATCGACCTCGATTCCGTGGAGGACCTGGGCGGCGAGCTGACCGACGACGAGCGCAAGAGTCTCGAGGCGGCAAGGGGCGCCGAACGCGTCGACTTCGGGCAGTACCGGGCGGTGAAGCGCTCGGCGCTCGCGCGCGCCTTCCGACACTTTCAAGGCGGTGAGATGCGGCTAGGCGGGCAGCGAGCCAAGGCCTTCGCGCGATTTCGCGCGGAACATGGCGGCTGGCTCGAGGATTGGGCCCTCTACCGCGCCCTGCACGACCAGCGCCAGAAGAGCTGGCGCGACTGGGAGCGGCCACTGCGCGAGCGCGATCCCGAAGCGCTGGAGCGCATGCGCATCGAGCTGCGCGACCAGATCGACTCGCTCGCCTACGTGCAATGGATCGCCGACGAGCAGGTGCGCAAGGGCCGGCGAGAGGCGAACGCCATCGGCGTCAAGCTGATCGGCGATCTGCCCTTCATGGTGGCCGAGGATTCCGCCGACGTCTGGGCGATGCAGAAGTTCTTCCGCTTCGACGCCACCGTCGGGGTGCCTGCCGACGCGTATTCGGCGGACGGCCAGGACTGGGGTTTGCCCGTTCCGCGCTGGGAAGAGATGCGCGCCGCGGGCGATCCCTGGCTCCACATGCACGCCGACCGGGCCGCCGAGATGTACGACGCCTTCCGCGTCGACCACGTGGTGGGGCTCTACCGCACCTATGCCCGGCCGATCGACAAGTCGA
>Ga0137398_10000552_pt1 | contig 13702 bp, 16 predicted proteins | sample czorhiz216metaG_FD_106659 | JGI IMG/M metagenome (GOLD analysis project Ga0137398, IMG submission 106659) | Vadose zone soil microbial communities from Angelo Coast Range Reserve, California, USA - czorhiz2.16 metaG | ecosystem: Environmental > Terrestrial > Soil > Vadose zone | place: USA...
CGCAAGGTTGCGGGCTGGGTGCATGAGTACGAGCGGTTCTGGAACGAACATCTCGATCAATTTGAGCGGTATTTTAAGGACAAAAGGAAGAAGAGAAGAAGTGATGAAGAACGCTAAGAAGACCATTGAATTCAAGTTTGAACGAACAATTCCAGCGCCTCCAGACGAGGTCCACGATGCATGGCTGGATCCAAAGATTCCAGGCAATCCTTGGCATGAAGCTGACAAGCTGATCCTAAATCCGAAAGTAGACGGTTTCTTTTACTGGCTCATCAGAGGGAATCCCCATTACGGGCGATTTACAGAGATAGAGCGACCGGGCCGAATCCAGCATACCTGGATGTCACCCAGCACATTGGGAGAAGAGTCGACGGTTACCCTGACTTTTCAGAAAAAAGGAGAAAACACTCTGATGACCCTCGTGCATTCCGACCTTCCCGATACTGACGGTGGAAGAGGGCACGAGAAAGGTTGGAACTACTTCTTAGATAATTTCCTTCGGCAATTTGCCGACGCCTCACGCAGTACCTGCGGGACGATGCGCCAAGAAGGTTTCGCCAATCCTTCTCGCGGTTGTCCTTGACATGCGTGAAACATGCGTTCATGCTTGTGACATGTCACATATGATCCAGCTTCGGAATGTCCCCGAGGGTTTGCATCGTACCCTAAAGGCCCGGGCCGCCCTGGCAGGGATGTCCCTCTCTGACTATTTACTCGCAGAAATCCGTCGGGTTGCCGAACGTCCGACCCTAGCGGAATTGAGGGAGCGTCTAGATCGCCGCACTCGCGTGAGTTCGCCAGTGTCCGCCGCCCAAGCTGTTCGCGAGGAGCGACAGGCCCGGTGATCGTGCTCGACGCCTCAGCCGCGATCGAGTGGCTAATCAAGAGTCCCACAGGGGCTAAGATAGGGCGCCGCCTTTTCACCCCGCTCCCTATCGCCCTGCATGCGCCGCACCTCCTGGACGTAGAGATAGCCCAGGTTCTCCGCCGCTATGTCCGAGAGAAGATTATGAGCGCCTCTCGGGGAGAAGAAGCCCTACAGGATCTGAACGACCTACCGCTCCATCGCTATCCGCACGATTTTCTGATGCACCGTGTCTGGGAACTCCGCGCGAACCTGACAGCGTACGACGCCGTTTACGTCGTACTCGCTGAAGTACTCGACGCGCCGCTGGTCACCTGTGACCGCAAAATTGCGTTGGCATCGGGTCACCGAGCCGCCGTCGAGGTCTTTTAAAGTTCTAAGCCCCGGGCGTCTACGCAACTGGGACGGCAAGACAGTCTGTCCTTGGAGGTCAGTGACCCATTACGATGAGCGCCGGGAGCGGCCTTCGCCGAGGGCTTTTCTCTGCGGTGGGACCAGATGGATCTCGAGAATTATTGTGTTACTTGGATTCCGAGGCGCATACATATTACCTCGGCGTTTTTTGAAACTAATTCCGCTAGTTTTTCCTGGGTTAGACCTGTCGGAGTCGGAGTTTGCGCACATGAGCTTTCCGAACACGGCTCTGGGGCCTGTGGCTGGCACGCGTTGATATTATTGCGGAATCTTCGTGCCCAGCGATCCGGGAACGACTACCTCATTCAGCGGAAACGGCATCGACAGTCCTTCTGCACTCGTCACTTTTTTGAATCGCCTGGACATTCCATGAAACGCCTTTGCATCTGGCATCACTACTATCAGGGGAGCAAAACATAATCCGAAGCATTAAATCGCTTGACGCGTAACTTCCGAAGCGCTAAACACGTTTTCAACGCAGGCCCCCAAAGAAGCGTTCTCAGACCAAGCCGAGTCGCCTCGCGAGTAAAAGATCTGAGGACTCAGGTCACTGCCTTGTATGGTTTCTTCCGCTCATGTCGTGTCCGCTGCGGCACCCGTAATTATTGCCGACGTTGCCCAACTGCGAGCATTGCAGATCAATCCCAAACTCCTCGCTGGCCGTGCATTAGTTCTGGACCTTCCTTGGGTCTCTGCTGAAGTCGGACACTCGGCAGCGGCGCGAATTGTTAGTTACACGCGCGAGTGCGGATGTGCGCTTGGCGCCAAGTGCATGGCGGTCAGTTTTGCAGCCGCGCTGGCAGGATTCGCTTTCAGGTACGGAACGTTATCCCAGAGTTTTTTCTGGCGAGTCCCGCTGGCGGTGCTATTCGCATTTGGGGGAGCAGGCCTCGGTAAAGTTTACGGTATAGCACGCGCGCACCGACGACTCCATCACGACATCGATGCGCTGATCGCATTTCAATCCGGGTCTCTTCCGTCGGAGGTGTGACTATGCCCGGCAGTTGGATCGCCATGCCCACCATATGTTCTTCGCGGCGTACGGTTGCATATCGCGTGTGCGACTCCTGGGCTGACGAAGGATCCAGTCAGTGCTCTCAATGGGCGGATCACGGTAGCAGTCAGTGCTCTCAATGGGCTGACGAAGGTAGTAACCAGTGCGCCCAATGGGCCGACCAAGGTAGCAGCCAGTGCTGCGATTGGTGGCCCTGTTCCTGGTTTTGTGATGCGTTCTACTGGTTAGCCAAGTGGGTGTGTACGGCCTTTTATTGGGTCGCCAAGTGGGTCTGTCTGGCCTGGTATTGGGTCGCCAAATGGGTCTGTCTGGCTTGGTTTTGGGTGGCCCGTTGGGTTTGCTCGTTCTTCGTATGGTTGTTTTTCATCTTCTGCATCGGAGGAAATGGCGGACCTGCATTCCTGCTTACGGACGGTTCCATTCTCTTGAACGAGTGTGCTTCGGGCTACGGCACGCGTCGTTGGTGGAAGCTCGCGCCAGACGGAGCAGGAAACTACGTTGGCGGAATCTGGTCTCGTGTCGCCGACAGTATAAACGCCAGAAAGTATTTCGCCTCGGCGGTGCTAGCAGATGGCCGGTTTGTCGTGGCGGGAGGCGAGTACAGCGACACCAGCGGCAGCAACAAGAAAGATGAGTCGCCAAAATGCGAGATCTATGATCCTGTTGCCAACACGTGGACGCAAATTGCAACCCCAGGAAATCTAGCGCAGTTGGGTGATGCCGCTTGCTGCATGCTAGCGGACGGTCGATTGCTCATTGCCGATATCAATAGCACGCAGACTTTCACATTGAATCCCTCCAATCTGCAGTGGTCGCTGGCCGCTGTAAACCGCGCCAAGACGATGAACCCCCAGGAAGAATCTTGGGTACTGATGGCCGACGGCACCGTGGTCACCCCGGAATGTGCCAATCCTCCCAATGCGGAGAAATACGATCCGGCATCCGATCAGTGGGTGTCGGCCTTCGCCCTGAAAGCTAACATAGTGGAAAATGCGTCTTCCGAGATTGGGCCGGGTGTCTTGCTGCCTGACGGCCGGGCCTTCTTCGTCGGCTCCAATGGGGGCAATACCGCGCTCTATACGAGCGGCGGGACACCCACGGCACACGGAACCTGGGCTGCTGGTCCACCGATTCTCTCGCCACCAGGTAGCCGTCAGGTTCTCGGCTCCAAAGATGGTCCCGGAGCACTCGAGCCGGGAGGAAAATTTCTATTCCCTGTCGCTCCGGTCGATGGACAAAAAAACAATTACAACTCACCGTGTTCATTCTTCGAGTGCGATGGAACGAACATTGCCAGGGTCAATGATCCGCCAAATTCGAATTGTCCCACCTACGTCGGCCGATTACTGGTGTTACCGACGGGCGAGATTCTTTGGACCCGCGAGGACGATTCGGGCATGTATCTATTCCAGAGCACGGACGCGCCCCAGGACCCGTGGCGACCCGTGATAACTGCGGCGCCGGTTTCGGTCACTCCCGGAACGACCGTGAACATTTCCGGAACCCAATTCAACGGGATCTCACAGGCATCCGCTTACGGAGACGATCACACGCCGGCCACCAACTACCCGATCGTTCGTATCCGTAATCACAAGAATGGACTCGTCCGCTACTGCCGCACTGCAAACCACTCAATCAACACACCGAACGGCACGCAACCCAGCATGGGTGTCGCTACTGGAAACACCCTTATCACTACCCAGCTTGCTATACCGGGCGACATTGAGTTGGGTCCGTCGGAACTTTTCGTCGTAGCCAATGGAATCCCGTCCAAACCCGTGGCTGTAAACATTATTCCTCCGGGCAGAGAATAAGTTTGAATGGACGACTAGATGAGTTGCAAGAATTGGAGGTACGCGATGTTCACTAAATTCACTACAGCTTCCCGTTTCATCACAGCGTTGATTGTACTTTCTGCATTATTTGCGCCTTTTGTCCCGCTTCAAGCTCGGTCGCCTGGGCAACAAGGAGGCCCGCCTCCGAAGGAACCACCGAAACGCCAGGTCTTGCCTCTTGACCCTCTGACGTCAGCGGAGCGAAAACTCGCGGAACAGATCGCGCGCGAAGATCCTAAGGTCCGCGAATTACTCGGGAACCGTTCTCAATTAGTTTTCATTGCCCTCCTGTTCTTGAAACCGGAAGGCGAGCAAGTGGCCGTACCAACGAAGCCGGTTGCCATCGACCGCCATGCAGAAGTTCTCTTCCGTCGAGAAGACGAGGCGGGAGTTCGCGCGGTCGTGAATCTGTCGAAGCAATCGCTTGTTGTCGCGGACCGCATCACCAGCATGGAACTGCCCTTGACTTCCGAAGACATCAACCAGGCAGCAAAGCTTGCTTTAGCCGATGTGGAGTTGCGCAATGCTCTCGGAGAAGAGTTCAAGAGTTATGTCGCTGCGGCGGAAGCTCCTGACACGCGGGCGCACCAATTTGCGATCACGGGTTTGCGACTCTTCAGCAAGGGGGAAGATGATCCCTGCACCAAACATCGCTGCGTGCAGCTTATGTTTCGCCGTGGGCGAGACTACCTCGCTGACACCACCGTCTGGGTAGATCTAACCGAGCGTCACGTGTATGTCGAAAGGGGAAAACATGAGTCGCACTAACTTCCTTGTTATCCTGGCAATCCTCTTCAGTTTCTTGGCACTCCCCCGTCTCGCATCGGGGCAAACCCCGCCTCCGTGGATGCCTTGTTCGGGAGTAAACCTGATTGATCAGAAGTTTCCGGTAAGCGGTCCCGAAGAAACACACTGGCGGCTTTGCATGGAAGCAGCTCCAAGAAATGGGCTCATGATTCACTGGGCCTTCTTTCGCAAATCCCCCAACGCGCAGTGGCTTCGCCTGTTCTGGGATGCGCGCGTTTCGGATATTTTTGTGCCTTATCACTCCGGTTCGCCTCGCTACTACGATATGTCGAATTTCTCGTTTCCGATGACACCGATCGGCAGTGCGGACTGCCCCGCAGCGGTTGGCGGAACGCCGCTCGGACGCAACGTCTGCAAAGAAGTCCGTGACCGCGGACTTGCGTGGAAAGATGACGCCAACGTCCGACGTGGGCAGGAGTTGGTCCTCTGGGGTGCGCTCGACGCTGCCAACTATAATTACGTGATCGAATGGACTTTTCGTGACGATGGCGTGGTGCTCGGCCGCGTAGGAGCCACGGCCGTAAACCTGCCCAGCGTGCCTTATGAAACCCACGTGCACAATCCAATCTGGCGAATGGATATCGATCTGAATGGCTTCCCTTCTGATTCCGTAAGCTTTGGAACGCATACCGAGACCGGCCCAACCGCAACGGACAGCGATCCTGTAATTACACAAGAAGGCGCGCGGGACTGGGATCCTCACGCTTTTAATTCCCTCGATGTGTCCGATGCAACCTTAGTTAACGCCCATGGCCATAAGAGCTACTACCAGCTCATACCTTTGCCCACGGGAGGACTCTCTCGGCACCAGGAAGGTTTCACCCAACACGATTTCTGGGTGACCACTTACAACGGTACGCAGTTATGGGCCGCACAGCTCCCGAACTATGTAAATCCGCCGCAGAACGCCGCGAATGCCGACATCGTCGTTTGGTACAAAGGCTCCATCCATCACCATCCTCGAGATGAAGACGGCGAATATGTTGGCCACTATTGGCACGGTGAGGCTCTGGTGATGTGGACGGGCTTCATGCTGAAACCTCACGACGTATTCGACCGTACGCCACTCAATCCCTAGCGGGCGCGAACCGGCTCTGATCCGGTCGCTGCAAAAAGGAGGAGGTTCATGCCCATTGAATCTATTGCGGCTCTCGGAGCCGTGGCGACGGCCCTAAAGATTGTTGACAGTCTCACCGGACAATGGGACCGGTACTTCCGCAAGAAATCGAAGGCAGAAGCTGCACACGCTCACCGCGTGCAGGCCACTCAGGTGGCGCCCGATACAATCTCCGTTCGCGAAAATGGCCAGGAACAGTTCACGATAACAGCGGCCGACCTAGACAAACTCGATCCCCAAAGCCGCGCTTTGATAAAGACGTTCGAGGCGTCCCGTCTAACCAGTCCATCTACCAACCTGAGGATGGAAAACCTCCGCGTTCCTTAACGCCGCCCCCTCATACCTATGGCTTCTAAAGTCGCAATTCGGTTCTATATATACCTACTATTGAATAAGGGAGATGGCGTATTCATATCCTGTGCGCAAGGCATGCGCTCCCGTCAGGTATTCACTGGAATTTGCCTTCCGGCCCTTCGCAGATCCGATTGAAAGAGAAAGTCCCGAATTCGTTTTTCCTGTGAAGCCCAGGTGGATGCACGGGTGACTCATGATAAGTGCAGTATCCACCAAATCTTCGCCATGCATAATACGATTGTGATCCTGCTGATACTCCTTGAGCGCCCACAAATTCCTGTGCATCTGCGGACCGTAATCTTTGAGATCGAGCGGCGGGTCGGTTCCGGCTTCGCTCTCGTTTCGTCCAGCTTGCTCCAGCTCCGTTATCGGTGGTGTGCTTTCAGTATCGCACTCCGAACGTTTCCGCACATGGAGATCAGAAATATCTAGAGTAGAGCCTATTCACGCAGCGCTGTCGCGGCAGAGGTCGCGAGTTCGAGCCTCGTCGTCCCCACCATAGCGATTTCGGACTCGTAACAATCCGATGGCGAAGGATACCGACAACCCCGAGGGTGCGGGATTCCTTCAGGCGCGACGGAAGAAACGAGTGCGCAAGAATGCGCTGGCATCTCGCGCATCCACTGACTGGACAGGGTTCGTTCCCGAGAAGGCATATTGACGGCCGCTCGCAGGCCCGCGAACGACAATGCTCGGACGTTCTAGATAGCGAATGGATTCCGATCCGGTGGCGGGCTGATTGCAGGCAAGAGCTTGCGCGCGCGAAGCACGAAGACCGACGTTAATAGGTGCTGCCTGCAGCGGCGGAATTTTCGCCGCGGCCATTTCGGCGTGAGTGATTCGATTTTTACCGCAGCATCCCATGGTCAGAATCTCCTTTCGTCTCCTCAGGCGATCGTTCGATGTTCAACGGTTCCGAAGTTGCGCGCTCCAGCAAGAAACCGGCACCAGAAAGCGCCAGCCATGTCAGGACACCATCCACGATCCGCCTTCGCGAGACCACAAACGCCAATGGTATGCTGATCCAAAGGCTGAGGCATCCAAAACAGTCCATCAAACTGCCAAAGATAGAATGGCCCAAACGAGTCCGGATCCGCGCGATGACATTAGCCGGCCCATCCTCGCTCGCTAGCAAATGAGTGACGCGCCAAACAGCCAGCGAGGCGAGCACAAACCTGGCCCAGAAAATCGGCGAGTCCATCACGACAACGATGCCAGGTCGCTGGAACATGTGTGATGTACTGCTTCGCAGCTGCGTGCGATGGATTCCATCGAATCTCTACTCCTTTTCGAGAACCAGGAACGGCGCACCAGTTTTATCCGGGCGCGGCATAAAGTGGAGGAAACTGGGCGACTCGTGAAAAGCCGGATAGTCTCTCCACTCATGCAACTCCCTTTCGGTTTCTTTAGTCCTGAGTTCAACCTCACCCTCTCGGGGTATGAGTTGGGCAAGGAGTGATCAACGCAAAACCGATGGCAGAGTGCGAGTCATATCCCGATATTCGACTCCAGCCAGTGGTGGCCCGGGAATGGCAATCGAGATTCACGGCGAACGCCGCCTGAGTACAAGTGCCCATGAGCGTGGACACAGAGTTGTCGAACCCAACCGGGACGCCGGGAGTGCCCGCGCTTGTATTCCCCGAGCCAGAGGCAACACTGCCAGTGATCCCCCGGACGACGCCAAGGTCCCAATCCAGGAAGTTACCCGGCTGATAGGCGACGTAGTCAATCTCGACATTGTCGGTTGGTGCCGCGTAGTGAAGAATTCCACAAGGATCGGTCGCAGTTGAGTCAACCGGCGTAGAAACGCCGGGCAGCTGAGCGACGGTCGGCCGGTTGTCCACGTAAACATTAATGATGAGGCTGTTTCCGCTAACCAGGCCGATGGTGGAGGCGTCCACTGTGTCGATCGTTCCATTAAGTTCGACGCCCGTTGGCACGTAGTAGGTAATTCCAGCTGTCCCGATATTCACTGGATTGCCCGAGGAATCGTAGAGGTCCAATTTGAGCTGATACATCCCGAATGTCCCTCCAGGAACGGCACTCGGAAGGGCATCGGTCGGAAATTGAGCGTTTGCCAAGTCATAAGCTGGGTCGGGGAATGCCCAGTCGCCTAGGGGTGGCAAGGCGGGGGGAATCGCGAAGAAGCCCGGCGTGGTCCCCACGGTCTTCGGCCCGAGATTGTATGGCGTCGTAACCAATTGGGTGCCGACGAAGTGGTTGTAGTGCCGATCGATGTCACCTCTTAACTCCTGCCATCCACCGGATGCAGCGGACTGGTAGGAGATTTTGTAGTAACTGGCCAATCCGAGCTCGAGCAGGGAGCTATCGAATTCCACGCGCGGCAGAAGGAGGCCGCCGAACGGAGAGTCCTCTCCGGGCGTGACCCCACTGGCAGCGAGACCCCGGTTGCTAGGCGTAGCGGCCAGCACGTTGCTGTCGCCGTAGATCTGGCTGAGCGGTATTGCGCCGATCGCGCGGAATAGGACATAGTTTGGCAGCGCATTTACCTGTGGGCAAGGCGAGCAGCATGGCGCGAAAATGCTGTTCGTATAGAGAGTGATGCTCGTCCCGCACTGGTATCCCCAGTGGGTGTAGCAGGCGATCGGCGCAGGATCGTAAATGTAGATGGGGAAATATAAGAAGTTCGTCGTCGCTGTGAAATACAGATTGGGATTTGGGGAGAAGCAACTCAGAAAGATGCGCTCTCGGAAATTGCCGCAATGGTCCGTGGTGGTTGTAGCCACCAGAGTCTTCGTGACGAAAAGGGGGATGAGCTCGCAAAGCCAGAAGCGAATGGAACTTACGTTGGCGATCAAGGCTTGCCGGAAAGCCGCATCCCCGACAGTTTGCGCGATGACCTGCAGGTTCAGAAGATCGGCAGCCGGAACCGGAGCCAGCGTGGGGACGGGCTTGGCGAATTCCAGGTTCAAGGAACGCGCAGTCAGGGCCTGTAACGGCACCGGATCGGGAGGATTCGGATTGATCGGCCGGACTCCAGATTCCTCGGGCGGAGGTGGATTCACGATCACCTGCCGCAGCTTGTCAATGACCGAGCTAGGCACTTTTTCCAGGATGATCTCGAGCGGTTCGACTTCCCAAATTTGCACCTGAGCGTTGCAGACGGGTAAATCCACCGGCAGGCCGCCCGTAATGATGCGCTTGAGAAGCGTTCCTTCGACGACACAGGAGCGGAACCAGCAAAACCAGATTGAATGGGGGATTTCAAAAAGCGCGGGAGAGACGGCTGCTCCAGGTTCGACACGCACAAATTGCTGCTGTGCACCCCGACGGGTGAGATCGGAAAGCGTCGGCCGTTTCTCTCCAGCCAGTTCGGGGCCCACGACGATGCGGACGTTCCGCGCAGATGGAACAGAGGGTACGGTCAATTTGACGGACCCGTTCTTGTCGATCGCACCTTTGGTGACGAAGTGGCCGGTGTCCGTGAACGCGTAAGCAACGGACTGGGGCGGCTTCTCGCCAGCCGGGAGTTCGTGGAGAGTTATGGTTACCTGTATGGAAACTTCGGCTGAGGTATTATTCTTTGATTGAGGCATGCTGTTCCTTTCAGGGAGAACTGAGGATGCGGAGTATTCGCCGAACCCTACGCCATTCCCATGAGCTTCTTTGCTACTGTGGTAGTGAAGAACGAGATGCCTTCGTTTCAGATTAATTAAGATTTTTTCTGATGATCTTCTTTCTGGCTCGTACTTCGCAGGTTCTAACGAGATAGGACCAATTTGTGATCGACTCGCGAGCATTCGAACTAAGGCGGACGATCATGGCTTTCCCCAGTCTGCCCAGGCCAACGCTTTGATTCGGGCGAACTCTGAGAGATTTGCGGTAATCAGCGTGAGGTTGTTACGCATCGCCTGTGCGGCAGTCAAGCCAAACAGAGAAGTTGGCTCCTGCGAGAAACCAATCGCAAGGAGACTCAGCCAGCAGCAAAGCCCCGAAATCCTGAACGGTGAACGAAATCGTTTCTCACTCAGAAAAATAATGTTCGGAACAGGGTGGCGTTTTGTTATTGAATTCGTAATTTCCCAAACTGTACGACCGCATCAACATCTGCTCGGTCATGGTTTCTGCAAGGTCATGGCCTGGAGAACTGCTGCCTCACTCGTCACTTCAACGGTCATCTGCGTCCCCGGCTGAACAACCCAGAATTCACCCTCACCGCGCTCCTGCGCTTTCCCGTCAATGACCGTCGTGAGTTTGCCGGAGTGAAGCTGCATGATCACAAAACCTTGTTCAGGTACATGGATTGCCTCGCGTCCACCCGCGATTCCCCACGTTCTCATGGACGTCTGAAGCGGGACCAACTTGCCGGCCTTGTTCTTGATCGTAACCGATCCAACAAAACGATCATTGCGGCTCAGCCGCTCCTTCGCCCATCCTTCTTCTTGATTCTTTGAAGTATTCTGGGGCGTCGCGGCAAGCGCCGCAGCGCCGACGACCAGCGCAAAACCGGCTACGCCTGTTAAGCTCCGCATGGTCTGCCTCCACACTACGGATCTGCTTCCAGCATGAAAACCTTGCCACCATCACCTGCGACAAAGACCCGGTTTCCTGCGAGCGCAGGCTCGCCGAATATGCTCCCCGCGCCCGGGAGCGTGACATCCGCGAGCACTGCCGGATCAGGGACCAGCCGAATAACGGAATTTGGAAACAGTGTTCCCCAAAGAGCGCAGGTAGGCGGCGGTACCAGCGGATCGCTGCACCGCCAACCGACCGCCGGTCGAACGCTGGGGTCGGCGATCACGACGAGGTGTCCCAGGTTTGTTCCCACGAATACAATCCCCTTCGTGACGGTTGGAGGCCCCAGCGAATAGGCCCCTCCCGAAGCGCTGGGCACGTTTTTGATCCACCGGATCCTGTTCCTCTCTGTGGCGCAAGTGTTCAGAGCATGCAATTGTCCGTAGCCGATCCCTACGTTCGAGGCTACCTCGAGGCCACCCGTCGCTGTGACGAAGACATCGCCCCAGGCAGCACCAGGCCGCATGTAGCGCGTGTCGTTGTGCACCGTCCCGTCGCCTGGCTGGAACCCTGCGCTCGTCCAAGGACCAGAGGGGAACGCCCAATACACACTCCCATTCGCGGCATTCACAGACCAAGTCCAACCGTCTTTCTGTGGAGATACGATTTGCGTACCACAACTGCTCAGCATCACCGCTGCTCCCGCTGACCAATCCGGGTCCATGTCCAGGCTGAACGGAACTGGTTGATGTTGCCAAACCACAGCGCCCGTGTTCCTCTCCAATCGAAGAAGGCTTAAGGCGTGGTTTACCGCCGGCTGCGGCTGGCTGCCTCCATTCCACGCGCGCGCATTTCCTGTGGTCACATAGAGATCATCCCAACCGGTAACTGAGCTCCATACGCCGCCGCCTCGCGTATTGGTCGAGAAATAACTGAAGCCGCTGTCAATTGTGCCGTCCGAGATACGCACGGCGACTACCTTGCCGTTTTGAATCGGATTGTCGCAGTGATCAGCAATCCCCACATAAACGTGACCATTGAAAACTAGTGGCGAGGAGTACCCGATCTGTTCGTGGAGTTCCGTTGTACTCGTAGACGCGGTCCCTGTCACCAACGCCACCGCGGGGGATTCCCAAATCAATGCCCCCGTCGCAGCGTTCAGCGCGAACAAGTGTCCATCGCCGAGATGGCTCCCGGAGGACCGATCCGGAGCTCCAAAGACTACTGCTTCGGTTCCGCCAATCTCGGCGATCACTGCGCTCGAAGCTATTCCTCTGCTCGAGGGATTACAGTGGAATTGCGTGTCCAGGGGCGTTCCGCCGGAAGCCGGGTACTGCCACACGAGGCTTCCGTCGTTTGCATTTAACGCGTAAAAGAAACCATTCCCGTTTCCGATATAGACGCGCTTCTTGTAGACGATGGGGGAGGCGCGGAATCCCGCCGCCCCAGGAGGTTGGAAATTCCAGACGACTGCCAGCGTCGAGACCTTGGCTGGGTCGGCCAGCCGGGAGTTATGGAGTTGGTTCGCAGTGCGCAGGCCATTGTGGCGAAATGCAGGCCAGTCTTTTGAACAGCCCTGTAGGGCTCCAATGACAACCACGTAGACGAGGAAACAAGTCAGCTTTTCACGACGCATCGTCGGCGCCTCCTTCGTTCGCTCCGGCTATTTGGCATGAATGAAGTGAACGCGGATCGCGATGGGATTCTCTCCCTTGTTCTCGATCACGAACGATTCACCTTCCGACACAGCCATTGTCGCGCCCGTTTGAATCTGCCGAGCTTTGTCATTCACAACGATAGTTCCACTGCCCAGGCGCACTTCGAAAATTGCCGCTCCCGGCAACGTCACGCTGGCCGTGGTTTGCCCGGGTCCGACCAATAAGTCGCGAACCTCGACGTGAAGGTCTCCCGGGGCGTCGGTTTCAAAGACCGTTCGCGTTAGCAAACCTTTTCCTGCTTCCACATACGGACTCTTCGACTGATCGGGAGAAAAATTGCGTTCCTCAGGCCCTGCCTCGGGTAACAAGGGGGTCTTCTCAGGCTTTTGGCTTGTTCCACAACCTGAGGAAAGGAGCAGACAGAAGAGCAGAAATGCAGTGGCGGGGAACTTCCAATGCTTACGTCTGAGATTCATCGGACTCCCTTCTGCGAACGAAGGCAAGCCTCAGTCCATCCGAGTTACGTAACTGTACGTATATCCCTGCGTTATTTATCTGTCAAGCACATTATCTTACTCCAAGATTTGTACGTCGAGAACGCACAATGAACAGCGGCTCGCCCGGATTCGATTTGCCCAAGCTCTTCAGAGTTCTTTATCGCGCTGGCTACCGAGACTGCTACGCGGTGTTTTGCGGTATATCTCGGATCTGATCGAATTCCAAATTGCTCCAGCCTTCTCCCCTTCCTGCTGTTTTGGAGCGCCCAACCCACAAGTACGTTTTGCCATTCAGCCATCGTGCCCGCTGAAAAGAACGCTGCACGATGGGACTTCTTCCTGGCTGAGGATCGCTGGAAGGTGATGGTTCTTTTTCGGATAAGGAGTCTCGGCGACACTCCAGGTTTTCTTGAGCGTCTGTATGTAGAAAAAGCGCAGAGCCGCCAGGTGGTTCGTAACGGAACCCGACGATAACTTCCGCTTCTGGAACAAATGGGCTTGGTATTCGCGAATGTGCCGCAGGCCTAAGCGATCCGGTGGGCGGTTGAAGTGTCGAGCAAAATCTTCGACTGTGCGGATGTAATGGCGTATGGTATCTTCAGAAAAGTTACGACGCTGGAGTTCTTCCAGCATCATTTTGCGAAGTCGGGTCATGGGGATGGCC
>Ga0137398_10000553_pt1 | contig 13686 bp, 9 predicted proteins | sample czorhiz216metaG_FD_106659 | JGI IMG/M metagenome (GOLD analysis project Ga0137398, IMG submission 106659) | Vadose zone soil microbial communities from Angelo Coast Range Reserve, California, USA - czorhiz2.16 metaG | ecosystem: Environmental > Terrestrial > Soil > Vadose zone | place: USA...
AAGCCGACAGATAGATCAAGGACGTTTCACAAAGACTTGAGCCTTCGGCGCGAATTGTGTTTCGCTGAGTACTCTTTTTATTAATTGACTAATGACGACTAAAAAAGAGAATCTTGGTTCTAGCTAATTCCTCAAAATTGGCAGGAGAACAAAAATCCCGCGTTCCAGATACCTTCCAGTTAGCAGCAATTCTGCCGCGTTCTGCGTTTTTGGCGTCTCGAAAAACTAACAAGTTGCGTGTTTTCAACAACCATGAATATCTCGAAGCCGCCTCCAACGTTCTAACTGCCTTGTAATCAATGAATTACAAAGAGCATGCGGGGAGAAAGCTGAAGACGCGAAGAACGGTGACGACACGGACCGCGTCCGCCTATAATCTGTGTCGAGCTTGGTGGTCGTGGCCATCATTAAAACTATAGGATTGCTTCTTCTTTGCCTGGTGTCGATCCCGGTACCGGCGACCTGTGTGCCACAGTCGAACAGTTTGGCGCTTAAGTCCCAGCGCGCAAAGGAGCTGATGGCGGAAGGCAATTTTGCGCAGGCCATCCCTCTCTACCAAGAGCTTAATCAAGCAGTGCCCAACAACCCAGGGCTGATGCTCAATCTCGGTATGGCGCTGCAAATGGCCGGCAGAAAACGCGAGGCCATTTCGGAGTTAGAGGCGGCAGTCAAGCTTGATCCACGCCTGGCTCCGGCATGGCTCTTTCTAGGGACCGCTCGTCTGCAATTCGGCGAGACGACCGCAGCCGTCGAGGCGCTCAACATTCTCCTGGATCTGCAACCGGACCACCGGGAGGCTCGCCAGATGCTCGCGGGTGCACTCCTTTCCCTCGACCGCGTCGGAGAGGCAGCGGAGCAATATCAGAAGCTCACTGAATTCGATCCCGAAAGCCCCCAGGCATGGTACGGATTGGGGCGCTCTTATGAAGCGCTTGCCGGCCTCGCTTTCGACAAATTACGGGAGGCTGCTCCACAATCTTCCTACTCACTAAGTCTACTGGCGGATACGCGTTTGCGGGGACACCAATTCTCGAGCGCGTTTTATCTCTACCGTCGCGCGCTGGAAGAGAAGCCGGCATTGCGCGGCCTGCACAAGGCGGTTGCGGAGATTTATCGGCAAACCGGGCATCCGGACTGGGCCAATGCTGAAGAGAAAAGTGAATCACATCTTCCCTTGCCGGAATGCCCTAGTCCGGCGCTGGAGTGCCACTATCAGGGAGGACACTACAATGAGTTAATTGCTGCGGCAAAAGGGGACAATACAGCGGACTCGTTTTACTGGCGGTCACGAGCCTACAATGAGTTGGCAATCAACGCGTTCACCAGGCTCGGTCAGTTGCCGCCTTCTGCGGAGCTACATGAGCTAAAAGCCCGCATTTACAACAGTCAAAAAAAATACAACGAGGCCGCCGGCGAGTGGCGCGAAGCCTTGAAGCTTTCACCCGCCAGCGCGGAGATCCAGAAGCAGCTCGCCATCAGCCTGAAAACTGGTCAGGACTACGGCGCCGCTCTACCATTGCTTCAGGATCTTCTCCGGCATCAGCCCGCGTCGGCAGAGTTGAATTATCTCGTGGGTGACACGTTGCTCGCCCTACAACGGGCAGAAGAAGCGATCCCCTTGCTCAAGCGCTCCATAATTCGCGACCCAAGATTCCTGGCTGCACACAAATCTTTGGCTAGGGCCGACCTGGCCGCTGGAAAGCCCGTCGAAGCAATTCCTCATCTGAAGGCTTCTCTGCCTACCGATGATGACGGCAGCCTACACTACCAACTGGCGAGAGCTTATCAGGCCACTGGCCAGACGGAACTCGCCAAACCAGTCATGGCGGACTATCAGAGAATCCAACGCTCTGCCGCGCAAGCAAAAGAGAGGACAATGCAGGAAGTGGAGATCACCGCACCATAACGAATAGTTTATGAGCAATCTACTTCGACGGCTCGTGGACTTCGAGGACCTGGTTGGTCGCGGCGTTTCGCAACACCTGAACTGCGCCCCTCGGCCAACGAATCTCGATCCTGTCAATCTTCTCCAGCTTGCCGGTTCCAAAGTGCACGTTTGAGGGGCTCGAGGAAGCGTAGCCCACGGCTGTGGTCACATGATTGAACTGATTACTCAGGCGGATCTTTGCGCCGATCCCGTCGCGATTGCTTCGCGTACCAATGAGCTTCAGGATGAGCCAGCGGTTCGCGTTGGGGCTGGCGTTCTGCCAGAGTTCCGCCGCCTCACCAAGCGCGCTCACGACCACGTCGATTTTTCCATCGTTGTCAAAATCTGCAAAGGCGCTGCCGCGGTGTGCGCGCGCAAGATCAAAGCCTGCCTCCGAGGAAACATCGCGGAACGTTCCGTTCCCGAGGTTGGCGAAGAGACTGTTGGGTTGTTTGTAGTGCGTTGACTGAAATAAATCAATCAAATCATTGACGTCCGAGTTGGCCGTGAAAAGATCCTTCCAGCCGTCGTTGTTAAAATCGAAGAGGCCGTTGCTCCAGCCACTGCGCGTCGTGGAGAGGGTGGCCAACCGACTCTTGTGGGTTGCATCCTGGAACGAACCTTTGCCCAGATTCTGAAACAAGGGAAATGTCTCACCCGCCAAGGCTGTAACGCTGAGATCGCAAAGGCCGTCATTGTCGAAATCGCGAAAATCCGCTCCCATGCTGGCCACGGGCAGCCCATTGTTGGTTAGCGCCACGCCGGCCTGGAGCGCAACCTCTTCGAACGTTCCGTCACCTCGATTGTGGAACAGAAAGTTGGGTAAATTGTCGTTTGTGACAAAGACGTCCGTGAAGCCGTCGTTATCATAGTCGGCAAAAGCCACGCTCATGCCACGTCCGATGTGGCCCGCAATGCCAGCTTTGGCCGTGACGTCCTCGAAGGTTCCATCGCGGCGGTTCCGGTAGAGTGTGTTGGGCAACCCCTCGAAATACTTAGGATGGCAGTAGACACGCAAATTGCGGTCGCGCTCACCACAGTAGCGATCAAAGTCAGGAGTCCAGTGCGCGTAATTGACCACGAAGAGGTCCAGCCAGCCGTCGTTATCGTAGTCAAACCAGCCAGCGGCAACAGACCACTTGTCGCTCTTGATTCCAGCTTTCTCCGTCACATCCTCGAACTTTCCGTTGCCCAGGTTGCGATAAAGAATGTTTCGGTAGACGCCTGCAACAAACAAATCTGTGTAGCCATCATTGTTGTAATCCGCCGCTGCAGCGCCCATGGAATAGCCGGCACCTGCGACTCCAGCCTCCGACGTGACGTCGGTGAATTTCATCCCTCCGTCGTTTCGGAAGAGCCGGTTGAAAAACTTCGGCGAATCCTTTTCCAGCGAAGGAATCGACGCACCATTTGTGAAGAAGATGTCCACCCATCCATCGTTGTTGTAATCAAAAGCCGCGACGCCGCCCGGCATGGTTTCAATCATATGTTTCCGCGGCGTCGGATTGTTCTGAAGCACAAAGTCCAGACTGGCGTGTTGGGCAACCTCCCGAAACCGAATGGGGGAAAGTACGGGTGAGGACTTCAGGTCAACGCTTTTTCTGGACAACTTGGGGAGCAGAAAGGCACCGGCCCCGCCAAGGAAGTCTCTCCGAGAAAACATCAAAAGAGGCAGATCCACATCTGAGTTTGCGCCTGGGGGCCTGTCCAGAGTCTGGAATTGTGGGGAACCTTTCGCATAGCACTCAGCTACGGCCGAGGACTAACCGATCGAAGCGCCGGCTTACATCACGGAGATACGCTTCGTCGCCTCCTTCGAGCTCGGTCACGGCGCTGCCAGAGTAACCTATGTCGGCGAAAGCTTGCCGCACCGCGGCCCAATCTACGTCCCCGTCACCCAAGTTCACCCAGGCGTAGCCGTCTTCCTTGCGTTTGAAATCCTTGAGGTGAACCTTGACGATGCTATTGCCGAGAGTATGAATCCAGTCCTGCGGATACCCGTAAAGCAACACGTTCCCCACGTCGAACCACGCTTTAATCCAAGGGCTCTGAAATTCTTCGATGTACTTGGCCATCTCGAGCGGGCTCAGAAGAAACTTATTCCATACTTCCTCGATGGCGATAACAACTTTCAATTCCTCAGCCAGCGGAATCAGCGTGCGAATCTCTTTTTGTGAACGCGTCCAGGCGTCATGGTAGGACGTCTGTGGATTCAGCACAGCCGGGACGAGCAATACGGCGTCCGAACCCCAGAGCTTGGCGTTGTGCAAGGAGGTCCGCATTCCCGCGAGGCTCTTCTCCACAACAGCACGGTCGCTCGATGACAATGGGTACTTCCAATGATCCATGTTCATCACGGAATCGATGCGGATGTTCGCTACATCGGCGGCTTCCTTGATTTCCTCGGCCTTGCGCTCGTCAGGCTGCGTTGGCACCTGCGCGACTTCGAAGCCGACGTCACGCGCTAGTTTGAAGCGGTCTGCGGTGCTCAGCTTGGCAGGCAGCATTTCAAACCATACGCCCTTCTTAATAGCCAGTGTTGGTGGAGCGGGCGGAGCCGCAGAGGATGCACCCACCTTCAGCGAGTTGGCCAGCGCGCCGCCACCGAGGCCCGCTGCACAGACAGCCGTAGCCGAGGACTTCAAGAACTCGCGACGGGATGGATGACGCATCGACACACCTCAGCGCAGTTTATTCAAATCGATTTTCGGATCCCATACCTCAGTGGATTTCATGGTTTCCTCCCAGGTCACTTCGCGTCCCTTGTAGGCCGCTGTTCGCGCCATCATGCAGGAAAGAGCAGACTCGGTCCCCTTCGCGGCCTGATTGTGGAAATTTCCACTGGTGATGCTTTCAATGAACGCTTTCTTCTTTTCGCGGTCGGCGAATTCCAGGTTAGACGTGAAGTTTCCCGTCACAGAAAACGCTTGTTGCTCGCCGCCCGGCTTGGGCGTTTGCGGGGATTGCCATGGTTCATCACCCCAAATACCGAGGGAGCCGGTGTATGGAGATTGCGATGTGCCTTTTGTGCCGAAGAAACGTTCGGTCACGTCCCACCAGCCCTTGGCAAACTGTGTAGAACTGAAGGTCACGTCCACGTCATCAGGATAGTGGAAGATCACGTTGTAGTTCCCATAGACATCACCATCGTTCGGGGGACGGCCCTGCCGCCCTCCCGTCGCCGAAGCATTCAGAGGATGGCTCTTGAGAACCCAATTGCAAATGTCGATGACGTGAATGTTCTGCTCGACGATGATGTCGCCGGAAAGAACGCGGTCGTAAACCCAGTTGCGTAGGCGCTTCTCGACGGGAGAGGCATTGGGCCAGGGTGGCCTTTCGATGTAGCCTGTCAGATAGTGCGCTTCGCCGCAGACAATATTGCCGATCGCCCCATTGTGGATACGTTTCACCAGTTCCACGAACGGGGGACAATCGCGAATTTGAAATCCCACATCCAGGCTGAGTTTGCCTTCCGCGCGCTTGCCGATCTCGATCACCTTCAATGCGCCGGGCACGTCCACAGCTACGGGCTTCTCGACGTAGACATGCTTTCCGGCAGCGACGATTGATTCCAGATGCTGAGGATGATAATAGGGTGGCGTGGCGATGACCACTGCGTCCACTTCTTTCGAGGCTGCCATCTGCTTAAAAGCATTGGGGCCAACGAAGACCTGCGAAGCATCAATCGCCACATAGCCCTTGGCCTGTTGCATCTGGTCGAAATGCTTCTTGGCGTTGTCCAATTGATCCTGGAACATGTCGGCCAGCGCGACAACGCGAGCGCCTCCGGTGTCAACCATATTCGACGCGTCCTCCGTGCCGCGCCCGCCGCAGCCGAGCAGGCCTACGCGGACTGCGGAATTCGCGGCCGTGCCGCGTACCAACGCCGGCTTGAGTAACATCGCCCCAGCCGTAACCGCGGCTACGCTAATAAATTTTCGGCGGTCGACTTCATTCGAGAAATTTGGCCGCTTTGTTCCCCCTGCCATGTTGTCCTCCTGCGTCTGCAAGCTACCCGATTAGTTTTTCCAGGTATGTCTTCGCATAGCGAACGTCTTCCACTTGCTTTGGGCCCGAAATCTCCCGCTCAATGGTGACCGCCCCGCGATAGTTCAGTTGCTTCAGTCGTTCGATGATGCGCGGAAAATCTACTTTGCCCTTGCCAATGGGAACTTCCTGGCCGAGTTCTTTGGGGTTGGTGGGCCACATCCCGTCCTTGGCGTGGATTCCCTGCACGTAAGGGCCGAGCAGTTCAATGGCGTCGACGGGATTCGCCTTGCCGTAGAGAATCAGATTCGCGAGATCGAAGTTAACGCCCTGATTCTCCAGGCCCACGTCCTGAATTGCGCGCACCAGCGTGATAGGTGTCTCCTGGCCGGTCTCGTAACGGAAGTTTTGACCGTTGCGCTTGCAGTAGGCGGCTACTTCTCGCATCGCTGCGATCCCTTCCTTATATACCGGATCGTTTGGATTCTCGGGGATGAATCCACAGTGCGTTTGTACGGCCGCGATGCCGCACTGCTTGGCGAGATCCGACGCTTTCTTGATATGCGCGATTCGCGCGGCGCGCGTCTCGCGCGGAAGCAGGCCAATCGTCAGCGGCCCTTGATAAAAGTCCCAGACTTCTTTACCCGGTCCTCCAACAACCAGGGAAGTCGCTTCAATCTGGTGTTTTTCCAGCGCCTGACGCAACCGGCTCGCAAGCTCCGGCTCAATCTCGTCCACAAAAACCTGGCTCGTGGGCACCCCAAGCTCGCGAACCTTGGCCATAGCCGCATCGGGATCCTTGCCGATACCGATGATCAGCCCAAGCCGCAGCGGCTTCTTGCCCTCATTCGTTTGCAAGGGTGGGATCGTCGCTGCCGGATTGTCGGGTCGCAGCGACACCAAGCGGGTGGCCACAATACTCTGCCCTAGAGCGGCGCCCATTGGGCTAAGGCCCGCGGCCAAAGCAGTCGTGGAAGCTTGAAGAAAGTTTCGCCGGTTCAGTTTGCCCATCATGCCGAGTCGCAAGCTCCACCTGCGGCTATGGCCTCCCGCAAAGCGCAGGCGTGGCTTCCTAATCCTCCTTGATGTAAATGTCCTTCCAGCGCATTTTTACGCCACCGCCGGTGTGGATCTGCAGGCCGATGACGCCATCTGTGAATTTGGGCGCCGGGTCCGTAAAGTCCACAATCTTTGCGCCATTGAGCTGCGTAACGATGTGCGTGCCATGCACGGACACTTCCAGCTCATTCCAGTTCCCAGGCTTCAGCGCCTGCTCGCTTTCTGGCGTGGGCTGCTCCACCCAGCCACGCCCGCCGCTTTCGTATAGCCCGCCCGTGTGCTTGCCTATGTTCGGGTCGACCTCCACCTGCATCCCTTCGATGTCAGGACCATGCTGCGGGTCAATCCCCGTAATCTTGGAGTGAATAAATACGCCGCTGTTTCCGGTGGCCTCGCCTTTGAATTTTAGGCGCAGCGTGAAATCCCGGTACGTTTTTTCCGTGGTCAGGTAGCCATACTTGTTGGCGGTGCTTTCGCAGAGGATAGTTCCTTGCTCGACGACCCACTTTTCATCGCCATTCTTTTTCCAGCCGCTCAAGTCTTTCCCATTGAAGAGAGCAACCCAGCCGCTTTCACGAGGAGCCTGGGCTGCCGCGCCGAATCCGAGTCCGAGGAATAGAGTCGCTGCGAGAGTGCCACTGCACCTTTTCACGGCAAAGCCTCCGCCTTTTCTTGGCTGTGGGTTTTGACGCTCGTCGGGAGAAAAACACTTATCATGTTGAGGGCCGGAGAAGCGAATTTGAAAAGCCGGGGCACGCCGTAGCGTGCCCCGGGCTAGAGTTCTACGAGTTAGAATGCCAGGCGCAAGCCGAACCGGAATTGCCGCTCGTCGTTCTTGGCACTGGTGATTTCGAGGAAGTGGCCACTGTCGATGTTGTTATTTGAGTCGTTTACGCCAGGATTATAGAAATGCGGCGAGTTGAAGAGGTTGGCGGCATCGGCGCGGAATTGCAGAACGAGACGCTCCGTGACTTTAAATGTCCGGAACAGGCTAAAGTCCATGTTTACCGAACCTGGCCCCAAGAGCGTGTTACGGCCGACGTTTCCATACGTATTTTTGGCTGGATCCGTGAATATGCTCGGATCATAGAATGGGTTGCCACTGCCGACTCCACCGAGTTTCTTGGTCGCACCGCTCTGGTTGGGTGTTTCCCTCTGGCCCACGGCATTTAGAGCTTGTGAGGAAGTTAGGCTAAATGGTTGTCCGGAAATGGCGCTGAAGATGCCGCTGATCTGCCAATCGCTCGCAATCTTCGTAGCCACCCCACCGCCACTGGCCCACTGCTTGCCATTTCCGATCGGCAGCTCATAGACGTACGCCAGTTGGAAAATATGGGGCGTGTTGTAGCCCGCTTGCGCACGATTGCGACGGAGGATGCTCGGGTCATTCCATGCGAGACTGGCCCAGCCGTCATCGTCCGTGTAGTCTATGGCTTTGGAGTAAGTGTAAGCCCCTTTGACCATCAGCCCATGAGAAAACTGGCGATTGATGGCAACCTGAAGGGCATTGTAGTTTGCGCTCAGGTATCCCTGCCAAAGATCGGTTTCGGCAGTGCGATTTCCGAACTGCGGTTTGTTGAACGGTTGCCCGGCTTGGCCGGTCCCCGGCAGAGATGCGTTTACATTTATGTCAGCGAACTGATGAACCGTCTGCGTACCAACGTAGGCGGCCGATACGAGAAAGTTTGCAGGCAGCTTGTGCTCCACGGTCAAGTTCCACGACTCGATGTAACCCCGTTTTAACTCGCCAGGGCCTACGCTGCGCTCCAGTGCTTGCGCAGGTAGGGGGACAACGCCGGTGCTGATGTCCGGACAGCAAACTGACGGGATTCCGACTGGAATCGCCCCGCCGGGAAGCGCTGCTACGGGCGACAGCGATACGGCTGGCCTGAAGCTGTTTAATCCCTCAAAATTCGAGCCTACTGTGAGCGGATAGAAACCGCGAAGTGGTCTCGCTAAGGGCAACGGATCAACGGTGATCCCAAAGCCTGTTCGCACGACAGTGTTGTTGTTGATCTGATATGCCAATCCAACTCGTGGCGCGAACAGCTTCTTGCTGGTGGTGACCCCGAGATGGTCGGGATTACCGCCGATCCCTCCGAGCAGCACGTTACCTGTCGTGAAATCGAGGCGGTCGAACTTAAACGCGCCGTTCCGAGTCATCAGCGGGTAGTATTCATACCGCAGACCCAGTGTTGCGGTGAATTTATTGGTCACGCGATAACGATCTCCGATAAACAATCCATATTGCCATTCTCGCGCCGTTGCCTTAATGAATTGTTCGCTCTTGCCCACTCCAACGCCATTTCCACCGCTGGTGCCCAATTCGCCTGCGAGACCGAGCTCAAACTGGGCGAGGGCGTTGAATTGGTTAGGTGCCGGACCTCCATTAATTGCGGTCACAGCCCCGCCGAAGTCAAATTCTCCACGCGGGCCCGCGCCCAACTCCGGTTGCCAATGGTTCAGGTGATGATGAATGATGTCGATTCCCGCGCTGACTTGGTGCTTACCGTGTGACCATCTGATGTTGTGAGAAGTCGTGAAGCTCCAATCATTGCGGAACGCCGGATTCCATCCTTCAGAATTGCCGATATTTGCATAGCCGGTGATCCCAAACATGGGGAAGCCGCTGCTGCGCAAGTCGGAGCCGTTGTTTGTGCCGGGAATGCCTAGGACGTCCGACCCAATATTTGTGCCGAAGTCAGGGGTCTGGCCGTATTCGCTCATGCGCGTAAAGCCGATGTTGCCGTCAACCACTAGGTTGGGTGACAGGGTCAACGTGTGTCCAACGGTGACAAGCTGCACGAAAGAATGAAACTTGCCAAGTCCACCATCGCAAGCGCAGTCGCCAATGGCTTTGCCCAAGCTGGGCTGACCAGTAAAGACGGAGTGCATGGCGCTGTATTTTGCGAACAGGGTATGTTTATTGGTACGGACCCAATCCGCTTTTCCATCAAAGTTATGGCGATTCAGGGCCTGCGTGGCTGACTTGAAATAATTGTTGACGGTCGTTGCCCCGGGCACGTTGGGCGGCGGAAGCATTGCCAGGATTTTGGCTGCAATTGGATCGACCGGTATCGCCGCTTGGTTGGCAAATGGCGTGCGCCCAGTTCCATCGGCGTTTCCAGTATGCGGGTCGTAAATCACCGTTCCTGTACCGCTAAAGTCCCCGGCGATTAAAGCCGCCGTCGGTACGGTGACAAGACCGGTATTGCGTGCATCGCGCTCCAGCGTACCGTCATAGCTGCCGAAAAAGAACAGTTTGTCCTTCTTAACTGGACCGCCAAACGTCCCCCCGAGGTCGTTAAGAGCGCTTCGGCCCTTACGGGGGCTGTTCGCCACCGTCTCAAAGAACTGCCTAGCTCTGAGGGCTGAATCTTCGTGGTACTCAAACAAAACGCCATGGAACTGATTGCTCCCGGACTTCGTGATGACCGTGATGGCCGCGCCGCCCGTCATCCCCTGTTCAGGATCGAAATTATTGGTGGAGACGTTGACTTCCTGAATGGTTTCGGCAGGAGGGACATACACGGCGTGGTGAGGCAGCCAGACGAATACGTCCGCGGCGCCATCGACACGGGTATTGTTATTGTTGCGATTCGTGCCGTTGATATTCGTAGTGAGGGACCGCTCTGGAGAGTCGGCAATGGCATTTTGAAATTGTCCCGGGGTCGCGCCAGGAACCAGGTTGATCAGTGTCTGAAAATTCCGGTACTGATTCAGAGGCATGTCCAGAATGGCCTCTGACGTCAATTCCGTATGCAAGTCTGTTTTTTCGGTCTGCAAGTTTACCGCCGCAGCTTCTACCGTAACTTGCTCCGAAACCGCTCCGACTTGCAGCCTAGCGTCTGCGTTCGTAACGACGTTGGCCGCTACCGTCAGATTTGTTTGCGTCAGCGGCTTGAACCCGCTGGCTGTCACTTTAAGATCGTAGTTCCCAGGCGGCACGTCTGTAATCGTGTAATGGCCGCTCTCATCCGCGTCCGACTCCCTCTGAACGCCGGTGGCCTTATTAATGAGCGTTACGTGTGCTTTCGGCACACCCGCCCCGCTCTGGTCCGTCGCCGTACCGCTCACCGATCCAAACAAAACCTGGGCGTCGGCGCGCTGAACGAGTCCCTGCAAGGCGAACCCGAGGACAAACATGGAAAGAAAGAGACCACTAAATCTATTTCTAAGCATCACCTCTACCTCCTAGCTCTCCATGCACCGCTGGCGTCACGCCAAATGGCCCATACCATTGGAGGCCAAGTCGGCTCTAAAGCCGCTCGGTCGGCGGGAAAGCACCGCAAACTCCTCGACAAGTTGGGGGGAACGCTACCAATGGAAGAAACTGCTTGTCAAGCGGATTATTTTATTTTTCCAAATTAATTGGTGCACAATCCTTTTGTCGGAGAGCGAATTACTTCTAGTTCTAGATTTTTCTGACAGACCGTCTAACTATGCCGTGGTTTCTGCATGGACCGAATGAGGCATTGCAAAACGCAGCGCGAACGCGACCTGCTGGTTATTGAAGCTCGGCTCCGAAAGTTAGGTCCACTTTCGTAAGTGGAGATTCATGAACTTACTCATTTTCAGCGCAGCGCAATCTCCGGCTTCGCGCGCGACCTGCTAAAGCAGGAAAGGCTTGTCGAAGCGGGCCGGTCAACAATTCGAGAGGCCGTAAACAGGTTTTGCTTCGGCTTAACGAAGAGCATGGTTTTGTCCTCGGCATTGGGTTGGACGATGAAGCCGTGCTCGCAGCGGTAATGAATCTTCATCTGCGAATCGTGTCCATGTCGCGAGAAGAGACCCGCCTCGACTCCGGCACGGACGAGCTCTTGCGCCAACTCCTGTCGTGTGCGCGCAAAGCCATCAAACAAGCTGACATCAACGAGGAATCGCTTCTCGGAATCGGCGTTGCCGGATCGGGCTTGGTGAACAGCCAGGGAGGCACGATGGTGATGTCTTCCACGATTGAGTTCCTCAACCAAGTGCCGCTTCGGCTTTCTTCGAAAAAACGTTTTCGGCCCCCGTGATGGTTGTGAATCTCGCGGGCGCCAAAGCCGTGGCAGAGAGGACCCTCGGTGCCGGCGTGATGGCGGATGACATGATTTACGTGGAATATGGCAAGACCGGAATCGGCGCTGGGATCATCGGCAACGGAAAATTGATGCATGACGCAAGGCATGTCGCCGGGGAACTGGGGCACACGCACATGGTCGAGGAGGGCCCTGCTTGCAAATGCGGGAGCTTCGGTTGCCTGGAAGCGATCGCGGGAGCGGCCGCGATCCAAACGAAAATCCAGAAAGCCATTGCGGAGGGAGGTGGCTCTGAAGTCTTGGCGCTCGCCGGTGGCAATCCCGCGAACGTCTGCGGATGGATGATTCTGAGCGCCGCGAAAACCGGCGACAAAGCTTGCGCCGCCATCGTGGAGCAAGCAGCGAATTATCTGGGGTTGGGGCTCGCTAACCTGGTGAATCTCTTCAATCCTTCGGTTTTGGTTCTCGATCAGCGGCTTAAGCTGGCAGGACAAGGGTTGCTCGATCAAGTGACCAAGGTGGTGAAAAGGCAGGCCTTGAGCTACTCAACCAAGAACATGCGAATCCTTTTTGGGAAATTGAGTGAGGCGAGCGTCCTAGGAGCCGGGTCGATAGCGCTGGAAAAACACTTCGAATCCCCACCTTGAAGCCACCGCGATTCATGATCGAGTCCCTTTCCAGATGGTCAAGGCGTAGCCCGCAAATCGAGAGTCCAACTGAGGGATTTGAGGCGGGCTAGAGGTTTTGTTGCGCAGGCATCTCTCTGAATGTTAGCCATGAATTCGGATACTGCGGCCAGCTCCCTGACGGATTGTAACGATTCGATCTGCTTGAATTTTGTCCCACGCTTCATGTTGCCCGTCTGGCCAGCACACAATTAGGTCTTCAATCTTCGGATCCTTTCCCAATCCGAAGTGAACACGAACGTCGTTCGCGCTCAGGTAGCTCGAGTCCGTATGCACACGACGTAGGAGTTTTCGGCCCTTCTGTCGCACCTCAACCAGGGCGCCGATCCCAAAGCGGTTCCCGTGACTGGCTTCCAATCGAACCAGCAGCCAGTGGTTGCGATTCAACGAACGATTCTGATTCAGCAAGAGCCGCAGCGGACCGTTGTTATTCGCCACCACGATGTCCATGGCGCCATCATTATCAATATCGCCGAATGCCGCACCCCGGCTCACCTCCGCCATTGCAAATGCCGGCCCCGTGGCTCCCGTCATTTCGCGGAATTTCTTCCCATCGGCTTCGTTGTGAAACAACTGGTTCGGCTGGCCAAACGGGTATGGACTTCCTCGCAGCGACTCCATGCGATTCACCGCGCCGTTGGCGATGAACAGATCGAGGCGTCCGTCATTGTCGTAGTCAAACCATTCGGTGCCAAAACCCGTGTAAGGAAAAGTCGGCAGCAACAGGCCAAATTCCGCTGAGGCATCATAGAAGTTTCCATGGCCATCGTTGACGTACAGGTTGGCGCCTTCGTTGGTCAAATTTGTTTTGAAGATATCTTCGTCGCCATCACCGTCAAAATCGCCGGCAGCTACTCCCATGCCTGCCTGCGGCAGCCCATCTGCGCTGTAAGCCGCCCCCGACAGCAGGCTCATCTCCTTAAACGTGCCGTTTCTCTGATTGATCCAGAGATGAGCGGCGGCGCCGTCATTGGCGACGTAAATGTCCGGCCAGCCGTCCCCGTTG
>Ga0137398_10000555_pt1 | contig 13669 bp, 10 predicted proteins | sample czorhiz216metaG_FD_106659 | JGI IMG/M metagenome (GOLD analysis project Ga0137398, IMG submission 106659) | Vadose zone soil microbial communities from Angelo Coast Range Reserve, California, USA - czorhiz2.16 metaG | ecosystem: Environmental > Terrestrial > Soil > Vadose zone | place: USA...
CCCAGATCCTGTGTGCGATAGCTCACCCGGAATCGGCTCAGGGGCTGCCCATGGCCCCGCACCAAACCTGATGCCTTAGCACTCTTCAGCTTGATGTGAAAGTCCGAGCCGCGCTTGGTTCCATACGTCAGCGTGCGCCGCTGCACGCGTGGCAGCAACCGCCGTAATAGCCCATCGTCGTTGCATGCCACCACCATTCCGTAAAACGGCACGCGGTCCATAAACTCGAGAAACGTATTCTTCACGTCTCGCATGTTGCGGTAGCAATCCATGTGCTCGCGATCAATGTTGGTCACCACCGCCAGAATCGGTGAAAGCTTCAGAAATGACCGATCACTCTCATCCGCCTCGGCGACCAGATATTGCGACTTCCCCAGCCGGGCATTCGATCCCATCGCGTCAACCCGGCCGCCCATCACCACGGTCGGATCAAGCCCAGCCCCTGCAAGCACGGCCGCGACCATCGAGGTCGTTGTTGTCTTTCCGTGCATGCCCGCGACAGCGATGCCGTACTTCAGCCGCATCAACTCCGCCAACATCTCCGCCCGCGGAATGACTGGGATGTGAAGTTTGCGCGCCTCGGCAACCTAAAGATTCCCATCCGCGATCGATGAACTGGTAACCACGACCTCCGCCCCGTTTATGTTTTCTGGCGCGTGCCTCTCAAACACCGCCGCGCCCAATCCCGCCAGACGCTGGGTCACGGCAGAGCCTTTCAGATCCGATCCAGAGACCTTGTAGCCCAAATTCAGCAACACCTCGGCAATCCCGCTCATGCCGATGCCCCCAATGCCCACGAAATGTATGCGCTGAATCTTGGCAAACATAGAATCAACTCCTTGGCCGGTGATTTATGCGGATCCAGCCCAAAGCGGTGAAACCCCAGCCCCAGCCAATCGCGCCGCCATCGCCGCAATGTCCCGCGCTGCATTCGGATGCGCCAGGCTCCGCGCCGCCGCACTCATCCGCCGCAGCCTGGCCTGATCGCCAAGCAAGGCGGCCACTGTCTCCACCAGCCAAACTCCATCCAGCTTCGACTCCTCTACCACCACCGCGGCTCCGACCCGTTCGAGCGCCTCCGCATTTACCCGTTGATGATCGTCCGCCGCCCGCGGGAACGGCACAAAAATCGCGGGCTTCCCCGCCGCTGCAATTTCCGCCACCGTGCTCGCGCCCGAGCGGCAGATGACCAAATCCGCGCGTGCAAATGCCGCCGGCATATCCTCAATAAAGTTGAAAACCTCAGCCGCGTCGCCCAGCCGGTCATAGGCGGCCAGCGCGTCATGGTAGTTACGCTCACCGGTCTGGTGGATGACGTGAATCCCCGGCGTCTGCCGCAGCAACGCCGGCCAGCACCGGATCATCGCATCATTGATCGCCTGCGCCCCCTGGCTTCCGCCGAACACAAGCAAGGTTCGAGCCCCATCCCGTGGCCGGACACCCACGTCAAAGAATGCCTGCCGCACCGGAACGCCTGTGACTGCCGCGTGCCGAAAATACTTGGCCGTCTCTTCAAAATGCACCGCCGCCGCCGACACCAATCGGGCCACCACACGGTTGGCAAATCCGGGCACCACATTCGGTTCAAATGCCAACGTGGGAATGTGCTTCACCACCGCAGCCAGCATTGTGGGGCCTGAGGCGTATCCGCCCACGCCAATCACAACATCAGGCGCAAACTCGTTCAGCATTCGCCCCGCATCCCAAACCGCCCGAGGCAAATCGCATGCTGTCCGCGCCCGCGTCATCAGGCTGACATTTTTCAGCGCTCCCACCCGCACCAGTTGCAGCGGATATCCCGCCGCCGGGACCAGTCGGTTCTCAATGCCGCGCGCTGTGCCGATGAACAAGATTTCCGCGCCGTAGTTCTTCTTGAGCTCATTGGCGATGGCGAGCGCGGGAATCACATGTCCGCCCGTCCCGCCGCCCGCCAGAATGGCACGCATGAGGTGACTATAAACCAGGGAGTGCAACAGGCCATCAGAAGGAATGGTTGATTCTTGCTTGTCGATGGTTGATGGCCGGGCCCCCGCCTGACGGATTGCTAATGCCGGGGGGACTGCATCCACGATGAGAAATCGGCAATCCGCAGATTGCAGCCCTCACTCTGCCTGCTTTGTGATATTAAGCAACACACCCACGCAGGCCAGCGTCACAAACAACGACGACCCGCCGTACGACACCAGCGGCAGGGGTATGCCCTTCGTCGGCATCATCCCCAAAACCACGCTGATGTTGATGAACGCTTGCAAGACGACCATGCTGGTGATGCCGACCGCCAGATAGCGTCCGAAGACATCTTCCGTCCGCCATGAAGCCCGCATCCCGCGCCACAGAAAGATGGCAAACAGCGTCACCACGAACATCGCTCCCACCAGGCCCAACTCTTCCGCAGTTACTGCAAAAATAAAATCAGTATGCGGCTCCGGCAGATAAAACAACTTCTGTTTGCCCTCCATCAACCCCGTTCCTGTCACTCCCCCGGTGGCCACGGCAATCAGTGACTGAATAATATGAAATCCCGTCCCTTGCCGGTCCGCGTAGGGATTCAGAAACGCCAAAATGCGGCCGCGCCGCCAACTCACATGAAAAATCAGTAAGTACAGCGGCAGCAGCGCCGCTCCGAATGCATAACCGAAATACCTCATGCGCATCTCTGCCACAAAAAGAATGCACGCGGTGATTGCCGAACAGGCGATGGCCGTACCCAAATCGGGCTGCAAGACAATCAGCCCCAGAAAAACCAGTACGGGCGCGGCTGCCGGAAGCAACGTGTTGCGCCAGTCGTCCATGCTCTTGGTACGGCCTTCGAGAAAATAAGCAAGAAACAGAATCAGTACAGGCTTGGCCAACTCGGAGGGTTGCAGCGAGAAACCATTCCAACGGATCCAACGGTGGGTATTGTGCGAGCGATCCAGAAAGAAGACAGAAATCAGGAGCAACGTGGTCAATCCCATCAGGGAAAAAACTACCGCCGGACTTTTGTAGCGGCGGTAATCGACGCGCATCGTCACTACCATCGCGACCAGTCCCGCTACCGCCCACAAAAGCTGTCTCAACAGGAACGCATACGGCGAACCATACCTGTCCTTCGCCATCACCGCCGACGCCGAGAACACCATCACCAACCCCACAAACACCAGCAGCATGGTGACGGTAAACAACCAGCGGTCCACACTCACTCGCTTTGCCATGGGAGATTTATTTCACCACGGAGTCACGAAATGATGGAGAAGGAATTGTCGATTGTTGATTTTGATTGTTGATTGTCTTGGTTCCGGGCGTCGCTGACCCGACCCAGTCTCAGGTGTGTCATCCTGAGCGCGGCTTGGCGAACGCGAAGCGTTAGTTGATCCGAGTGCAAACCCAGAGCGTTCGAGCGCCGGGTTTTTCGCTCAATTCTGAAACTCCCATGCCGAGAACCAAACTTCCCCGGGCAAAGCCGAGAAAGTGGCGCCTCCATGGTGAGATAGACCTCAACTGCCCCCCGCTTCCGCGGACAGCGTGCGCACGATCTGTTTGAACACTTGCCCCCGCTGTTCATAATTCTTGAACTGATCAAAACTGGCGCATGCGGGCGCCAGAAGCACCACGTCGCCCGGCTGCGCCACAGCGTTCGCTTTTCGAAGGGCGTTCTCCAAAGTATCGGCGTGCACGACTTCAACCCCTTTCATTTGCGATTCGATCTTCGCTGCCGCCGCGCCGATCGTGTAGACGCGCTTCACACGCTGGCGCAACAGATGGTTGAGCAAGGTGTAGTCGCTGCCCTTGTCCTTGCCGCCAACAATGAGGTGGATGTTTGCCGGAAACGACTCCAGCGCCTTGATCGTTGCATCCACATTCGTGGCCTTGGAGTCGTTGTAGTAATCCACGCCGCGGATGGTCGCTACATATTCCAGCCGATGCTCCACCGCCTTGAACTCGCGCACTGCCTGCCGAATTTTCCCTGGAGCACATCCCATCAGCGCACCCGCGCAAACCGCCGCCAACACGTTTTCCAGATTGTGCGCACCCTTCAGCGGAATCTCTGAGACCAGCATGATCTCGCCCTGCCGCGCTCCATCACGAAACAAAATGTTTCCATCAACCACCCAGGCCCCTTGCTGCACTTCCTTCTGCCGGCTGAACCAGAACACTTGCGCCTGGGTGCGAGCCGCCAGGGCAACGCAGGTGGGATCGTCGGCGTTGAGCACGGCCAAATCTGGGCTCTGTTGATTCTCGAGAATCCGCGCCTTGGCATCGACATAAGCCTCGAACGTCCGGTGGCGGTCCAGGTGATCGGGCGTGACGTTCAAGATCACAGCAACTTTCGGCCGGAAGCTGTGAATGGTCTCCAACTGAAAGCTCGACACTTCAAGCACAATCACGCTCTCCGCTGTGGCCCGCTCCACCAGAGCAATTGCCGGGGTGCCAATGTTGCCACCCACCAAAGCGGGAAAGCCGGCTGCGGTCATAATCTCGCCGGTGAGAGTGGTCGTCGTCGTCTTGCCGTTTGATCCGGTAATGGCAACGATTGACCCGCGCAGAAACCGCGCGGCCAGCTCTATCTCGCCAATCACGGAGCCGCCCAGTGCGCGTGCCTGCACGAGGGCTGGGGCGTCCAAGGGAATACCTGGACTGACCACGATCAGATCCTGTCCCCGAAAAGTACGCTCGCCGTGCCCCCCGGTCTCGACCGTAATGCCATGGTCGAGCAGCAGGGGAATTTCGCTGTGCAGCTCGTCGCCGGTCTTGGTATCGGAAACGGTGACCCGCGCGCCGCGCGCTTTTAAAAACAGGGCCGACGCCACCCCGGACTTGCCGAGACCGACCACAAGCACGCGTTTACCGTTGAAATCCATGCTTGGTCAATGGTTGATGGTTGATGGTTGAGTCTAAAATCTGACCTTTATGTTTTTCATTCAACAGTCTAAAAAATCAACAATTCTTTTCCAGTATTGGCGGCTAGCGCAACTTCAGCGTGGTCAGCGCGAACAACGCAAACACCAGCGAGGCGATCCAGAAGCGCACAATAATCTTCGACTCTGACCAGCCGATCAATTCAAAGTGATGATGAATCGGGGCCATCTTGAAAATCCGTTTTTTGCGCAGCTTGTATGATCCCACTTGCAGGATCACCGAGAGCGCCTCAATCACAAACACGCCGCCGATGAACGGCAACAGCAACTCTTGCTTGATCACTACTGCGACTGTGCCGATTGCGCCGCCCAGCGCCAGCGATCCCACGTCCCCCATGAACACTTCCGCGGGATGCGCGTTGTACCACAGGAATCCAATCGCCGAACCCACCATCGCTCCGCAAAAAATTGTCAACTCGCCAACCTGCGGCATTCTGGGCAGTTCAAGGTAGGTGGAAAATGTGGCGTGGCCGCTCACATAGGTGAGCACGGTGAGAGCTCCCGCCGCGATCACGGTGCAGCCAATCGCGAGTCCGTCGAGCCCATCCGTAAGATTCACCGCATTGCTCGCGCCCACAATCACGAAAGCAACAAAGGCAATGAAGGGCAGAAACGCCAGCGGCCACAGATGCGGATAGTATTCCAGCCTTTGCACCACTAGATCGGGATGGAACTGCTTGAAGAATGGCACGATGAGCTTGGTCGAATACATCCCGTAGGTCTGCATGGCAATCAGCATCACGGCAATCACAACGCTGGCTGCAACCTGCAGACCCAGCTTCCGTCGGCTGGTCAAACCCAGATTCCGGCGGTGCGCCACCTTAATGTAGTCATCGGCGAATCCAATGGCGGCGAACGCGCAGGTGGCGAACACCGCAATCCACACAAAACGATTGCTCAGGTCCGCCCAAAGCAGGGTCGGCACCACGACGGCAATTGCGATCAGCAACCCGCCCATGGTGGGTGTGCCGGCTTTTTTTTGATGATCCTTGGGGCCCTCCTCGCGAATGTATTGTCCGATCTGGAATTCACGCAACCGCCCGATCACGAGAGGACCAACGATAAGCGCGGTAAACAGTGCGGTGAGGCTGGCAAAACCGGTGCGGAAAGTCAGGTAGCGGAAGATGCGGAATGGCGGAAAATAATGTTGTAGCTTCAAATACAGCAACCAATAGAGCAATCAGCCTCCGAATCCCTTCGCAATCTCAGTTTCCGCCATCGCGGCGCGCCTTCCAAACCTCCACGGCTGTTTCCAACTTCACTCCGCGTGAAGCCTTCAGCAAAACAACGTCGCCGTCTCGGGTCTCGCGCGCCAGCCACTCACCCGCTTCCTCCGGAGTCGCCACGAACTCGGCGCGCGCTCCTGCCCGGCGCGCCTGCTCGACCAAAGCCTGCGCTTGCCCGCGCACTCCCACCACCACATCGATTTTATTTTTCGCAGCATGCTCGCCTGCTTGCCGATGCATTTCCTCACTTGCCCGACCCAGCTCGAGCATCTCGCCCGCCACAACAATCCGTCGTTTTGCCGGCATTGCGGCTAGCGCATCCATCATGGCGCTTAACGCCTTTGGATTGGAATTGTAGCAATCGTTGATCACCGTGATGTTACCCAGTTGGACGACCTCGCCCCGCTTGTCTGCCGGCGTCAGCGTCGCCAAGGCACGGACCGTCTGCGATGGGTTCAGGCCGCGCTCCATACCCACGGCCACCGCGGCCAGAGCATTAAGAATGTTGTGCGCTCCCACCAGCGGAAGCCGCGCATGCTCCCGGCAACCGTTCACCAAGATATCGAACTTCGAACCGGCTGCCCCGCAAGCCACGATATTCTCCGCGCGCACATCGGCTTCAGGCCGCGTGCCATACATTACGACCTTGCCATGGAAATCGCGACCGAACTGCGAAACGTAATCGTCATCCGCATTCAGAACCGCCGTGGAGCCCGCGGGCAGGGATTCAATCAATTCATACTTTGCCCTTGCGATCGCAGCCAGGGAATCGAAAAACTCCAAGTGCACCGGCGCCACATTGGTCACCACCCCCATTTCCGGGTGCGCAATTTTGGCCAGCGCCCGAATTTCCCCGGCGTGCGACATTCCCATCTCGATCACCGCCACATCGTGTTCTGGTTCCAGCTTCAATAGCATCAGCGGTAATCCAAAATGATTGTTCAAGTTTGCCTCCGACTTCAGCACGCGAAAGCCTGAGGCCAAAACATGCGCGATCGCTTCTTTGGTAGTGGTCTTTCCCGCTGAGCCCGTGACCGCGATCAGGGTTTTTCCCCAGAGCTTGCGCACCGCCGTGGCCAGAGTCTGAAGCGCGGCCAGGGTGTCATTGACTGCAAGCAATCGCGCTTTGCTGCCATAACGGGACAAATCAGTTCTACTGACGACGGCAGCCGCAGCGCCTTTCTTCAGCGCCTGCTCTACAAAATCGTGGCCGTCCAACCGTTCCCCTTTCACCGCAAAGAAAAGCTCACCGGGCTGTACCGTCCGCGAGTCGATGGAGTATCCTCGCGCAACATCATCCGCCACGGACTCGCCCGTAGCCGCAATGAACTCCCCGATTCTCGCCAGCGGCAGTCTCATGTTCGCGTCCCGGCTGCCGCCCCGGCAGCTTCGCAATCGAAGCCCGCCAGCCGCAAGGCCTCGCGGGCCACTTCCACGTCATCAAAAGGACGCGATCCCTCCCGCGTGACCTGCATCTTTTCATGTCCCTTGCCCGCCAGCAGAACAATGTCGCCCGGCCGCGCCCGGCCAATCGCCAGCGCAATGGCTTTTGTGCGCTCCGTCTCCACCGCGTATTTCGCGCTAGTCTTCTGCAAACCGACCAGGGCATCATTCATGATGGAGCATGGATCTTCACTGCGTGGATTGTCCGAGGTCAGCACCACGAAATCGCTGCCCCGCCCGGCCACTTCGCCCATGAGCGGACGCTTCGTCCGATCCCGGTCTCCTCCACAGCCAAAAAGCGTAACCACGCGACCCTTCGATCCGTCCTGCGAAACGAATTCGCGCGCCAGCGCCGTCAGATTGCGCAGCGCGTCATCGGTGTGCGCGTAGTCCACCACAACGGTAAAGGGCTGCCCACAGTCCACCCGCTCAAACCGTCCGGGCACGCGGGTCAATTTCTCGATCCCTTTCGCAATGGTCTCAGCTTTGCAGTTGCGCGCATAGGCAGCGCCGGCCGCGGCGAGAATGTTATATACGTTCACCCTGCCGATCAGTGGCGAGAAAACTGGAATCTTGTCTTGTGGAGTGATCAGATCAAAGCGCGTGCCTCGTGGACTAATCTCCACTTTGTTCGCATGCAAGTCGCCACGCTCCCATCCATACTTCAACACCAGCGCGCTGCGCTTACGGCTGAACTGCGCCAGCTTCACCCCATACTCGTCATCCAGGTTCAGCACAGCGGCACGTGGTGCATCGGTGCCACAGCCCGCAAACAAAACTCGCTTAGAGGCAAAGTACAGGTCCATCGTTTTGTGGTAGTCGAGGTGATCGCGCGTAAGATTGGTAAACACCGCCACGTCAAACGGCACGCCAAACACCCGTTCCTGCGCCAGGGCATGAGACGACACCTCCATCACCACATCGCTTGCGCCCTGCCCCAGCGATTCATTCAGGATTCGGTTGAGATCCAGCGCCTCGGGTGTGGTGTGGGGCGCGGGAAGAACTTTGCCGGCTACGTGATACTCAATCGTTCCGATCAGCGCGCTGTTGCGCCCCGCCGCCGCCAAAATCGATTCCACCAGGAACGCCGTTGTACTTTTCCCGTTCGTCCCGGTGATGCCGGTCACTGCCAACCGCTCCGCCGGCCTCTTATAGAAGTTCGCGCTCAACCGCGCCAGAGCTCGCCGGCCGTGCTGTACGACCGCCCACGCTACCTTATCCCGCACCTTCTCGGAGGCCGAATCCGTAACCACGCCTGCTGCTCCGGCCTGGATGGCCTGATCAATAAAGCGGTTCCCGTCGCTGCTCTCTCCGCGCATGGCTACAAACACACATCCCGGCTTCACGCGTCGAGAGTCATATTCGACACCGCTCACGCCCGGGTCTCCGCTTTGCGAGAGAATCTCCGCACCATCCAGAAGCTGTTGGAAGGTCATTGCCAAGAATTATATGGCACCATCGACTCGCCCACGACAGCAGGAAGTGTGGTGTGCACTACGAATCGCAACGCCTTGACCCGCCCAACGGGGTTACTAACGATATGTTTACCGCCGCCGTTTAGCGCGCTACATTGGCTTCATGACCGCCGGAACCAGCACCTCCAAGTACCGCTGCGCCCAATGTGAGCAGCCAGAAAACCAGTGTCGGTGCGAGAAGTGTTGCTGCCTCTGCCAATCGGAGATGGACGTACGGGTTTGCGGGGACGGCCTCATGTATTGCGTCCCCTGCCGCGAAGCCTGCGACTACAAGACCTCCTCGGACTAAGTCCGCGTGTTTTCTCCGCCCACCGTTGAACCGGAACCCCCCGTGCAGATGGGTGTCCAGGATCCAGTTCTCCTGAGTCGAATTTCGCCAGCAAGATCCCGGCAGGAGCATGCCTCTAACGAATGACTGCCATCCAAGCGCGACAGAATCCACCATGTGTGGGGAAGAAATGAAGAGATCAGGCAACCAGGCTTGAGCCGATGAATTGGGGAACGATCCCGCCCAGGTAGGGCCACGCGGTGGCGGACAGTCCGGAGGCTCGCAACGGCTGTCCCCGATCGCAGATGCCGCTGCGGAGAGCACGGAAGTGCTCTCGGACACGAATCAGTCTTGGGAGAGCGCGGCCGTCGAAGGCACCAAAGACGCCGCCGACCATCCGGAGCGGCCTGCGCATACCCGCGAGGAATATGGCCGCCCCGACGATGCGCCGCCGAAAGCGGCGAGACAGTCGTAGCCAGGACAATAGTCTCAGTCCCTTACTCTCTCTTGAGCACCACCACGGTCCCATTGTCATCGAGCGCAGCCTCCTTGACCTTTCCGCTGGCGTCTGCTTTGAACTCGATGGTTACCCCGTTCTGACCCTTCATATCGAATATCGTACCTCGCTTCGGAATCAGCTCCACGTCCGGCTCTCCGGGATTGCTGGCAACCAGCGTGTGGTCGCCGCGCAGAGAAACCGTAAGCGGCGTCGGACTTCCCGGGATCTCCCACTGCCCGGTGAATGCTTCGACGAACTTTCTATCTGTCAGCTGCTTGTCCGGAAGGCGCGTAAATAAAATGTCTTTCACGTTTGTCTCAAGGGGCAGCGACAGACTGGAAATGTCCCCGTTCGCGTCGGAGAAAAACATGACTTTGGCGCGCGCAAACTCATCAAAGGGATCTTCAGGGACCTGGAACACGTCGTAGTGGAGATGTTCCACGCGCCTGGTGATGCGATTCACTGTCATCTTGAATCCCGCGCCATCTTCGGCGATGGAAACCACACCGTATCCGGAATTTCCGTAGTCGCCCAGGTAGTCTTTCAAATCGTGCGAGGGATGCGTTCCCATCTTGTGGGGCGTGTAGCCTTTGTTCTTCGCCTCCTGCATGGAGGCCTTCGCCTTCACCTCTTGCCCTAGATAGCGCTGGCTCCAGGGCACCTGGTCAAGGCCAAGCAGGCGGTCGAAAACGTTATATACAATCGCCTGCGGCAGCGCCGTGCCGTCGAGGTTCGACAGCACGACCACACCGATTCCATCGTCCGGCAGGAAAGCCAGTGCCGCGCTGAACCCATCAAGGTTGCCGCCGTGTCCCACGTTCTTATGTCCGCGATAAGCGGAGATAAAAAATCCCATCCCGTAACTGGTCTCGCTCTCCTCTTTGTAATCGGGCGCGCCCTGAATCACCATTTGCGGCGTTTGCATCTGGACAGCATTGTTCGACGAGAGCAGCACTTTGCCCCCAAGTTTGCCTTTGTTGAGATGGAAAAGCAGGTATCGGCTCATGTCGGCAACGTTGCTGTTGATCTCTCCCGCCGGACCGATGGCGCAACGATCGGGACATTGCTCGTCAAACGGAATCCGCTTCACCTCCGACTTCACGTCAAATCCCTTGCGGTAAGGCTGGGCAAAGTCGGCAGCGTTCTGCGAGTCCTTGACGGAGAACGTGGTCCCATTCATTCCTAGCGGAGCCAGCACACGTTCGCGGATGGTATCTTCCCAGTTCTTGCCGTTCAGTTGTCCCACGATGTAACCGGCCGTCATGAACATCAAATTGTTGTATTGGAATCGGCTGCGCAGGGGCTTGTTGGGCTCGAGAAACTGCAGACGCTGGATCAGATCCTCCCGGGGAAAATCCGAGCTATACCAGACCAGGTCATGGCGCGGCAATCCGGTGCGATGCGTAATCAAATCGCGAACCACCATCTGCTCGCTCAGAACCGGGTCATACATTTTAAACGTCGGCAGGTAGTCGCGGACCGGTTTGTCCCAATCCAGTTTGCCTTCGTCCATCTCCATGCCCAGCGCGGTCACGGTGAACGATTTCGTGATCGAGCCAATGGCGAAAACAGTATTCGGCGTCACCGGCAATTGTTTTTCAGCATCGCGATAGCCGTATCCCTTCTGCAGGATTATTTTGTCTCCCTCGACCACGGCAACGGCTACTCCCGGAACCTTCCAGTCTTTCAGCGCCTGAGTCACGAAGTCGTCAAAGCCATCAAGCCCAGGCTTGCCTGGGGATGGCTGGATCTTCGCCTTGCTGGCTTTGTGCTCGTGCGCAAACGAGGGCGAGAGGATGCAAAACAGCGAGACCATCAGCAACCATGGCGAGACGGGCCGCATGGAAAGCTCCTTGAAACTTGAGATGTGTGATGAATCCGGTACCAGAAACTCGGAGGGTCGCTAGATTACCACTGCTTCCTTGTACTCGCCAAATACCTTCCGCATGGCGTCGGAAATCTCTCCGACGGTCGCCTTGGCCTCGACTGCCGCCACAATCGGCGGCATCAGATTCGCACCCGAGCGTGCGGCTTCTCCGACTTGAGTTAAAGCGTCTTTCCAGGGCTGCTCATTCCGCCGCGCCCGGAGCGCCCGCAGCCGCTCCACTTGCTTCGACTCAAGCGCCGGATCGATGCGCTGGATCGGAATCGGTTTTTCTTCTTCCACCGTGAACCGGTTCACTCCGACAACGATCGCCTGCTCTCGGTCGACGGCCTGTTGATACTCATACGCGGCGTTCTGGATCTCCTGCTGCACGTAGCCGCGCTCAATTGCCTTGAGCATGCCGCCCAGCGCTTCGATCTTCCCCAGATACTCCGCCGCGCGCTTCTCGATCTCATTGGTGAGACTCTCGACGTAGTAAGAACCGGCCAGTGGATCAATCGTCTGCGGCGCGCCCGATTCGTAGGCGATGATTTGTTGCGTCCGCAACGCGATTCCAGCCGCCTGCTCAGTCGGCAGCGCTAATGCTTCGTCGTACGAATTCGTGTGCAACGACTGCGTCCCGCCCATCACCGCGGCCAGCGCCTGAATTGCCGTGCGGACAATATTATTCTCCGGCTGCTGCGCCGTGAGAGTCGAGCCCGCGGTCTGGGTGTGAAAGCGCAGCATCCATGATCGTGGATTCTTCGCCTTGAAGTACTGGCGCATGATGCGCGCCCACATCCGCCGCGCCGCGCGGAACTTCGCAACTTCCTCCAGAAAGTTATTGTGGGCGTTGAAAAAGAACGAGAGTCGTGGCGCGAATTGGTCCACATCAAGCCCGGCATTGATCGCGGCCTGCACGTACGCCATACCGTTGCCCAGGGTAAACGCCACTTCCTGGACGGCGGTCGATCCCGCCTCGCGCAGGTGATAGCCTGATATCGAAATCGTGTTCCACTCCGGCACGTGCTCGTTCGCCCAGGCAAACATATCGGTAACGACCCGCATCGCCTGCTGCGGAGGATAAATATATGTTCCGCGCGCTATGTACTCCTTGAGCACATCGTTTTGCACCGTCCCAGAAAGTTTGCGGATCTCCGCGCCCCGGCCCCGCGCCACCGCCACATACAACGCCAGCAGGATCGACGCCGTCGCATTGATTGTCATCGAGGTAGAAATCTGGTTGAGATCGAGGCCATCGAACAGGCGCTCCATGTCCTCAAGGGAATCAATCGCCACACCCACCTTGCCCACTTCGCCTGCAGCCAGCGGGTTATCCGAGTCCAGTCCAATCTGCGTGGGCAGATCAAACGCCACCGAGAGGCCGGTCGTGCCATGGGCCAGCAAATATTTGTAGCGCTTGTTCGACTCCTCGGCGTCTCCCATGCCGGCATACTGCCGCATGGTCCACAAACGCCCGCGGTACATCGTGGCCTGCACTCCGCGGGTAAAGGGATATTCGCCGGGATAGCCTACCTCATGCTCGTAATCCGAGCCCTTAACGTCGGCAGGCGTATAAAGCGGCTTCACCGGAGGGGGAGAGGAGGTTTCGAGCTCGGCAGCCGAGGCGCCAGAAGTCGACGCCGAAGCCTGGTCACCGGAAACCTGGGTTTTGAGATTCCCCGCCATCAAAATTATTCCCTGAAACCGCCACCCCGGGGGGTGGTCATCCGAGCAAAACAAGAAGCTGTGCATCCCGCGGCGCGGCGGCAATTGCAAGCGAACGATTCGGACTCATTCGCGCGAGCGCGGACAAGCTATCCCTTCTTCTTTACTCTCCAAAACGACGTCACGCCGAACCAGACAAACGTCACTGTGAAACAGATTGCAATCACCACTCGCCCCGATCCTACTCGTCCTGCCTGGTATTTGGCATATTCGTGCCCCAGCGCGACGCCGCCTAGACCAGCCATCGCCAGGAAAACAAACCCTGTTA
>Ga0137398_10000557_pt1 | contig 13628 bp, 6 predicted proteins | sample czorhiz216metaG_FD_106659 | JGI IMG/M metagenome (GOLD analysis project Ga0137398, IMG submission 106659) | Vadose zone soil microbial communities from Angelo Coast Range Reserve, California, USA - czorhiz2.16 metaG | ecosystem: Environmental > Terrestrial > Soil > Vadose zone | place: USA...
CATCTGTCGCTCGAAAAAGATGCGCCCGTCAGCCGACCCGTCGAGCTTCCTTCGCTCGGTCAGGTGATCGAGATTCCGAAAGTCGGCGGCCTGCATCACCTTTACACGCGCAAAGCTGCCTGAGCGAAGCCAGCTTGCGAACGCTCGCGTGAGAATGCAGAACGAGCCGTCTGCCCGTTTGCTATGCGAACTTTAGCTTTTTGTGGCAGGACGCTTGCCGTTCGGATTGTTCCGAAATGTGACTGGATGACTTCTGGTGGTTGCCTGGTTGCCCGATGGGTTTTTGGTAGGGACAGCAAGGCAAAAAAGCGCTTGACAAGGTACCGGGTCCTGATATACGTCAGCCAGCAACCAGTGCCGCATTCAGCGCGCCCAGGCCCTGATTATAAATGCGGAACGGCAAACAAGAAATGGATATTTCACTGGAAGCGTCGGGATGCATGGGGTGGAAATCATCCGCGGAGTGGGAGGAGTTGAGATGAGTTCATATCGAAATCGCGAAAACCCTTGCCTTTTCTCGCACGGAAGACTCTGGAGTGTTCTGGTCGCCCTGGGCGCTTTCTGTGCTTTCTTTGTTCTGCTATCCCCGCCTGCGTTGGCCCAGGGGGCCGCAGGCAGCGTCTCGGGCGTGGTGCGCGACACGAGCGGCGCAGTGGTCCCTGGCGCGTCGGTGACCATAACCAACACGGCGACGGGCGTGACCACGCGGACCGAGACGAACAATGAAGGCCTGTACTTTTTTCCCTACGTTCAGCCAGGCGTCTACGATCTCACCGCCAGCCGTCCCGGATTCCAGACGGTGAAGAAACCGGGAATGACCGTGAATGTGACGGAGCACGTGCAGGTAAGCTTCGATTTGAAAGTCGGCAATGTCGGGCAGACCGTCGAGGTCACGGGCGAGGCGCCATTGCTTCATACCGCCGATGCGACGACGGGCCAGACCATCGACCGGATGTTCGTGAACGATTTGCCGCTTTTGAACCGCACGGCGCTTGACCTGGCATTCCTTGCGCCCGGAATCGCTCAGGCGCCTAATAGTACTTATGGCACAACTACGCAGACCTCGACAACCTCTTACCAGGGGGCCAACAACTTTGTTTCTAATGGAAGCCGCAATCAGACTTCCGATACGCTAATTGATGGCGTTACAGCGGGGCAAGTGCAGGCGTCGGGTCTGTGGCTGCAGTCCGCCTATACCCCCTCGGTGGATGCTGTCCAGGAGTTCAAGGTACAGCAAACGAATTTCAGTGCCGAATACGGATTCACGGGCTCGACCATCGTCAACCTGATCACGCGTTCCGGCGCGAACGGCTTCCATGGCAGCGCTTACGATTTCCTGCGCAACAATGTGCTCGATTCCCAGAATTTCTTCAACAACCAGAGCACGGTGCCTAGCGTTCACGACCTTCCGCACTTAGAACGGAACGTTTTTGGCGGCACTTTTGGCGGTCCCATCCGCAAGGACAAGACCTTCTTCTTTTTCGACTATGAGGGCACGCGCCAGAGTACGCCGGCGCCACCCGCGAACGCCGGCGTGCCCAGCGCGGCGGAGAAGACGGGGGACTTCGGTGAATTCTGCGCGCAAAACGGCGGCACATACAGCTCGGCAGGCCGATGCTCCGCAGCCTCCGGCCAACTGTGGGACCCCTACACCGGTGTCTACGTACCGGGCGTTGGAACCCCGCGGTCAGCCTTCATTCCTTTCAATAACTTGGCTACGTACGCGAGCCCCGGCACAAACCTGGCCCCGGGGCAGGGGCTGCCCGGGGGGCCTGTGAACACGGCTGGGAACCTGATTGATCGCTCCATGATGAAACTGTTTCAGTATTTCCCGAATCCTAACCGGAACGTCGGACAGCCGGACTATAACCCGTACTTCAACTGGGTCGGGTCTGGCGCCAATAAATACAACAACGACCAGTGGGACTTGAGAATCGATCAGACTTTTAATGGCCGCAACACGCTGAGCGCGAGATTTTCTCGCCAAAAGACGACTGCGGTACCCGCGAACTGCTTTAACAACGTAGCCGATCCCTGCACGTTCTTTGCCGGAGATCACACGGGCCATCTGTTCAGCCTGCAATTCGTGCACACTTTCAGCCCGGCAACGGTGCTTAGTTTTTCCTACGGCCTTACGCGCACCGCGGACAACGATCAGGGCATATCGGCCTTCTACCCGACAAGCAAGACGGATCCGGTGAGCGTGCTGGGGATGCCCTCCTACATTAACACGGGTGGCCTTAAGACCTTTCCGACAGTTATTTCCTATGGTAATGAACTAGCCGCAAATGCCGGCAACAACAGCACAGCCATTGGATCAGCCCCGTGGGCTTACCTGCGTCAAGGCCAGGAAACGCACGATTTGCTCGCTTCGCTCACCCATATACGAGGGCGGCACGAGTTGAAGTTCGGTGGCGAATTTCGCATGCACCGTTTCAACGCCGGGCAACCCGGCACTCCCAACGGACTCTTTGCCTTCGGTCCCAGCGGCACATCGCAAAGCGGTAATTGGGATGGGAGCGGCGGTGACACCCTGGCGGATATGCTGATCGGAAGCGGGGGCAATTGGGGGCAGTACGAAATTCCCGCTTTTCTCGCCACCCAAAACTTCGCCTGGGCCGCCTATGCGCAGGATGCCTTTCAGGCAAGCCGGAAGCTCACGGTCAACGTCGGGCTTCGCTACGATTTGACCATGCCACAGACGGAAAGGTACAACAGGTTGAGCTGGTTCGATTCCGATGCGCCTTCTCCATTGCAGGTGCCCGGGTACCCCAACCTCCATGGCGGCCTGAGGTTTGCCAGCTCAGATCAGCGCACCAGCATGGACACTGATTACCGTGATATTCAGCCCCGCGTCGGCATAGCGTACAGCCTGAACGATAAAACCGTGGTCCGGACCGGGTACGGAATCTACTATGCGGTTTCGAACTCAGTCGCGGGTGCAAATGCGATAAGTCCTAACGCACCGGGATTTTATGCGGCTACCGCCTGGCAAACGTCGTATCCGGGCCGTCCCGCTACGCCTGCGTCCCCGCTCAGCGACCCCTTCCCGTTTGGGCTGGTCTCCATCACCGGGAGCTCGTTAGGACTGCTGACCAATATTGCCGCCGGTCAAACCGTAGATTATTTTCGAACAATGAACCATACGCCCTATGAGCAGTCTTGGAGTTTCGGAATTCAGCGCCAGTTGTCGGGGAATATGCTCCTCGAGACGAATTATGTCGGCAAAAAGGGAACGCATCTGTACTATGGCAACTCCGGCGATTTCAATATTAATCATTTGGGTCCGGAAGAGGAGCAGCATATCGGAGACGCGGCGTGGAACCAGATGATGGCTACACAAGTCCCCAATCCCTTCTACAAGGCGGGCGCCAGTCAAGGCGTTATACAGCAGGGTTTCCTCCTCTCTCCGACGGTATCTCAATACCAGCTCGCTCTCCCCTATCCTCAATTCGGCGGGGTAGATTTCCAGGGGGCACCGTGGTCCAATTCGAGCTATCAGGCATTGCAATTGAGGCTTGAGAAACGCTTCTCGAATGGCCTCCAGGTCCTGGCTACCTACGTGTGGTCGAAAACGATTGACGAGGCTTCGGGTTCCGGTAACGGGTTCCCTTCCATCAGCACCGTCGATCCCAATAACCGGAAGCTGGACCGGGGGCTCTCTCAATACAACATCCCGCAGGTCTTCCAGTTCAGCTACGTTTACCAGTTGCCCTTTGGCCGCGGGAAGCCCTTTGGCGCAAACATGAATCCGGTGCTTGACGCGATTATCGGAGGCTGGCAGACCGCCGGCGTCTGGCGATTTGACGATGGCCAGCCCGTCATGGTCTCACTTGCAGGAACTAATCAACCCCTGCCTGGCTATGGCCAGAGGCCGGACTTGAAGGGAACGCCGCAGCTCAACCCGAAGTCCAAGTGGTTCCTCCCGCTGGATCAGGGTGGCGGGTACTTTGCCAATCCGGAGGTGTTCCAGGAGCCTGCCGCATACACTATAGGAAGTGCGCCGCGAACCCTGCCGGGGATCAACGTTCCCGGCACGGCGAACGCGAACCTGTCGCTCTTCAAGCAATTTTCCTTGAAGCGGGTTCGCGAAGGCGCGCACCTCGAATTACGTACGGAATGGTTCAACGCCTTCAATCATCCGCAATTCGCCGGGCCCAATACGAGCGTCGGGCAGACCGGCCCGACCGGCTTCGGGGCGATTCTTAGCCAGGCAAACTTGCCGCGCTCGATACAGATGGCCCTGAAGTTGTATTTTTAGGTCAATGAGGCCATTGAGGGTTGGGATGTAGGTAGGTAATATTGGATCCTGTGATTCGGCCTCGCTTAAGTTGCTGTCAGGCCTTTGCGAGGACGGCGTTGTCTGCCGTCCTCTTTCTTTTTGCGGCGAAGTGTCTTGCTCTCCCCCAAGCGTCGAGTTCCATCGATCTAAAAGCGGCGAACGATTTTCAAGAAGGCCGAGTTGCCGATGCCGAGAGCGCGCTCGAAGCCGAGTTGCGCGCTCATCCTCAAGACCTTTCGGCATTGAGCCTCATGGCGGTTATTCTTGACTCCCAGCGGAAATACTCCGAGGCCGAAGAATTCTACCGCCGCGCTCTACAGATCGCGCCGGGATCTCCCGTTATATTGAACAATCTCGGGAACCACTATCTTGCCACGGGCAATCCCAAGAAAGCTGAAGAAAGTTTTCGACGCGCAGTGGCGATTGATGCGCACCATGTGAACGCGAACCTGCAACTCGCCGACATGAGTGTGCAGCGGAAGGACGGCGCGGAAGCTCTGGCGTGCTTGAGCCGTCTCGCGGCAACTGCTCAAAGCCAACCTGTTGCGCAACTGCTGAAGGCTCAAGCCGTCGTCCTCATGGGCAACTGCAAGTCAGCCATGCCGGTGCTCAACGCGCTCGAAGAGAAAACAGTTCAAGACCCACACTTTAGTTTTTCCATTGGCCTGGGCTATGCCCAATGCCAGGAATACGATCGAGCGGAGAAATCATTCAGCGAGGCCCTGAGAGCCGATCCCTCGAACTTCGGCGTTCTGTACAACCTCGGGGTGGCCGCGCGCCGAGCCGGGCACCTCGATCGAGCACAACAGGTGTTCGAGGCTGCTCTGCGGTCAAGGCCGGAAGACGTCGGTGCTCTCTACGGTTATGGTGACCTGTTGATTGCGGCCAAGGATTTTCTGACGGCAAGTGCTGTCCTGTACCGAGCTGCGCGATTGGCTCCGGATCGCGCCGATGTGCTTTTGCTTTTGGCTCATGCCACTGAAGTGCTCGGGTATTATGAGGACACCGCCAGCACCTTGGAAAAGTACCTGAAATTGCACCCTGCCGACGAGGTTGCCCACCGTGAGCTAGGCTTCTCGTTGATCCTCCAAGGCAAGTTCGAAGAAGGTCTTCCCAAACTTCGGCAATTCGTGGTCAGGCACCCGCAGGACGCGAGAGGCCAGTATGAACTCGGCGCAGCTGAAGCAACTGCCAGTCCGGAAAAGGCTCTGTTCCACCTAGATGAGGCGCTCAGGCTCAATCCGGCAATGTCAGAGGCTCGCTTCACGCGTGCGGTACTTGATTTCCAGAGAGACAGGCTTGACCAGTCACTGGCAGATTTCGAGGCGCTTCGAAAAAAAGATCCTAACAGTGCCCGGCTTCTGGACTGGCAAGCTCGAGTCTATTTGAGGCGCGAACAGCCGGAAGAAGCAGCGAAACTCTTGCAGCAGGCAGTCAACCTGGCTCCCCGCGATCGCGCCATTTTGATTCATTACAGCCAGGCACTCGGAAATCTGGGTCGCACGGAGGAGCTCAAGGCGGTGTCAGCGTCATTCAAGGAAGCCGCTGCCGGCGGCGCCCAGCCTCGCGCCCGCTCGGGCCTGTTTGATTTTCTCGCTCTCTCCCCGGGGCAGCAGGACGCCAGGTATCTCGAATCCATACAAGCTGCGGTTAATGAGAACCCAAACGATGTCGCTCTCAAGGCACGCCTTGCCGAGTACCTGCTGGAGCAAGGAGAAATCAAGCGCGCTGCCGCTGTATTTCAGGAGGTGCTTGCGGCGGGAGCTGGTAGCGCGACTCTGGCCGACTGCGGGAAGGCCCTACTGGAGCATGAGCAGTATGGTTTGGCTGCGGAATTTCTTCGAAAGGCGCCGAATGCGAAGCTGGACCTGGCAATCGCCGTGTTCCATTCCGTTGGCCCCCAAGCCGGACTGGCCGAACTCGATGAAATTCCAGTCGACCAACGCGCCGGCGACTACTTTATACTTCGCGCCCAGATCCTGGATTCTGTGGCCAAAACCGCAGAAGCGGCAGACTCGCTGGATCGAGGTATTCGCGCGGCCCCCCGGCGTGCCGATATGTATTTTGAGGCCGCTGCGTTTCTGATTCAACACAGCCAATTCAAGCAGGCGGCGGCATTACTGGAAGATGCAACCCGCCTGATCCCGGATGCGCCTAACTTGTGGCTGGCGCGCGCGATTGCTCTTGAGTTGCCGGTGGCGCATGGGAAATCCCACGACGACGAGTTGCGGAGCGAAGAAGCAAAGAAGGTTCTGGCGCAAATTGAGTCCCGCTGGCCGGCATGGGACCGCCCCTACCTCGTGCACGGCATGATCTTGCAGGACGGACTGAAATCGAAGCAAGCGAAGCAGATGCTTGATTTAGCGATTGCCCTCGGATGCCGGGAAGCGGACGCTTATTATTACCAAGCTTTAGCCATCACAAATACGACCCTGGTCAACCTGCCGGAGGCGCAGGAGGCCATCTCACAGGCAGTGGCATTAGACCCCGAAAATGCCGCAAGCAGGGCACTGTACGGACAGATTCTCCTGGATGAGGGAAACTCCCAGGCCGCTGTTCAACAGCTCCTCGCCGCGGTGCGGCTTCAGCCGACACTCTATCGCGCGCATGATCTCTTGCGCACGGCCTACCTCAAGATGGGAGAGAGTGACAAAGCCGGTGAAGAATTGAATCAGATGAAGCGCATTGCGAAAGAGAGTTCCGAGGACGACCAGGCTACCTCGTCGATGGAGCGTCTCTTGTTCACCGTGCGTCCGCCGGGCGCCAATGCAGCAAAGGAACGAAAGTTCTCAGCGAACTAACCGTTCGCTAAAAAGGAATCTTCGTTTGTTCACCGATTCCAACGGGTGATTTCTCCAACTGAGGCTCGACGCGTAAGCATTCGAGGAATGCGGGTCCTGCCGAACACGCACTTGCCTAAGGTGGATTGGTTGCGCGCTGAAATGCGCCGGAAGGGGTTTTCCATGCAGGAGCTTGCGAACTCAGCTTGGTTCCTCCTGATCCTGATTGTGACACTGCTCCCTCCACTTGATGCAATAGCTCTCCCTGCATCGCAAGCAGATGTACCGCCTTCATCAGAGTTGGAATTGAAGCCGGTCTTGGATCTGGCGCACAGAGTTGTCCCGTGGATGGACAGGAAGCTAACTCTCATCCGCATTCCGAAAGAGCGCGGGGACGATGTGTTCGATCTGCGAACGGAGGGCGGCAAGCTCGTCATTCGGGCATCCGGCCCGCCCGGCGCGGCGATGGGGCTGAACTACTATCTGCGGTACTATTGCCATCGCTCGATGTCGCAGGTTGGCAACAACCTTGCGCCAGTCAAAGATCTTCCCGAGCTGGCGCGGCCTGTGCATCGAAGTTCACGTTTCAAGTATCGGTATTTCCTGAATTACTGCACTTTCAATTACACGTTCGCGTTTGCGGACTGGCCCGCGTGGGAGCGCGAACTCGATTGGATGGCGCTGAATGGCATCAATCTGGCGCTGGCGGTGAATGGAACCGAAGCGGTCTGGGAGAACACGCTGCGCCGTTTTGGATACAACGATGCAGAGATCCTGCAATTCATTCCCGGACCGGCGTACACGTCATGGTGGCTGATGGGCAACCTGGAAGGTTGGGGCGGGCCAGTGACGCAGCGAATGATTGATGATCGCGAGGTGCTGGAGAAGGAAATTCTGGAACGGATGCGCGAGCTGGGAATCGAGCCGGTTATGCAGGGTTTTTATGGGATGGTGCCGGCATCGCTGGCGCAGAAGTTCCCGGGCGCGCGGATTCTGAAACAAGGCCGCTTTAACAATTTTCGCAGACCGGACATATTGCTTTCGTCAGACCCGCTGTTTGTACGGATGGCGTCCGTCTACTACGAGGAATTGAGCAAACTATACGGGCCGGTGCGGTTTTATGGCGGCGACCTATTCCATGAAGGTGGAATCGCTGAAGGTCTCGATCTTGCGCCGCTCGGGCGCGGCGTGCAGGACACCATCCTTAAGGCGAACCCGGACGCGGCATGGGTACTACAGGGATGGCAGGGAAATCCCAAGCAGGGATTGCTGGACGGGCTTTCGCCGGCGCATGTCCTGATCCTCAATATGGAGAGCAACGATTGGGAGACGAGGAAAGGATTTGGCGGATTCCCCTGGATCTGGGGGAACATCAATAACTATGGCGATAACACGGGGTTGTTTGGCGGCCCGCCGCGGATCGCTTCGGAGCCGGCGCGCGCGATAACCGGGCCGTATGGCACAAGTATGGCGGGTGTGGGCGCGCTGATGGAGGGGACGAATAACAATCCTGTCGTATACGAACTCCTCTTCGATGCGGCATGGATGGATAAGCCAGTCGATTTGCGCGAGTGGATTCGGGGTTATGTGAAGTGGCGGTATGGGGAAGATACGCCGGGGCTGGAGCATGCGTGGCAACTGCTGTTGGAGACTGCATACAAGTCAAGTGTGCGCCCGGAACCTGTTTTCTGCGCTCGTCCATCCTTGGCCGTAGACAGGGTGAGTACGTGGGGATCGACAGAGATCCCATACGATGAGGCGAAACTGGAGGAGGCAGCGAGGGAGTTCCTCAAGGGCGGCGACCGGCTAGGAGGGATCGATGCATATCAATACGACGCGGTGAATCTTGTGCGACAGGTGCTAAGTAATCGTGGCCTTGCAGCGTACCACAAGATGGTCACGGCCTATCAGGCGCACGATGTGGCCGGATTTGAGGCAGCAAAGCAGGAATTTCTGAGGCTGCCGTATGCGGAGGTCTCGCTGCTGAGCACACGGCGCGAATTCATGCTGGGAACATGGCTTGCCGCAGCGAAGGCCATGGGGCATACGAACGAGGAAAAGAATTTGTGCGAAAAGAACGCACGAACACTGATTTCGTACTGGGGCCCGGATGATCCCGCGGCCGTGGCGCGCGATTATGCATATAAGGAATGGTCGGGCCTATTGGAAGATTATTATTTGCCACGGTGGGAGATGTTCGTCAATGATCTTGGCGCGCAGCTCCGGGGCAGGACTGGGCGGGATATCAATTACTTTGAATTCGACCATAGGTGGACGGAGGAACGTAAGGACTACCCGGTCGATCCTCGTGGCGATCCCGTGCGCGCTGCTGCCGCGGCTCTCGCCAGCCTTGCGCAAAGGTGAGTAGTTGGCTTTTCCGTTATTTGAACCCGGCACCTTCGACAATCGTTACGTAACGGTCGGCTGCGACATTGTTCAGCTCCTGCACAGTCCCGGAAGGCCAGCGAATTTCCACGCGATCTGCTGTTTTGTGGGGACCCAAACCGAAATGAGTCGGTCCAGCGCTCGATGACGCGTATCCCCTAGCAAAAGCAACATGATTGTGCTGCGTCAATGTGCCTGCCACAACTTTGATTCTTGCGCCGATGCCATCGCGATTGCTTTTGGTTCCTTGAAGCTTGAAAGCCAGCCAGTGATTCTCGCCGGGGCTGTCGTTGATCCAGATTTCCGCCGGCGCGCTGATAGCGCTCGTCACGACGTCGAGCTTTCCATCGCCGTTGAGATCACCCACCGCCGATCCACGGTGCCGTCTGGGCGGCTGCGCGATAAGGCCAGCTTCCGCGGTGAGCGCCCGGAATTTGAATCCCCCCAGATTCTGGAACACAGTATTGTGCTGGTCCATCTGCATGTCGGGCCTTGAGACCCCCTCGACGTGTCCTCGCGTGACGAACAAGTCCTTCCAACCGTCGTTGTCGAAATCGGCGAGCGTTGGCGAATAGCCTGCCATCGGCAGGCTCAGGCGATCCATGCCGCTCGAAACCGTGACGTCCTCGAACCGACCGCCCAAATTGCGAAACAGCGGAAAAGTCTGATAATTGAGTGCCACGAAAGTTATATCCGGCAAGCCGTCGTTATCAATATCGCCGAAGTCTACGCCCATCCCCGAGATGAATTGGCCGTTCCCCGTCAGCGCGACGCCCTTTTCGAAAGCCACCTCCTCGAATTTCCCGCCGCCCTTGTTATGAAACAGCCAGTTACACATCGTGTCGTTCGTCACGAACAAATCCACCCAGCCATCGAGATCGTAATCCGCAACGGCTACGCCCATGCCTTTTCCCGGATGCACGCGAAGTCCCCATTCCGCGGAAACGTCGCGGAACGTTCCGTCGCCGTTGTTGAGGAAGAGTTGGTTGGGTGTCGTCTTGTAAAACTTTGGATGGCAATAGTCGCGGACGCCGGGCTGTATATAGCACGGGGGCTCGGTTTTAACATCCCAGGCGAGGTAATTGAGGACGAACAAATCGAGCAAGCCGTCGTTGTTGACATCGAGCCAAGCTCCGCCAACTGACCATAGCGGACCGAACTCTGAATCGCGGGTGACCAATCCGGCTTTCTCCGTGACATCCGTGAATGTACCGTCACCGTTATTGTGATAGAGATGGTTCGCGTGAACGCCGCCAACGAACAGGTCCAGATGGCCGTCGTTGTCGTAATCGCCGACGGCGACGCCGTTCGAGAAGCCGGCGCCGGTAAGCCCCGCTTTCTCGGTAACGTCCCTGAAATTCCCTCTGCCATCGTTTTCGAAGAGCCGATTCGAATACTTGGGCGAAGTTTTGATCAGGGAATGAATGTCAGCCCCATTCGCGAAAAAAATGTCGAGATGACCGTCGTTGTTGTAATCAAACAGGCCAACCCCGCCGGCCATCGTCTCCGGAGCGTGACGCTCCGGCGTCTCGCAGCTATCGAGCTGGAAATCAATCGGACGGTAAGTGAAGTGGATGGGTGAGGCTAGGGCTTCCCGCCTCGAGCGTATCGCTCCCGCGGCCATCAATAGGGTCAGGAACTCTCGCCGTTTCATCGAATCCAATCAGTGTTTCCCAACTTCAGCGACGGCAGAGGTTCGATCAGGCTTCGTGCCCTTCTTCGCTCCGGCGCGTTATTATACTATGTTCCACACGCGAACTTTGAGGCCGCCTCAAGGACAGGCAAGGACAGGGTCACCATCGAGCAGGCCCGCGTCCAACTCCAATCCTTCTGGCCCGAGCTTCTCCTCGCCACTGCTTCCACGGAGACTGCTGGCCCTCGACGCCAGCAGTTTCTCTCGATGGGTCTCGAGGTTTCAACGGCCGCAAGAGGCTTCACCAGTCGCCTGCGTTCCCAATTTGCACGGCCGCTCTACGTTCTCGGCGGCATCGTCGGATTGATTCTGCTCGTCGCCTGCGTGAACCTTGCCAACCTCATGCTCGCCCGAGCTGCCGCGCGCAGCCATGAAATGAGTGTGCGTGTAGCCATCGGCGCAAGCCGCTGGTCACTAGCCCGCCAGGTCTTGAGTGAAAGTCTGACACTGTCTCTCGCCGGCGCTTTGCTCGGCCTCGCTTTCGCCTTCTGGGGAAGCCGCCTGCTCGTGTTCCTCATGACGGAAGGCCGTTTATTCCCAGTCACACTTGATCTGAGCCCTGATCTGCGCGTGCTCTCGCTCACTGTTTCTATAGCGATCCTAACCGGAATTCTCTTCGGCCTCGCCCCCGCCTGGCGTTCCTCGCGTGAAGACCCCGCCTATGTGTTGCAGCAAAATGCGCGCGGCTTGAGCGGCAGAACCGGCAAGCTCAATATAGCACTCATCATCACGCAAGTTGCTCTTTCGCTCGTTTTGCTGCTAGGTTGCAGGCCTTTTCGTGCGCAGCTTTCAACGTCTGTGCTCCGTCGATCTCGGCCTCGAGAGGGAGAACTTGCTTGAGCTCAGCCTGTACCCAAGGCCGGGCGGCTACCAAAATCTAAACAAACTACACATAAAAACCTACCACAAGCAACTCCTCGACCGTATTTCCAGCCTCCCCGGAGTTCGTTCGGTCAGTTTTTCGACTTCTCCGATCCCCACTCCGGAAATCTGGCATGACACGGTTTCTGCTATGGCGACCGATCTGAACACGGGCAACCGCCTCATGGCCAATGCAGCGACGGTTTCGCCGGGCCTTTTCCAAACGCTCGGAATTCCTGTGCTTCGCGGCCGCGACTTTGAGAAGACCGATGATGAAAAGCACCCGCGTCTCGCCATCGTGAACAGCGCTCTCGCGGAACACGTTTTCCCGAATGGCGATGCAATTGGAAAGACCGTTCGCTTCGGCTTCATGCCGGACTATCAAAATGTCGAAATCGTAGGCATTGTCGGCAATGCCCGGCATCTCCTCCGCGGTTGCAGCTACCCGGCTCATCGCCAGCATGCTCTTCGGCCTTTCCCCAAGCGACCTGCCGACCATCACGGGCGTCTCCTTGCTCCTTCTCCTTGTGGCGTTGCTTGCGGGTTATCTGCCCGCGCGGCGTGCGTCAACCATCGACCCAATGGACGCTCTGCCCGCGGAGTGAGAAGCTCGTCAGACCGTTGGTCTAACGGACCATCGCTTACACGGCGAGGGCAGATCCACCGCCAAAGCGCTGACAGAATCATCGCGCGCGGAAGCGGGCATCACTTGATGATCGATCGGCCAGATGTCGTTGCTGCGGAATCGAGCAGATCGCCGCACAAACGATCCGTCACGATCCGAACCCGGCGTTCGGTGCGACCTCGTGGAGTGAAGTCAAAGGGCTCGCGTGGCATTTGCCCGATTTTTAGCCATGTAGCGACCGTCCTTGTTCAAATGACAATGATGACCGCTTGATCTTTGGGGGTTTGGCTCATTCAAGGGGGCCTTGGGTTTGGCTTCGAGTTGAATTCTGGAGCCGAGGGCGAGAGTTGAACTCGCGACCTGCCGATTACGAATCGGCTGCTCTACCACTGAGCTACCTCGGCCCTTGATACTAAAGGACTTGCGGCTCCCTGTAAAACAAACCGAGAATTTTGCGTTGTTCTTGCGTTGTAGTCTACCTGAATTTCGCCGGTTCGTCGCATCAATCTTGATTCGTGAAGGTGTCGCGTCACCGGAACCACTCTCCCCTATTACTAGCCGCGTCCATCGTTCTTGTACATCTTATTAACGCCCCTTGCCTTCCTGCCTCAGACAAGACAAAACGATAATGCCCCCAAAGGAGACACCAATTTGATTCTAGACTCCGCTCACTTCGTTCGCAAGCGCTTGAGTTTAGAGGTGTTGCGTCGACCATGCCGTTTTAAGCTCCAGCGGCCCGAAAGGGCGTCGACGCGAGATGGCGATCCCCCGAGGCCAGATAACGTAGTTGGATATGTATACTAACTTCTTTGTAATTTGCCGCCGCCCTCGCGTTGAGCTGTTCTCTTCGACTCGACGAAAAATCCCATCAAAATGAGGGCAGCCGATCCCAATTCGGCTGCTCTCGCGGTGAGAGCTTCTTTAGTCGGCGTGGTTAATGGCCCGGTCCATTAGGTATTTGGCGTCATTAGGAGGCAACACGATGGTTTCCCTTCCCGTGCC
>Ga0137398_10000559_pt1 | contig 13623 bp, 12 predicted proteins | sample czorhiz216metaG_FD_106659 | JGI IMG/M metagenome (GOLD analysis project Ga0137398, IMG submission 106659) | Vadose zone soil microbial communities from Angelo Coast Range Reserve, California, USA - czorhiz2.16 metaG | ecosystem: Environmental > Terrestrial > Soil > Vadose zone | place: USA...
AATTTCTGCGGCGGTGCCGGGCAGGGTATCGAGGCCATGATCGCGCAGCATGGAAAGGTAGTCGGCGACCGGCATGCCCGTAAGCTCGACCCCGTAGACAATTTCCATGGGCGAGAAGGCGTGAATGTGCATCCCCGGTACCGCTTGCTTCACCGCGCGCAGAATGTCCCGATAATGAAACGGAGGCAACTCACGCGGCAGGCCGCCTTGAATGCAAACTTCAGTGGCGCCAATTTGCCAGGCCTCGACGGCTTTCTCGGCGACTTGCTCGAGGCTCAGGAAATAAGTGTCGGAGTCGCGCGGCCCCCGGCTGAAAGCGCAAAATTTGCATCCCACGAAGCAGATGTTGGTGAAATTGATGTTTCGGTTGACGACGTAGGTCACCAGGTTGCCCACCAATTTCGCGCGAAGCATATTGGCCCCCACCAGCAGACCGAGGAGATCGTCACCGGAAACATTCGCTAACGCAAAGCATTCTCCCCTGCATAGTGAAGCGCCGTTTTCTGTTTCGAGGACGCGTTCGAGAGCGGACCGCACCGCGGGTGTGAGGCGCGATCGAACATCAGACCAACCGAGCGTTGGGAAATCTTCCAGTTCCGAAGGGGAAAGTTCGCGGGCCATCGATTCCTCCATCGAGAGGCGACTGGCTAGGTCTCTCCGCTCCCAGCCGGCAAGACCTTGCAAGCTTCGTCTCTACCAGTGTAGCGGAAGTCTAGCGAAACAGATCGCTCCCCGCAGGGCGCAGAAGGTCGCGCGCGCTACCCCGCCCTGTCGGGTAACGATATCCCCGGACGATGCATGCCGGCGTACGGTTCAGCTTGCCGCACACCAGGCCCGCCGCGCAGGCAAGTTCATCGGCCACGGCCTCCACACTAACGCGCAGGCTGTATCCCTGTGGATCGCGGCGGCCACGTTCGTCGCGCATGGGCTTCATGCCGGCAACCCCAATCGCGACTTCTGTCAGTCCCTCGCGCCAGGCCCGGCCAAAACTGTCGCTAATAATGACGGGCACGGCAAGGCCGGTGAACTTTTTGATCTGGCGGCGGAGTTGCGCGGCAGAGCGGTCGGGGTCTTCAGGCAGCAATAATGCGTGGCGGCCGCCATCAACATTCGACACATCCACGCCGCTGTTGGCGCAGACCAAACCATGGCTTGTCTCTGTGATGAGCACGCCATGCTTGCGACGGACCACGCTCCGGCCCTCTCGGAGTGCAAGCTCGACGACGCGGGCGTCAAGGCCGTAGTTCTGGGCCCAGGAAACGGAGTCCTCCGAGGGCCGAATCTCGGCGAGATCAACCATCCGTCCTTCGGCCTTGGAAACGATCTTGTGTTTGATGACCAGAATGTCGCCCTGTCTCAAAGACAGGCGCTGAGCGCGAAGCGAGCGCAACAGTTTTTCTGCGAGAGCGTCGCCGGGAGCGATCTCATCGGCAAAGGGAATAGGTAGGAGACGAAGCTCGCCAGCCAAACTCATGCTCATCCTGATTCAGCAAGGGTAAGGCGATCGGCCAAGCCCCACTGGCGCGCGAGGCGCTGCGTGCGGGTTTCGACAGGACTGAGGATGAGTTGCCGGAGGTCCGCTGCATTATCGATGTCGATCGCGATCCCCGGCAGTTCCAGCACGATGCAAGGCTTCCGCGTTGCCTGGGCAGCGGGGACGTGGGGCCTGAAACTGTCATCGCCAAAGTGTAGGGGGAATAGACCCGCAGGGCGGCGGAAGGCGGCGTTCGGTCCCCGGCCGTCGCCGGCAGGCACGAGCACCGAACCTTCCGGCGGCGCCTGAGCCATGATTTCCTCCAGTTCCCAGCATTGGATCAGGGGAACGTCGGCCGGAATCACCAGTGTGCTGTCCACGCCGCGTGCTTCACAAAGGCGAGTGGCCATCTCGATGGCGCCGGTCTCCCCCGGATTCGCCGGATCGGGAATCACTTCGAAACCGTGGCTTTGCGCCAATTCCACAGCGAAAGGATCGCTGGTAACGACGGCAACGTCTGGCCGCTGCGTCCATTCTCCGAGTCTGCCGAGCACGTCTTGTAGCATGACTTGCGCCAGAGCGGTCCGGGCGGGCTGATCCAGCACGGAGGCAAGCCTCTGCTTGGCGGTGTCAAGGTTCTTAACCGGGATGAGGATCATGGCAAGTCTGAGGCGGCGCGGGCCGTGGGTTCGCTCGAAGAAAGACCGCTGCCGACAAGAGAAAGAACGGTTCGCGCCAACCCCGCCTTATCGTCCGCCGTGCGCATAACGGTTTGCGTGCATTGCACGCGTGGCCCATTTTTCCGTAGCTGCTCCGCGGCCTTGGTGTCACGGGTGTCGACAATCAAAAGGTCGAGAAAATCCTCGTAGGCCTGGGCCACTCCCGCTATGGAGCATGGCAACCCTTGCGCTTCCATGAGAATACCAGCCGGGCCCGCCACCGGTGCTCCTCCCACGATCGGACTCACTGCCACGATCTTGCCTTGAGCCTTTAACAATGCTTCGCGGATTCCGGGCACAGCCAGAATCGGGCCAATGCTGGTAACGGGATTGCTCGGCGCGAGCACCACAGCTTCCGCAGTGAGAATCGCATCGATCACCCCCGGCGCCGGCTCCGCGTCCGAGGCGCCAGCGAAACGCACCGAGTTGACCGGGTCTTGATACCAACGTTGCACGAAATACTCTTCAAAACTCAACTCGCCCACAGGAGTGTCCACGCGGGTCTCCACACGCGAGTCGCTCATCGGCAAAATGTGCGCCTTTACGCCGAGCTTCGCCGAAATCACTCTCGTAGCCTCGGAAAGCGTTTTGCCTTCAGCCAGCAATCGGGAGCGCAACAGGTGAACCGCGAGGTCACGGTCGCCGGTGTGAAACCAGGTAGGCTCTCCCAGCTGACCCATGGCTTGCAAACAAAAAAAAGTATCGCCCTTCACCCCCCAGCCGCGCTCGCGGCTCAGCATTCCGGAGAGAACATAGGTAATGGAATCAATGTCGGGCGAAACGTAGAGACCCCACCACAGCAAGTCGTCGCCGGTGTTTACGATGAGCGTGATGTCTTCGGCAGGCATGACCTGGCGCAATCCGTCTACAAACTTAGCTCCGCCGGTTCCCCCGGTGAGCACGCAAATCATGCTGCCCTCCGGGCGAGGCCTTGTTGGTCGACGGCGGCGTGCAATCTTTCCGAGAGAAGTCCGGGCTTGGCCATGAGCGCAGGCAGAAACTCCGGATACACGGGAAGACGCTGGCGCAATTCGAATCCCTTGGCTTCAGTACGCCGGCGCAGCTGCTCAAGATGCGGCCAGGGCTTCTCCGGATTGATGTAATCGGGCGTCAGCGGCGAAACTCCTCCCCAATCGTTGATCCCGGAGTCCAGCAAGTCATCATAATAAGGCTCGGAAAGGTTAGGCGGAGCCTGAATGTTTACCGCGGGCATTAGCAAACGGGCTACTGCCACCGTCCGCAGCATTTCCCCGTGAGAAGGTTCCGGCTGCTCAGCCATGGGGATTTCGGGCTTTGCCCGGAAATTTTGCACGATGACTTCCTGGATGTGGCCATAGCGCCGATGCAGATCGCGGATAGCCAGCAGAGTATCGACTCGATCTTCCGCAGTTTCGCCGATGCCGATCAGCAAGCCAGTGGTGAAGGGAACTTTCTGCTTCCCAGCTTCTTCAATCGTTCGAAGGCGCTTGCTGGGAGCCTTGTCGGGAGCGTTGTCATGCGCCGCGCCCGGCCGCATTAGCTCCGCATTCGTGGTCTCGAGCATTAGGCCCATGCTGGGCGAAACCGTGGCAAGGCGATGGATCCATTCCCCACTCATGAGGCCAGGATTAGGATGCGGAAGCAAACTGGTTTGGCGCAGCACGAGTTCGCACATAGCCTCGAGATAGTGCAGCGTGGATTTGTAACCCAGACGTCCGAGCCCGGTGCGCATCTCAGGGAAGAGCAATTCCGGTTTGTCCCCCAAGCTGAAGAGCGCTTCCGTACAGCCCAAAGCTTCCCCGGCGCGGGCCACAGCTAATACTTCTTCGGGTGTCATGGTGTGGGCACCCGGCTGGCCGGGGTCGCGACGAAATATGCAGTAGCCGCAATAGTCACGGCAAAGGTTCGTCAGGGGGATGAAAACTTTGCGCGAATACGTAACCGTGCCCGGCTTAAAACGCTCTTTGGCGGCGCGGGCGGCGGCAAGAAGCTCGGGCAGTTCCAGGTCACTGCAGCCGATCAGGCGGACCGCCGCAGCGCGCGAGAGGGCAATTTCGGGCTGCAATTCCGCCAGTTCAGCGCAGCGCTCCAGTGCGGTCACCGAGTTGATAGGGCTGGGAATCACGATGCTCGGGCGCGGCGGACGCCTCAACAGTCAAATGATACATGACTCTATCGCTGCGAGTGGCCGGACCCGAGAAAGGTAGTCACTCGGCATGGTAATGTAGGCCATCGCGCCGCGCATACCGCTTCTTCGCAGCGCCCCGCACCAGGATGGTCGTCTCTGATGAGACAATTTGTTTCACGAAAGCCCAGAACATCATGAGCCTGAACCAGGCGGAATTCCGCCGAGCGATGGGGTGTTTCGCCACCGGCGTGACCATCATTACGGTTGATCTCGAGGGCGAAGTTCACGGCATGACGGCCAACGCCTTTGCCTCGGTTTCGCTGGACCCTCTCCTGGTGCTGGTCTGCGTGGACCACAACACGCGCACTCACGCGCACCTGCACGCCAAGAAGCGGTTCGGAATCAATGTGCTGAGCCGGGAGCAGCGCGCGATTTCAGAGTACTATGCGCGGACTACCCGCACCCACGAGCGCGCGGAACAGGAAGCCGGAGCAACATTTGACCGCACGAGTCAGGGGACGCCGATGTTGAACGGCGCGCTGGCCTACCTGGAATGCCGGCTGCACTCGGCACAGGAAGCAGGCGATCACACCATCTTCATTGCTGAAGTGGAGAACGTCGTTCTGCGGGAGGGAGAGCCGCTCCTGTTTTTCCGGGGACAGTATCTTGGCCTGGGCAGTGCGGTCCAGTAGCCTGGTTGAGCGCGGTGGAATAGCCGCCGATTCGTGGCTGGCGGGGGTGAGGAAAATCAACAAGGAAACGGGGAGCAGACGGGCGCAGCTTTTTCCGGTTATGAACCTCAGCTCGGGAATCACGTACGTTTCAAATGTCTGCTCGCAAGGGACTTGCCCACAAACCCGGGGACTCAGGGGGGACGAAAGCAGGGACCCAGGTCACACCAGGCCGGCGGATGGGCCGGGCGGATCGCTGGCTGATTTCCGCAAAACGAGCTGGTCGTCCGATTCCCGTCCTGAACGGGCGGAACCCCTCTCGCCGGCTTGAGCCCCAACCAGACGCACGGGATTCAAGATAGTATTTCTTAGTGGGCCCGATCGACGCGGCAAGATGAGAGGAGCAAGCCGCTCATGGGACAACCCGGCGAAGAGAAAGACGTTAGAGCGATGAACTGGGTCGCGGAGTCGCACTTTCAGGGATGGACTTGCTCCCGGTGCCAGTGGAACTATCCCCTGCCTACGCTGTTAAACGATCCAGGAGCAAAAACTGCCTACGACCGGCTAGCCTCGGCCAAGTTTCGCGAACACGCTTGCCCGGACCATCTTGCCCGCCTTGCACCTGAAGCAGGCAAGAACTTCGCCGCGCACATAAGAAAATTAGTTGCGCAAGGATTCAAGCCTAAAGACGCGGTTGAAATCTTCTTGCAGGAAGTAATGCTCGAACACCGCAATGAACCCAAAGTTCTCGAACAGGCGCGGACGGCTGGGGATGACTTTCTCCGCCGCGTCCGGAACGGATTATTGTGAAATCGGTAGGACGGTGTGGCTGGGATCGCGATGGACGCGGTTTCTCACAGCGCGCGCCCCAGATGCTCTTCCGCCGAAAGATTGGCGCCCGCTAGCAGCAGCAATCCGGAGAGGAATGCCCAGAACATCATGCTGACCGAGAGCGCGAAGGGACCGTACACTTCCTGAAAATTCAGCCAAGGCAGTGCCAGGATGTACCCGTACTTAAGCGCTTCCGAGAGTAGTCCGATGATGATGGCCGTAGGCAGTACGGCCCGGGCGGGGACTCTACCGTTAGGCAGCAGCCAATAGATGAAAAAGAAAATCGCGATGCTGGTGGTCATGGCGAATACCTTCATCAGCAGGAATCCAGCCAGTCGGATGAACCCGTTGCCGTGTCCGCGCAGCAGCAGTTCCAGCAACTCCACGTTCCCAGCCGTCATGGCAATGGAGAACAGGGCTAGCACACCGCAGCCCAGAGCCAGTCCAAGTGAGATCAGTTGATTGCCCAAATACGACCGATTGTTGGGGAAGCGCCAAATGCGGTTCAGAGCAACTTCCAGCGGCATGAATACCCCAGAAGAAGTGACCAGCAAAATTACCAGCGACACGATCTGCACCCGGTGCCGGGCATTCACCATTGCGGTCAAGTTGCGAATGACGAAGTCCTGCCCCGCCGGAAGGGAATCTCGCAATAGTTCCATGACCACGTTGTACATGACGCGCGAATGAAGCACGCGGTGAGTCAGAGTCATCAGCAACACGACAAAAGGAAAAAACGACAGGATAGAGTTGGCTGCCACCGAGAAAGCGAAGGTGTGCACCTCGGTACGCATCAAATATCTGACGGTGGAGAGAAGCAGTCCTGGCCGAGCGCGCTTGCTACGCCGTGCTTGGTGCGGTGCCGCACCCTCAGCCGATGCCGCGATGCCGTTTAATTTGGGATCAAGCACGTTACAGCTAATCGTATCAGAGAGTTGCGGACAATCCTGCGGAGCATCGGAAAACCGTCGGCAAGAAATTGCACAGCCTCGATGAGTTGTTGCTTGATCACTGTTAAAGTTTTATAAGTGACCCTTGGTCATTGTGGGGAAGATTTCTTGCTCCTTTACCTAATTTTTGTTGCGAATCGTTTTAATAGTGCCTATTATCCTGTGCTCATTACGGGAGTTTGCGGTCCCGTGCAACTTGAGGCAGGACCAGGTTGAAGTTCTGTGCTGGCTAGTGGAAAACAGCGCCAAATTTTCCGGACTCCGGAGGATCCCGCCGCATTTCTTCAGGCGGCGGTACTGCGGGAGTCTTTTTCTTTTGGAGCGGCTTTTACCTTCCACGAGAGATGCAACCGGGGTCTTCCGTTTTTCTGGAGGGGGTGCCTCGGACGATCGAGGCGTTAGTCAGAAAACGGAAGAAAATTAATTCTTAGCGCTGAAGCGAAAGGAGTTTTTTCCGTGAGAGAGAAGGGAACAGTAAAGTGGTTCAACGGGGCGAAGGGATATGGATTCATCCAGCGCTCCACGGGCGAGGACGTCTTCGTGCATTTCTCCGTCATTCAGGAGAATGGCTATCGCACGCTTAACGAAGGCGACAGCGTGGAGTTTGATTTGCTGAAAGGCCCGAAGGGCCTGCAGGCGGCGAACGTAGTGCGCGCGTAAGCCCGCCGCTCGTGTCTTAACTCCCCTCCCGTGTTGGCAGCGGGAGGGTTTTATTTGCCGGGTTTTCCCCGGTCTCAGTCGCTGACTGACAAACCTCGATGTTTCATCGCTGATTGGGGAAAACTGCAGATCCAAATGGGCGCTGTTTCTTCCCTATCTGATTTCGAGTGAAACGAGATCGCCTGCTCCCTGCCCGGCAGCCTTGTAGTTCACCGAAACGGGACGGTCTCTCCATTCGCAGGAAAATTGATCAGCGCCGATCAATAGCAGCGATCGGAAATCGCCGGTGCGAAGTTTCACCATTCGTGCGCCGGAAGCGATGGTCAGGGTTGCGGCGGGGGACTGGGAGCAGTCCACAGTCAGCAGTTTTCCCTTGAGATACTGGCTGGGACGCTGGTCTGGTCCCGCCTCCGATTTTTGTTGTGCTGCAGCGCGTTGGGCTGCGTCCTCGACCAGCACGTCGAAAGGTGATTTCTGCGTGGTAAGGTTGGTCGCCGCGGTCCCCGTGGGGGACGATATACCGTATTTCCGCTCATTACTGATCTGACCGAGTTTTTCTCGCGCCACGGCTGCAATTTGCGCGTTGCCGCTGGCCTTCAACCGCTCCAGTAATGCTTTCGCGGCCTCCCAGTTTCGCCCCGCTAAATAGATCTCCGCCAGATGGAGAACATATTGCTCGTTGCGCGGGCTCAACTGGATGGCCGCCCGTTCCGCCTGCATGGCGGCCCCGGCACCACCACCTTCCATGCGCGCAACTCCGAGCAGATCATCCGCGTCGGCAAACTCCGGATACCAATCGAGGACCGCGCGCAGGTCCTGCATCATGTTGGCCAGACCTTGAATTTCGAGATGCTTGGATTGCGCGATTCGGTATTTCAGTAGCGAAAGATAGTAGCGGATCCACATATCGTGCTGATTCAGGGATGCGGCACTTCCGAGTTCCTCGGCGGCTTCATCGAACTCTCCGCGTTGAATATGGTCCCAGGCCAATACGCGGTGAGCGATTTCATTCCCGGTTCCGGCCGCAATGGCGGACGTGCTTTCCGACGGGCTGTCTTCGGCACTTCGTTTCGATGCCGGGTGCGATTCCGGCCCGGCGGCGGCGAGCGCCTGCAATTCCTTGAGTCCCAGCTCCCGGCGATCCGGAATTCGTACCTTCACCTCCGCCGCCAAGGCACGGGCATCCGTGTCCGGCAACGGCTGGGACGAGATGACCATGTCATCGGGTGCAACCGGGACCGGGAACTGGTAAACCTGCGCCGCGTGGGCCGCGACTCCCGGCTGTTTGGAGGCGTCGAGTGCGGTGAACAATGCCCGTAGAGAATGGAAATAGTCCTTCACCGCCTGCTCGAACTGCGCGGAACTCATTCCATAGGCCTTCGAGATGGCCTCCTCCACGGGAACGTGCTGGTTCTGCACCAGATCGAAGTAGGTTCCGGTCTCCGGCAGCTTTTTCTGGTTGAGCACGTAGTGCATAACCATCCACGACTGCGCATAGAAGAGCGTGTGGTGCGTGCCCTCCCGATAAGTCGAGGTGTCATGCTGCATGGTGAATAGATCAGCCATGGAGAGCCAGACTTGTCCCCCCAGAAACTCAGTAAGCGATTTGGAAGTGCGGAGCTCCCTCTGGTTCTGTAGCAAATCTTCGCTGAAAGAAGCGCCAAGCTCGGGGTCGCCGCCGATCTCGACTTGTTTATTGTCCACGCGGATGGAGCCGAAGTATTCCGCCAGGCCTTCGTCAAACCACCCTTGCGCCAGCGGATAGTTGTAATTGAGAAGCATATGGGCGAAGTCGTGGGCCACGGCTCGCCAGGATTCTTCTTCGAACAAGTTCAACACCAAGAAATTCTGGTCGTCACCGGGCACGAAGAAGCCAGGAACGCTAATGGGCTGGCCCTGACGCAGCGGAGCCATCTGATAGAACGCCTTATCGTTTTTCAGCGCCAGAATGGTCAGCGGCACCGGAAGGTGGAGCCGGTCTTTCGCCAGCAAGCTGGCAAACACGGCACGCATCTGTTCGAAGCGCAGGGCCACTTCACGTCCTTTCTTCTCCCCTGCGTCGGTTATGACGGTGAAGTGCGTCGAGTGCAACTCGAGCCACGGAGGCTCCGCGGCGGTTGCTGAGGAAACCAAAACAACGCCCAGCAGCATCGCACGGATGAGTGAATTCGGGATGGGGCCAGCAGGGGCCATGCACGTTTCGCCGCGAAGGGGACAACTACTAAAATGCTAACACGATGGTCGTCGGTGAGAACGCTCCCAACAGTAACCCCGGAATCGACGACGCGAAGCGATAAAGACGCAGTTAAACCCAACCGATCGCCGCAGCTCTGAAGGCTAAGCTGTCCGCAGAGCGATGGCAGTAAGGTAGGACGTCGGTGGCCTACGTTTATCCAAGAATTCGGCACAAGACACTTGTTCTAGTCGTCGGGTTTGCGCTTGGGTATGTTTCCGCCGAGCAAGCTTCTGGGCAGGGGCAAGCATCTGACGACCGACAGGATATTGTTCATGGCACAGTCGTCAATGCTGTTACGCACGAGCCCGTGGGCCGGGCTCTGGTCTGTTCTTCCGACAATCGATTCGCCACGCTGACCGATGGTGAGGGACACTTCCAGTTCACGGTGCCTGAGGCCAACCCCAATCTGGGAACCGTGAGCGGTCCCTCTTGGCTGATGGCTCGCAAGCCAGGCTTTCTGGATGATCCGAACACACAGGTTGAGGCCTCCCCGGGCAAAGATCTCACGATCTCCCTCGTGCCCGAGGCGTTGATTACAGGGAGAGTGATTGTTTCTGCGAGCGACCTGGCGGAGGGGATTAATGTGCAGATATTTGCCAGGCAGGCGCAGGACGGCACTCCTCGATGGATGCCGGGAGCTTCTGTGCAGACCAACTCAAACGGGGAGTTCCGCTTTGCCGAACTGCGGCCCGGCGCCTACAAGTTAGTGACACAGGAGTTGATGGACAATGATCCAGCCGATACCGTTCCGGGTAGTCAGCTCTATGGATTCCCACCGGTCTATTATCCGGGCGTGGCGGATTTTGCAGCGGCGAGCACGATTCCGCTGACCGCTGGGCAGACGTTCCAGGCGGATTTTTCTCTTCTGCGGCAGCCTTATTACCCGGTAAGAATTCCGCTCACCAATGCAGAACTGAACGGCGGAACGCCCATCGTTGTCTCGGTACGTGGACAGAGGGGGCCGGGGTATTCGCTCGGATACAACGCTGGAAAAAAGAGGATTGAGGGCTTGCTTCCAAACGGGAATTATCTGGTAGGGGCGGAGACGTTTGGGCCCCACTCGTCGACTGGAGCAGTGAACATTGCGGTCGCTGGGCTGCCGGTCGAAGGCCCAAGCATGGTGCTTAGCAACAATCACTCGATCATTTTGAATGTCAAGGAAGAGTTTACTGAGACGAATTGGAGCGGTTCAGCGTCGTGGAGCGATGGCAAGCGTATTTTCTCGTTGCATGGCCCCCGGTTGTATCTGCAGGTGAGCGTTGAGGTTGCAGATGATTTCCAACCGCAACCCGGCGCAACGATTCGTCCACCGACGGGACCGAACGACGATTCGCTGGTCATTGAAAACGTTCCCCCGGGGCGGTATTGGCTGAGACTGAGTTCCTCCCGCGGCTATGTGGCGGCGGCAAGCGTCGGTGGAGTTGATTTGCTCTATCAACCGTTGGTGGTCGGGCCAGGGTCGACTGAGCCGATCGAGATCACGATGCGCGACGACAACGCAGAAATCGAGGGAACCGTGGCGGGTGTAACGGCGCAGCCAGCGCTGACCGAGCGCATGGTCTACGCGACCCTGTCGTCACCGCGAGCCTGGGTGTATGGCATTCCTTTGCCGGATAGCCCGGGCCAATTTACACAGCTCGCCGTATCGGATGAGGGGAAGTTCCAATCGCAGACCATGGCGCCCGGGGTTTATCGCCTGTTGGCGTTCAAGAGTACGCAACCGAATCTGCCCTATCGCGATGCCGAGGCGATGCGGGCTTACGACACTAAAGGTCCGGTAGTCCATTTGTCCGCTGGCCAGAAAACGTCCGTAAACCTGCAGATCATCTCCAATAACGAGTGAAGGCTGCGAGTAAACCATGTCGCTTCGCCCAATTTCGGTCCGTTTGTTCTCTTTGGTGATGGTCCTTGGTCTGTTTGGAATGAGAGCATGGGCGCAGGCGCAACCTCGAAATATTTCTCAATCATCGGATCCTGCCGGCTACAGGATCGCTGGAACAGGGGTGAGCAAGGTGGACGGGCATCCGCTGGCCCGCGCGCGCATTTTTATAAGACAGGCGAGAGATCAGCAGAAATTTCAGTCCATGGTGACATCCGACGACGGCAAATTTGAGTTCAGGGGTCTGCCCGCCGGAAAGTATTCGCTGGAAGGGACCAAGCGCGGATATATTTCTGCTGGGTACGATCAGCATGATCAGTTTTCGACCGCAATCGTGACCGGCGCCGGTATAGATACTGAGGGGCTTTGGTTGCGTCTAGCACCTGCGGCAGTGATCACCGGCAGAGTCCTGGACGAAGCCGGCGACCCAGTTCGCCGGGCACAGGCGATTGTGTATTACGACGATCACAGCGGAGGGGTCGACAAAATTCATCCGTTTCGCAGCGCTCAGACTGACGATCAGGGTGTGTACGAGATTGCGCCCTTGATGCCGGGCACCTATTTCCTGTCAGCCACCGCGAGTCCCTGGTACGCGGTTCATTCCAATGCGGAGCTGGCTAATGCCGGGCCTGAGGGGAAAAACGCGTCCAGCAGAGGGATTGATCGCTCTCTGGATGTGGCCTATCCAGTCACATACTATGCCGACGTCACCGATGCCGATAGCGCAACGCCGATTCCGGTCCGTGGCGGCGACCGCTTACAGGTAGATGTTCACCTGAATCCAGTTCCGGCCCTCCATCTGTTTTTTCATGTGCCGGGAGATGGCAGGAATGGATTCACTTATCCGCAGCTTGAACAGCCAGCCTTTGAAGGTTCCACGGTTGTCCAGAGCAGCGGTTCACGAATGGTTTCGCCAGGCGTGGTGGAAATTATGGGCATCCCGGCGGGCAGGTACAACATTCGCATGGGAGGAGCAGGTACATCCTTTCAAATGAACGGAGTTGATCTCAGCAAAGATGAAGAAGAAGTGGACACGTCCACGGCTGAGGCTCTGAGCAGCATCAAAGTGTCCGCACACGCGCTCGGCGAGGCTACGCTTCCCCCGCGCCTTTCGGTGGGATTGCGTTCGGGAACTAGAGTGCTCGCTTGGCAGCCGGTCGATCCTAAGGGAGAAGTGGTGTCCCAGCAAATCGCGGCTGGCCGCTACGAAGTGTTGGTGTGGGGTGCCGAGAAGCCTTACTCCATAGCGCACATGGCGGTGGATGGGACAGAGGTCTCGGGTCACACCTTGACTGTTCCCGCAGCCGCATCGCTTTCGATTTCACTTGCTCTTGTGGGTGGCAGCGCGGAAATACAGGGCTCCGTGAAGCGGGCGGGCAAGGCTTTCGCTGGAGCGATGGTGGTTCTGGTGCCGAAAAATCCGGATTTGGACCGGGATCTTTTCCGCCGGGACCAAAGCGATCTGGACGGAACTTTCAGCCTGCGGGGCGTGATTCCGGGATCATATACGGTGCTGGCGATCGAGAATGGATGGGATCTGGATTGGTCACAACCTGGTGTGATTCGAGCCTACCTAAAGCATGGACGGCCCATTGAGGTCGGCAATCAGGGCGGCCGGCCTATCGATCTCCGAGAAGCGATCGAGGTTCAAGCCAAGTAGATGGATACAGAAACAGTTGGACGGTGGTGGATCGGAGAAATGACCGACAGGCTAGCGGTCTCAGTCGCCGCTGGCGTGATGCTGTGTAGGAACAAGCACGAGCCGCGCTGGCCGAGCTGAATGCGTGGCTTCGGTCTTACGGCCAAAGGTTTGAAGAATGCTGGTGACGACCAGATAAGCTGCCAAAATGCCGAATGACACGGAAGCTACCACCGTGAAGGAGAGCACTACGGGTACAAAAAGCGCGTCCACGTTCCATCCATCCTTAACTAACCGCGGCCTTTCACTCAAGGCGCAGTATGAGATGCCGTATTCCCCGATCCCGTCTATGCGGTTTTTACAATCTACCTGCGTTGACGCTCACCGCTATTAACAACTAAGATACGGAGTAGAGCTGTGCACTCCTACTGTCGAACATCCCTGAGGCCCTGTCGAC
>Ga0137398_10000561_pt1 | contig 13617 bp, 11 predicted proteins | sample czorhiz216metaG_FD_106659 | JGI IMG/M metagenome (GOLD analysis project Ga0137398, IMG submission 106659) | Vadose zone soil microbial communities from Angelo Coast Range Reserve, California, USA - czorhiz2.16 metaG | ecosystem: Environmental > Terrestrial > Soil > Vadose zone | place: USA...
ACCGCCACGATCGACCTCATCCGCAATCCCGACCACACCGTCGATGACTTGCTCAAGATCGTCCCGGGTCCGGATTTCCCGACGGGCGGGGTCATCTACGGCCGTCAGGGAATCCAGGACTGCTACCGCACCGGGCGGGGGCACATCACGGTGCGCTCCAAGACGGACGTAGAGGAGATCCGGAAGGACCGCGAGGCGATCATCGTCACGGAGATCCCGTACATGGTGAGCAAGGCCGCCCTCTTGGAAAAAATCGCGGACCTGGTCAAGGACGGGCCGCTGGACGGCATCTCGGACCTTCGCGACGAATCGGACCGCGACGGGATGCGGATCGTGATCGAGCTGAAGCGCGACGCGCAGCCCCGCGTGGTCCTGAACCAGCTCTTCAAGCACACCCAGATGCAGACGACCTTCGGCGCGAACATGCTCGCCCTGGTCGGGAACCGCCCGCTGACCCTCACGCTCAAGGAGATGATCGAGCACTACGTCAGTCACCGCCGCGAGGTGGTGGTGCGGCGCACGCGGTACGACCTCGGGGAGGCGGAGAAGCGCGCGCACATTCTCGAGGGGCTGAAGATCGCCCTCGATCATATCGACGAGATCGTGGCGCTGATCCGCGCCTCGGCCGACACGGAGCGGGCGCGCTCCGGCCTCATGACCCGCTTCGGCCTGAGCGAGATCCAGGCGAACGCCATTCTCGAGATGCGGCTCTCGCGGCTCACCGGCCTCGAGCGGAAGAAGGTCGAGGACGAGTACCTCGAGGTGATCCAGCTCATCGACCAGCTGAAGGCGATCCTGGACTCCCCGGCGAAGGTGCTCCAGATCATCAAGGACGAGCTGGCGGAGGTGAGGGAGCGCTTCGGCGACGAGCGGCGCACCGAGATCGTCGCGGGCTCCGGCGAATTCGAGGCCGAGGACCTGATCGCCGAAGAGGACATGGTCATCACCATCTCCCACGCCGGGTACATCAAGCGTCTTCCGGTCACGACCTACCGCAGCCAGCGGCGCGGCGGCCGCGGCGTGACGGGCGCCGGCACGCGCGAAGAGGACTTCATCGAGCACCTCTTCATCGCCTCCACCCACAGCTACATCCTGGTCTTCACGGACCGGGGCCGCGTCTACTGGCTCAAGGTGCACGAGGTGCCGCAGGGCGGGCGCACCGCCAAGGGGAAGGCGATCGTCAACATGGTCGAGATGTCGCAGCAGGAGCGCGTCGCGGCCGTGCTTCCCGTGAAGGAATTCGACGAAGCGCACTTCATCATGATGGTCACGCGGAACGGCACGGCGAAGAAGACGCCACTCTCCGCCTACTCCAATCCTCGCCGGGGCGGCATCGTGGCGATCGGGGTGGAGGAGGACGATTCCCTCATCGACGCGGTCCTCACCGACGGCACCCAGGACATCATCTTGCAGAAACGGAACGGCAAGGCGATCCGTTTCAGCGAGGGTGACGTGAGGCCGATGGGCCGCACGGCCTACGGGGTGCGCGGCGTCACGCTCGAGGAGGACGACGCGGTGGTCGGGATGATCGCCGTGAAGCGGGAAGCCACGCTCCTGGTCGCCACCGAGAACGGCTACGGCAAGCGCTCGCCCATCTCCGAGTATCGGATCACCGGCCGCGGCGGGAAGGGGATCATCTCCATCCAGGCGACCGAGCGGAACGGCCGCGTGGTGGCGGCGCTCGAGGTCATCGCGAGCGACCAGGTGATGCTCATCACGCGGGGCGGGATCGTCATCCGCACCAAGGTGTCCGAGATCTCCGAGATCGGGCGGAACACCCAGGGAGTCCGGCTCATCAACCTGGAAGCCGGAGATCAGCTGATCGACGTCGCCCGGGTGGAGGAGAAGGACGAGGGCGAGGAGGAGTAGCTGGACCCTCGGATCTCGACCTCGACGGTCCGCCGGCTCTCCGACTATTACCGGGTTCTGGAAGAGCTGGAGCTCACGAACGTCCGGACCGTCTCTTCCTCGGGGCTCGCCAACCTGGGCGGGGTCACCTCGGCCCAGGTCCGGAAGGATCTCTCCTGCTTCGGGAACTTCGGAAAGCGCGGGCTGGGCTACAACGTCGCGCGCCTCAAGAAGGAAATCCGGCTCATCCTCGGGCTGAACCACCGGTGGAACGTGGCGCTGGTGGGCGCGGGGAACATCGGGTCCGCGCTCTTCTCCTACAAGGAATTCAAGCGGCAGGGCTTCGATTTCGCTGCCGTGTTCGACGTGAGTCCTGACCGGGTCGGCCAGCGCTGGCGGGACCTGCATATCCTCGACGTGGAATCGCTCGAAGACGAGACCCAGCGGCTGGGCCTCGAGATCGGCGTCATCGCGGTCCCCGCGCGCGCCGCGCAGGGGGTCGCGGACCGCATGGTGGAGGCCGGCATGCGCGGCATCCTGAATTTCGCGCATCGCAAGCTCTTCGTCCCTCGACACGTCGCGCTTCGGAACGTGAACCTGGCGGTGGAGCTGGAGAGCCTCTCCTTCTCGATCAAGGCGTTGAACGCCCGGCCCTCGCGCCGGACGCGCGGCTGATGGAGGAAGCGCGGGTCCGCACGAACCGCGTCGCCCGGACGACGCTCCAGGTCCTCCATCCCTACGACATCATCGCGCTCCGCTTCACCGTGGCCGGCGCCGTGCTCTCCGTCCTCTACGGGAGGCGCCTCGCACGGATGGATCGCGTCGCGGTCTGGGACGGATGCCGGACGGGGATCCTCATGGTGGCCGGCTACCTGACGCAGGCCATCGGCCTCACCACGGACAGCTCCCCACGCTCCGCGTTCCTGACCGGGACCGCGGTGATCTTCGTTCCGTTCCTCGACTTTCTCGTCGCGCGCACGGGCATCGCCCTCGGGGAGGCGGCCGGGGTCGGGTTCGTATTCGTGGGGCTCTTGCTCTTCTACGCCGACGCGGGGCTCACGCTCCGCGCGGGGGATCTCTGGACCCTGGCCGGAGCGGTGTGCTTCGCCGGCCAGGTGGTGACCACCAACGTGGCCGCGCGGCGCAGCGATCCCTTCGCCGTCTCGGCGCTCCAGGCTCTGGTCGCGGCGGCCGTGGGGTGGCTCTTCGTCGGCGCGCGCGGCGGGCTCTCCGCGCCGCTGGGTGCGATTCCCTGGGGGCGCATCCTCTACCTGGGCCTTGTGGCGACCGCGTTCATCCTCGCGCTTCAGACCTGGGCCCTGGGCAGGACGAAGCCGGTTCGGGCCGGAGTGATCTACTCGCTCGAGCCGGTGTTCGCCGCCGTGGTCTCGATGACGTTCTTCGGGGAAGGGATGAGCGCGCGGGAAGTGTGGGCGAGTACTGCGATCATGGCCGGTGTCCTCGTGGCGGAGCTGAAGAAGGCGTAGCGCTCCCGCCCGGAAGCGCTCGGGCGAAGGCCCGGAACGGCTCCTCCAGCGCAAGCGCCAGCTCCGGCACACCCGGATAGCCCTGGTCCTCCGGCGAGACGGCCGGACCGGCGTCGATGGCCCCACCGCCCGGAGGAATCGGGGCGAGCATCGGCTTCTCGTTCTCGGTCGATCCGTCGTAGCGCGCGTTCGCCACCAGCGTGCGGCGGGTCAGATCATAGAGATGGACGCTGACGCGCGCGTCCCGCCCCGTGATCCCCATGGCGAAGTTCGCGCGGGTCCTGGCCGTATCGGCGCCCGTGACCCCACGGGTGGAGTTGCGCGTGCGCTCCCGCTCCACGCGGGCCAGGAGGAGGAAGCGCGCCGTGCCGCGCAGCGAATCGGAGATCTCGCCGAGGGCATTAGGATCCAGCGTCCCCTGGTATTCATATCCGAGCAGGAGCCGTTGGTCGCGCTCCGCGCCCAGAATCTGTCGAACGCTGTCCGCCGGAATCAAGGGGACAACGCGCCGTTCCGCCTGAAATGTCTTCTCGAGCATGGCGATGAGGGGCGGACGGACCTGGTCGGGCTCCTGGAATTTCACCACGCCCAGGACCGCGATCTTTCCCTGCCTCAAGTCCTGGGCCGTGACCGAGGAATCCAGGTGGCCGAACTCCGACTCCGGAGCGCATCCCAGGACCAGCGCGGCCACCAGAAGGACGCATGCCCGAATCCGCTTGCGCGCGGCCGCCCCGGTGGCACCGTGCCCCCATGCTTCGCTGGCTCGTGGTCGGCGCGTTCGGGTTCATCGGTACCATTGTACGGTATGCGGTCCAGGGCGGCGTGCAGCGCCTCCTGGGGGGCGCGTTTCCGTACGGCACCCTGGCCGTGAACGTGGCGGGATCGTTCTTCGTGGGGTTCGTCGCCACCCTGACCCTCGAGCGCGCGGTCGTGAGCCCGCTCTGGCGCTCGGCGATCCTCATCGGATTCTGCGGCGGGTTTACCACCTTCTCGGCGCTGTCCTACGAGACCTTCGAGCTGGTCCGAACCGGCGATCCGGCGCGCGGCGCCCTGAATCTCGCGGTGCACGCCGTCCTCGGGCTCGCGGCGGTCTGGGGCGGGTACGCCCTGGCGGTCAAACTGTAGAGAGGAGATCCATGAATCTCGAAGGGGATGGCCTTCTCGTGCGGATCTTCATCGGGGAACAGGACCACTGGCACGGAAAGCCGCTCTACGAGGCGATCGTGGCCAAGGCCCGGGAGTCGGGCCTCGCGGGCGCGACGGTCCTTCGCGGGATGATGGGATTCGGCGCGAAGAGCCGCATCCACACGGCCAAGATTCTCCGGCTGAGCGAGGACCTCCCGATCGTCATCGAGCTCGTGGATTCGGCCGAGAAGATCCAGCCGATCCTGCCCCTGTTCGAAGAGATGGTCGGGGACGGAATGATCACGTTGGAGAAAGTCCAGGTGATCGCGTATCGCGGATCACCTCGTCCAAAGCCTGCCTGACTCCGATCGCGATCTGCGTGAAGTGATGCGGCTCGGAGATGAGCGGCGGCGCCACCAACAGCTGATCCCCCCGATCGCCGTCGTCGGCGCCAGAGCCCGCGTAGACGAGAAGGCCCCGGTCCCGGCACGCAGCCTCCACGCGCTCCGCGATCCTGAGCTCGCGCGGGAAGGACGCACCCGTCGCGCGGCTCTCCCGCAGCGTGAGCCCCCAGAGAAAGCCCATGCCGCGCACCTCGCGGACATGCTCGTGTCCGGCGAGCGGCTCGAGCGCTCCCCGCAGGGCGCCCTCCAGGGACCGCACTCGCTCCTCGATCTTCTCCTCGCGCAGTGCGGCCAGCACGCGCCGGCCCACCGCGCACCCGATCGCGTGCCCGCCGTAGGTCTGCGCGTGGCGGAAACGGTCCATCGACGCGGCGACGCGGCCAGAAACCAGAACGCCGCCGAGGCCCGCGTATCCGGCTCCCGCCCCCTTCCCGAACGCGACTAAGTCCGGCACCGCTCCAGCGTCCTCCGGCCGCTCCGCCAGGCGCTGCCACGCGAAGAGCGATCCCACGCGTCCGAATCCGGTGAGCACCTCGTCGGCGATCCAGACCGCGCCCTGCGCGTCGCAGGCGCGACGGATTCGCGCCAACGCGCCGGGACGGGGAACCGCGACGCCCAATCCCACGGCGGGGACGGTCTCCGCGATGAGCGCGCAGGCGTCCCCCAGCCCCTCCTCGAGCGCGCGCGGATCGCTGGGGTCGAGCGTGATGTGCCCCTGTCCGAGCAGAAACTCGTACGGGGCGCGGCGCGCTCGATAGTCGCTGAATCGCATCGCTTCCACGGTGGCGCCATGGAAGTGTCCGCGCAGATGCGCCATCCGCGCGCGCAAGGGAGGGTCCCCTCCCGCCTGGAAGAAGTAGGCCGCCTTGAACGCGGCCTCCACGGCCTCGCTCCCCGAGGTGGTCAGGATCACGCGCGTGAATGGGGGACCCACGGCCTGGAGCAGCTCCTGTGCGTAGGCCTCCGATTCCTCGCTCTCGAAGGTCGACGGACGCGCGAAGGGGAGGCGGCTGGCCGCGTCGGACTGGGCGCGCACCAGGTCGGAGCGCCCATAACCCAGCTGGACGCAGAAGGAGCCCGAGATCGCGTCCAGGAATCGGTGGCCGTCCACGTCCCAGACCTGGACGCCCTCGCCGCGACTCAGGATGGGGCGGAGCGGGGGTAAGGTGGGTTCACTCACGGCGCCAACCATGCCAGCGCCGGTCGAGGAAAACTAGCCCGTCTTTGCCGCGCGCGTGGCCGCGCGCTCCAGGGCCGAGAGATTGGAGGAGCCGAGGCGCAGCGCCGAGGTGAGCAGGAGACAGACCTCGGCCCGTGAGAGATTCTTCTTGGACTGGGCGAGCGATTCGAATCCTGGATCGAGGATCGGCGTGGGCTTGACCGCGTCGATCTTGGTGCGCCGCTTGGGGGCGGGCGCTCCGCGCTTGTGCGCTTCCTTGGCCCGCAGATCCGCGCGGTCCCGGGCGGCCTTTCGCAGCCCCTCGGTCTCGTCCGCGGCGAGCTTCGTCGCTTCCTGGTCGGCGTCCGCCGCCGCATCCGGCCCGGCGAACTCCACGTTGAAGTCCCGCGCCAGCTGATCGGCGGCGATCCGGCCCATGCTCTGCCCCCGCGCGGCCCCGTGATCCAGGCATCGGAGGATCATCTCCAGGGCCTCGGAGCGGCTCACCCGGTCGTCTTCGTCCTGCTTCGACCGGGTGGACGAGTCCACGATCCCCGTGTCCACCAGGGCATCGAGGCTCGAATCGAACCGGTTCTTGGTGAACGGCGTGCCGAGATGGAACGTGGTCACGAGGGCCGCGTAGAAGTCGCCTAGGGTGACGTCCTCGTCCGGATCGAAATGGCCCTTGTCCGCGATCATCACGCCGTCCTTGACGGCGGCCAGCGCGTAACGCGCCTGCCATGTCCCCGCGTCCAGGTCCTTGAACTTGAGGACATGGCTCTCGAGGAAGGCGACCGGGTCCACCGTGTGGGCATTTTCCGTCTCGGAGCCGTCCCCGGCGTCGGATTCCTCGTCCGACTCCGCGTCCGGGTCCAGGACCGCCGGGTTCTCGTCGATCCGCCGGGTTCGTATCTCGAGGTGCAGGTGCGGCGCCGTGGCACGCCCGGTCCTCCCGACTCTGGCGATCGGCTCGCCCGCGCTGACGAGGTCGCCGGTGCGGACGGTCACGGAGTGGGGCATGAGGTGCGCGTAGAGGGAGTAGACGACCTGCCCGTCGGGAAGCGTGTGGCGGATCACGACGCGATTGCCCCAGCCGCTCCGCCACTTCCAGGCCGTCCGGTAGCGGGTGCCCCAGCGATCGACCCGCTTGCCGTTCGACACGGCGGGGGGAAGCTTGACCCGCTGCGCCTTGCGCACCTTCACCATGGCGTTTCCGTCGCTCACCTCCACGACGCCGGCCGCGATGGCGCGAACCACGAGGCCGCCCTGGCGGGCGGAGAAATCGGTCCCGTAGTGCACACGGCGAGCCCGGTGCTTGCGGGCCTTGCGGACTGCAAGGTACGGGTCGGTAATATGGTAGCCGGACGGCTCCCCGGGCGCCGGCTTCTGGAAATCCAGCTCGTTGCCGATGGGATAGACGAAGGCCGTCGCGACGGGCGCCGCGGGCTCATCGGCGCGCGCCGGGAGCGCGAAGAGGAACAGGGAAGCGATTCCCAGTGCGGCGAGAGAATGCGAGACGCCTCGAGGGGTGGAGCGCGTGCGTGCGGTCTTGTCGCGCGCCCGCAAGCTCTATTCGGTCCCGGCGGCCGCGGCAGCCCGCGGCAGTCCGAATCGGAAGGTCCAGTCCAACAACCTTCTCGCTTCCGCGAACCGGAGACGGTTGCTCGGGGCGCCGAGAAGGACGGCGGTCACCTCGGTGCCGGACGGAGTCTCCACCATGGTGGCGAAGCAGTAGCCCGCCTCGTTGATGAAGCCCGTCTTCCCTCCCGTGATGCGCCACTTGCTCTTGAGCAGCCGGTTGGTGCTGACGAGCCGGTGGAGCTTCCGGTTCGAAGCGAAGGAATAGGTCTGCTTCTGCATGATCGAGCTGACGATCGGGTTCGAGGCGGCGGTGCGCAGGAGCGCCGCGATGGCCTGGGCGCTCGCGACATTTCGCTCGTCCAGCCCGGTCGGCTCGACGAAGTGCGTTCCCGTGAGGTTCATGGAATCCGCGAGCGCGTTCATTCTCGCTACGAACTCGTCGAGCGGAATCCCGCTCGAGCGGACCAGAGCCTTCGTGGCCACGTTGTCCGAGGACATGAGCGCGGCGTGGAGCAGGTCCCGGACGGTGATCTCTTCGTGAGGGCGGATGTGAGAGCGGCTGGAATGCTTGACATCGTCCGGCATGATCTCGACGACCTGGTCGAACTGCGGCTGGGTCTGGAAGTACACGAGCGCGGTCATGAGCTTGGTCAGGCTCGCGACGGGGTAGAGGTTGTCCGGATTCTTCTCGAAAAGCACCCGATTGCTCGTCGCATCCAGGACATAGGCCGCCTTCGCGTGAAGCCTCGGGATGCCGGCTGCCGTGACCGCCGGAAGGGAGAAAGTCGCCTGGCGGCGGAGACGCCGGTGGCGCCGTGGACGGGCGGGAACCCTCGTCTGGGAAGCGCTGGCGGCCTGTCGGGAGGCAACCGACGTAGGAGAGGCACCGGCAGAGCGTGCGGATAGCTGTGCCGTTGCGTCCGGAACGTGCACCGTGAGCGCCAGTGTTACAAGAAGGCCACAGGCCAAAGGAGCAATCGTTGTGCGCACCATCATAGGTTTCCCAGCCCTCATCCGTGTGGGTCCGTGAGATTTGTAAGAAGGAGACACGGGGATGCCTCCCCGAGGCTTATCGGACTGGGCACTCCGATGTGTAGCAAAAACCGTACGCGGCGCGTCCTCGGGACGCCGCGCGCGCATGCTAGCACGGGGACTGCCCTGGTCCAATCATTTGGTCACGAATCCAACGGAAAAAGGGAGGGGCGGGTGGGCTTGAACAGTTCTCGATGGGCTCGAACCGTCCAATGGAAACACCCACCCGCCGGTCAACAGCTTCTCAAGGCGTGATCAGTCGCCTTCGTTATTGTTGTCGTTGTTGTTGTCCTGGTCGCGATCCTCGTTGCGGTTGCCATGATCGTCGCGGTCGCGGCCTCGACCCCCCACCTGCTGCTGAAGGTCTTTGATCTCGCGCTCGAGCCGGGCCAGATCCTCGCTGCGCAAGCGAGCCAGCTGCTCTTGGAGATCCCGAATCTGACGCTCGAGGTCATCCCGGTTGCGGCGCATGATCTGCACCCGGGGCTGATCCGGCGGCGAGTCTTGAGAGTCTCCGGGGCCGCCCCAATTCGGCATCGGTGGCATCGGCGGCGATCCGGATCCCTCCGGACGCGAGCCCACGGTGAGCGTGAGCGTGCGGGTCACGCCGTTCCGCCAGATCTGCACGGAAACCTTCTTGCCGGGCTCCAGCCCGCGAACCGTCTGGACCAGCTCGCCGGGGTTCGGGGTCGCTTCGCGGTTCACCTGGAGGATGACGTCCCCGCGCTTGATTCCGCCTTCATCCGCGGGGCCCTGATCCTCGACGTTGTTCACGAGCGTGCCTTCGGTGGATTCCGGGATTCCTTTCGCGCGACGCAACGCGGATGTCAACCGTTGGACCTGCACCCCCAGGTAGCCCGAGTTCGAATCGCGATCGTTGTCGCGATCGTCCTCCTGCACGATGCGTACGCCCTTCCAAGAGTCGTTCGTCCCCGACTTCTCGTCGCGAGCGCTCGCGGGGGAGGGGACGACCGAGACGAGGCCAAGGCCCAACGCGAGCAGGGCGGCCCCCATCGGCATCATCTTGAGCACCTTCATTTCATGACCTCCTTGCGGTACTTACACTTACGTGGCCACCATAGCCTCACAAAGCACTACCGCCCGAGGCCGCCTAAAGTTCCAGACGAGCACAGGCCGTGCCCTCCCTGGTTGGACAGTCCAGAAAACCGAAAAGTCGGGGAAAAAAGAACCTCTAGCGAGTGGGGACCAACCGAAATGAGGGGCAGCCCGTGCCCAACGCCCCGATCTTTCCGCAGGGCGCGAGCATCGCGGGGCTCAGGTCGTGCACGTGGAAGTCCCCCTTCTCCGCGTCACAGAAGGAGGGGTTTCCCAGGATGGTGTTGGGGGAAGCCGGCGCGCCGGGGCCATCCAGCGTGTAGATGAGATTGCAGTCGTAGTGGGTGGAGCCCCGCATGGCGATCACGGCTTTGTTCTTCGCGGTGCTGTCGACGACGAAGATGTTGCGGGTTACCTCGGGGGCCACCTGGTCCACGAAGATGGCGGCGCCGTTGCCATCCTCGGCATCCACGCCGTTCCGGTAGAAGGTGTTGTTGGAGAGGATCGGGTTCACGCCCGGGGTGCGCCGGCCCAGAATCTGGACCGCGGCGCCCGCCGCGGTCGCGCGGTTCTTGTCGAAGACGGACGTCTCGATGTCCAGGTAGGACTTGTCCGTGAGGACGGCGCCAGCGGACGCCGAGCGGTTGCTCGCGAACCGCGAGGACCGGATCCGCAGATCCGAGCTGTCCATGACCGCCATCGCGCCCCCGCCGGACGCGGCGGTGTTTTCCCGGAAGAGGCAGTTCAGAAGGTGGATCGACGAGGATTCCCCGAAGATGCCGCCTCCCGTCCCGCCGTCCGCCCGATTCGATTCGAAGGTGCAGTCCTTGGCGACGAAGATCTCGGAGTTGACGAGCGATACCCCGCCGCCGGTGGGGGCATGGTTGTCGCGGAAGGTCACGTGAACGAACATCAGCTTCGAGTCGCTGGCGGTCAGCCCGCTCCCGTGGTTGGCCAAGAAATCGCTGTCTCCGATCTGGATCATGCCGCACTGCCATGCCGCGAGGCCCGCTTCCCAGTTTCCGCGCACCTCGCAGCTTCCAATCGTCAACATCGTGTCCCTCAGGCAATAGATCCCGCTGCCGCCCGCGGCCTTCCCGTTCTGGATACGGAATCCCAGGATGGTCGCGCGCGCCACTCCCTCGACGTGGAGGACCCGGGTGGTGTCGCGCCCGTCCAGAATCGTCTTCTCGGGGCCGTCCTCGCCGAAGAGCACGAGCCGCTTCTTGAGCACGAAGGGCCCGTAGTAGGTGCCGGGCCCGACCCAGACCGTGTCCCCGTCGACGGCGGCGTTGATCGCGGCCTGCAGGCGCCGGTGCTGGCGCGGCACGAAGATGCGCTTGGCCTGCGCGGGCGGGGGCAGGAGGGTCGCGAGGAGGACGAAGACCAGGAGCGCCCTCAATCGGAATAGCTTCCCGCGATCGCGAGCGCGTGGACGGCGGGGCGGAGGTACTTCCGCGCCGCCGCGCGCGTGTCCTCGAGCGTGACGCCCCGGATGATGGAGGGGTAGCGCGCGATGTAATCCAGGCCCAGGCCGTAGAGCTCGGCGCCCAGAATCTGGGCCGCGATGCCCGCGTTCGTCTCGAGACGCACGGGGAAGACGCCGGTGAGGTAGCTCACCGCCTCGTCCAGCTCGGCCTCGGTGGGCCCGCTCGCGTGGATGAGGCTCACCTGGTTCAGGATCTCCTCGGCGGTATGGTCGGCGTTCCTGGGATTCGTTCCGGCTCGGATCTGGATCGGTCCCGCGCCGATGCCCGCGTTCATGTTCGCGTACACCCCGTACACCAGGCCCTGCTTGTCGCGCAGGTTGTCCATGAGGCGGCTCGACAGGGAGCCGCCGCCCAGCACGAAATTGGCGATCATGGCCGCGTAGTAATCGGGATCCGTGCGCGAGATCCCGGGGAGTGCCACGACCACGTCCACCTGGGATTTTCCCTTCATGCGGACGACCCGCCGCTCGGCGCGGACGGGCTCCGGCGGAGCCGGGACGGCGAACGGGGGTGGGCTCTTCAGCCGGGGCCAATCCAGGAACGAGCGCCGCACCTGCTCCAGCGTGGACACGGGATCCACGTCGCCCGCCAGGGCCAGGATCGTCGTGTTGGGCCCGTAGCGCGCCGCGTGAAACGCGGTCAGGTCCTCGCGCGTCACCGCGGCGAGGGAGGCCTCGGTGCCGATCGACGAGCGGTGGTACGGATGCTCGGCCGGATAGAGGATCTCGCTGGCCACGCGGGCGGCCACATAGGCCGTGTTCTCGTTGGAGATCTTCACGCGCACCAGGAGCTCGTCGCGCGCTTTCCCGATCTGGTCCGTGGTGAGCGCCGGATTCTGGAGCGCGTCCGCCAGGACCTCGAGGACCGAATCCAGATCTTCCGAGAGCGCGTTTCCCGAAAAGGTCATTGCCTCGGGGCCCGAATCGAAATTCAGGGACGCCCCCAGGCTCTCCAGCGCTTCGGCCTGTTGAAAGGCCGTGCGGCGATGCGTGCCGCGGTCCAGCATCGAGGCCGTGAAGGTCGAGAGCCCCGCCAGCCGGGGCGGGTCGAAGACGGCCCCGGCCTTCACGAGCCCATGGATCGCCACGGTCGGGTTGGCGTGGTTCGGGTGGAGGAGGACCACGAGGCCGTTGGGAAGCTCGGCCCTCGTGGGATGGACCGCGGGCGGGCCGGCGGCCGTGGCCGCTCCCGCGGGACCCGAAGCCCTCGCGGGGGAGCCGCTACCCATGCACCGGCTCATAGTGACCCACCGTCCGCGCGTCCTCCGAGAGATACGCGCGCGCCACCCGGGACACGTCCTCGCGGGTCACGTCCGCGATCCTGTCCAGGTAGCTCTCGAGATAGCGGTAGGAGGCCACGGTCTCGTAGTACCCCAATTGCTGCGCCAGGCTCCGGATCGAGTCCTTGGAAAAGATGAACGAGGCCTGGAGCTGCTTTCGGGCGCGGCCCAGCTCGACCTCCGTGGGCGGCTCCTCCTTCAGCCGGTCGATCTCGCGGAAGAGCGCCGTTTCCAGGGCCCCCAGGGTGACGTCCGGTGCGGCGGTCGCCTGCGCGATGAAGAGGCAGGGATCGCGGGCGGTCTCGTTCTGGGCCTCCGCCTCGGTCGCGAGCTTGCCCTCCACCAGGGACTGGTAGAGCCGCGACACCTTCCCGTGGCCCAGGATCATCCCGGCCACGTCCAGCGCGTAGTTGTCGGCGTGGACCAGCGCGGGGATGGGATAGCCGGCCATGAGGTATCGGGTGTCCCCGGGCTTTCGAAGCTTGAAGCGGCGCTCTCCCTGCTGCGGCGGCTCGACGGTCACGACCGGCTCCGGCAGGGCGCCGGCGCTGATCGAGCCGAAGTGCTGCTCCACGAGCTCGAGCGCGCGTCCCGCGTCCACGTCGCCGACGATGACCGCGGTCGCGTTGTTCGGCATGTAGTGCCGCTGGTAGTACGCGCGGATCTGCTCGGTGCGGATGGCTTCGACATCGCTTCTCCACCCGATCGTCGGCCAGTGGTAGGGATGCGCCTTGAAGGCGTGCGCCAGGATCTCCGTGTAGAGGGCCCGGTGCGGGTTGTCCTCGTTTCGCTCGAGCTCCGAGCGCACCACGGTCATCTCCAGCCGGTGCTCTTCCTCGGGGATCAGCGCGTTCGCCATGCGGTCGGCCTCGATCTCCATCGCGAGCTCGAGCCGGTCGGAGGCCAGCACTTCGTAGTAGTTGGTGTAGTCGATCGACGTGCCCGCGTTGAACGAGGCGCCGTTCCGCTGCAGCAGGCGGGAGATCTCGCCCTTCCCGTACTTCGGCGTCCCCTTGAACATCATGTGCTCGAGCAAATGCGAGATCCCCGTCGCGCCCGCGCTCTCGTTCCGCGAGCCGACCTTGTACCAGACCATGAAGGAGACGACCGGCGCGACGCGGACCTCCTGAATCAGCACCTTGAGGCCGTTTTGGAG
>Ga0137398_10000562_pt1 | contig 13596 bp, 11 predicted proteins | sample czorhiz216metaG_FD_106659 | JGI IMG/M metagenome (GOLD analysis project Ga0137398, IMG submission 106659) | Vadose zone soil microbial communities from Angelo Coast Range Reserve, California, USA - czorhiz2.16 metaG | ecosystem: Environmental > Terrestrial > Soil > Vadose zone | place: USA...
AGTTGCGCCGCCGATCGCTCCAACGCCGGCGCCTCAGCCGGAACGTCCGACGAAAGAGCTGCCGAACGCTCCGGTGCCCAAGCCGAACGATGTTCAGCCGGACCCACAGCCCAGCGCGCCAACCCCCAAGGCAGATGCTCCAAAGCCCGTGCTAAAACTCGAAGCGCCGGCCACTCCGCAACCCCAAGCCAAATTGCAATTTCCGAAGGATCGTTCACCCAGCCAGAGTATTCAAGACATCTTGAAGGGATCACGGCCTTCCGGTCCCCGCGCGATCGGCGGCGGCGGCCAGCTCCCGGGAGGCGGTACAAGGGGCGGCGGCGGCGGTGGCGGCACCGCCTACGGTGGCATTGAAATGCTGACGCCCGATGAGGGCGTGGATTTTAACGATTATCTCCACCGCGTGTACGTAACGGTGAAACGCAATTGGTTTTCTGTGATGCCCGGGTCGGTCGAACTTGGTGAGAAAGGCATCGTCTTTCTCACCTTCAGGATCAATCGCGACGGTAGCGTGCCATCCGACGAACCAGTAATCGAGCGCAACTCCGGGAAGGAACCGCTGGATCGGGCCGCTTATTCCTCCGTGCGCGCGTCAAATCCTTTTGAGCCTTTGCCTCCCCAATTCAAGGGCCCCTATATCGAATTGCGTTACAGGTACTACTACAACAGTCTGCCGGCAGACTTCAATCAACAATAATGAAACTCCCGCGCCAACAAGTTCTGGGCAGTCTTCTCCTCGCGCTTTTCGTGCTTATTTTTCTCTTTGTTCGGGCGCGGCATCTCCTCTTTCGATGAGTAAAAACAAAACGCTCCTGCCTCTCGTTGTTGTTGTTGGCCCCACGGCTTCGGGAAAGTCGACGCTCGGCGTGAAGCTCGCGGAGCTGCTCGGCGGGGAAGTTGTGGTCTGCGATTCGACGCAGCTCTATTGCGGCTTTGATATTGGCACCGCAAAACCCAGCCCCTCCGAACGCCGCGGTATTCCGCATCACCTGATGGATGTTCTTAGCCCGCAGGAAGAAGCGACCGCGGGCCGACACCGCCAATTGGCCTTGGCTGTTCTGGACGGCTTGCGGCAGCGGAATCGGCTGCCGATATTCACCGCCGGCACGGGATTGTATTTGCGCGTGCTGCTCGAAGGTCTCGCGGACGTTCCGCAGCGCTCGGAAGAATTGCGCGAGCGGCTGCGCGCGAGCGTTGAAGAGTACCCGCCCGGCCATCTGCATCGAATCCTGAAGCGGCTCGACCCGGAAGCGGCCAAGAAAATCGCCCCCGCAGACGAACAGAAGCTAATCCGCGCAGTCGAAGTTTGCGTGCTGACGCGCAAGCCGGTCTCCGAAGTACTTCGAGCTGGCCGGACAGCGCTGGAAGCTTGGCACGTGTTAAAGGTAGGATTGATGCCGCCGCGCGAAAAGCTCAACGAACGCATCCACAGCAGAATAGACACCATGCTGGAGCAGGGATGGATGCGCGAAGTGCAGGCGTTGCTCGATAGCGGCCTGAGCGAGGATTCGAAGCCATTTGATTTCATCGGCTACCGCGAATTGCGCGCGGTGCTCCGCGGCGAGATTAGATTGGAGGCGGCGCGGGAAGCGATTCAGCAGGCCACGCGGCGGTACGCCAAACGCCAGCTCACCTGGTTTCGCAGGGAGCAGGGCGTGCGCTGGTTTTCAGGGTTTGGCGACGATGCCGCGGTACAGGCTGGTATTCTCGAATGGCTTCATATACAGGGTCTGGGATAGCCGGCCAATTTCTTGTAAGCCGGCTCACCTTAACCGAGCGGCAAATTTACTTATTGCGTGAGCCTATTTTGGCGCGCCTTCTGGCTTGTCCTTGCTCTGGATGGAGAGCAGCTCCACCTCAAAAATAAGTGTCGCACCGGGGCCGATGTCCGCGCCAGCGCCGCGATCGCCGTAACCCAGCTCCGCTGGAACAAAAAGTTGCCATTTCGATCCTACCGGCATCAGTTGGAGAGCTTCCGTCCAACCCTTGATGACTCCATTTACCGGAAATGACGCCGGCTGGCCGCGTTTGTAAGAGCTGTCAAATTCCGCGCCGGAGATAAGCGTGCCTCGATAGTTGCAAACGACGGTATCGCTGGCTGTGGGCTTCGGTCCCGCACCCTCCGTCAGAATCTTGTATTGAAGACCGCTGGGCAGAATGACGACGCCTTCCTTGCTTTTATTCGCTGCCAGAAACTCGACGCCTTCCTTCTTGTTCATTTCCCCGGCCACTTTCATTTTCCCTTGCTGTTTGCTACGCACTTCGGTCTGCAGTTGCGTGAGCGTGGATCGCGCCTCATCTTCCGTCAGGAGCATCTTGCCGGCAGCGAGAGCGTCTTTCAGGCCCCGCAGAACAATGGCCGGGTCGACTTCGACCTTCTCCTTGTGCAGGTTGCTCCCGAGGTTCATTCCGAGCGCATAACTGAGTTTGTCTTTCTGCGTCTTGAGCGTCAGGACGCTCTGGGTTCTGGGCTTAGTTGCTGGTCCCGTCTTGGCCGCAGGGGCCTTTTGAGCGCCAGCAGGGGGAGCCGCTTGTGCCTTCGCGGCCGGAGGTTGTTGAGCCTTCGCGGCCGGGGTCTGCTGCGCCAGGGCATTCCCAAGCAGCATCATCCCAGCCGTCAATAAACTTACCGCCGTGATAAAGGGTTTTTGCATAAACCTATCTTCCCACGAGATTGCCGCCTTCGCAAAGTAACGCTTGTCCGCGTAGGCACGAAAACGTCAATGTTCCCCCGGTCCCATTTTTCAAGCAGTTTCCCCGAAGGCGCAATACAGATTCCGAAAATCCGGCGCGCATATGGGAAGCACAGGGACTACGCGATTGGAGACGGGTCGCCCGGGCGAGGGAGAGAAGCGTATAATCGTATTCAGGGGTGGACCCTCCAGAAATGCGCCAGCCCGCACGATGACTCCCGGCCGACCGCAGTGACGAAAACGCGACATCAAGTCCCGACAGCAGAGCGCGCCTTGCTCGTAGGCGTTGGATGGAAGCGTGCTCCTCGCTTTCCCGGTATGCCGGCGGGCGAGCAGGGCCGCGAATCGCTTTTGGAGTTGGTGGAGCTGGCACGCAGCGCGGGCGCGGAGATCGCCGGAACGGTCTTCCAAATGCGTGACGCCGCTGATCCCGCAACGCTGGTGGGCCGCGGCAAACTGGATGAGATTCGCGCCGAAGCCACGGCGCACAAAGCGCCGCTGATCATTTTCGATAGCAACCTCTCTCCCGTGCAGCAACGAAACATCGAGGAAGCCACGGAATGCCGCGTGATCGACCGCACGCAACTGATCCTCGATATTTTCGCGCGTCATGCGCGGAGCCGCGAAGGCCAGCTGCAGGTTGAATTGGCACAATTGAATTACATGCTGCCCCGCCTGACGGGAAAGGGAACTGCGATGTCGCGTCTCGGCGGCAAGAGCGGCGGTGGCGGAGCAGGACGTATCGGCGTGCGCGGCCCCGGTGAAAAGAAACTCGAAACCGACCGCCGCCGGATTCGCGACCGCGTCCGCAAGATCGAGACCAGTATTGATGCAGTCCGCAAACAGCGGGCGCTGCGGCGTGAGGCGCGCAATGCCGTCCCTCTTGGTACCATCGCGTTGGTGGGTTACACGAACGCTGGCAAATCCACGTTGTTCAATGCTCTGAGCCGCGCCGAAGTGCTGGTTTCCCCGAGGATGTTTGCGACGCTCGATCCCACCATCCGCGCGCTGCGGCTTCCCTCTAATCGCCGCGTGCTGGTTTCCGATACCGTTGGGTTTATCCGTGATCTGCCAAAAGGATTGCTGACGGCGTTTCGCGCAACGCTGGAAGAGGTGCAGCAAGCCGCTTTGATTCTGCACGTGAGTGACGTTTCCAATCCGCATCACGACGAACTCGACGAGGAAGTCGACAAGATTTTGCGGGAACTTGGTGTCGACGGCCGGCCCAGGCTGCGCGTGCTGAATAAGATGGACCGGCTCACTCCCGAAGATCGAAAAGCCATCACCAATGGCGTGGAGAGAAGCGCTAGCGCAGGTGGCGCGCCGGTGCTGGTGTCCGCTCTTGCGGGCGAAGGGATCGAGGAAATGCTTCGGCGCATGGACGCCGAGATGCCCACCGACCCCGTCGTAACGCTTTCTATTCGCTTGCCGCTGGCGGAAGGTCGCACACTTGCCCTGATTCATGCGCTGGGGCGCGTCCTCCACTCGGAAATTGACGATTCGCACATGCGACTCGACGCGGAGGTGCCCGCGTCCATCGCCAAGAGCCTGCGGCTTAAAGAGTATGCCGTGGAGGAACCTTTCCGCGCACTCTCTCGTAATATAGAGTAGAGGCCGGGGGTTGTGCGGTTACCATTCGCACCGACCGCTTTGTGCCCGCCGCAAACGAGGTTGTCATGGCTGCTTTCTTTCTGTGGATCATCCTGTTCATCCTGTGCTGGCCGCTCGCGCTGCTGGCTCTGGTGCTTTATCCGTTCGTCTGGTTGCTGACGTTGCCTTTGCGCCTGGTGGGAATCGCCGTCCACGGCGTTCTCGGACTCGTCAGCGCGATCTTTATGCTCCCTGTCCGGCTCCTTCGCGGCCCGCGGGCCATCTGAGCGCGGCGAGTTTGGTTTCGAGGTGGTAACTGCGGAGTAAAAACGCGGAAAACCTCTGTTTTTACGCACTTGCGGCTCCTCTGGTAGCTCGTTTCCCCTCAGGTCCGAGACCCTACCTTCTGTGGAAAACGTTGTGGAAACTGCAGCCCGCTCTCCTAGATCAGCCCGTGCGTTTTGCCGGATGCACCGGAGAATCAGGAAATTGTATCCTTGTAACATATTGAAATAAAATGGGTTATCAAAACTTCCGCGACGCTTGCACTCCCCATCTCGCTGGCTCCGTGGCACCACTGCACTTTTTACATTTGCACAGATTTGCAGCAGTCGCATTACGAAAGAGTATCGCTTTCCTTGCTTATACTCTCGACACAGGGTTAATTTCAAAGTAACTACCCAAAGTCAAAATATCTATGGATTAGGGCTCCTTGGAGCCCTCCCGGTACTGCCTCTGACGTGTTGACGCATCCTTACACCAAGTCTATAGTGAAACTACGGTGGCTGAAGCCACGGGGCGGCACCCCCGCCGTCATGCGCCATGAATCTTCCTAACTCACTGACGCTGTTGCGGATCTTTTTCGTTCCCGTCCTTATCGTCATCCTCCTTACCAAGAGTCCGAACCTCGTGGTGTGGGGCGTTTCCATGCACTTCGAGGTCTGGGGCGTGCTGATCCTGCTCCTGGCGGCGGCGACTGATTGGGCGGACGGATATCTGGCCCGGCGGCGCCTACAAGTGACCACTTTGGGCATACTTCTTGATCCCATTGCCGACAAGCTGCTCATCTCCGCGGCGTTCGTTTCGCTGGTGAGCATGCAGCTAGTTTCCGCGTGGATGGTAGTGATCATCATCGGAAGGGAATTCACCGTTCTCGGCCTCCGGAATATCGCTTCGGCCGAGGGATTCACCATTGAAGCCTCGACTCTTGGCAAGACGAAAATGGTATTGCAGGTGTGCGCCGTAGCTGTACTCATTGCCGGAGCCGGCGTGGGGCACCCTTGGCTCAAGCTGCTTGGGCAAATTCTGCTTTGGCTCGTTGTCATCAGCGCACTCATCTCCGCCGCCCAGTACTTCCGGCGCTTCTGGAGCCACGTCGACGACAGCATCAAGCAACGCCGTCGGCTACGGATGCTCGAAGCCCGCAAGAAGTCCCAGGATGCCGTCCCTCTCTGAAGCGGGTCGGCGCGCCGCTCTGCAATTAGCCCGGACGGCCGTTGTCGAAGCTGTCTCTCGCCGCCAACCTCCAAGCGGGTTCCCTCGCGAAGGAATCTTCGCGGAGCGCCGTGGCGTATTCGTGACCCTTCATGTGGGCAAATGCTTGCAGGGTTGTATCGGCGTCATTGAAGCGCACGAGCCGCTCGGAGAAGCCATCGTTCGGTGCGCTGCCAGCGCCGCGCTGGAAGATCCGCGGTTCGCCCCCATGAGAACCGACCAGCTTGGCGAGCTTAGCATCGAAATCTCATTGCTTTCCCCCATGGAACCAATCGCCCCTGAATCAATCGAAATCGGGCATCACGGGCTATTTGTTCTTCTACACGCGCAGCGCGGGCTTCTTCTTCCCCAGGTTGCCATCGAGCATCGGCTGACGCGCCAGCAGTTCCTCGAGGAGACCTGCCGGAAGGCTGGGTTGCGTCACGAAGCTTGGCGCGATCCCGAGGCTCGCCTCTTTGGATTTACATGCGAGGTCTTCTCCGAAAGCGCACATCCCGAAGGGGCCTGAAGGCCTCAACCAGGCTGGGAATGTCGAAATCGAACGGTGATGCAAAAACAAAAGGCCCGCGCGGAGAAACCGCGGCGAGCCTTAACCATTCAGTGGAATGCCGGGGTTCTACTCGATTTCGACGTAGTCACCCGCGTAGACTTCGATCGAATTGAATGTGATCACCATCGTCGATGAATTGCGGTTCACGTTAATGACGATTCCTTCGCCGAGAACTTCCCGCGGCAGGTCATTCCATTCGTAGCGTGCGGGGGCGCTCCCGAAGCCGTACACAGAGTACTGATATCCTTTGTTTTGGGGTACGGTCTCTGCCATGGAACCCTGGTACCGGAAGATTCGGAAGTAATCGCCGACCTTGACCCCCTGGCCGCTCCCGAGGTTTACGTACACCGCGCTGAGTTTACCGAAGACCTGTCCGTAGTCCTTTCCAGCCACCACCATTGCCACTGGCTTGCCGCTCACGGGCGCAAAGTGATCGAAGGCGCCAGAATCTTTGAACGGCGGTGCCGGACGGTCCTGATAAGGCTGCAGGATATCCCCACGCTGCATATACCCGCACGAGAATATGACCTGAGCGACAGAAACCTTTGGCTGAACGTTTACTACCCGGACCTGTCCCGCGTCCATATAGGGCGTGCCCATGGCTTTCAGGAGCTTCTCCTGCCACTTGAACCATGGCACGTCCGTCGGATCCTTGTCCTCCCGCACCACGGAGAACCGATCGCCCACGCGAACACCTTTGTCCTGGCCGCGATTGATGTGTACGTAGTCGCCGCGCGTAAAGCTGATCTTGTAGTTCGACTGCTCCCCTGAGACGATCCGGATCTCGTCCGGCACGTGCTGATCCGCGACGAAACCTGAACAATTCACCGTGCTGAAGTCGATTTGAGGAATTGCCGGAGCATCCTGGGGTGCGTTCTGCGCCGAACTTACCGCCCCACCCAGGAATACCGATAAAGCCAAGACAGCTATTCTAGCGCGCATTCCATAACTCCTTTGAAAACACGCCCGATGGGCCGTGCAGGGACTTTTCCTAGCGAAAGTATCAGGGCCTACCCCACGCGTCAACCAAATGACCAAGGTCGCTTTACACTTTTGATACGGGTGCTGGCGGCGAATACGGCATACTACTAGCTGTATTTTCAACAGATTGGCGGTGCAGGGCGCGGCATGGGTCTTTTTGGCACAGGTTTACGGCGGATTTGTGCTGTCGTAGCGGCCTCCACGGCGGACGAAATGTCAAAGTTGGTGCGCTCCGCCTTAAGACAAACCAGGACTGTCGAGTTGCGCCTCGATTGGCTGTGTAGTGACGCGGAGCGTGCGCGATTCCTCGACTGGCTTGCAGCCGGCCGGCCTCGGAATGCCACTTTTCTCGCCACCTGCCGCCGCCGCGAAGGCGGCGGCAAATTTCCCGGGTCCGTTGACCGCGAACTCTACTGGCTGATTCGGGCCCGCGAAGCCGGCTGCCAATGGTGCGATCTCGAAGTGGAAACCTTGCGCAAGCTTCCCGGCCAGTCCGTTCGCGAATATCCCGTGCCGCCGCGTGTCTTGCTTTCCGTACACGACTTTGAGGGCACTCCGGATTTGCCTCGAAGCATGAACCCGCCGGCCCACGGCGCCGTCGATGCCATCAAAATCGCCGCCGAAGCGCGAAACATCCACGACAGCATCCGGCTCCTGCGCCTGGCGCGCGGTTCGAAGAGTTTTGTCGCCGTTCCGATGGGAGAAGCCGGCCTGCCCGCGCGAATCCTCGCCTTGCGCGAAGGCAGCGCCTTGGCTTACGCGCCCGTTGCCGCGGCCACCGCCCCCGGCCAGGTTTCACTCGACGACATGATTCATCTCTACCGCGCCCACGCGCTCACGCGCAGCACGCGGGTCTACGGTGTGATTGGCGATCCCATCGGCCACTCTCTTTCTCCCTTGCTGCACAATACGGGATTCGCGGCGCGCCGCGTTGATGCCGTCTATCTCCCATTTCTAGTGCGCCAACTCGGCGATTTTCTTGCCGCTGTTCCAGAGTTCGGTGTCAAAGGTTTCAGCGTCACTCATCCACACAAGCAGACAATTCTCAAGTATCTGAAGAAGTGTGATCCTCTCGCGGAGGAAATTGGCGCCGTTAACACTGTGGTCGTTCGTCGCAACGGATCTCTTTATGGCTGCAACACCGATTACCTCGGTGTGCTCCGTGCGCTCGAGAAAAAACTTCGCATCAATGGCAGCCGCATCTTGATCTTCGGGGCGGGTGGAGCGGCCCGGGCGGCCGCTTTTGCGCTGGTACGTTCCGGCGCTGCCGTCGCCATTTGCACGCGCCGCGAAAAAGCCGCAAAGGTACTCGCACGCGCTTTCGGCGCAGAGGCAGTGCCCCGCGCCGCGTTGCGCACCGAGTTTTTCGACGCCATCCTGAACGCCACCCCGGTCGGCATGCATCCGCACGATGACGTTTCACCGCTCGCGCCCGGCGAGTTACATTGCCGGCTCGTTATGGACCTAATCAACCGCCCTCAGAGAACACAGCTCTTGAAAATTGCCGCCCGGAAAGGCATCGCCACTGTTCCTGGCGTCGAAATGCTCATCGCTCAAGGCGTCGCTCAGTGGGAGATTTGGATGCAAAAGCGCCCGCCCGAAGCGTCCATGCGCCGCGCCGTGCTCGCGGCGCTGAGAGAGGCGCACCCTTATCATTTCTGACCGATCTGACCGAGAATGGAGTGCCTGGGTCGAAAAACCCCGGGTCGCAAATCAAGGCGTGCTGAAATCAAAGGAGTTAACGTCACGTGCTCTGCCTTGCCTGACACTGAGAGATTTTCATGAGGTTTCGCGGGCCAGAGGCCCTAGGTGACACTGACAGAAACATGGGGGGAGGTAGGTCGGTTATGGTTAACTAGCCCGCATTTTCTTACTAGCATTCCGCCGGTCTGCCGGGACCACCTAATACCGCCTGCCCAGCCCTCGGCACCGTTCTTCCCAGGTGAGGGGGGCCTGCCCCGGCCTCTGACGAATAATCCGGGCCAGCCTCAAGTAATGTAATAATAGGTTTCTTTTCTCTGTGAACTGAAAACTGTCAACCGTGAAGCTATTCCCATGATCGAGCCGGATTTCCGTGAATTTCAGCGCCTTGCGAAACAAGGCAACCTCATCCCGGTCTACGATGTTTTTTCCGCGGATTTGCTGACTCCTGTCAGCGCCTATCTGCGAATCGCCCAGGGTGCAGAGTACTCCTTCCTTCTCGAGAGTGTGGAGGGCGGCGAAAAAATCGCGCGTTATACGTTCGCGAGCGCGCACCCCGAGGAAGTTTTCCGCTACGCCAACGGCGCGTGCGTCCTGGAGAGCCGCGGCCGGATGGTCTGGGAAGAGCGCGATCCCATCTCCTTCTTGCGCGCGCGCATCGAGCGTTTTCGCCCCGTGCGGCTTCCTGGATTGCCGCCGCTGGTCGCCGGCGCCATCGGCTATTTCAGCTATGACATGGTGCGGCTGATCGAGCGCATCCCCATGCGCCTCCGCGATGAAATCGGCCTTTACGATGCCATGCTGATGTTCTATCGCGGCCTCGTCGCTTTCGATCATGTGCAACACCGCTTGTGGATCGTTCGTAATGTTTTCACTGAAGGCCGCGGCAGTCTCCGCGCGAAATACAACGCCGCCGTGCGGGAAATCAAGGAGACGCGCCGGCTGCTCGATAATCCCGTGCCTGCGGAACGGCCGAAGAAGCCGTCGAAAGCGAGGAAACGCGGGCCGCTAAAGGTGACTTCCAATTTCCGCCGGCCCGAATACCTCGCTGCCGTGCGGAAAGCGAAGCAATACATTCGCGCCGGGGATATTTTTCAGGTCGTGCTAAGCCAGCGGTTCTCGGCCAAGACGCAGGCCGAGCCATTTGAAGTCTATCGCGAGCTTCGCGCGTTGAATCCCTCACCCTATCTTTTCTACCTGCAACTGAACGACGTCTCTGTTGTCGGCAGTTCACCGGAAATGCTCGTTAAAGTGCAGGGACGCGATGTTTTCTACCGTCCCATCGCCGGCACGCGGTGGCGCGGCAAGGACGAAGCGGAAGACCAGCGCCTCGAACGCCAAATGCTTGCCAGCGAAAAAGAACGCGCCGAACATATCATGCTCGTCGATCTTGGACGCAACGATCTCGGCCGGGTCTGCGAGTACGGCACGGTGAAGCACGAAAAGCTATTGACCGTCGAGCGCTACTCGCACGTCATGCATCTGGTTTCGAGCTTGCGCGGTCGCTTGCGGGAAGATGTGGACTGTTTCGACGCGTTGATGGCCTGTTTTCCGGCCGGCACGGTCTCCGGCGCGCCCAAAGTTCGCGCCATGGAAATCATTGAAGAGATGGAGCGCACCCGCCGCGGAATTTACGCCGGCGGCATTTTGTATCTCGATTTCGCGGGCAACCTCGATTCCTGTATCGCGCTTCGTACCATGGTGATGAAAAATGGTGTCGCCCACATCCAAGCCGGCGGCGGCATAGTTGCGGATTCCACGCCGCAGGGCGAATATCAGGAGAGCGTGAATAAGTCGAAGGCGCTGCTCACAGCGCTGGAAAAAGCGCACCGCGGCAATCAATCCAGGAAGCCGTCATGATTCTGCTCCTTGACAACTACGATTCCTTTACTTACAACCTCGCGCAGTGTCTCGGCGAACTGGGTTGCCAGGTCGAGGTGCATCGCAACGACAAAATTACAGTCGACGAGATCATCCGCCGAAAACCGGAACGCATAGTAATTTCCCCCGGCCCTTGCACCCCGCAGGAGGCCGGCATTTCCGTGGAGCTGGTCGAGCGCCTGGCCGGAAAATTTCCTATCCTCGGTGTGTGCCTCGGCCACCAGGCCATTGGCGCTGCGTTCGGCGGCAAAATCGTCCGCGCTCCGAAACTCTTCCATGGCAAAACGAGCCAGATCCATCACGACGGTAAAAACATTTTCCGCAGCCTGCCTGATCCCTTCACCGCCACGCGCTATCATTCCCTGATCGTCGAAAAAAAATCCCTGCCGCGCGAGTTAATGATCACCGCCGAGACCGACGACGGCATCATCATGGCCTTCCGTCACCGCCGCCACAAAATCGAAGGCGTGCAGTTCCATCCAGAATCCGTCCTCACCGAATCCGGCAAGCAACTCTTGCAGAATTTCTTGTCTCTCTGACTTCGCTGTGAAGTTCTTCTCTGTGACCCTCTGTGGTCTCTGTGCCCTCTGTGTTGAATCTTTTCTGTCTCACCAATTCAAATCCGCCAAGATCGCTCCATAGATCTCCATCCCGCGCCAAAATTGCCCCAACCGCAGATTTTCATCCGAGCTGTGCTGATGGTTGTCGTAATTTACAATCGGCACGCCAATCCAAGGTAGACCAAAGTCTTCGAAAATATACATCGGCACGCTGCCGCCCAGCGTTGGCGCGACGACGGCATTTCCGCCCGTAGTATCTTGCACGAGCTGAACGAGCGCTTTTGAAACAGGCAACTCCATGGAAGTTCGTGAAGCGCGATAATTCCAGACGTCCTTGACGACACGTACGACACGCGGATTTGAAAGGCGCTCCTCTCTTGTGGGCGGGGCCGAAGTTACATGAAAACCTTGCTTCCGAATGTGCGCCAGCACCTGCTCGAATTTCTTGTCGGGATCCTCGCCTTTCACCAAACGCACATCGAGCGCGGCCTCGGCCTTCTCCGGCACGATGTTCTGCGCCTGCTCGTCCACGTAGGCACTGCGCAGGCCGCGGATATTCAGCGAGGGGAGTTGAAGAAGCTCGACAAGCCGTTTGCCACCGCCCTCCGGTTTGGCGAACTGGAGCTCTCTTTCGAGATCCTCGTCATTGTTCGGCATCTCTTCGAGCGCTTTTTTCTCGGTGTTTCCAAGTGGCACGACGTCGTCGTAGAAGCCCTCAATCAGGACGCGTCCATCGTCCGATTTCATCGAAGCGAGAAGCCGTGCCAAGTGGAAACCTGGATTTGGCGCCCAGTTTCCGTAGTGGCCGCTGTGCAGGGCGCGGATTGGCCCAAATGTCGTGATTTCGAATCCGAGAATGCCTCGATTTCCAAAGAAGACCAGCGGCCGCCCGCTTTGATGCACGGGCCCGTCCCCGGTGATCAGCAAATCGCCGCCAAGCAGATTTTTATGAAGTTCCAGCGTGCGCTGCAGATTCGGCGAGCCAGCCTCTTCTTCGCCTTCCAAAACGAGTTTCAGGTTGACGGCCAGGGGAATCTTCTTAGCGCGCAGAGCGTCGATAGCGGCAAGCAGCGCCACGATCGGCGATTTATCATCCGAGGACGAGCGCGCGTAGATCCGCCAATTGTCGTCATAGACCGCCCGATGTTGCGCGCTGTTTTCCGGGAAGGGAATGCGCTTTCCCCCGGCTTCGATGGCGCCGTCGCGAAGCACCGGCTCAAACGGCTTCCCATCCGTCCACGCTGCCGGATCGACCGGCTGCCCGTCATAGTGCGCATAAAAAATCACTGTGCGTTTCGCTTCCGGCGCGATCAGCTTGCCGAAAACCACCGGGCCGCGCCCGCTGATCGGGAGCAAATGCGTCTCTATCCCGCGCGCCTCCAGCATCTCCACCAGACGCGCCGCATTCTTCTGGATGTTCGTTGTGTCGCTGGCGATGTTCGGAATCGACAGGAATTCGCTTAGTTCGCGGATGATGCGGTCCTCATTGTCCATCCGGTACTCGCGCACTTCTTGCGCGACCTGCGCAGGCAACGGAGGTGTTGACTTCTGCGCGAACGCCGGATACGGTAAAAAGGCAATCAACAGAGTGACCACTATGTTTCTCAAAGTTCCTCTCCTCTAACGCTTCCGGCGGCTTTGCTGCCGCAGAGCAGCACGCTGGCCCCGCGCGGCCTGCCAGCGATTCTATCCGACCCGTAAGGTCTCTGCTCGTTTGCCGTTTTCTTCCCGCGGTGCGCAGGTTCCGCGGCGCCACTTTGGAGCTGTAGATGAGTGAGTTTGCGCTGGAGGTTGAAAATCTCGTCAAAGTGTACGCCTCGCGGGGCAAAGCGCCAATCCGCGCCGTCGACGGCATGAGTTTCCACGTGCCCCGCGAGATCATCTTCGGTCTGCTTGGACCCAACGGCGCGGGCAAGTCGTCATTGTTGCGCATGCTCTCCACGCTCACGCGTCCTACCGAAGGGACCGCAAAGATCCTCGGCTACGACGTAGTGAAAAAGCCCATCGAAGTCCGAAAGCGGATTTCGTCCGTGATTCAGGCAACAGCGGTCGAGCTGTTCCTGTCCGTGAAGGACAATCTACTCACCTACGCGCGCTTCCAGGGATTGGACAAAGCGGTGGCCGCGCGCCGTGCCGATGCCTTGAT
>Ga0137398_10000563_pt1 | contig 13596 bp, 12 predicted proteins | sample czorhiz216metaG_FD_106659 | JGI IMG/M metagenome (GOLD analysis project Ga0137398, IMG submission 106659) | Vadose zone soil microbial communities from Angelo Coast Range Reserve, California, USA - czorhiz2.16 metaG | ecosystem: Environmental > Terrestrial > Soil > Vadose zone | place: USA...
CCGTGGTGTTGGTTGCCGCGAAGGTCGGCCGCACGCGCCTCATCGACAACGTGGTCTTGGGGGAGGGAATCGCGAACGATCTGTCCGTGAGAACCGCGTGAGCTTGCCACCGTGGGCCGTGGTCACCCCCGAGCGCCGCGCCCACATCGAGCGCGTCGTGGCGCTGCTGGCGGCGTGGGCAGCGGCGCGGCGCGCGCCGGAGGCCGAGCGGGCGCGTTGGGTCAAGGCGGGGTGGCTGCACGACGCGCTGCGCGACGCGCCCGCGGCCGACGAGCTCGCGCACGGACCCATGGCAGCCGAGCGGGCGGCGCGCGAAGGAGAGTCCGATCACGGCGTCCTCGACGCGGTGCGCTACCACTCCCTCGGTTGCGCCACCTGGGACGACGTCGGCAAGATGCTGTACCTGGCGGACTATCTGGAACCGGGCCGCGCGTTCGACCGCGAGCTGCGGGCATCCCTCGCGGCCCGGGTCCCGCAGGACCGCGACGCGGTGCTGCAGCAGGTCGCCGCGCGTCGTATCGGGCGCGTGATCGACGGCCGCTGGCCCCTGGTCCGCGAAACGGTGGACTTCTGGAACTCGCTCGTCGGCTCCTGATGCTGGGCGCGGCCGCCCTCGCCGCGTGTCGCGGCGACCGCGGGGGGGGCGCCCCCGGCCTGCGGATCCCGGGCGAGATGGGCGGACCGCACATCACGGTCGAAGTGTTGAACGCGAGCGGCAAGCCCGGGCTCGCCAAGGTCGCCACTCGCCTGCTGCGGCGCGCGGGAATCGACGTCGTGGCGTTCGGCAACGCACCGGAGACCGTGGGAACGCTGGACTCGACCCGCATCGCCGTGCGGCGCGGCACGAGCGCCGTCGGAGATCGCGTGCGCAAGCCGTTGGGCGTGGGGCGGGTGAGCGTGCAGCCCGACTCCACGCGGCTACTCGACGCGAGCGTGCTCCTCGGCGCGGACTTTGCGCCGCGCCTCGAGTTCCACCCGTAGCTGGCCGCACGCCGCGCTGATGTCGAGCCCACGGCTGCGGCGCAGCACCGCTTCCACCCCGTGCCGCTTGAGCCGTCGCTCGAACGCGAGCATGTGCGCTCGCGTGCTCGGCGTGAGATCCGGCGCCCCGCCGGGATGGAGAGGGAGCAGGTTCACGAGCGCGCCGAGCGGCCGGGCGAGCTGCGCCAGGCGATCGGCGTGCTCGAGCGCGTCGTTCCTGCCGCCGATGAGTACGTACTCGAGCGTCACCCGTCGCCGGAACCGGCCGAGCGCCGCGATCACCTCGGCCAACCCGTATTTCTTCTCTATCGGCATCAGCTCGTGCCGCAGCTCGGGCGTGGGTGCGTGCAGCGAGATCGCCAGCCGGAACTGCTCGGGACGCCGCGCGAGCTGCGCCAGGCCGGGAAGGATTCCGACCGTCGACACGGTGATGTGCCGCGCCCCGATGCCCAGTCCATCCCGGTGATTGAGAATCGTGAGCGCGGTGTCGACCGCGTCCCAATTGAGCAGCGGCTCGCCCATGCCCATGAACACGACGTTAGTGGGCGCGAGCGCCGGATCGAGCAGGATCACCTCGCGCACCTGGGCCGCGATCTCCGTCGCGGTCAGGTTGCGTCGAAACCCCATCCGTCCCGTGGCGCAGAACACGCAGCCCAACGCGCATCCCACCTGCGACGAGATGCACAGCGTGCGCCGCTTGCCTTCCGGGATCAGCACCGACTCGATGGCTTCGCCGTCGCCCAGATCCCACAGGTACTTCTCGGTACCGTCGCTGGAGAGCTGCCGCGTGCCGAGCGCCAGCCGGCGCAGCGGGAACGCCGCCGCCAACGCGCCCCGCAGCGCCGCCGGCAAGTCGGTCGCCTGATCCCAGGTGCCCACCGGACGTTGCCACAGACGGGGCACGATTTGGGTCGAGCGGTAGGCCGGCTCGCCGCGCTGCGCGACCCACTCGGCGACGCGTTGGCGCGCGCCGTCGGGCGGGAGGCTCAGCAGGTCGGGCACCGTAAGTGCCACTCCGGGAATGCGTTGCATATCAAGCCTAACTTAACTATCTTCAAGCGTTTAGGACACTTGGGCAACGGTGCGCCTGTCCGACCTTCTGACGCCCCAACGCATTCGCGTCCCCCTGCATGCCACTGACAAGGCAGGGGTGCTCCGGGAGTTGGTGGACCTCGCGGCGGCGGGGAACGGCGGCCCGTCCGACGAGGTTCTGGGGGCTATCCTCGAGCGCGAAAAGCAGTTCCCGACCGGGATCGGGTACGGTGTGGCAGTCCCGCACGGCAAGACCCCGGTGCTCGGAGCGCTGGTGATCGTGGCCGGTACGACCCCCGCACCCGTCCCCTATGAAACGATCGACGGCGAGCCGGTGCGGCTGTTTTTTCTGCTCGCCGGCCCCGAGTCGGCGGCCGGGGCCCATGTGAAGGCGTTGAGCCGCATCTCACGGCTCGTGCGGCGGGAGCCGGTGCGCGGCAAGCTGTTGAGCGCCCGCACGCCCGAAGAATTCTATCGCGTGCTGTGCGAGTCGGAGGTCCCATAACCAGCGTCAGCGGCACATCCCGGCGTACCCTGCGTTGCGGCGAGCTGCGTGCGCAGCACGTCGGCCAGCGGGTGCGGTTGGGCGGCTGGGTCCACCGGCGCCGCGATCTCGGGGGCATCCTGTTCATCGATCTGCGCGACCGCGCGGGCCTGGTGCAGATCGCGGTCGGTCCCGGCGCGCCGGAGGAGGTGCGACGCGTCGCGGCCACCCTCGCCGGCGAGACGGTGATCGAGGTCGAAGGCGACGTCACGGCCCGGCCCGCGAACATGAAGAACCCGGAGCTCGCGACCGGGGACGTCGAGGTCCAGGTCACCGGGCTCGTCGTGCTGGGGCCGGCCGTCACGCCGCCGATTCCGGTGGCGCGCGGCAAGGGTGAGGAGCTCCCCGCCGAGGAGCTGCGCCTCAAGTACCGTCATCTCGATCTGCGCCGGCCCGAAATGCAGGGCAACCTGATACTACGGCACCGGCTGCTGCAGCGCGCCCGTCGCACCCTCGCCGAGCTCGAGTTTCTCGAGATCGAGACGCCGATCCTCACCAAGCCCACGCCCGAGGGCGCGCGCGACTATCTCGTGCCGTCGCGCGTGCACCCCGGGGAATTCTATGCGCTGCCACAATCGCCCCAGATCTACAAGCAGCTGCTGATGGTGTCGGGCTTCGACCGCTACTTTCAGATCGCGCGCTGCTTCCGCGACGAAGACCTGCGCAACGACCGCCAGCCGGAGTTCACGCAGATCGACCTGGAAGCGTCGTTCGTGGGCGTCGAGGACGTGATCGGCTACGTCGAGCAGGTGCTGGTGGCCCTGTGGGACGAGGCGGGCCACAGGGTGGCGCGTCCCTTCCCGCGGCTCACCTGGCTCGATGCCATGGAGCGCTACGGCACGGACAAGCCTGATCTCCGTTTCGGCTTCTCGATCGCGGACTGGACGGCGCACGTCAAGCCGCTCAGTGTGCCCTTCTTCCAGCCGGCCCTCAAGGATGGCGCCCGCATCCGCGGGCTCGCTGTGCAGGGCGGGGGCGCGCTCTCGCGCAAGGACGTGGACCAGCTCGCCGAGGCGGCGAAGCAGCTGGGCGGCGCCGGCCTGGCCTGGGTGAAACGTCAGGGCGAGCAGATCTCCGGCTCGGTCGCCAAGCATTTCACGGCCGAGCTGCTGGGCGCGCTGGGCGTGGGTGACGGGGATGCGGCGCTCATGACCGTCGGACCCGACCGGGTCACTTCACCCGTGCTCGATCGCGTGCGCCAAGAGGTGATCCGCCGGTTGGCGCCCGCGCCCCAGGCGGCGCACGCCTTCTGCTGGGTAGTGGACTTTCCCCTGTTCGAGCCCGATCCCGAGACCGGGCGGCCGGTGTTCGCCCACCATCCGTTCACGGCCCCTCACCCGGACGACGTCGCCCGGCTCGACACCGATCCGTTCGCGTGTCGCGCGTTGCATTACGACGCCGTCTACAACGGCAATGAGCTGGGGTCGGGGTCGATCCGGATTACGGACGCCGCCGTGCAACGCCGCGTGTTCGCCCACCTGGGGATGACGCCGGCCGAGGCCGAGGCGCGGTTCGGGTTCCTGTTGAGCGGCCTGCAGGCGGGGGCGCCGCCCCACGGAGGGTTTGCAATCGGGTTCGATCGCGTCGTGATGGCGCTCGCCGGAGCGGAGAGCATGCGGGACGTGATCGCGTTCCCAAAGACGACGACGGCGCGGGCCTGTTTCGGGGGTGCGCCGGCGCCCGCCAATCCGGCGGATCTGGCCGCGCTCCATATCGAGGTCAAACGATGAGCGACGAGATCACTCACCGGCTCTCCACGGAGGGCGTGGACCCTCTGGCGCTGGCCGGCGTCAACGACGGCAACCTGGTGGAGCTGGCGCGTCGCCTGGGCGTGCGGGTGTCGTTGCGGGGCGACACGCTGATGCTGCAGGGCGCGCTGCCGGCGGTGGAGCGGGCGACGCAGGTGGCACAGGCGCTGGTGGAGCTCGCCCGCATGGGCGAAACGCTGGACGTGGCCGACGTCGATCGCATCGTGAGCGATGAGGCTCAAGGGTCGTTCGGCCATCCGGCGGAGGGAGGGGAGTACAAGATCATCCTGCCCGGGCTGCGCCGCGTGATCCAGCCCAAGACGGCGGGCCAGCGCGAGTACCTCCAGGCCATCGTGCAGCACGACATAGTGATCGGGATCGGTCCCGCCGGAACGGGAAAGACGTACCTCGCGGTGGCCGCCGCAGTGGACTCGCTGGCCCGCAAGCGCGTGCGCCGGATCGTCCTGGCCCGGCCGGCCGTCGAGGCCGGGGAGAATCTCGGGTTTCTGCCCGGCGACCTGCACGACAAGGTCGACCCCTATCTCCGTCCGTTGTACGACGCGCTCGAGGACATGATGCCGCGCGACCGCGTCCAGAAGGCGATCGAGAACCGCACGATCGAGATCGCGCCGCTGGCCTACATGCGAGGCCGCACGCTGGCCGACGCGTTCGTCATCCTGGACGAAGCGCAGAACGCCACCGGGATGCAGATGAAGATGTTCCTCACGCGGCTCGGCGTGAATTCCCGGGCGGTAATCACGGGGGACAAGACGCAAATCGACCTCGCCAACCGCGAGGATTCGGGCCTCCTCCAGGTGGAGCGCATCCTCCCCGGAATCGAGGGGATCGGGTTCTGCTATCTCGCGGACACGGACGTGGTCCGCCACCGCCTGGTGCGTGACATCATCCGCGCCTACGCGGAGGACGCACAAGGCTGACATGCGGCTCCCTACACAAGAGCAGGCGCGCTATCACGGCAGCCGCTGGTTTTGGGTGGTCGGCCTGGCGGTACTCGCCTACCTGGCCTTCCCCTCGAGCGCGACCAACGTGGCTCCGATGACGGTCGGGAAGCCCGCGGACCGCGACGTGGTCGCACCCTTCACGTTCCCCGTGAACAAGTCCGACGAGGAGCTGGCGCGCGAGGCGGAGGAGCTGGCCGCGACCGTGAAGCCGATCTACCAGTTTCAGGGGCGGGCGGTCGACAGCGCGAAGATCGCCATGCACGCCCTCTTTACCAGCCTCGAGTCGGCGGCGGACCGGGGTGGCGGGGCGGCGGCGATCCAGCAGGCGGCGAAAACCCAGGGGCTGCCTCTCTCGCCGCCCGAGGCGGCCTACCTCACCAAAGGCGGCAAGCGGCACGGTCTCGAAAAAGCCTTGAGTGAGCTGTTCGAACGCACGCTCGCGCTCGGCGTCACCGGACCGGGCGTGCTCCAGGTCGAGCAGGCGCCCGAGCTCATCGTGCGGAGTCGCAACGGCGAGCAGGCGGTGGCGCGCGACCAGGTGCTCTCTTATGCCCAGTATCTCAGGCGGGCGCGTGCCGTTCATCCGGACAAGGGGTCGAGCGTCGGCGACGAGCTCTACGTCCGGCTCGAGGGGCACTTCTTCCGCCCGACGCTCATACCCGATACGCTGCAGACCGAGCGGCGCCGCGACGACCTGCGCCGCAGCGTCGATCCGAGCAAATACATCGTGCGCGGTGGGGATCGCATCGTGGGTGCGCACGAGGTGGTCACCAGCGAAACGCACGAGAAGCTGGTCGCGCTCCACAACGAGCTGGTGCGGCGCGGCGCCGCCACCAGCCGCTCGGCGGGCGGCGTGCTCGGCCCCATCGTGCGCGACTCGCTGATCCTCGCGATTTTCTGGGTGCTGCTGGTGTTCTACCGACGCGAAACCTACCGCGAGCTGCGTCAGGTCTCGCTCGTCGGGGCTTTGTTCGGGCTCGTGCTGCTGCAGGCGGCCGCCGTAGCGCACTTCTTCCCGCAGCACCCCGAGATCGTGATCCTGCCGTTCTTGGCGATGATGCTCACCGTGCTCCTGAACGGGCGCGTGTCCATGATCGCCGCCATGATCCTGTCGATCGTGATCGGCCTGCAGCCCGTGTCCCACGACGTGCCCGCGCTGTTTCTGTGCGTCATCGGCGGCGTGACCGCGGCCCTCAGCGTCCGGGTGCTCCGCCGCCGCAGCAACTTCTACCTCCCGGTCCTGATCATCGCGCTCGGCTATCTCGCGGCCGCGCTGGCCCTCGGCCTCGCCTCCAGCTGGAGCGTCGCCGAGATCGGTGTGCGCGGCCTGTGGGGCGCCGCGAACGGGCTCGTCTCCGCCGGCTTGACCTTCTTCCTCTTGCCGGTGGCGGAATCGATCACCGGTATCACCACCGACCTGACGCTGCTCGAGCTGTCCGATCCCAGCCGGCCGCTGTTGCGCCGCCTGTCGCTCGAGGCGCCCGGCACGTACGCGCATTCGGTCGCGATGGCCAACCTGGTCGAGGCGGCCTGCAACCGCATCGGGGCCGACGGGCTGCTCGGGCGCGTGGGGTGCTACTATCACGACATCGGGAAGATCAAGAACCCGCAGTACTTCGTCGAAAACCAGACGCGCGGCAACAACCCGCACGACCGGCTCAAAGCCTTCCAATCGGCCCAGATCATCAAAGCCCACGTGACCGACGGCCTCGCGCTCGCGGCGGAGGCGAGGCTCCCCGACGCCGTGGCCGCGTTCATCCCGGAGCACCACGGGACCACGGAGATCACGTACTTCCTCGACCGCGCCAAGAAGAGCGGCGACGGCGGGTCGCTCAAGGCCACCGACTACACCTATCCCGGGCCCAAACCGCACTCCAGCGAAACGGCGATCACCATGCTCGCCGACTCGGTCGAGGCCGCCCTGCGTGTGCTGGAAGACCTGACGCCGAAGAAGATCGAAGAGGTCATCGACCACATCGCGCGGACCAAGCTCAATGCCGGCCAGTTGGACGAGGCGCCGATGACACTGCAGCAGATCGATCAGGTGAAGCGGGAGTTCGTGCGCATCATCAGCGGGATGTACCACAATCGCATCGATTATCCGGAGTCCAGTGGCGGCATCACGGCGACCTGGCAGCCCGCGGCGAAGGCTTGAGCGCGCCGCGCGGCGGGTCCTGGCGTGGGAGGGCGCCCGCGGCGCGCGGATCGAGCTCACGCTGCTCGACGCGCCGGCCATGCGGCGGCTCAACCGCCGCGCATTTGGGCGCCGCGCGCTGACCGACGTCATCGCGTTCACGCTGCCTCAGGCGGACGGCACGCTCCTGGGCGACGTGTATATCTGCCCCGACGCCGCACAGCGCTGGGTGAGCAACGGGGGCCAAGGGACGAGGGACGAGGGGGGAGTGGACGAAGAGCTCATCCGGCTCGCCGTGCATGGCGCGCTGCACGTGCTGGGGTACGACCACCCCGATGGGCCGGGACGCACGCGCTCTCCCATGTGGCGGCGGCAGGAGCGCTACGTGCGCCGCCTGCTGGCCCACGCGCCGTGACGTTCGCCGGCACGGCGGTCGCACTGGTAGGCGCGGCGGTGGCTGGAGCGGCGGCACTCTGGTCGGGCCTGCTCGCGCTCGGCGAGGAAGCCGCCGTGGGCGAGGCGCTCCACACCCTGGGCGATGCGCCGCCGGTCGCGGCCGGTGGCCACGTGCCGTTGCATCGCGCCCTCCACGTCACCCGGCTCGCCCTGTTGGTGCTCGGCGCGGTGGCGGCGGGCGAGGCCGCGGCCTGGTGGGACCGCCCCTGGGCGGCGGGCCTCGGGGCCTGGGGTGTGGTCGTGGGGTTTCTGTTCGTGCTGGGCGACGCGCTGCCGCGTAGCCTCGCCCGCCTCGCTCCCGAGCTCGCCGGCGCCGCCCTCCCGCTGGCCCGCCGCACCCTCGCGCCCTTCGGACCGCTGCTGTGGCTGCTGGCTTGGTTCGACAGGGGTCTGCACGCCCTGGTCGCGACTCCGCGGCCGCTCGAGCCTGACCTGGGCGTCGCCCAGCGCGACATGCTGCTCGGCGTGTTCACCCTCGCCGACACGCGCGTGGACGAGGTGATGACGCCCCGGCTCGACATGGTGGCGGTCGACGTCGCCGCTACCGCCGAGGAGGTCATCGAAGCGGTGCGTCAGAGCGAGCATTCGCGCGTTCCCGTGTACGACGGCACACACGACAACATCGTGGGCGTCGTGTTCGCGAAGGACCTGGTGCCCATGGCCATGGGTCTCGGAGAAGGGGAAGGGGACGCGGCGCCGCGGGCCCGCTGGCAGGACCTCATCCGGCCGGCGGCATACGTGCCGGAGACCAAGACGCTGGACAGCCAGCTGCGCGACTTCCAACGCGCGCCCGCCCACCTGGCGATCGTGGTGGACGAGTTCGGCGGCACCTCCGGCCTCATCACGCTGGAGGATATCCTCGAGGAAATCGTCGGCGAGATTCACGACGAGCACGACGTGGGGGAGCCGCCCGCCATCCGGAAGGACGGCGACCGCTACTGGGTGGACGGGCGGGTCACGCTGGACGACCTGTCGCAGGTGCTGGGCCGTCCGTTCGAGCATCCCGAGGTCTCGACCGTGGGGGGCCTGGTGTATTTCGTGCTCGGACGCGTGCCGCGCGCCGGCGACGAGCTTACGCTCGACGGATACAAGGTGGTCGTCGAGCGCGTCGACCGGCGGCGTGTCACGCGCGTCGTGGTCCAGAGGCAGCGGTGACCCTCCCGGTGCTGGTGTTGCTCGGCGGGCTGCTGCTCGCGGCCCTGTCGGCGGCGGTCGGCGTGGCCGCGGCAGCGGTGAGCCAGCTGGAGCTGACGCGCTGGGTGTCGTACAAGCTGCGCGGGGCGGGTGGCGCGGCCGGCGCGGTCGAGAACCCGGGACGCGTGCTGGCGACCGCGAACGCGCTCACGACGATCGGCACGATCTGCGCCGCGGCGGCGATCCCCGCGCTGCTGGCGCGCACCACGCCCACTGTGCTCGGCATCGTCACCGTCGCGCTGGGCGTCCCCCTGCTGGTGAGCGCCGCGTACCTGGTCCCGCGCGTCGTGGGACGGCGCTGGGCCGAGCCGATCGTGGCGCATGCGGTGCCCCGGCTGCAGCAGCTCGGGACCCTGCTCGCGCCCTTCGTCGCGTGGCGCGACCCGTCGAAGCGCACCGCGCTCGCCGCCGTGCTCTCCAACGCGGACACGGAAGCGCTCGCCTCCGCCGACGAGATGGCGGTTGTCTCCGGCGTCCTCGCCTTCGCGGACCGTCCCGTCAAGGAGTTGATGACGCCCCGCACGGCGATCGTCGCGATCCCCGAGGGCCTGCTCGCCGCCGAGGCCGCGCATGTATGCATGCAGTCGGGCTACAGTCGCTATCCCGTGTACCGCGGGTCGCTCGACGAGGTCATAGGCGTGACGCACGCCTTCGACCTTCTCAGACTCGCGGCCGACGCGCCGGTGCCCGCGCATCCCACGCTCGTCGTGCCCGGCACGACTCGTGCAGCCGATCTCATGCTGGAGATGCAGCGCGGCCGGGGGCACCTCGCCGTCGTGCTAGACGAATTCGGCGGCACGGCGGGGCTCGTGACGTTCGAAGATCTGCTGCGGGATCTGGTGTCGGAGATCTTCGAGCCGGGGGCGCCGCCCGCCACGAGCGAGACGCCGGCCCGCATCCTCGAGCTCGAAGGCAACGCCCCCGCCAGCCGACTCGAGGAGGGGCTGGGCGTCGCGCTCGAGCCGAGGGGAGCGCAAACCGTGGGCGGCCTGCTGCTCCAGGCGCTGGGGCGCATTCCCCGGGCGGGGGAGCGCTTCACCCTGCAGGGGCTCGAATTCGACATCCTCGCCGCCACCCCAACGCGGGTGGAGCGCGTCGCGGTGCGGCCGGGCCCGGTGCGGGCCGTGCCGCTCGACCGCGCGGAGGAGCGGACGTGAAGGCCCCCCATGCGTCTGGTTACTTTGCATGAGCGTGGAGCGCATCCTCGAGGCACTCGACCGGCACGAGCCCGCGGCGCTGGCGCGCGCGATCACGCTCGTCGAGAAACAGCGCGACGGCTTCGAGCGGGTGTTGAGCCATGCGCACGCGCGGCTCGCGCGCGGCGCCGCGCGGCGCGTCGGCATCACCGGACCCCCCGGCGCCGGCAAGAGCACGCTCACCGAGCGGCTGATCCAGCATTACCGCGCTCAGGGACTCTCGGTCGGTGTCGTGGCGGTCGACCCCACGAGCCCGTTCACGGGCGGCGCGCTGCTGGGCGACCGTATCCGGATGGAATCGGCGAGCCTCGATCCGCACGTCTTCATCCGCTCGATGGCCACGCGGGGCGCGCACGGTGGCCTGGCCACCACCACCGAAGAAGTGGCCGATCTGCTCGAGGCGTTCGGGTTCGCCCGGATCCTGGTGGAAACGGTGGGCGTGGGCCAGACCGAGCTCGACATCGCCCGCAGCGCGGAGACGACGCTGCTCGTGCTCGTGCCGGAATCGGGCGACGGCATCCAGACGCTGAAGGCCGGAGTGATGGAGATCGCGGACGTCTACGTCGTCAATAAGAGCGACCGTCCCGGCGCGGACACGCTGCGCCAGGAGGTCGAAGTGATGCTGGGAATCCGGCGCGGGAACGCGTTCCGGCATGTCGCGCCCCATCACTCCCCCCCACTCCGGGCGGGGGAGGGCGGGGCAGGACGGGGGAGGACGGCGCCGCGCCGCGACGGCTCCGAGTGGGAGCCGCCGGTGCTCGCGACTGTGGCGTCGCGCGGCGAGGGAATCGCCGAGCTCGCCGCTGCCCTGGACGGCCACTACGCCTATCTTGAGGCGAGCGGTCGGCTGGCCGAGCGCCGCCGCCAGCGCCTGGCGGCGCGCACGCGCGCCGTGCTGGAGCGCGCGGTGCAGCGCTGGCTGGTGGAGGCCACCAGGGCCGAAGAGCTGCTCGCCCAGCGGCTCGACGAGGTGGTGGAGGGCCGCCGCAGTCCGTACGACGTCGCGGCGGAAATCCTGGATCAAGTGAAGGCAGGAGCGGCCCGATGAGCGGCAGCAGCCGGAAACCGATCTACACGGGGGCCGACCTGAGCGGCTTCGATCCCCGCGAGCGGCTGGGATCCCCCGGGGAGTTTCCCTTCACCCGCGGCATCCACCCGACCATGTACAGGGGGAAGCCGTGGACGATGCGGCAGTTCGCCGGCTTCGGCAGCGCCGAGGACACGAACCAGCGCTACCACTTCCTGCTGGAGCACGGGCAGACGGGCCTGTCGGTGGCGTTCGATTTCCCGACGCTGATGGGCTACGACTCCGATCATCCGCGGGCCGAGGGCGAGGTCGGGCGCTGCGGAGTGGCGATCTCGTCGCTCGCCGACATGGAGGACCTGTTCCGCGGCATCCCGCTCGATCAGGTGTCGACGTCGATGACGATCAACGGTCCGGCGGCGATCCTGTTCTGCTTCTACGTGGCCGCGGCCGAGCGGCAGGGTGTCTCGAGCGACGCCCTGCGGGGCACCGTGCAGAACGACATCCTCAAGGAGTACATGGCGCAGCACGCCTGGGTGTATCCCGTGGAGCCGGCCCTCAAGATCATCGTGGACATGTTCGAGTGGTGCGCCGAGCACGCGCCGCTCTGGAACACGATCTCGATCTCCGGCTATCACATCCGCGAGGCGGGAGCCACGGCGGCGCAGGAGCTGGCGTTCACGCTCGCGAACGGGTTCACATACGTGGAGCGTGGGGTGGCGCGCGGGTTGAACGTCGATGCGTTCGCGCCGCGCCTCTCGTTCTTCTGGGACATCCACAACGATTTCTTCGAGGAGATCGCCAAGCTGCGGGCCGCGCGGCGCATCTGGGCGCGCCATCTGCGCGAGCGTTTCCGGGCCAAGAACCCGCGCTCGTGGATGATGCGGTTCCACTCGCAGACGGCGGGCGTCACGCTCACCGCCCAACAGCCGATGAATAACGTCGTCCGCGTCGCCTACCAGGCGCTGGCGGCGGTGCTGGGCGGCACCCAGTCGTTGCACACCAACTCGCTCGACGAAACGCTCGCGCTCCCCACGGAAGAGGCGGTGCGGCTGGCCCTGCGCACCCAGCAGATCATCGCCCACGAAACCGGCGTGGCGGACGTCATCGACCCATTGGGCGGCTCGTACTACCTCGAGTCGCTCACCGACGAGCTCGAGCGCGAAGCCGAAGCGCTGTTCGCCGAGATCCAGTCGGTGGGCGGTGTGGTGCAGGGCATCGAAAGCGGCTGGTTCCAGCGTCAGATCGCCCGCTCGGCGACGGAGTTCCAGCGCGACGTCGAAGCGGGCCGCCGGGTCATCGTGGGCGTAAACGACTACCTGAGCGAGGACGACCACCCAGTCGAGATCCTCAAGGTCTCCACCGACGCCGAGGCCCTGCAGCGGCAGCGCCTGGCGCGGCTGCGCACCCAGCGCGACGAGGCGCTCGTGGGCGAGCGCCTGGAAGCACTGCGCCAGGCGGCCCTCGGGGAGCGCAACGTGATCGGACCGATGCTGGATTGCGCCCGCGCCTATTGCACGCTGTACGAGATCCGGCACGCGCTCGAGCGCGTGTACGGCGCCTACCGCGAGCCGGTGTTCTTCTAGGCCATGACCGCTCTGCCCATGTCGGCCAGCGAGAGCGCCGTGCGCGAGGCCGTCGAACGCCTCTCCGCCATCGAGCCCGGTCGGTACGAGGTCCTCTCGTGCTATCTGAAGCTCGAGCCGCGCGATAAAGCGCGCGCCAAGTATCTGATCAAGATCAAGAATCGCATCAAGCAGCTCGCGTCCGACCTCGAGCGCCGCCCCCTGGACCACACGCAGCGCGAGAGCGTCCGGGCGGATCTCGACCGCCTGCGGCGCTACTTCGAGGAGCCGAGCCGCCTCCCGGCCGCGCGCGGCATCGCGCTGTTCACGTGCGGCGCGCTCGACCTGTTCGAGGCGCTCCCGCTCCCACACGTGCACCGGTCGCGTCTGGCGGTCGCCCCGGTCCCGTTGGTGCGCGAGCTGGTAGCCCTCGAAGAAGAGTTCGGCACCATCCTCGTGGCCGCGTGCGACCGTACGAGCGCGCGGTTTTTCGCGGTGACGGCCTACGATGTCGCCGAGCTGCCCAGCCTGACGGCGCTCGCCACGCGCTCCGGCAAGTTCCACGGCGAGCGCCAGGCCAAGAAGGGCACCGTGCTGGCGGGCGGCTTCGGCGAGCACAGTCACCACATGCGCATTCGGGAGGAAAAGCACCGGCACTACGCCCAGGTGGCCGATCGGATCTTCCAAATCCACACGCAACGGCCGCTCGCGGGGCTCGTGGCCGCGGGGATCGGCGTGGACGCGGCGGCGCTGTTGCCGC
>Ga0137398_10000564_pt1 | contig 13593 bp, 9 predicted proteins | sample czorhiz216metaG_FD_106659 | JGI IMG/M metagenome (GOLD analysis project Ga0137398, IMG submission 106659) | Vadose zone soil microbial communities from Angelo Coast Range Reserve, California, USA - czorhiz2.16 metaG | ecosystem: Environmental > Terrestrial > Soil > Vadose zone | place: USA...
CCCTGCATTTCCGTTTTGGACATGGCGAGGCATCGTAGCAGAAATTCACCACCTGTACTCGGACCTGAACATCGGGCCAGTGAACGGCGCGGCACAACTGACCTGCGATCTAGTCGCGCCGCTCCAAAGCGCTTTCTAAAATCGTTGGCGTGGCGCGAACGCGAGCGAAGCGGCCCCGGAGGAAGTTATGAAAGCGGTCCTGGCATTGGTCCTTATTTACATCGGCACATTTTTCCTGGTGATTCAGGGTGCGTCTCAGAATTCTGTGCAGGCCTCGCGACCAGGCGCGAACTCGGCGCAAGGCAACGCGGCCCCTGCCCAATCAAATTCCTCTATTGACCCGGTGAAAGAAGCGGACATTCGTTCCTTGATGGAGCTCGTCGGCGCGAGAGACCTCGTGCAGGACGGCGCGAACACCGCCATGGAACAATCACGGGAAAGACTTCTCGCCACTGTGCCTGACAACGACAAGGGCCAGGCGTTTGTGAACGCCTTCGCCGTCAGCTACCAAAAAAAATTCGACGTGGACCAGGTAACGAATCAATTGGTGGTGCTCTACGACAAGCATTTCACCGACGACGAAATCAAGGGACTGTTGCAGTTTTACGGTTCGCCGCTGGGACAGAAAGTCGCCGCGGAGATGCCCAAGATGGGGCGTGAAAGTCAATCAGCGATCCGTGCAGCGAGCGCGAAGGCCTCCAAGGATGCGCTGGCTGAACTAAAGCAGCAGAATCCGGAAATTGGGCAGTCGGCGCGGCTCGGGAACGCTCAGGGCCAGGGCCGCTGGCAGCGCCGTGGCCAACAGCGCGGACAAGGACAACCGTCCCAGCAGGTAGCCTCCCAGCAGCAAGATCCCCAATAACACGATTTGCAACTCGAGAAGCGCTTTCAGGCTACTGAAAGCGCTTCTTGATTTTTATGTCGATGCCGAAAGTTCCGTTCTGATCCCGCAGCCCCACAATGGAGACGTTTCGGTCCACGTTGTATTCCACTTGAATAACCTGCTGCTGCGTCGAGCTCACATTAGAGACGTACGTGATGGTGAGGTTGCGGGTAATCTGTTGCTCGACGGTAATGCGCGACGCCGCGCTTTGTTGGGAGCCCGTCGATCCCACTCCTGCGAGGCCCGGATCAACGCGGAAGCGTGTTATCCCAAACAAGCGTTCCAGGCGTCCGCCAAGTTGGCTGGAAATCGCTTCGGAAAGAATCGCTGAGGCTCCGGCCGTTCCGCTTTGGGACGTGCCGCCACTGCGCGTTGTCGCCTCAGAACTGGTTTGCCCCAGCGCAAGCAGCGTCACGATATCGTTCGCAGGAAGCGGCGGATCGGAGCGATACGCCAGCGTGAGCTTGCTGGCGGGGCCGTTGAAATTCAGCGTGATCTCATATTGTTGAATCGTTGTGGTCGCTTCCACGTTCAAAACCGGATCGAGCCGGAACGGATTGGAAAAATTCAAGTCGCCGCGTGAGACGCGGTAACGGTTGCCGGCAAAATACAAATCACCGGACAGGATGTGAATGTGCCCGAGAAGAATCGGGTGCTCCCAGGTTCCCCGCACACGGAGATTCGCATCCGCTTGCAATTGTGCGCCAGGCCATTCCATACGCGCATCGGGCGCCGACAGCGCTTCGACATCGAATTGCAGATTGCGCAAGTACGGCGAACTGGTCGTGGGGCCGCTGATGCCTTGCTTTGCCGACACCAGCATGCCTGCGACTTCCAGTCCTTGTGTAAGAGTGACGCGGTCGATGGTCACCCGTCCGGACAGCACCCCCGCTGCCGGCGTACCGGTCAGCCTCAAGGATCCTCCTACCAGCCAACTCATGCCCTCGGGATAGCGAATGCGCACGCGATCGGTGCGTACGCTCACATCGTAGCGGAGAGGACTCTCCGCGTAATTCACGCTGCCAGTGAGGTGCAGCGTGCCTCCGCCGGATTCCGCGCTCATATTCTCGAAGTACAGGCGCGTCGCATCGAATACCACGTCACCTTGAATCGCGCTGAGTCCCGTCGGAAAATCCGCGGCGCGCGCGAAGGCGTTTTCGATGTGCACGCGGCCGGTAATGCGCGGCCGGTCCAGTGTCCCTTCGAACGACGCGTTGATTTGCGCCGGACCTCGCGCCTCCACATTCGGCACATACCCGCTGATCAGCCGCAAATCCAAAGCCCCATTGAGGCGCAATCCCACAGCGCGCCGGCCGGCAAACTGCACCGAACCCGCAATCTGCAAATTGGTGTCCGCTCCCCGTAACGTTACGGGGTTAATTTCCAGGCTGTCCTTCGTCGAGCGGAAGTGAACCGGGCCGGCGTTCTCCAGGCGCACGTTGGCATAATTCATTGTCAGGCGCGAAAAATTCGCATCCACTACGATGCTTTGCGGCTGGTTCAGCGAACCATTTACCGAAATATCTCCGTCTGCGTTCGCGTGGCCGCTGAATTCTTTCAGGTGCAAGGCGGCGAGCAGAAATGGGTCCAGGTCAATGTTCTTGATCGAAACCTTCCCGCTCAGGGGATACGGATCGCCAAGTCCGAGTGTGTAGCCGCCGGAAATTTCTCCCGTAGTCATTGCCGAGCCCAATTCCAGGTGTGCTGTGCGGCCGTCTGATGTCAGATTGCCATTGAAGCTGCCCACAATCTCCTGGCCGATTCGGAGGTCCACGACGCGAAATGTCCCCTCGCCAAGCGGTGTTTTCAACGCGCCATTGGCATGCAACCGGAAAGTTAACTGGCCCCCCACCGGCAGGCGTGCCGATTGGAGTTTTTCAAAATTCTCCAGCGGGAGCGCTGCGCCCACAAGGTTAGCGGAAATCGTCTCATCCTTGGATCGGTAACCAAATGATCCGGTGATAATGCCTGCGCCGCGGCCGCTTTCTTTTCCTGGCGCGAAGAATCGCAGCTCCGCGTCCGCGATGCGCACCTCATCCGGCGATATGTTCAGTTGTCCACGGAGACGATGGAATGAAATTCCGTACAGTTTGCCGTTTGCCAGATCGAAGAGGCCAGTGACAGCCGGCTGCGCCCGCGTGCCGCGTCCGTGAAATTCACCCTTTAATGAACCACTCACAGGCAGGGTCATCCCCAGCACCTGTTCGAGACCTTCGGCCGGAACTTTCTCGATATTCGCTTCGGCGGTCCAGCCGTTGTCCGAAAGAAAACTCCATTTCGTCAGGGAGAGCGAACCTTCGATGTCCGTTTCCATGCTGCCGCTTCGCGCGTGTCCGCGCTCCAGCGTAAGCTCCGAAGGCGAATAGGTCAGATCACCTTCAACGAAATCCACATAGTAACCATCGTAACGCGCGCGCTCCCCACGCACGTGACCTTGAAACGTGGGGCTACCTGAGGGTCCCATGATCTTGCCGTCCCACCGCGCGCTCCCCGAAATCTCTTTCGCCGCCTCGGTCGAGCCTGGCTTTGCTCCACGCAAGCCGTTAATGAAATCCCTGTAGAGCTCCAGAGATCCTATATCGAAACGCATATTGATCATCGTGTTGTGCGGCGCAAGAACGCCGTCGATGCTGCCACGCGAAGATGGCGTTTGGAACTCGCCAGATTCGATCGTCAGGATGCTCGGATCGTACCGATAGCGGAATTTCCATGCAGCGCTCACCGGTTGATGGTGGGCCGCTGATTGTTCTGGATTCTCCCAAACGGTATTTGCGGAGATTTCGAAGTGGCGGAAAGGGCCGCTCCAGGTTTCCACGGTGTCCGCGCTCAGCCGCGCGTCCCAGTGCAATTCGTCAATGGGAAAGTCGTGATGTTCGATCGACGGCAGCACCCCCGCTAGCCTCACGTCTTGCACCTGGGTGACCGCCCTGAATTGCGCCCCGTCGAAACGCATCGTCACGCGCCCGGTTACTTTTCCGCCGAAGGCCGCGGCATAAAAATCTGGAACCTCAAGGCCGCGGTTGTCGATTTTGTAGCTCCCGGTGCTGGTGAGTCCGGTGGCATGAAAAACTTGGTACGGAAGCGCGATGTTCTGCCCGGAATAGCTCCCGTTGCCCTTATACTGGTCCTCGGCGAACTGGCCTTCTCCCCGCAAATCGACTCGCCCCGTCGGCACCGTGGGTTCGCGCAGCGTTTCCCGAAAATCCAACAGTTCGACCCAGCCTCGGTAACGAAAACTCCACCGCGGATTCGAGAAGTTATTCATTTCCGCTTGCGCATCGAGATGCGAGTGCCCCGCGCTAAGCACCCCTTGTTCGAGCGTGAAGCCATCGGGCCAAACTGTGAATTTTGCCGACAGACCTACCGGCAGGGGCGCGTAGCGCTTGGATGTGAACTGCATGGTTTGCCAATCAAGGTTGCCGACGTACAAAGGACGATCCATTGTGCCCCCGGCATCCAGGTCGAACCGCAAAGCTCCTCCATGCACAGTGATGGGGGTCTTCGTATCGTTGTACAGAACCCACCCGTCAGAAAGCACCAGCCGCCGGATGCGCAGTCCGAATAGCGAGTCGCGCAGCGGTTTGTTTACGGGAGCTGCCCGTGGAGGCGTGGGCACATTTGTGCTGCCATTTTTTTCAACTAGGATATGTGCGTGTGGCTTCTGGATGACTAGTTCGCTCAGCGAAATCCTGCGGCCCCAGAACGAATCGATGCGCAGACCTGCCTGGACTTCCTCCGCAGTAAAAAGTGGTTCCGTGCCGGCGGGTTCCTTCCCGTGGATCACCAGACCCTTTACGGTGCCCTGCATGGCAAACCAGCGAATCGATAGAGAGCGCAGCTCCACCTTGCCGCCGGTCATTCGTTCCAATCGGCTTACCAGCAGGCGGGTCAGCAACGGGTTGCCCGCGCCGCTGCCGAAAAATATCATCACGCCCGTGACGATCAGGATGATCTTTGCGCCGAGAACCCAGGCGACGTGACGCAGCCAGCGCCATTTTCGGCGGCGCGTATCCGGGGTCACTTTGACCCTCCATCCAGAAGAATCTCGACGTGCAGACGCGCTCTGCTCTCCTTCAGCCACTTCTCTGCTTGCTCGTTGATTCCGCGCTGTACCAGCGCTTCCTGGATTAAGTCATGTGCGGCATCCAACGTGGGAGGCTCTTGCCCGCGCGCTTTGGCCTGCGGCACGATGGTGCTTGCATAAAAATCTTCAATCGCTTTGGAATCGACTTGCACGGAAGGGCGAAAGCGCGAGTCGAGGTAGTCGCTCAAGTACAGTTGCGACGCCACGATGGTCCGCACTTCCGCTTCGCTCAACCCGCTCTGCTTTCTTCTGGCTTCGTATTGCTCCGCCGACGCGAACGATTTCCGGAGGCGCTCCAGTTCGCGCTCAATCTCAGCGTCATACGCGTGGGGGAAAAGCGATACGTCCGCCTCCGTTCGCACCACCCACTGATCGATCAGTCGGTCTAGAATCTGCAAATCCGATTCCGATTTTCCGTCCAGGAATTGCTGGTAGCGGCTGAGTGCCTGGATGTCGCTCAATAGGATGACGTCGTTTTCAACTCGCGCCGCAAGGCCGTCCACAACCTCTTGCGACGCCAGAAATCCAGGTGCAGTCGTCATGAGCAGCGAGACCAGAAGGCCACGAATCGCCAGTCCGCGCACTAGAAGCTCGATCCCAGATTGAAAAAGATTTGAAAGCCCGGCAGCCGCGTGCTTTGCTGCCCGAGCGAGCCCACTAGGCAATTCGTGGCGCCACTCGGACACGGAATCGGAATAACAAACAACGGACGATTGAGCTGGTATCCCAAATCGACGCGGATCGGGCCCACGGGAGTCTTATACCTCACGCCCAATCCGACGGTATGAGCAAAGTAGTTGAGTTCGTTTGTGCAATTCGTAGCGCACACCGGCACATTCGTTGGCCCCGCAGGCAGCGCCGGATTTTGCAGCACAAACGTAGGCTCCGGCAACATGCTATGCAACGAGATCCGCTTCAGCCGGCTGTACACGTTGCCGCCGTCATAAAAGATGGCTCCACCCAGCGATGTCCCAATAAAGGGTAAGCGCATCGGAAAGCGAAATTCCTGGTTGAGCACTAGCATCGCTTGGCCACCGACGGGAAATCCCGTGCACGCATCGCGCGGGCCCGCTTGGTTGAGTGCGAAGCCGCGGAGCGACGTTCCGCCTCCTGCAAAAAATCGCTCCGGGAGCGGAATGATCGTTGGCGTCGGGCCTGAAGGCGCAGTACCGGCAACGCACTGCCCGGGTGCGGGAGGTGGGAAAGCCAAGGATACCGTGTCGCCGTAAGGCACCAGGAAGCCCAGTCGCATGGAACGCGCAAAACTGAATCTTCGTTTGATTGGATAATAGGTGGAGTTTTGAAGGAAAAATCGCAGGAAGCTGGCGCTCGAACCAACTCTTGTATCGGCGTCGCTGAAGTCGGCGCTGTTGAAACTCCCCTTCGAAGCCTCGGCGGGATTGTCGCGCGAATCGCGGAACCACGTCACTCCGAACTGTGAAACCAATGTCGGCTGGTTGAAGAGCGGCACTTCCTCGCTCAGGATTTTTAGATTGGAAACCTGAACCTTGCGGAAGGCATAGCGGTAGAGCACTGTCGTCAGTGGCGTGACTTGTTCGGTCAACTGTACCGAACCCTCGTACCGGTCTTCCGTGAAGGTATTGATGTCGCGCGTTTTTTCTGCGAACGCCGTCGCTTGAAAGCTGAAGTGTGGATTCGCGAAAGTGTTGGGCGCCGAATACCCTAGCAACGCCCGCCCCTGCAGTGTGCTGCCGCGCAGTTTGAAGGAAAGAGAATCTCCCCGCCCAGTCAGATTCAGCTTGCTCACTTCGAGAATTCCGCGCGGTGCAGCTTCGATCTGCGCGCCAGTCGGGCTCGTGGTGCTGGCGAGTCTCTGCACTTCGAATCCGCCGCCATAGGCCAGCGTGTAGCGCTTAGCCTCTTCGACCAGAACGGCGACGTCCTTCTCCGGATTGGTTCCGTTGGGATTCTGTGGCTCGATCGTGACGCGATTGAATACTCCGAGGTTGTACAGCCGCCGTTGTGATTCCACGACGTCCCCTTCTCGAAGCGGTTCTTTAACCTTGATGTGCACCTCTCGATGGATCACTCCCGGCCGCGTGTGCTGGTATCCACCGACGAGAATGCGCCGCACCCGTGTTTGCGGGCCTTCCTGGATGTGGTATACCAGCCGAACGGCCTCGGCCTGCTCAATCGGAGATTTAGTTTCCTTTTCCTTCTGCTCTTTATTTTCCTTAGTGGAAGCACTGCTCCCACCGGCCTGCGACTTCTCCGCCGGAGCGGCAGAGGCGCGTTCCGCCGTCGCCGAAAAACTAGCCTCGGGAAATCCTTCATTAAAATACATCGCGAGAATATTGTCTCTGTCGGTCGTCACGTTGAAATCGGAATACGGCTGCCCCGGAGTTGAGGCGATGACGGGGAGAAGTTCCTCTTCTTTGAAGGCATGATTCCCCTCGATCGACAGTGAGGCCACGCGCGTCTGCTTTCCTTCCTGCACCTCGAAGCGGATAAACACATCTCCTTCCTTGCCTTTGTAATTGTCTTCCACATGCGCCTCGACCTTGGCATCGAGAAAACCATTTGCCTGGTACAAGTCACGCATCGATTGCGCGTCGGAATCCACCAGCTTCCGGCTGAAGCGTCCCGTTGAAGCGAAGGCGCCCCCGAAGATTTGCAATCGGCTTCGCAGCAATTCGGTATCGAAGTACTTGTTCCCCGTTATTTCAATCCCGACAAGTTTGTGCCGGTTTCCCCGCTCCACCTTGTACGTGATTATTTCTTCCGTGCCCCGCGCCCCGCCCCGTGTGGGCTTCGCCTCGTGCGTCTCGGTCGTGTAATTCACGTCCGCGTCGAAATAACCCTGCCGTTCCAGCAGCTCACGAATGTTGCGTTTCCCTTCTTCCAGGAGGTCCGCGTCAACAGCGCCTTCCTGATAGACGGGAATCAGTTTTTTAAGTTCGCCCTGAGAAAAGCTCGCGCCCGTCACCGTGATCTGCACACGCGGCCCTTCCGTTACATCCAACTCGAGCGGAATCGTGTCCTTCGCGGCGTTATAGTCTCCCCGGCGCATTGCCGCTCGCCCGCTGAGATGCCCTTTCTTGATCAGATATTTTCGAATGCGGTCTGTCCCGCGCTGCAGCTTGGCCGACGTGATGTCGCTTCCCGCTTTCATTTTCAGGCGAGAAAGAATTTCCGCATCGCGGTACTCCGTTTCGTTCTTCAGTTGGATGATGCCGACGCGTGCGCGAGGCCCGGACTTCACATGCACGATAATGTCCATCTGGTGTGTCTCCGGGTGCGGAACCGTTTCCGCGGAGACTTCCGCCTGATACAAACCCTCTTCACGAAGCGTCTCTCGAAGCCGCTCCAGCGCCTCGTCGACGGTCGCGCGCCGATACGTCTGCCCGAGCGCAATTTGCATCGCCGCCGCTGCCGACGCTTCGCTCGGGGGCGCGGAAAGACCCTCGATGCGCACCTGGTTGAAAAACAAATTCTCACGCACTACGAAATCCAAGCGCGCCCCATCCGCCTCCGGCGTTAAGACCGCGCGCAAGTCGGCGTAATCTCCCGTCCGGTAAAGCGCGCGCAAGCTTTCCGCGACTCTCTCCCGGTCCATAGGCTTGCCGGTTTCCACCGTGATTCCCGAGGGTGCGTTGTACAAAACCTCGCCGTTTTCTTTGACGATGCGGATCGCCACGATCTTTGGTTCTTCCTTCGCGATCCCCGACGCGGAGCCGTCTGGGGGCTTCCGCGCGTGCGTCGACGCGGCTCCCGTCAGGAGCGCGAGCGCCACAATACCTCGCAACCCATTAGCCCAGCCCGATTTCATGTTTCCATTCGCTCAGACGAAGCCTAGCACAGCGGCGTTGCCTGACCCGTCCCCTTTGGCGCTATCATGTAGCTTAGCAGGCGCTCCGCTGTGCCTGCCGGGACCGTGCCTTTCGTGAACGATTCTCTCCAGGAAAAATACTCGCGCCAGATGCTTTTCGCCGGGATCGGCCCGGAAGGACAGCAGCGGGTGCTCGCCTCACGCGTGGCTATCATCGGCTGCGGCGCTATCGGTGCTGCCGCTGCCAATCTCCTCGTTCGCGCCGGCGTCGGCTATCTCCGAATCATCGATCGCGATTTTGTCGAGCCCTCGAACCTCCAGCGCCAGACCCTCTTCGACGAGTCTGACGCCCTCAGCGTTCTCCCTAAGGCCGTTGCCGCGGAGCGCAAACTTCGCTCCATCAATTCGTCCATCTCCGTCGAAGGGGTTGTCGCCGATCTCAACCCGCGCAACGCCGAAGAACTCCTCGACCGAGTCGATGTGCTTCTCGACGGCACCGACAATTTCGAAACCCGCTTCCTGGTCAACGACGTTGCCGTGAATTCCAACCGTCCTTGGATCTATGCGGCCGGCATCGCCAGCTATGGCCTCACCATGACCATTCGTCCTGGCGCAACCGCTTGTCTCGCCTGCCTTCTCGAATCGGGCGTCGCTGCCCAGGGCCTCGAGGAAACTTGCGACACCATCGGAGTCCTCGGGCCCATCGTCAACCTGATCGCCTCATGGGAAGCAGCCGAGGCTTTGAAAATTCTCTCCGGCCATCCCGAAGCTCTTCATGGGCGCTTGCTCTCCTGTGACGTCTGGACCGGCCGCATGCAATCCATCGCCGTGGCACTAAATCCTGATTGCCGCGCTTGCGTCCAGCGCGATTTCACCTACCTTGAAGGAGAAGTCCAGCCTCGCATTACCATGTGCGGTCGTGACTCCGTCCAGATTCACGAACGCGCCCGGGCTCTCGACCTCGGTGTTCTCGAAGCTCGATTGCGGCCGCTCGTCGACAACGTGCGTCAGAACGACTATCTGCTTCGCTTCCGGACTGCGCCTTATGAAATGACCGTCTTCGCCGACGGCCGCGCCATTCTCAAAGGCACCAAGGATCCCGCCGTGGCGCGCTCTCTCTACGCCAGGTACATCGGCGCCTGACCTCGCAGTTCTCTTCCATTCCGGATTTTGCGATTCAACGAGGCAGGTGCCCGGAGCGTCCGAACGAACTCCGCATGTTCGAACGGTCGAGGTTTTCCCGCAGGTTCATCAGCGTCAGGAAAGTGCTCAAGATTCTCGCCTTCAGGTCGTCCGTCAAGTGCAGGCCGCTCGTTGCCACGCGCGCCAGGCGTTCGCCGTGCTCCGTGATGAACTTCATGATTTCGCGCTGGCGCTCTTGCGGCGCGTTGCCCAGCGCGGTTTCCCGCCGCATCTCCGAACAGCCCGCTTCCAGCGAAAGTGTGAAGTGCAGCACGCACAGGCGCTGCTCGGCGAGTGCCGCTGGCGTGTCGTTCTTGCATCCCGCAATTTGGCAAGACGTTCCCATGGGCCGATTGTGCTGAAAGACTAGGTTTACATCTCCCGCGCGCAAAATCCAGTGCGCGTCGCGCCGGTGGTGCGAATCTTACATCATGGCCTGCTTTCCGCGCCCCGCGTTTTTGGCCCTCCACTTTCCTTGCCGGAAAAAAGTTCGTAATAGCATTTGACAGAAGTATGCAGTCGCCTGTATAAAAATACAGAGGCCTGTTGCCTCCAGGCAAATGAGCACGCAGAAGACATTTCGTCACGGCCAGATACTCCGGCTGATCTCGGATCGGCAGATTGCCAATCAGGAGGAGCTGCGCCGCAATCTTGCCGCGCAAAAACTTCGCGTTACCCAGGCCACCCTTTCGCGCGACCTTCAGGAGCTGCGGTTGATTAAGACCCAGGAAGGCTACAAGCCCGCCACTGTTCTGCCCGAAGAATCCGCGCCATTGCCTCCCCTTGCTCGCGCTCTCGGCGAATTCCTTCTCGATATCCGCCCCGCGGAAAATCTTCTCGTTTTGAAAACACCTCCCAGCGGCGCACAGCCCCTTGCTGCCGCTATGGATGGCGCCAAATTCACGGAAATTGCCGGAACTATCGCGGGTGACGACACCGTCCTGATCATCACGCCCAACAAGAAAGCCCGCGAATCCCTCCAAAAGAAGATTGAAGCCTTGGTCCGATGAGAAATCCCCGCCAAGTCGCGGTTGTGGGAGTCACCGGCTATACCGGTCTCGAGCTGGCGCGGATACTCCTGCGCCATCCACAGCTTCCGCCGCCGGTCTTTTACGTCCGCGAGCCGAATGGTGCGAAATGTGTCGCCGAACTCTTTCCCCAGTTCCGCGGCTGGGGCGAAGCTCCGCTCCGGCCCCTCTCGCTTGACGCCATCACTTCAAGCAAGGCCGGCACCGCGTTTCTTGCGACCCCTCCCGAGGTTTCCGCGGAATTAGCGCCGGATTTGCTCCAAGCAGGTCTCCGCGTCGTCGATTTGAGCGGAGCGTTCCGCTTTCGCGAAGCGGAAACCTTCACCTCCTGGTACCAGTTGGCCACGCCTCACGCAAAATGGCTTACGGAAGCTGTCTACGGCATTCCCGAGCTCTATTCCAGCGAGATTTCTCAAGCTCGCTTGGTTGCGAATCCCGGTTGTTACGCCACCAGCGTGATTCTGGCCTTGCGGCCTCTTACCCAGGCGGGCCTACTTGCGCCCGGCTCCGGCGTCGTTTGCGATTGCAAGTCCGGCGCCAGCGGCGCAGGCAAAGATCCTCGCCGCGATCTCCACTTTGTCGAAGTGGATGAGAATTTCAAGGCCTACGGCCTGTTCACGCACCGCCATACCCCGGAAATTCTCGAACACACTGGTCTGAGCGAGTCGCAGGTGGTTTTTTCCACTCACCTGCTCCCACTGGCGCGCGGAATTCTTTCCACCATCTACGTCACTCTTAGCGAACCGCAAACCGCCGCGGACGTCGAATCGTTCTACCGGCGTTTTTATGCTGGCCGCGCGATGGTTCGCATCTGGCGCGCCGGCACTCTGCCAGAGTTGCAGCACGTCGCGCACACCAATTTTTGTGATATCGGGTTCGCTGTGGACAAATCTGGACGCCGCCTGGTTATCGTCTCTTGTCTCGACAATCTTGGAAAAGGCGCCGCTGGCCAGGCCGTGCAGAATTTCAATCACATGTTGGGAATAGAGGAGCAAACCTCACTTCAATGAGAATCGTAATCAAGTTCGCAGGTGCCTTGCTCGAAGACGACGCCACGGTGCGCTCTCTCGCGCGCCAGGTTGCGGCGCTCGCGCAACAAGGCCACGAAATTCTCGTCGTGCACGGCGGCGGCCGCCTTTTTACGGCCACGCTTAAGCGCATGGCCATCGAAAGTAAGTTCGTCGCTGGCTTGCGCGTCACGGACCGTGAAGCGCGCGACGTCGCCGTAATGGTTTTCGCCGGTTTGCTGAATAAGAAGCTAGCCGCGGCGATCTCAGCGGAGGGACAACCCGCCATTGGCATCTCTGCTGCCGACGCTCGGTGTTTCGTCGCCGAGCCTATGGTGCACAACGAAGTCGAAGGCAGCCTGGGATTTGTCGGGTACCTCACCGGATTGAACGCGCAGTTCATCGAGTCTCTTTGGCGCGAAGGGCTCCTGCCGGTTGCGCCATGCCTCGGTCTTGGTTCAGACAATGAGTTATACAACATCAACGCCGATCACATGGCCGCGGCCTGCGCGGAATATCTCACCGCCGATCAGTTGATCTATCTCACCGATGTCGCCGGTGTCCTCGATGGCGAAAGAGTTCTCTCCGCCGTCAGCTGCGGGGAAATCGAACGACTGGTCCAATCCCGCGTTGTTTCCGGCGGCATGGTTCTTAAGCTGGAGGCCGCCAAGCGTGCCATCGAGGGCGGCGTCCGCGAAGTTCGCATCGTCGGCGGCACTTCGTCCGACGCCTTGCTGCTGGCTTCTCAAGGAGCAGAAGCTTCCGCTAACGACGGAGCCGCCTTGATTCCCGGAACGCGCGTCCTCCGTGAACCCTTGTCCGCCGCGCAAGCGGCTCTTTCGGCGGCATGATGCGCGCTTCATCCAAAAAGAAGTCCCCGGTCCGTTCCGTGAGCAAGCTCAAACAGGGGGCTGCCAAAACTGTCAAACCGGACTCGCGCCTGCTGGATGCCGAACAATTTCTTCTGCCTACCTACAAGCGCCCGCCCGTGGTGATGACCCGCGGCCGCGGCGCCTGCGTTTTCGATTCCAGTGGCAAAAAGTATCTCGATTTTCTCGGCGGCATCGCCGTGAACGCTCTCGGCCATGCGCATCCGCGCATTGTAAGAGTCATTCGCCGCGAAGCTGCCCGCGCCATTCACCTCTCGAATCTCTATCACCATGCCTATCAAGGCCCGCTCGCGCGCAAACTCGCCGGATGGTCCGGCATGGACCGCGTCTTTTTTTCAAACAGTGGCACGGAAGCCGTTGACGGCGCAATGAAGCTTGCGCGCCTCTTTGGACGCCAGTCGAATGAGGCTCCCGGGACGACCGCGAAGAAGCACCGCTTCCTGGCCCTTGAGAATTCTTTTCATGGGCGCACGTTTGGCGCTATCAGCGTCACTTCCACGGAAAAATACCGCTTGCCCTTCGCGCCTGTCGTTTCCGGCGCGGAATTCGTCCGCTTCAACGACGTCGCCGATCTCGAAGCGAAATTTGACGACACCGTCTGCGCCATCCTTCTGGAAACGGTTCAGGGCGAAGGCGGAATCTATCCCATCAGCGAAGGGTTCTGGAATCGCGCGCGCACCCTCGCCACCCAGCACGGCGCTCTCCTGATTGCTGATGAGATTCAATGCG
>Ga0137398_10000565_pt1 | contig 13593 bp, 9 predicted proteins | sample czorhiz216metaG_FD_106659 | JGI IMG/M metagenome (GOLD analysis project Ga0137398, IMG submission 106659) | Vadose zone soil microbial communities from Angelo Coast Range Reserve, California, USA - czorhiz2.16 metaG | ecosystem: Environmental > Terrestrial > Soil > Vadose zone | place: USA...
AGCGGCGGTCGAGCGCATCGTTTTCGTCGCGAAATTCCCAGGTGGCGACGGCAGCGGAAATTTTGTGGAGCGTTTCCGGATCGAATCCTAACGCTTTACCCATTTCGCGGGCGGCCATGCGGTTGCGGTAGGTGATGACGTTGGCCGTCATGGCCGCCCCCCGCTCGCCATAGCGGCGGTATAGATACTGGATTACTTTTTCGCGCTCATCGCCGCTGGGCAGATCGAGATCGATGTCAGGCCATTCGCCGCGTTCTTCAGAAAGGAAACGTTCGAAAAGCAGGTCCATGCCGATGGGATCGACGGCGGTAATACCCAACGAGTAGCAAACGGCGCTGTTGGCGGCTGAGCCGCGTCCCTGCACCAGAATATTTTGCTCGTGGCAGAAATGGATGAGGTCCCACACGATCAGGAAGTAGCCGGCGAGATCGAGCTTCTCGATGAGCTTCAATTCGCGTTCGATCTGCCGGCGGGCGCGATGTTGCGTTTCCGGCGTGGCCCGACCGTAACGCTGCTGAAAGCCTTGCGCGGCGCGGTCTCGCAGAAAAGAATTCATGGTTTCACCCTCGGGAACGGTGTAACGCGGGAACTCATAGCCGAGATCTTTGAGGGTGAATTCGAGACGGGCAGAGAGTTCCACGGTGTTGGCAATGGCTCCCGGCAGATCGGAGAACAGTTGCTGCATTTCTTGCGGAGTTTTCAAGTAGCGTTCGGAATTGCGGGACAGCAAACGTCCAGCAGTGGCGAGTGTGCGGTGATGGCGAAGGGCAGTAAGTGCGTCGCATAGATCGCGTTCCTTGGCGGTGGCATAGCTGACCCCGTTGGTGGCGAGCAGAGGAAGTCTGAGCCTGCGCGCGATCTGAATAGCGGCACGATTCCGAGTTTCTTCCTCCCGTTCGAAATGGCGTTGCAGCTCGATGTAGACATTCTGTTGACCGAAGATTCCTACTAAATGCTCGACTTGTCCCAGGGCTTTTTCCATGCCGCCTTGGCGCAATGCGGTCGCAAGTGGTCCTTCGGCGCCTCCGGTAAGGCAGATAAGACCAGGGGCGTGATCCTCCAGTTCTTCTTTTTGGACCGCGCCTTCGCCTTTTTTAGCGCGTAACTTCATCTGGGTAATCAGCCGGCAGAGATTTTGATAGCCAGTGCGGGAAGCGACCAGGAGAGGAAGGCGGAACGGATTGTCATTCTGTACGCGAGGAATCCCTATCCCGGTTACATTTTTTGGCGAAGGATCCTTCGGGTCATCCTCGTCACGCAAGCCTGACTCGAAATCGCTCGGGATGACATGGTTGAGTATTTCGCACCTGACCTCTGCGCCTATATAAGCTTTGAGTCTGGCCTTTTGGGCCGCTAGATGGAAGCGCGGGACGCCGTATACCCCATCGGAATCAAGCAATGCCATGGCAGGCATGCCAAGCTGGGCGCAAGTTGTAATTAGGCTCTCGGGCAGAGAAGCGCCTTCGAGAAAACTAAAGGCAGAGCGGGCATGAAGTTCGATGTAAGACATCAGCTTTCGTGAAAACCTTTCACTCCAGAGAACACAGAGCGCTCAGAGGAAAAAATTAACGATAAAGGTCAAAGCACTCTTCAAGGTTTTCTCTGTGCCTCTGAGCCTTGTGGTGAAAAGGTTTTTAAACTTTTTCAGTCATACGTTCCCTCTACAAACCAGGCTCCGCCCAGCAGATCGTGTACTAGCCGATAGAGGGCCACTCCGTTTTCGTTTTGCAGGGCGATGTCCCACTCCTCACGCGCCCAGGCTTCGCGTTCCCACCAATCGCCGGAGATGTGCCACGGGCCGGCCTTCCAAAGCACGTTCCCTTGTACATCTTTTTTCTTCCCGCAAACTACAAGCGCAGGCTGACGGTCATGCAGGGTTACAGTCGCGTGGAGCGGTGGACGGAACAGGCGCAAGGCGGTGATTGCGGATTTTGTTTCAGCCGTGTCGGTCAACCAGGGGGAGTTAAGTTTTTCATCGGCATCGTGTTTCTGGCCGGTAGCGGATTTCTTCTGCTCTGCCTGGGCTACAAAACGACGCATGCGAAAGCCTTCGCGACGATATGTATCCAGTAACTCCAGCGAGCCGACTTTGTTTTCCCCGACCAGGCCAGCAATACGCGCCAGGGTGAGCTCCAGCTTTTCGGGCTCCGGCGAAGGAGGACGGAACAGGCCGCCCTGGGCCGAGCGTGGGCGCGAGGGCTCTGCGGCCAGATGAATTTTTACAATGGGTGCGCCCGGCGGATGCGCGTTCAAATCCAATTGCAACAACTTGAGAAAAAGTTTGGCGTCGAGCATGGGCAGCGGAAGACGGAGGGTGCGGCAGAAACGGTTTTGCCGAGTAGAAGAAAAGTGCTGATTATTATGCGGTGCGTTTTGGACGAAGCCGGATTTTTCTTCGTGATGCGGCGCATCGCTTTCGCGGGGAATTCCCCGGTTCTCGATTAAATCGTCGGATTCATCACTCGCTCCAGCTCGGTAATCGAGTTCCAAGGTGAGCCGCAGTTCTTGTGCGGCCAAAGCACGTACTGCCAGGCGGTTGCAAAGTTGTTCGAGTAGTCGATTCAACAAGAATGCGAGCGGCTCCAGCAGAACGATGGGGTGTTCTAACTCCATCGCTTCCTCAAATACTAACGCTGGTTCCAGCGGAACCAGCGTGTGCGAGGCCGTTCCGCGAGCTCGATGCTGCAAGCGCAAGCCTGCTTGTCCCAGACGTTCGCTGAGGGCGACTTCAGGTAGTGCAGCCAGAGCTCGCAAATTGCGCGCCCCCCAGCGATCCAGGGTGGCCAGCAGTTGCTGGGATTGTTCTTTTTGGGTATCGCTGAGTCCATCCGCGAACATCACTTCTAGCGGCAGAGGGCCTAATTGCTCCGCCTCTTTTCCCAGTGGAATTACGGTCACCCCGGGAAAGCCTCGAGCGGCCAGCAAGGCAGCATCGGCACTGGCAGCTACAGCAACATTCACGACGAGGCCGAGATCTGCGGCACGGCGAAACATGCGGTGCGCGATAGTGGGCAGCGGCCTCCAAAGAGATTCCAGACCGGCAAGATCGAGCACAGCGGTGTCGCAGGCAGAATCTTCCACTCGGGGCGAAAACGACTGGGCACAGTCGAGCAGGGCGGCATGCGCGCCGGACTCTTGTAAGTCAGACCGCGGACGCAATGCCAACTCCCAGCATAGCTGGGCTTGAGCTTTGGTCATGCCCGGTGCAATCCCGATGCGGCCAGCTTTCTCATTGACTGCCCAAACTTTTTCTAGGGGTGGCTTGCCTTCTAGCACGGCTACCGCTTGGGTACGTAGCTCTGGTTCTGCGCGCAACCGCGCCGCCACAACAAAATTGGGCACGTAAATACAGGCGAAAGGCATAACGGAATTCAAATTCTTTGTCTTTAAATCTTTATCCTGCTTTTACATCTGCCCAAGCTGTTCTGCTGGCAAAGGCAACGGAGCCCACTGGTTTACCCTCCAGGCGGGAGCGGATCAATTCTGCTTTAATCTCGATCTGCTCCAGCAATTGCGCGTGTGACGGCACATGAGATATCTCGGTTATCGGTATACGGCCGGGGGAAAAAGCGAGTGGCGATTTGGATAAATAGCAACCGCTGTCGGCGTGTAGCTTCATCACCAATGATGAGCAACTGCCAGCAATGGGCTGTTGCTCCAAGGTGAGCAGCACTGTAGAGGTAGGTTCCACGGCGCGGCGGAAACGAAACCAAGTGGCCAGCGGAATACGGCGCGCTGCTGGGGGCGGTAGATCGGCAAGGTCCAGGGCTACCATTCCAAAGCCACCACTTTCGAGCAGCAAGTCGGTGATGCGCAGAACTTGCTCCAAACGATTTTCCGCATTTCGCCCTTCATTTCTTTTTGAGTCGGCTTTTTGCCTGGTCGAAAAATGTTTCTGTGGCGAACTTTCGCCGCAACGAATCCATAACAATCGCTCAAACTGCACACTCGCAGCTGCCGCAGATTGCGGATCGAGAGCATCACTGGCGTCGACCAGGGCACAGAATTCTCCACGCCGGGTGGCGGCGGACAGCGCGGCTAACAATAAAGCAGTGCGACCCGAGGATGCGGGGCCGCATATCTCGGTTAAGCACCCGCGCGGTAGTCCTCCAGTAAGCTCATCGATCGCGGCGATTCCGCTGAAAACCATTTCTGGCGCCGGACGCACGCTCAGCCGCGAAGCCGGGGTCACGCCCGCCAGACGCGGGTCTATGGCGGTAAACCTGTCTGAGATATGAAGGAAATTTCCCATGGGCAATTTCCGATTGCCGAATGTTGGCGAGGAAAGGGTTGATGGTTGATGGTTCATTGGTGATGGATGAGAGCAGACGATTCGAAGATCGTCTTCGTAATGGGAAATTTAAAATGGGCGAGTTCCGGAACTGCCTCTGCATCAAAAACAAAATGGCGGCCCCAGGCCGCCGAAGTGGAAACCACTGCGGTAGACATGAATATCTCAAGGATTTCAGGGAACACCGGGGTAGGACTCCGGAGGCGCACCTTCGTATTTTATTCGCCTAAGAGGAATTCTGCACCTATCGGGGACTCGGTGTCAAGCGGGGTAGTATGGCTATTTTAAAGCTCCCCTGCCAACGATATTTTGTTCCCGCGGCTTACCCGCAGAACTTCCATCCGTCTAAGCGAAGCATCGTGCTGCGTAGGGGAGTTCGGGCTACCCTGCTTGGCCAACCCCTCGAGAAATCCCAATTCAAGGAGTCTTTCATGCAAAAAGTGCGTAGGCTTTTGCTCCCAGGGCTGCTGTTGTTTGCAGGTATTTGCCAGGCTCAGTCGGCGGTGCTCGACCTGCCCCGGCAGAGCCAACATGCCGTGCTTACCCAGCGCATTGGCATTACTGACATCACCATTAACTATCATCGTCCGCTGGTGAATGATCGCAAAGTTTGGGGCGGGATTATTCCCTATGGGCAAGTGTGGCGTGCGGGAGCCAACGAAAACACCACCATTACGTTCAGTGATCCGGTCACGGTTGAAGGGAAACCTTTGGACAAGGGAACCTACGGCCTGCACATGATTCCCGCCGAAGACCAATGGACGGTTATCTTCTCGAAGAATTCCACTTCCTGGGGAAGTTTTACTTACAAGCCTGAAGAAGATGCTTTGCGGATCAACATAAAACCCCAGGCAACGGATTTCCACAATGCGCTGACCTATGACTTTGATCAACTCAAGGCGGACTCCGCCGTCGCCACCATGCGATGGGAGAAAGTTGCAGTGCCCTTCCAGATCGCGGTCAAAGTGAATGATGTGGTAGAAGCCAGTTTACAAAAGCAGCTGCGTGGATTGGCGCAATATACGTGGGACGGGTGGGACGACGCGGCCAACTATTTTCTGGCCAGCAAAGTTTATCTGGACGAGGCGCTCAAAGATGAAGACCAGTCCATCCAGGTGGAAGAGCGTTATGACAATCTAATGACCAAGTCGAAGATCCTCGAAGCGCTGGGCAAAAAAGATGAGGCCAAGGCGGTTCTCAACAAGGCATTGGATAAGGCCAGTCCTTTGCAAATGCACCTTTATGCGCGGCAGTTGCAAGGCGAAAAGCGGCAGAACGAAGCCTTCGTCATCTTCCGCTCAAACGCCAAGAGATATCCCAATGAATGGTTCGTGCACTCAGGGTTGGCGCGAATCTACAGCTCAGAGGGCGATTTCGATAACGCGGCCAAAGAGATGAAGATTGCCCTGGCGGCTGCTCCCGATTCGTTTAAGTCGGGGGTTCAGGGATTGGTCAAGCGCCTGGAGTCGAAAGACGACATTAACAAGTAGATTCGCTTCTGCAGACGAGAATTAAAACCAGAGGGCCAGGCGAAACTGGCCCTCTTTGCAATTTTCAGTCATTTCTGGCCCGCATGGCTCACCACACACGGCAGGCATTGGCTCTTACCATGCGTTGCCCCGCTTTGCAGCCAAAAGCCTGCTGGAACTCCGCCATGTTGGAGACCACATTGTCGATACGGAATACGGGCAAGGAATGCGGGTCACTGGTGACGATCAGTCGCGCAATCTCGGGCCGCACATTGCTACACCACGAATATGCAAAGGAGAGGAAGAATCGCTGACGGTAGGTCCAGCCGTCGTCGCCTTTGTCGTCCAGCGACTTGCCCTGCCTGTTGAGTGAGGCTTCGAGGGCGTTCAGCGCGAGATGAATCCCGCCGTTGTCGGCCGTATCTTCACCCTGAGTCAGCAGGCCATTCTGTTTCACTCCAGGGCCTGCATCGGGAACTTCTTGCGTGTATTCGTCGGAGATGCATTTGCCGCGCTCGTCATATTGCTTGGCATCTTCTGCAGTCCACCAATCCCGGAGGTTGCCATGCGCGTCGAACTTGCGTCCCTGATCGTCGAAGCCATGAATAATCTCGTGTCCAATGACCATACCGATGGCGCCGTAATTCACGGAGTCGTCTTTCCCCTGCTCAAAGAAGGGTGGCTGCAAAATGCCAGCCGGGAAGTTGATGGTGTTCAACTGTGGATCGTAATAGGCGTTGATTGTGGGCGGAGTCATCGTCCACTCGCTGCGGTCCACCGGTTTGCCGACTTTGCCCACCCAGCGCTCGAACTCAAACGACGACGCTTGTCCCACGTTGGCGAGATAGCTGCCGCGCGTGATCTTCACGCTCGAATAATCCCGCCAGTGTGACGGGTAACCGATGATGTCCTCGATACCCTTGAGCTTCGTGATGGCCTGTTCCTTGGTGGCTTGAGACATCCAGGAAACACTCTGAATGTCCTGGCTCAACGCCTGCTCGATAGCGTGCACCATTTGCAAGGTGCGGGCTTTATTTTCAGGTGGGAAGGCACGATCAACATAAGCCTGGCCCAAGGCCTCTCCCAGATCGCGATCGGCGGCGCGTACGCAACGTCTCCAGCGAGGCTGCTGCTGTTCGGCGCCGGCAAGGGTGTGCGCGAAGAAATCGAAGTTCTCGTCGACCAAGGCCTTATTCAGCGCAGGAGCTGCGCGGTGAATCGCGTGCCAGCGCAGATAAACCTTCCAATGCTCCAGGGGATGCTCCTCGAGGAGTTTTTCCTCAGCCCGGAAGAAGTCTGGCGAAGTGACGATATAGTGCTCGCTGGCCGGGGCCTTTACAGACTTCAGGTAAACCTCCCAGTCGATCGAAGGAGTGAGTTGGCGTACCTGCGCCAGGCTCATCTGGTTGTTGATGTTCTTGGGGTCGCGCCGCCTGATGTTATCCATCTGCGCCTGGGCCAGAGCGCGTTCAATTTCGATGACCTTCGCGGCATCGGACCTAGCTTGCGCTTCGGGCTCACCTGCCAGGGCGAACATCTTCTGCAAATGCTGGCGATATTTGCTTAGAGTTTCGACTGACTTTGCATCGCGGTTCAGATAATAGTCGCGATTGGGGAGGCTCAATCCGCCCTGGTCAATTTGCGCCACGACTTTCGAAGCATCGTCGTAATCCTGTTTGCCGGTGAAGCCAAACAGCGGCGAATTAGTCTGATTGTCGCTCTGCTCCCACACGCCGGGAAACACATGGTGGAGGTGAGCAATTTCGAGCGTGATTTCTTTCTTGGACTTCAAGGCCGCAATTCGGTCCAGCTCAGGCTGCAACGGCTTCAGGCCCGCAGCTTCGATGCCGCTTTCGTCCATGCACGCGGCCCAATAGTCTCCGATCTTCTGCTGTACCGGCCCCCGCTTCGCATCGTTGGCACTCGCGGCTTCTAAGGTCTCGCGCAGTAAGTTCTCGTTCCACAGCTGCAAGCCGCTCCCCGTTCCCCAGAACACTTGGTCCGGAGGGATCGGATTCGCCGACAACCATTTGCCGCATGTGTACTTGTAGAAGTCAAGGCAGGGCTCAAGGCTCTTGTCGATGGAGTTCGGATCGAAGTGCTCAAGCTTCGGAGCCTCGTCTCGAGGGTCTGGGGCGGAACCCTTGTTAGGGCTAACGGCGATGGTTAGGTTGGCAGCCTGCCCCAGCATCACCATCGGTAGGGCTAGAGTCAGTACCGATATTGCCATTCTCGAAACAGACATTTTGCCTCTTGGGGAACGCACAATTGCGGGATAAGAACAGCGTCGGCCGGTTGAAGCAAGCATACTGAAAGCAGCGAGTTCCATGTGGGGGGTAGAGATCAAACCGCACACTCTGACCTCATTCCCGACCGACTACCATAACAGACGAACCGCCCAGTGGTTGGTTAGCGTCAGCGTGCGGTTGGACCCGGGGGCTGGTTGACGGAATTCCCGGTCCTACCCTGTATTGTGCAAACCCGAAGCGATACCGTTGATGGTTGCTCCCAGCGCGTAGTCGAGATCGGTATTGGACAGGCCTTCCCGCTTGCGCCGCAAGAGTTCGACTTGAATCAGGCTCATGGGATCGACATACGGGTTGCGCAGCCTAATCGATCGCGCCAGAACCCGGTTGCCCCCCAGCAGTTCGCGCTGTTTTGCAATGCGCAGAATCATGCGCCGGGTTCGCAGAAATTCGGCCTCGAGCATGGTGAAGACTCGCTTGCGCAGAGCCGCATTGCTCACCAATTCGGAATAGACACGGGAGATATTCAAGTCTGCCTTGGCCATTCCCAGTTCCACGTTGCGCAATAAATCCGAGAACAAACGGAAATTCCGCATCATTTCACGCAACAACTCCTCGTGGCCGGCTCCCTTCTTCGCGAAGCCTTCGAGCGCGTGGCCGACGCCGAACCATGCCGGTACGGCATGCCGGCTCTGCATCCAGCCGAAGACCCAGGGGATCGCACGCAGGTCCTGCAAACGCCTTCCCTCAGCTCTGCGTGACGGCCGGGACCCGATACGGGCGGTATCCAGCTCGTTCACCGGCGTGGCCTGCTCGAAATATTCCATCACTGCAGGGTCTTCCGCGATCGACCGGCGGTAAAACCTGTAGGCTTGTTCTGACATCTCTTCCATTGCGGCTTGCCAGCGGGGATCGTCGCCCGCTACCGGGCCGGGTTTCCGCGTGAGCGCTTCGAGACTGGCGGCAATCATCAACTCCAGGTTCCACTCCGCCAAGACCGGTTCGGCGTACTTCCAGTTGAGGACTTCTCCCTGCTCCGTAATGCGGATGCGGCCGGAGAAGCAACCTTCCGGCTGCGCCAAAATTGCAGAGTGGGTGGGGCCACCGCCGCGTCCCACCGTGCCTCCGCGGCCGTGAAATAACTGCAATTTTACTCCGCATTCTTCAGCTACGCGGTGGAGTTCGCGATGAGTCCGGTACAGTTCCCAAATGCTGGTCAGCATTCCTCCGTCCTTGTTGGAGTCTGAGTAGCCCAGCATGACCTCTTGCCAGCGACCCCACGAGTCGAGCAGCGATTGATATTCGGGCCTGGCCCAGAGTGCGCGCACGATCGATCCAGCCCGGCGCAGCGACTCGATGGACTCGAACAAAGGTACCGGCATCAGGCCGGGGTCGTGTGCAGATCCGGAGGCCACCACCCCGCACGCTTGGGCCAAGTGGAGGACGTTCAGAATATCGTCCTCAGATTCGGCTCCGCTGATGATGTAGCGGCGAATTGATTGATGGGGATAACTCTTCTTAATCTGAGCGATGGTTATGAAAGTCTCGAGCACTTCACGGCTTGCTGTGGATGCAGCCTCCAAAACCGGCTGCAATCCTTTATTGCCGGACAGCGCAGGCGCCAGTTCGGCCCAGGCTGGAGCGTGAGCCCGGGCATGCTGACGGATGTCGAGAGTGTGCAGATGAAAGCCGAAAGTCCATACCTTCCGAAGCAGAGGATCAACCAGACTCTCGGCTAGCTGCCGACCGTGATTCGCCCGTAGGCTATCTCTGATCAGCACTAGGTCTTGTTCAAACTCGGCAGCGCTGCCATAGGAATCTGAATCGGTCGCCGGTACGTCGCTATGCTGCAGCCGGTGCAATACGTAAGATAGGAATCGGCGATAGCTTTCGGTCTGGTTGTGTTCTCCCCACAGTAGATGAACACCGGGCGTCGTGCGCCCATAATCGTCCAGGCGCGACAGCATCTCTGCTGACGCGCTCACCTGTCGTAGTGACGAGCTCAGCCCGTCACTCAACTCCCGAACATCGCGAGCGTACTCTGCCAGGATCAGCGATCGCGCAAGTCCCAGGGCATTGCAGATAGATTCTGGCTTGACCAAAGGATTGCCATCACGATCGCCGCCGATCCAGGAGCCGAATCGCACGATGTTGGGCACCTCGGCCTGGTCCAGGCTGATGCGGAAAACGTCTCGGAAAGAGTCGCCTATTTCGCCGTAGATTCCAGGCAGGGCTTCGAACAAGGCGAGCTTGAAGTAGCGCAAGCCCATGCGGATTTCATCGTCGACGGTGGGCTTTGCCAAACGAACTTCATCGGTCTGCCACAGCGCGGTAATTTCTGTGCGGATCGCGTCTTCGCAGGCCAGTGCTTCGCCAGCGCTAAGCGGAACATGATCAAGACGCTCCAATTGCTCAGCGATGCGGCGGCGTTTGAGCAGTACAGTCTGACGCGCCACCTCGGTAGGATGGGCGGTGAATACTGGCATGATCGCCAGACCTGCCAGTGCCGCCAGCGCTTGCTGGCCAGAGATGCCGGCCTCCTTCATGCGCAGCAACGTGCCGTGGAATGATCCCGCTGGTCCCTGGTGTTGCCCGCCCAACCTGCCAGCCCTCCGCCTGCGTTTGCGATGGTTGGTCTCGGCCAGGTTGGTCAATTCAAAATAGATTGCGAATGCCTTCGTGACTTGGTAGGCCTTGTCCAGGTCCATTCGCGAAACCACGGTTCGCGCTTCGCTCAGGAGCTTTCCCGAGGGATCACCTGTAGCCTGCGCTCGCGTCCGATTCTGAATCAGCAACTGCCGGAGTTGTTCCACCAGCGCAAACAGATCCTGCCCTGCCTGATCCACCAGTACTTTTCCCAGTAGCGTCCCCAGCGAGCGCACATCTTGTCGCAGAGGATTGTCCTTGGAGGCATCGTCTGACCCAGCCTTTAATTCGGCGAGGCGGACTTCCTGGTCCTCAACTCTCCATAATGGTTTGCGCCGATTCATGCGAATGCACGCTTCATGGGTAGTACGACAGGATAAATCAGTTTTCGGATAGGACGGATGATATGGCCATCCTTACTCTACGGCGCAGCGCCTGCTCCCGGAAGAGCAGAAGCTGGAGGCAGGGGACAGCGACGGAGAGTTCGGGCCGCTGGGTCCAACGACTAGCTGGACGCCCGTTTCTTTGGTAGGTGCCGCAGACTGTGGCCTTCGATGAGGCTATAGAGTTCCTCAGCAAGGTTAGTGGTGTGATCCCCGGCGCGCTCCAGGGCTTGGGCCATGAGAAGTATTTCAAAACTGGTCGTATCGTTTTGTGGCACATTGGCCGCCAGGTGCTTTTGGAACAATGCGTGGCAAACGCTGTCGATCTCTTTGTCCATGTGGAGGACCGAGCGGGCACAATCCAGGTCGAGGCTAACGAACCCGCGATGGATGAGATCGAGCATGTCCCGCAATGTGACCGACATCCCCACCAGCTGGTGCGTATCGGAAGCCGGCCACTTCGCGCTCCGAGACTGCACCCGCATTGCCACACTCATCACCAGATCCCCAATGCGCTCGAGGTCGGTGATGCACTTCAGGCTGGCCAATAACTGACGCGCGCGCGCCTCATTCACTTTTGTGATAGCTGCGGGCAAGCGCTCATCGATCTGGCGCTCAATTAGGTCTAACTCTTTCTCGCAATCTTTGATCGCCAGGAAAGCCATGCGCGAAGAGTTGGTCAGCAGATCGCGTACGTTGAAGGCGGCATCGCGGGCGATGAGACAAGCTTTCAGCGCCAGACGCGCAAGGTCGTCGAGGGAACCAGCGCTTCTTGCCGCCCGCTTACTTTTCACGGTGGTCAGCGCCTTCTGGGTTCTGGCTGCCGAAGGGCTGCTGTTCTCAGTAATCTCGGCCACTTCCGCCGACGTTCGGGCTGAGACTTTGCCGGGCATGTTGATGGGCGATGAATCGAGATCGCCGACAAAGATAGTATGCCTCACCGGCGCTCAGGGGAGTGTAATCCAGAATTGTGAAAGAATGATTAAAAGCATAACGCGCGACCGGCAATCCTGCGGGAACTTTTCAGGGGCTCGTGGGCGAGATACAACGCTTGTGACGGGACTACTCGATCAGCTGCGGCGTCAGTTTGCCTACGACGATTGGGCGAACCGTGAGGTGCTTGCCGGCCTACGTGCCTGCGGAATCACGGCCGGACGGCCGGTGCAGCTGATGGCCCACATTTTTTCCGCGGAACGACTCTGGCTGGAGCGCTTGAAACATCAACCCCAGAGTCTTCCCGTTTGGCCCGGATTTAGCCTCGACCAGTGCCAGCTGGAAGCTGCAGAGTTGGACCGACTTTGGCGACCATACCTGAATCAGATTTCACGGTCATCGCTTTCCGACGAAATCGCATACAAGAACAGTAAAGGGGAAGCTTGGACCAGCAGGGTGGAAGACATTCTTACTCACGTTGTCATGCACTCGGCGTATCATCGCGGCCAGATCGCAAGCGACATGCGTGCCCATGGCCATACTCCCGCTTACACGGACTTCATTCATGCCGTGCGACAGGGACTGATGGAGTAGGCTCACGAGGTGGCAACAGATGAGCCGGCTCTATGGAAGGCCGAACTTTATACGTTTTTACCGCCCTGCAGTTGGTTGCGGCCACGACTCTTCTGTGGCTTCTGATCCGTTGGGCGGAGCCATGGAATATCGAACGCTATGTCGGATCCGTGCTGGTCATAGTGGGCGTAGCCTTTATCGGAGTGGCCCGCTACCAGCTCGGGAAATCATTTTCCATCAGGCCGAAGGCCAGAGAACTTGTCACTCACGGGCTCTACTCGAAAATCCGCAACCCCATTTACGTCTTCAGCGCAATGATCATTCTCGGCTTGATCCTCGTGCTGCAGAGGCCAGTATTATGGGTCGGTCTGGCGGCTATCGTGGCTATCCAGACTGTGCGCGCCCGGCGTGAAGCGCGTGTACTGGAACAAGCCTTCGGAGATTCCTACCGGGAGTACCGTCGCAAGACTTGGTTTTGAAGACCTGATTTTGAGCGACGCTGCCCGCACTCCGGTCTTTGCCCTCGCTGGCGTGAAGACGTAATATCTCAGCAATGAAAAAAATCTTTGGCTTTTCAATGCTGTTGCTCTGTGCGGCGGTTGTGTTAGGTGCGAATGACCCCAAGCTTCCGTCGATGCCCGCCGCGGTGTCCAGCAATGCCGTCGCCAGTTTGAAGAATGGGCTGGAGCTTTTCTCGCTGATGGGAGTCGGTCCCAAAAAAGCTTGGGACGACATCACGAATCAGGTTTACATGATGCACTTGGCCTCCGGGAAGTGGAGCGAAGGCCGTCCCGTGCCGGGAGTCGCCGGTCGTCTGGGTGCCTCTGCTGCGGGGGCCAAGGGAGTGATCATTCTTCTTGGAGGCTATGTGGTTGACGGTAAGGGCAACGAGATGACGGTCGCCGACGTGAATGTGTATTCGCCTGTCGACCGCCGCTGGTACAGCGGTAAAGAAGTTCCGGTCCCAGTCGACAGCGCGGTCGTTGCCGTTTTTCGCGATCGCTATGTCTACTTGGTCGGACGCAGGTCGAACAAGCGCTTAGTAAACAACG
>Ga0137398_10000566_pt1 | contig 13588 bp, 13 predicted proteins | sample czorhiz216metaG_FD_106659 | JGI IMG/M metagenome (GOLD analysis project Ga0137398, IMG submission 106659) | Vadose zone soil microbial communities from Angelo Coast Range Reserve, California, USA - czorhiz2.16 metaG | ecosystem: Environmental > Terrestrial > Soil > Vadose zone | place: USA...
CATGGCCATTGCCCTCGCCCAGCAGGGCGGCATCGGCATCATTCATCGAAACCTCACCATCGAACAGGAGGCCGAAGAAGTCGACAAGGTGAAGCGCTCGGAAAGCGGCATGATCGTCGATCCGGTGACCATGAGCCCGGACGAAAAAGTATCCGATGCGCTCGAGATGATGCGGAAGTACAAAATCTCCGGTGTCCCCGTCACCAAAAACAAGAAGCTGGTGGGCATTCTTACCAATCGCGACCTGCGGTTTGAACCCCGGCTTGATGTTCCCATCAGCCAGGTGATGACCAAAGAGAACCTGATCACCGTTCCGGTCGGAACCACGCTGCAGGAAGCCGAAAAAATTCTTCACAAGCACCGCGTGGAGAAGCTCCTCGTGGTCGACGAGAGCTACAACCTCAAGGGTTTGATCACGGTCAAGGACATTCAGAAGAAGCTGAAATATCCAAACGCGGCAAAAGACTCGCAGGGGCGTCTGCGGGTAGGCGCGGCGATTGGCGCTACCGGTGATTTTCTAGAGCGAGCTGGGGAGCTGGTGAAAGAGAGCGTTGACCTGCTGGCGATCGACAGCGCGCACGGCCATTCAGAGCGCGTATTGGACGCTATAAAGGCTGTGAAGGCGAAATATCCGGAGATTGATCTTATTGCAGGGAACGTCGGCACCTTTGATGGCGCCTGCGAACTTGCGCGGGCGGGCGCCGATGCTATTAAGGTGGGTATTGGGCCGGGATCGATTTGCACCACTCGCGTGGTGACCGGCGCCGGAGTGCCCCAGATCACCGCCATTGCCGAGTCGTACCGCGCGACCAAAGATTCTGGCGTGCCGGTGATCGCCGACGGTGGCATCAAATATTCCGGCGACATCACCAAAGCGCTCGCTGCCGGCGCTAGCGCCGTCATGATTGGTTCGATGTTCGCTGGCACCGACGAAAGCCCGGGGGAGTTGATTCTTTACCAAGGCCGCACTTTCAAGTCCTATCGCGGCATGGGTTCACTCGGGGCTATGGCTGCAGGTTCCAGCGAACGGTATTTCCAGAGCGCAGCGGGCGAGGCCTCGTCTGCGGTCCCGAGTATGGGGGCTGATCCCAATCGGCTGGCAAAGCTGGTCCCAGAAGGAATCGAAGGACGGGTGCCCTATCGCGGCTCAGTTTCAATGATTCTTTATCAGATGGTCGGTGGATTGAAATCAGGTATGGGATATTGCGGCTGTGCGACTCTTGCGGAACTGCTCCAGAAAACGCGGTTCGTGCGCATCAGCAACGCCGGTCTCCGTGAAAGTCATGTCCACGATGTGATGATTACCCGCGAGGCTCCGAATTACGCGGTGGAGTGATCTCGTTTTCTTTCGCTGATGCGTAAGCCGGTCCACCTTGAGCTTTCGCCCGTTTCGTAATACATGCTTCTGCTAGCCCTTTCTTATACGCGATGGAGGTACATCCAGGCCAAAAGGGCGATCATGGGCGTTCCGGTTAACATCACAGAGAAGCGCCTCGCGAATTTTAGTTTTCGCGGAAACCAGCAATACACGACAAGCATGGGGCCTGCGACCACACCCACAACTCCATAGCATTGCCGAAGACATCCCGCATGAACGACCTCGTTTGAGAGATTTTGTTGGGTCTTCAGTACAGCGAATCGTACTTCGTGACTACCCAATCCCCGGTGCGGTCGTCGAGTGTGACGGAAAGAACTTCGTCTGTCCCAGCTTCGTTCAAGCGCTTTGCCTTGTAGTAGAGAATGCGCAGCGGAGGTCGCTCTTCCCAGTCGACAATCTTCCAGGAAACTAGCGGATGCTTCATTTCCGAATCGCAAATGAAGGAAGCGCGCCGCGCGCGATAATCTTTTGCCCAATCGGCAAGTTGCTCTTCGCAGTGGCCTTCGCGCATGGCCCGGAGAAACTCATTGGCGGAGCGTTCGGAGGTTCGGTCGCGCAAGGGATTGAGGCTGATCGAAATCGGAACTTTCGTGAGGGGATCAAATTCCGGCGACTTCGCCAGCACCGGCGGCTGGCCGTTCAGCCACATGAGATAGAAAAAGAACCCTAGCAGAACCAGAAACCCGGCCCCGGCGGCAATGGCGATTTGGAGTTTGGAAAACTTCATTCTGGTGCCCACGCTCAAACGCAGGCGTCCCTATTCAGATTCTAGCCATTAGGATGAGCAGGAACAGATTACTTCCGTGACCTGGAGATGTTGTCCTCTTGGGCAAACCCTCGACTTTACAATTGCCGAACGTGAAGCACGAGCACATCGACGATCCGGTCGCCGCATATGACCAGTTAGCCAGCCGCTATGCGGAGCTGAGCAGGCGGCGCGAGCCCTATCTGAGGGCGGTCGAAAGCTGCATCCAGCAACGAGTTCCTTCGGGTAGCCGTTCGATGCTCGATATTGGCGCAGGAGACGGCACACGGGCCCTGCGAATCGCTGCGGCATCTGCGATCAAGCACGTAATACTGCTGGAACCGAGCGCAGGTATGGCACGGCTGGTTTCGCAAGAGTCGGAAGTCTGGCCGATCAGGGCGGAGGAGCTCGATTCAGCCGCCCTTTCTGAGCGCTTCGACGTCATCACGTGCCTATGGAATGTGTTGGGTCACGTGCGCCGAGAGGAGTCCCGCGCTCGGGCCGTGGCCAACATCGCCCGCATGCTCTCCCCTGAAGGGAAGTTCTTCCTTGACGTGAATCATCGCTACAACGTCCGAGCGTACGGAGTGCCTCAAACGGCGGCGAGATGGATAGGCGACAAGATCATCGATGGCGAGACCAGGGGCGACGTTACCGCGAACTGGCGGACTGGCGAGAGCACGATCAGCACCCACGGCCATGTTTTTACTGATGGAGAAGTAATGCGTCTGGCGCAAGCCGCCGGGCTGGCACTCGACGAGCGAATCGTTATCGACTACGAAGATGGGCGAGTGCGGCGCTGGTCAATTCTTGGAAACCTGCTTTACATCTTCCGCCCTAACTCTCCTATGGATTCTTCTAGCGTGCCGCAGACCGTCTGAATTTCCCTGTGCGAGAGTTCATTGAAGAACGGCAGCGCGATGACTCGTTCGGCCACAGATTCGGTATGCCGTAAAGCGGTCGCTGCCGACGCCGACTGGTGGCCCACTAAGACGGGCTGCAGATGAAGTGGTGCAAAATATCTGCCGCTTGCGATTCCTCTCCGCAATAACGATTCACAAATCCAGTCTCGATCCTGCATGCTGAACTGCGGCGCAAGTTGCACAGGATAGACGAACCAGCTGATGCGTCCGATGCTGCTATTCAGTGGCGGGCGGATGATTTCCGGATTCACTTGCAGCCCCCGGTCGTAAGCCTCTGCAAGCTGTTGCCGTTTTACGATCACCGTTTCCAGTCTGCGCAGCTGCGAAATGCCAAGCGCGCAGTTAATGTCGGAAATGCGGCAGCTGAAGCCTGCTTCAACGTGTTGTAACCACCCGGCCGCCGGATCGCGCCCTTGATTGCGAAGCCGCTCGGCCTGGAGTGCAATCCTCTCGTCCGAGGTGACCAGCGCTCCACCCTCTCCAGTTGTAATCTGTTTGTTGGGATAAAACGCAAAGATCCCTGCTTGACCGAATGTCCCGGCTTTACCGCCGTTCACCTCCGTGCCCAGCGCTTCGCAGGCATCTTCGATCAAGTGAATCTTTTCCGAGGATGGTCGGCGCGAATTCGTTTCCTCCACAATTTTCTTCAACCCTGCCACATCAACTGGAATTCCAAACGTATGGACCGCCAGAACCAGACGCGTCCGCCTGGAAATCGCCGCTGCAACCAACTCTGATGTCGTGTTGAAACTAGACGGTTCTATGTCGACGAACTTCGGTTGCAGGCCTTCCTGCAGGAGCACGTTTAGCAGCGCCGAAAAAGTAAACGACGGCAGAATTACTTCAGATCCGCGCTCAATTCTTAATGACCGAACCGCCACCTGCAGCGCCGAGGTCCCGGAGTTCATTGCCACTGCATATCTGCTGCCGGTATAGTCGCGCAGTCCCTGCTCGAACTCGCGCAGCTTCGGCCCTAAGCTCAAGTGTGGAGTGCGGAGCACTTCGAGCACAGCTTCGCGGTCTGCGTCGGTGATTTCAGGTCGGGCGAGTGGAATTTCGAGGGCTGGCACGGTTCGCGAATTCACGTAAGATCCAGGAGGAAAAGCACAATTGTAGCCTTCTTAGCGGTGCTTTTTTTTGGCTCGCTTTTCGAATCTCCCTGGCTCGGCAAACTGGGAAGAGCGCTCATTTGCCTTCAGAATGTAACTTTTCGCTGGCCGACGAATCTTAACATCTGGAATTGATAAAGTTACGTATATCTAAATGGGGCCTTTATGTTGATCAAGAAGCCGCAGGATATTAGTTCATCGGAGATTACTCCGAAAAGTCTTTATCTGAACCGCCGTAAGTTTCTGACAGGCGTGGGACTGGCCGGTGCCGCGGCTGTGACTGGCCTCGGCATTGAAAATCTCGCTAGTCCATCGAGCGCGTTTGCGGAAGAGAAGATTGCCGGAATCCAGAAGAGCTCGTTTTCGACCAATGAAAAAATCACGCCTATGAAGGACGTGACCCATTACAACAACTACTACGAGTTTTCAACCGAGAAAGAGGAGCCTGCCGACCTGGCAAGAAATTTCAAAACCCGTCCTTGGGCGGTCACCATTGATGGCGCGGTCAAGAAGAAGCAGGTGCTCGATATCGACTCGATTATCAAATTCGCCGCTCCCGAGGAGCGCATCTACCGCCACCGCTGCGTCGAAGGGTGGTCAATTGTGGTGCCCTGGGTTGGGTTCTCGCTCAGCGAACTGATCAAGCGCGCCGAGCCGCTGGGAAAAGCGAAGTTTGTCGAGTTCACCACCATCTACGATCCCAAACAGAGGCCCGGGCAACGCCGGGGCGTGTTGGAGTGGCCGTACGTCGAAGGGCTGCGCATGGATGAAGCCATGCACCCGCTTGCGCTGCTTTGCTTCGGAATGTACGGAGATTCGTTGCCCAATCAGGATGGCGCACCGCTTCGCATCGTGCTCCCGTGGAAATACGGATTTAAGAGTGCCAAAGCCATAGTGCGAATCCGCTTTACTGACGACCAGCCGGTAAATACATGGAACAAATCTGCGCCTAACGAGTACGGTTTCTACTCCAATGTAAATCCGAACGTTGACCATCCACGATGGAGTCAGAAATCCGAGCGAAGACTAGGAGAGTTCTTCAAACGTCCAACCCTGATGTTCAACGGTTATGATCAGGTAGCGGGCTTGTATTCGGGCATGGATCTACGAAAGAATTTCTAGGCAACCAGCCGCTAACAATGTGCTCAAGCAGCGCCTTATGAAATTGACAATGTCTCCGGTCTACAACTACGCAAAATATAAAGTCCTGCCGCTCGCAGAGATGGGCGATCCAGGCACGGTGGTGAAGAAGGCGTAGCACAAGCATCTCTTTTCACATGACCCGTATTATCAAAGTCGCCTTGTTTGTCGTGTGCCTGACACCGCTGGGGCTTCTCGGCTGGGATGCTTATACCCAGAATTTGGGTGCGAATCCGATCGAGAAGATCACTCACACTACCGGCGATTGGACGCTGCGTTTTCTTCTGATCACGTTGTCCATCACGCCCTTGCGAAAGCTTCTTGGTGTTCCTGCACTCATCAAATTCCGCAGGATGCTGGGCCTTTACGCTTTTTTCTACGGCTGTTTGCACTTCTTGACCTACATCTGGTTGGACAAGTTCTTCAACGTTCATGAAATGCTCATTGACGTTGCCAAGCGCAAGTTCATCACTGTCGGCTTCACAGCTTTTGTTCTGCTCATTCCACTCGCCATCACATCGACCGCAGGATGGATTCGTCGGCTGGGTGGAAAGCGCTGGCAGAAGCTGCACCGCTTCATTTACATCAGCGCGATTGCCGGAGTAATTCACTATTTGTGGCTGGTGAAAGCCGATATCCGTGAGCCTCTGAAATATGGCGCGATCCTGGCTGTTCTGCTTTCGTATCGCCTTGTAGTTTGGATTCGGCCGAAAATCCAGAAGCACGGCACTCGATTCACGCAGCCAACCCAAGTAGTACCAGAGTAACCTCGCGGCTCACCCATTTTATTTACAAAAATTGCCAAAGTTTTACGATCTAACTACAACCCACGAACAACTTTTGTGAATAACGAGGGTTAGAATCCAGAGTACATCCTTGTCACTGATGTAGCTGATCAATGATGTAGCTGATCACTGACGTAGCTGGTCACCCATATAGGGAAGGGAGTTCCGCCTTGCGAACCTTCGGACGTGTGCCTTGCCTTGGCCTCGCACTGCTTTCACTTGTGGCCGCGGTCGGTTGCGGCAGTGGATCGCCCATACTGAATCACTTCACCGGAAACTTCTCCAACGCCAGTCTTAAAGGAACCTATGTTTATCAAATACATGCGATCGCGTTGGTGAACGGTGTGTCGATTGTTCCTTACCGCCAGGTGGGAGTTTTCACGGCCGACGGTGCAGGGGGCATTACTGGCACGGATGACTCAAGCGTGAGTTCTTCCGGAACCGTCATTCAAGGCTCTTATCAGATAGCCAGCGATGGCACCGGCCAGATCACATTCAACACCTCGTCCCTGGGCGCGATCCAATTTGCGGTAACCATGGTCAGTACTTCTAAAGTACAGATGATTGAGAACGACCCTTCTCTGAACGCTGCTGGAGTAGCGGAATTGCAGGATCCAACCGCGGCAGGCACCACTCCTGCTGGAACGTTCGTTTTCCGCTTGCATCAGGAGGCGGCTGCTCAGAACCCCAACACCGAAGAAGCATCCCAGGTAGGCGGGTTTAGTCTTACCAGCGGCAGTGGCAGCGGCGCCATGGACCAGATCCTGGGCACCACCAGCAGCGCGGCATTGACTTCTCCTAACTTGACTGTGAACTTCAGTGCTCCCGCAGCGTCGGGCCGAGGCACTGCCACTCTGCTCGATACCACGGCCAATTTCATCACTCACGTTGTGTACTACATCGTGAACAGCGGCGAATTGGCGCTGCTCGTGAGTGACGCAGGAGCCACTGGTTCAGGCAGCGCTGAGGCGCAAACCAGCGTGGCTGGCGGCACAGGACTGTCAGGCAGCTACGCCTTTGGAAGCCGCGGCGATGACCTTTCCCTGCAAGGGCTGGCTACGGTTGGGCAGTTCACCGCAACCCCCGGAACTATCGCTGGGGTCGAAGATTTGATGCAAGATGGAACCTTCATTCCAAACGCCGTCCTCGCCTCAACCTGTTTTGCGGCTGGAGCGGCGAACGGAATTAACGGGCGTGTCGTCGCCACCAATGGATCGGGGGCGCCATGTTCGGGTTCCACGACGCAAATTTTCTGGATGGTAAATCCTTCACGGGCATTTTTCCTCGACGACAACGGTGCGACATTTGAAGATGGCACGGCGGACCTGCAGACGACGAATCCGTTCTCCGCCTCATCGCTGTCTGGTCAATACGTGATCGATATGGACGGGCTGGATCTCAATTCGGGCTTTTACCTTTCGCGTGTCGGACTTTTGAAATTCGATGGCTCCAGCAACCTGACCCTGAATGAGTTTGCCAACGAATTTAACGGCGGCGCCAGTCCAGGTCTCATCGCTGGTACCTATTCTGTCGGTGCTAACGGACGCATCGTGGCAAATCTTAATAACAATCCTGCCTTGAATCTCGTAATGTACGCTGTCTCGAGTTCTCAGGCGTATGCTTTGCAGAAAGACTCAATGTTTATAACGTCGGGGACGCTGGAATTGCAGCACTGAGGAATAGTGGGAAGCCTTACGACTGCTCCAAATAAAACTCTGCCAGCTCTAAATCTGCTGGGGTCGTGATCTTTATGTTCTGTGCCGATCCCATCACCACAGCCACTGGGTGGCCGGAACGCTCAACTAGCGAAGCTTCATCGGTCCCGATAAATCCGTCGGCAGCGGCTTCATCAAATGCCTTCTTCAGAACTCCGTACTGAAAACCCTGCGGCGTTTGCGCCATCACGATCCTCTCGCGCGGGATGGTGGCTTTAATCAATGCTCCCTCGGACGTGCGTTCCACTTGTTTGATCGTGTCCACGGCGGGAACTCCGGCGATCGCCGCTCCGTATTTCTGTGCCGCCATAACGACTTCGTGAATGATTTCATCGGTCACAAAAGGCCGCACCGCATCATGCACCAGAATGATGTCATCGTCCGCAGCGGATATTTGCGCCAGTGCGTTGGCGACAGATTGTTGGCGATGCTCTCCGCCCTCTAGTAATACAGGTTTTTTCGTGAGTATCTCGGGTGCTTCCCGCTCTAAACGCGCTCGGAATAGCGGAATTTCGTCTTTTCGTAATGCTACATAGATAGCGTGAACTTCCGGATGCATGGCAAATTTCGAGAGCGTGCGGACCAAGATTGGTTTCCCTTTGAGCTCTGCGAACTGCTTGCTGGCAGCGGGCTTCTTGTCCTTCGCCACCGAGGCCATGCGAGTGCCAAGGCCTGCAGCCGGAACTATTACCGTAACCTTCATGTGGGGCGAACAGTATAAACGAGTCCGAGAGGTACCGGAACCGCGCACCGCGGTGCAACCGAGGTTGGGGATTGCGCAACAAAACTTATGCCCACTCCGGTTGACCTTGTTTCCACGGAGGTATTGTGAGACGGAAACGCACCTGGTTCTCGCTGTTGAGCTTTTGTGTTCTGACGACTCTTGGGGCCGCGCTCGCTTTCGCCTTAATTATTGCTGGAGGATCGGTTGCGTTAGCCAGCCATCAGGGAGCGGCCGCCGTGCAGTCGCAGGACCTTCCCCATGAGACTGCCCCCCACCACGGCACCAGCTTTACTGGACTGATTACTGACTCGCATTGTGGCGCACGCCATATGCGCAAATCCAACATGACATCGACGGAATGCGCCCGTGCTTGCTACCGGAAAGGGGCAAGCTATGTTCTCATCGATGGGAACCGCCGTTACACGCTAATCGGCGGAGAAAACGCTATCAGCAAATTGGTCGGTGAGCGGGTGAGAGTGACCGGCAACCTTCAGGACGATGCCATCCTGGTGGACTCTGCTGCGCCCATTCTCTGATTGCCTACTCAGTCGACTGTTCAGCGGCCACGGCCTGTTTTTTGGGCTCGGGAATCGAGACAGCCGTACTTACCGCGCGCGCTTCGGTGCGGGGGCCGCCGCGCTCATCCCACTTGCCGAAAATCATCTTTCCAGCTGTCGTCTGAAGCACTGACGTAACTGAAACGTCAATCGTTTTGCCAATCATCTTGCGCGCATTGTCGACAACTACCATCGTGCCATCGTCCAGGTAGGCAACTCCCTGGTTGTACTCCTTGCCTTCTTTAAGGATGAACACTCGCATGATTTCGCCGGGCAGAACGATCGGCTTGAGCGCGTTGGCCAGTTCGTTGATGTTCAGCACCTGTACGCCTTGGAGTTGCGCGACTTTGTTGAGGTTGAAATCGTTGGTGATGATCTTGCCTTCGTACAGTTTGGCAAGCTCGATGAGCTTCAGATCCACTTCGCGCACGGTGGGGAAATCATCTTCAACTATCTGAATCTGGAGTGATGCCACTTTTTGCAGCCGTTGCAAAATGTCCAGGCCTCGGCGGCCACGATTGCGCTTGAGGGAATCGGCTGAATCCGCTACCAGTTGCAGTTCGCGCAAGACGAACTGTGGCGTGACCACAACCCCGTCGAGGAACCCAGTCTCGGCGATGTCCGCTATTCGCCCGTCGATAATCACGCTGGTGTCGAGAATCTTATAGCTCTTCTTGAGCTGTTTCTCCCCGCCGAAAATTCCGCCCAGCGCCGCCAGGTTCAGCAGGTCACCTTTGTTCGCGCCCACCAGCAAACCGACATAGGACATTAGCAGCATGATCAATATCTGGAGAAAATTACGCAGGGGGCCTTCGCCCAGGCTGTTCCGGATTACCAGGGCAAACAGGTAGGCGCCGAAGATGCCGAGAATGCTGCCGATCGCCGCACCGATCAGACGCTTCAGACTGATGCGGTGTAGCCGCCACTCGAAGATGATGATTGCCGTTCCAAGCAGCGCTCCGATGGTGGCATCAAGGCGGGTGTCGGGGCCAAATGGCCGAATTAGAAAGCAAATAACTGCTACAAAGACAATGAAAATCAGACGGATAAGAACTATGTCCACAACAAGTGCCTCCCCTGGAAAACCGCCAGCCACGCGGTCTTCCTGCCGGCCACGAACGACGAACAGGTACCACAGCCGACCTTTTATTCGGAGCCGCGTTATGAGATGAAGAGGCCCCGCGCCCCCGGCACTATTCGAGGGCTAGTTCAATACGCTGAAAGTATATACCTGCTTGTAAAGCAAAAAGCAGTTAAAGCTTTTCCACCAAGAGTCAAGAAGCTTGGCAAAAGTCGAACCTTGGCAGCCGCGGGAACGCACATTCGTGTTGTTAAACTGTTGTGATGAAAGCCGTAGTCATAACTCGCCTGGGCGGCCCTGAGGTTTTGCAGATACAGGACGTCCCCGCACCCAGTCCAACAAGTGGCGAAGAACTGGTCCTGGTGCAGGCCGGGGGCTTGAACTTCGCTGACACCATGACCGCTCGCGGTGGGTATCCAGGAACTCCAAACCCTCCACTGGTCGCGGGACGCGAGTTCTGTGGGGCCCGAGCTAATGGCGATCGGGTTATGGGGTATATCCAGTGGGGAGCGTTCGCTGAGGCCGTCGCAGCACGGTCGAATCTGCTCTGGCCTGTGCCTGCGAACTGGAGCCCCGAGGAGGGTGCCGCTTTCCCAGTCAATTTCTTTACCGCGTACTTCGCCTACTGGAAGGCTGGACTGCTCGATCAGCCGAAGGGCGCTCGAGTGCTCATCCACGCCGTCGCCGGAGGTGTGGGTACAGCTGCAGTCCAGATCGGCAAACTTCTGGGCGTGGAAATGTACGGCACATCTTCTTCCGAAGAAAAGATCGCCCGCGTGCAGAAGCTCGGCCTGCAGCATGCCATCAACTACAAGAAACAGGATTATGAACAAGCCATCCGTGATCTAACCAACGGCGAAGGAGTGGACGTTGTCTTTGAAATGCTTGGTGGCGAACACACGGCCAAGAGCGTGCGCTGCCTGCGGGATTTCGGACGAGTGATCGTTTATGGCAGCGCTAGCGGACAGCGCGGGTTGCTCGATCCCGGCATTCTCTACTCCAAAGGGGCCAGCGTGCATGGGCTCTGGCTGACTTATTTGTCGTCGAATGCCGATTTGATGAAGCAGGCCTGGCAGTGGCTCTCTACTCGCGCTGCCGAGGGACTTTTGCGTCCAGTGATTGGGGCTGTGTTCCCCATGGAAAAGGCTGCGGAAGCCTACGGGCTGCTATGCGAAGGGAAAAATTTCGGAAAAGTGGTGCTGAAGATTTGAATCACTGAATCCGGTGTTTCCGCCTATAAAGCCCGTTCAAATTCGCCCTTCAATTCCCGGTGCTTTTCTTCCGCTGCTTCCACCAACGCTCGGAAGATCGCTCGCGAATGCTCGTCATCATCCACCGATCGCTCAGGATGCCACTGCACGGCCACAACAAAGTGATCGGGTGACGTGCCTTCCAGCGCCTCAATGATGCCGTCCTCGGGGCAGCGCGCGACGATTTTCAAACCATCGCCGACAAGATCAGCCGATTGATGGTGGCTGGAATTCACGGAAATCGGAACCGTACGGGTGGAAGCCGACGAACTCAGGCCTGTAATCTCCGCCAGCTTTGATCCCGGCTCAATTTCAACCGTGTGCGCCACCGGAACTTTTCTGCCCGCCGCGTGATTAACAGCCGATTCGATGTGCTGCACCAGCGTGCCCGACCGATACACGTTCAGGATCTGCAATCCATAGCAGATGCCAAGGATTGGCTTGCCCATGTTGTACGCGTCTTGCAATAACAACTCGTCAACGGTGTCGCGTTTTGGATCAGACGCTTCGGTTTTGGGATGCCGCTGAGCGTTGAATTTCGCTGGGTCTACGTCAGCCTTGCTCCCCGGCAGCAGAACTGCGTCGCACCGCTCAATGAGCTTCATCACCTCTGCTGGAGAGCGATCAAGCGGAATCCGCACCGGCTCTCCGCCTGCAAGTTCCACTGCCTGCTCATATTGTGGAATCGCTCTTTCGGCGTACTCGGAATCAGCGCCGTGCGGAAGCGGAATGGCAATGTGCGGCTTCATAGCTCAGTTGGCGTGTTGCATCTCGTCTTCCATCTTTCGCAGCATCTTCAACTGCCGATACCGCCGAGCTTCCATAGCGCACGCACTCACCAGAACAATACCCGCGACCGTCGCCGCAGCCGGAAGCGCTATGAAGCGGTAGGCAACCGTCAAGTTGGGGTGCGATGCATGTCGTAATCGCGCCGCGAACACTATTCCTGTGATCCCCAACAAGAGGCTGATGGCGAACGAAAGCAGCGTGACGATGAACGTCACCAGCAGCACACGTACGGGGATGAGATACCACCGCGGTTTCGGCACCGTTTCACCTCTGGGAGCCATCATCTCTAGGCTACACCAATAAATCGCCTTCTTCTTTTTTGTGTCGCTTAGCGACGCACAGAGGAAGGTTGACGCCCATTAGGACACCTTCCTCAGTCGCTCCGCATCTGAACATGGCAAGCCAAAAACCGAGGAGACGCTGATGCCCGGAATTATGAGTCTCTTATTGCCCAAGGTTATTTCCCCACGAACTCACGCCGTCATCGATTACATCCATGCGGGCACGAACTTCGCGGCCGGAGCGCTGCTCCGCCGACGCAGCCCGCGCGCATCGAATGCCGCTTTCGCCTTAGGTGCTGGCATATTGGTCAATGCGCTTATGACTGACTATCCCCTGGGTGTGTTTCGCCGATACAGCTTCCGAGTGCACAGCGGGCTGGATTACGGCATCGCCACGGCAAGTGCGTCCATGCCGAAGCTGCTGGCAATTGAAGATCGGCCAGAAGCCCAGTTTTTCCGACGGCAGGCCACCGCCGAAGGCATGATCGCGGCGATGACGGATTACAACGGTTCGAGAGTAGCGCGGCGGCGAAGAGTATCGGAGTTCAGGAGAGCGGCGTAAATTCTTGTGCTCACACCGGTGCATAGAGTAGCCGCGATGGTAAAGATCTCGATTCCATTTCCGAGATTAAATAGCTATGTCATTCCGAACCGCTTTAGCGGTGAGGAATCTGCTTTTCCATCGAGCGTAAGAAGGTGTCGAAAGCTAAATCACCGACCGAGCCATAATCTGATCGCCCGTCACACCCGGGTTCATCAGTGCCCGCTTTAGCCTGAGCTTCTCATCCATTAACGTTTTGAGTTGAGCCGGATCGTGGGCACGCAGCGCTTCGACCTGCCGCTGAATGTCTTCCAGTCGGCGTCGAATCTGCACACGAATCAAAGCTCGAGTCGCGCCTTCGATCTTCTCAGCCGAAAGCTCTTCATCATCCTTCATCAGGATCGTCGCCAGCACGCGTCGATCGTCTGGCGAAAGCATCGTATCCATGATGTCCTGCGTCTCTGGTGGCGCGTTCAGCAGCGCTTCCATCAGCGACTCGGTGGCAAGCCCAACGTGCAAGCGCTCGGAAGTGAGCACAAACCGGGCCTGACGCGCAGGATCGAAGGCATC
>Ga0137398_10000567_pt1 | contig 13566 bp, 12 predicted proteins | sample czorhiz216metaG_FD_106659 | JGI IMG/M metagenome (GOLD analysis project Ga0137398, IMG submission 106659) | Vadose zone soil microbial communities from Angelo Coast Range Reserve, California, USA - czorhiz2.16 metaG | ecosystem: Environmental > Terrestrial > Soil > Vadose zone | place: USA...
AGGAAGACACTTGGTCTTCACTCTACCGTTTTTTCAGAGCTCGGCGATGGAAACACACAAGTTAACTACGAAAATTATGGCAAAAATGCCAAAAATCGCCTGCCACTGGTCAAGTTGGGTTAGCATTTCTCATACGCCTCGCGTACTTTTTTTCAATGCGACTGCATTGCGGTCAACGGACACGATGGATTTTTCGCTTAACGACCACCAAAAACTGATACGGGATACGGTTCGCCAATTCATGGAGGCGGAGGTGCACCCGCTCAGATTTCTGACAATTCCACTCGTCCTAAAGCGGTGATGGTGCGCGTCCCGTCGTCTGAGGACTGTGTCGCAAAGACAAAAATATCTCTTGCAAAAGATCTCCAATCTGGTATCTTGCCTGTGGGGTGACTTGTGGCTCTCACAGCCCGCCCTTTTCCTTTTTGCGGGTAGCCTGCCCCGGATCGCTGTGGCTTTCAGCCTGCTGAAAACTCAACGTTAGTCCGTACTGCTCCTTTTAGCCTCGCGGCCGCCGTGCTCCCGCTCCTTCGCTCAGCGTGAAATTGTCATCCCGAGCGCAGCGAGGGATCCGCTTTTTTCTCTGTGACCTCTGTACTCCGGACTCTGTGCTCTCTGCGTTAAGTCTTTGTCTCTTCTTTCGCCTGTTAACTGTCGACTGTCAACTTCTCCTTTTGCCCTAGTCGTCACAAATCTCCCTTCGCCCGCGCGAAAACCCGCGCCTGCGTGCTCTGGACCTGAAACATGAAAAACAAAAACCCAACGCCGAACACATCTGGATTCAATTCGAGGATCTTCTCGCCCCACGCTTGCGCCTTCCATCACAGAGCGTGCTATCTATTCTCACCTGCTCCGGCATAGCCGTCTCGAAGGCCGCCGCCGCTTGCGCTTTTCCATTTCCTGGCTCGCCCGCGGTGTCCGGCTGTCGACCGGGCCCGCGCGCGATGCGTCGCGCCGCCTCCTTGCCCGGGGCGTGTTACGCCTGGTGCAACGCAGCAGGGTCGGTCACTTGATCGAGGTGCGTTTGCCCGAGGAGATTCGCGCGGCTCGCGGCCCGGCGCCGCGGCCTCGCCCTGCCGCGCTCCTCTCGTCACCACTGCCAATCCGCTCGCCCGCAAAGGCCGCCCACGACTTCATCCCGCGAGAACCCCTGAACCCTCCTATCTTCAGTGCATGGCAATGAATATGGATGCGCGGCGACACAGGTCGCGTACCATATTATTAGTGTGAAGTGGGCCATCGAGATGGCCGATGGAAGTAACTATTCCTGTGAACATTCGCCACAAAATCACAAAACGGAGTACCGATCGGCGAAAAAAAGGTCGAGCACCATGCCGAGGAAATGAGCTGGTGCGATCCCCGCAAAGCTGACGAATTATCCCGGCCTAAACAGGGGAAACTCTCAGGCGCACAGTTGCGTGGCGTGGCGGCCAATCCGTTGACACTCTGATTGCAAAGGCCGGAGAGCGGGAAGAGATTTTTCTCGCCACGTTTTACATGGACGACATTCGGGCATTCAGAAAGACAGAAATGTGGCGAATAGATTACCGCAAAGCATGGCATCGGGAACTGTTGTCCAAAACCCGGAAACAGCCCCACTGACCGGCACTCGCTTTCTGCTTCTCGGCAGGCCATGTTAGCATCGTGCGTACTTCTTTTCTGGCAAGCGCGGGGCGTTTGACGCGTACAACGAGACCATGGATTTTTCGCTTAACGACCACCAAAAACTGATACGCGATACCGTCCGTCAATTCATGGAGGCGGAGGTGCGCCCGTTCGTCAAGGAGTGGGAGAAGTCGGAAAACTTTCCGGCGCAGGCGATCAAGAAACTTGGGGAAATGGGCTGCTGCGGGATGCTGGTGCCGGAAGAATGGGGCGGGCCGGGACTCGATACCGTTTCGTATGCGTTGATGCTGGAAGAAGTGGCGCGGGTGTTCACGGCGATGTCCACGGCGATCAGCGTGACGAATTCGGCGGTGCAGGCGCCGCTGATGCTGTTTGGAACGGACGCGCAGAAGAAAAAATATTTGCGGAGCATGGCGACGGGGGAGACGATGGGAGCCTTTTGCTTGACGGAGCCGGCGGCAGGGTCGGATGCGGCGGGTATACAGGCACAAGCAATCCGCGACGGAAATGTTTACAAATTGAACGGAACGAAGACCTGGGTGACAAACGGGAGCGCGGCGGGGGTGCTGATTGTGTTTGCGAAGACCGATCCGGCGGCGGGTGGTAAGGGGATTTCGGCGTTCTTGGTCGAGCCGGGATTCGCGGGGTTGCGCGTGGGGCGGCATGAGGACAAGATGGGGCAGCGGTCCTCCCCTTCGGTGGAGATTTTGCTGAGTGATTGCGTCGTGCCCGTGGAGAACCGGCTTGGAGAAGGGGGCCAGGGACTGAAGATTGCGTTGAGCGCGCTGGATGGCGGGCGGATCGGGATTGCGGCGCAGGCGGTGGGGTTGGCGCAGGGGGCGCTGGAAGAAACCGTCAAGTACGCGAAACAGCGCAAGGCGTTTGGGAAGAACATTAGTGAGTTTCAGGCGATTCAGTGGATGATTGCGGATATGCAGACGGAAATTGAGGCAGCGCGCGGGCTAGTGTATTACGCAGCGTGGCTGAAGGATGCGCACCCGACTCAGGCAGGCGCAAGTGCTTCCAAGGCAAAGCTTTACGCGAGCGAGATGGTGAACCGCGTGGTGTATAAGGCGGTGCAGGTGCATGGGAGCGTGGGGTATTCTCGGGAGTCGGATGTGGAGCGGATGTACCGGGATGCGCGGGTGATTACCATATACGAGGGCACGAGCGAGGTCCAGCGGATGATCATCGCCCGCGATTTGCTCGAAAAATCCGGCAAGGCGCAAGAGGTCACGCGAGCCCTCGCCGACCCCGCGAAAAGATAGCGGGGAATATACGCCCACAGGTTTAGCGATACCTTGCAGAGTCGCAGCATGCTGCGCCCCTGCTTGCAAGGTGGAATGAGCATAGAGCTAGGGAGAAATGGTGATCACCGCGGCTGAAGAAAAGAAGAGCAGGGTTTTGAGCGGGATGCGGCCTACGGGGCGGCTGCATATTGGGCATTACTTTGGGGCGCTGCAGAATTGGGTGCGCTTACAAAATGAAGTCTTACCGGTAAGCCGTGTAGTGGCGCAGCATGCTCCTCCAGTACAAAGTCAAGAACCGGCTTATGAGTGCTTTTACTTTATTGCGGATTGGCATGCGCTGACTAGCGATTACGCGGATACGTCGGGAGTGGCGGAGAATACACTGCAGATCATGATTGATTATCTGGCGGCGGGGCTCGATCCGGCTAAGAGCGTGATTTTTCAGCAGTCGGCGGTCTCGGAGCATGCGGAGTTGCATTTGTTGCTGTCGATGGTAACGCCGTTGGGGTGGCTAGAGCGGGTGCCGACGTATAAAGAGGCGCTGGAGAACGTTAAGGATAAGGACCTGCACAATTATGGGTTCCTGGGGTATCCGGTGCTGCAGACGGCGGACATTGTGATTTATAGCAAAGAAGGGGCGCCGCTGGTTGTGCCGGTTGGGGAGGATCAGGCTTCTCACGTGGAGTTGAGTCGAGAGATTGTTCGGCGGTTCGATTTCTTTTATGCGGGAAAGATTCGCGCCGAATTGAGTGAAAAAGAACGGAACGATGCACGTGGGCTCGTTATTCTCAATCTGCCCCTGGGACATTACGAAGCTAGCGCGGGCGGGGACGCTTCGATTTTGTTGTCTCACGCTCGAAGCGAATTGGGCGTGGCTAAATATTTGCAAATGATCCGCGACAATCCGCAATACTTCACACCTCCTGACGTTCTCGCGGAGCCCACAGTCCTACTAACGAAGACGCCGAAGGTGCCGGGGCTAGATGGGCGGAAAATGTCGAAGAGTTATTTTAATGCGATCACGTTGAGTGAGAGCGACTCGAACATACGGACTAAGACCAAGACGATGAAGACTGATCCAGCCCGTCAGAGGCGGACTGATCCGGGAAATCCGGACGTGTGTCCGGTGTATGACTGGCATAAACTGTTCTCTGCGGAAGAGCCGGGGCGGTTGGAGTGGGTGCGGCAAGGGTGCACGACAGCGGGGATTGGGTGCATCGAATGCAAGGACGCGATGGCGACGAATTTGATCAAGTGGATTGCGCCGGTGCGGGAGCGGCGAGTGAATTACGAGCAGAACCCGAAGCGAGTATTGGAGATTTTGGACGAAGGATCGAAGAAGGCGAGGAAAGTAGCGCAGGGGACGATGGAACGGGTAAGGGAAGCGGTGTTTGGGTGGGGGAAGAAGAGGGATGAGATTGGCGGAGCGGCGGCCAAGGCGTAAAGATAAAAATAAACTCAAAGAGTATTAACACAGAGGTTGCAGAGAACACAGAGGGCACAGAGAAGAGGGGAAAGAAGGAACGAATGGCGACGCCGTACAAAATTAATATACCGATGTATGAGGGGCCGCTGGACCTGCTGCTGGATTTGATCAAGCAGCAGAAGATGAATATTCACGATATTCAGATTTCGAAAATCACGGCGCAATACCTGGAGTACTTGCACAAGCTGGAAGAGCTGGATGTGGATGTTTCTGCGGAATTTATTTATATGGCGGCTACGCTGATTTACATCAAGTCGAAGATGCTTTTGCCTCCCGACCCGTTGGGGGAGACGGAAGACGCGGCGGGTGATCCGCGGGCGGAGCTGGTGCAGCGTTTGGTGGAGCACGAAAAATTCAAGAATGCGGCGCAGCTTTTGTACCAGAAGCAGCAGATTGAAGAGAACGTGTGGTCGAAGCCGGACAAGTCGCTCTACAACGACGCCGGGACCGAGGGCGAGCTGGTGGTCTCGCTCGTGGACCTGGTGAAGGTGTTCCAGCGGGTGCTGGAGCGGCGGAAGGAAGTTTCGCGGATCGAGTTGCGGCACGAAGAGTTTACCGTAGCGCAGATGATCGCGGCGTTGCGGGCGCAGATTCTGGCGAGTGCCGACAATTCGGTGAATCTGATCCAGTTTTTCGAGGCGTGCCCCTCGCGGCACGCGATGATCGTGGCGTTTCTGGCGGTTTTGGAGATGGTGAAGCTGCAGGCGGTGGCGCTGCTGCAGGAAAAGCAGTTTGGAGATATTTTGGTGCGGAAGCATAAGATGTTTGATTTGGTGTTTGATGAGGGCGGGGGGATCAAGCAGATTGATGAGGAATACGGATAGAGAAGTTAACATTCGACAGTTGAAAGTTAAAGGTTAAAAGCAGGAAAAAGATTTAACGCAGAGATCACAGAGAGCGCAGAGGACACAGAGAAGAAGAGGAAAAGAACCGGTCTAAAGACCGGCCACTACAAAAAGAAGGAGCCGGCAGTGATGGCGGCGCTGCCAAAAAAAAAGGGCAAGAATAGCCTATGACAAACGAAGAGAGAAAAGCGGCACTAGAAGCGATTATTTATGCGGCGGACGAGCCGGCTACGATTGAGCAACTGGCCAAGGCGCTGGGGGAAGAGAAGCTGGCGGTGCAGGCGTCGCTGGATGAGTTGGTGGCTAGCCATGCGACGGAGGAGCGCGGTATCGAAGTTCGCGCCGTGGCGGGCGGGTACAAGCTGTACACCAAGCCTCAGCAGCATGACGTGGTGCGGCGGTTTATCAAGAGCTTGCGGCCACCCTTGCGGCTGTCGATGCCAGCGCTGGAGACGCTGGCAGTGATTGCTTACAAGCAGCCGGTGACGTCGCCGGAAATTTCGGAGATTCGCGGGGTGAACACTTCTGGGGTGATCAGCACGCTGCTGGACAAGCACCTGATTACTACGGCGGGACGGAAGGAAGTGATGGGGCGGCCGATTTTGTACAAGACGTCGAAGGAATTTTTGATGCGGTTTGGATTGAGCGATCTTGAGGAACTACCGAGCTTGAAGGAGTTTGAAGCGCTGGCGCGGGAAGCGCTGGGGAGCGATGAGGGATTCGCGCCGGCGGGGGAAGTTTCGACGAACGAGGCTAACATCGGAGAGCCGGCGACTGAGAACACCGCGAGTGCGGAAATGGAAGCGCGGGAGGAACTGCTGGAAGAGACGGCGGCGAATAATGAGGGGATGCCAGAGGCGGGGAGCGGCGAAGCTCATAAAGCGGCGGCGGCGGGAGAATAGGAAAAGGATTTAACACAGGGGTCACAGAGGACACAGAGAAGAAAAGAGAGATTCCTCGCTTCGCCCGGAATGACGATATTTTGGTTGCGCGCTTATAGAACAAAGAGTGGCCCAGCAAATCGGCCTTTCCAGAAAGACGAAATCCGAAAATGCAGGAAAGATTGCAGAAGATTATTGCGCGAGCGGGGATTGCTTCGCGGCGCCATGCGGAGCTGCTGATTCTGAGCGGACAGGTGCGCGTGAACGGGCACGTGGTCAAGGAATTGGGGAGTAAGGCGGACGCGGCGAAGGACCGGATTGAGGCGGCGGGGAAAGTCGTTGAAGCGAAAGAGGGGCGGCGCGTCTACATTTTGCTGAACAAGCCGCCGGAAGTGGTATCGACGATGGCGGACCCGGAAGGCCGGAAGACGCTGCGAAATTGTTTGCGGGGATTACCGGAGCGAGTGTTCCCGGTGGGAAATTTGGAGTATGCGGCGTCGGGGCTGGTGTTTTTGACGAATGACGGCGACTTGGCGGCGGAGATGCTGAGGAACTGGGCCAAGCTGGAGCAGGTCTATCACGTCAAGGTGAAAGGCATGCTGACGCTCGCGGACCTGGAGCGGTTGGGAAAAGAGATTGGCGTGAAGATGCAAACGGTGCGGCAGCCGGACGCCACGCGTGGGCGCGCGGCAAATTACTGGTATGAAGTGCGGATGAGGGATACGAAGAAGGAAGAGTTGCGGCGGGTGTTGTTCAAGGAAAAGCATCCGCTGGAAAAGTTGAAGCGGATTGGATTGGGGCCGCTGACGGTGGAGGGAATACCGCGGGGGAGATATCGGTTGATTGAGCAGAAGGACGCGGAGAAGTTGGGGAAGTTTGAGAGCGGGCAAGGCAATGGGGAAAGAAGAAAGAATTTAGCGCAGAGGACGCAGAGAAGAGAAGAAAAAGCAGATTCCTCGCTTCGCTCGGAATGACAATTTTACGGTGGGGGGCGCAGAGGAGAAAGAAGCACCGGTCTGAAGACCGGCCACGACAAGAGCGGCCCGCCTCGGAAGGCGAGCGCTGTAAAAGCGAAAAGAACGAAAAGCAAGAAAGACAAAAGCCTCACCCCGGAAGGGGTGAGCTACAGTTGGCCTGGCAGAGGATCCACGGAAGATGGCTTTGGAAAGATTGCAGAAGATTATGGCGGCTTGCGGGATTGCTTCGCGGCGCAAGGCTGAGGAGATCATTGCGGGGGGGCGGGTGACGCTTAATGGAAAGGTGATAACGGAGCAGGGCACGAAGGCTGATCCAGAGCGGGATTTGATTTGCGTGGATGGGGCGCCGCTGAAACGCCGGGAGCGGCTGCTGTATTTTATGCTGCACAAGCCGAAAGGTTATGTGACTACGGTCATCGATCCCGAAGGGCGGCCGACGGTCATGGAGTTGATGAAGAAATGTCCTGAACGCGTTTATCCGGTGGGGCGGCTGGACTACGCCAGCGAAGGATTGCTGTTGATGACGAATGATGGCGCGCTGACCCAGAAGCTGATGAAAGCCGGTTCGCACGCGCCGAAAACCTACAGGGTGAAAATCAGCGGCAGACCCGGCGAGCGGGCGATCGAGCGTTTACGAGCGGGAATCACGATTGAGTTGGAAGATGGGACGCGGGTGAAGACTTCGCCGGCCAAGATTCGCTTGATGGAGGATGGGGCGAATCCCTGGTATGAGGTGATTCTGATCGAAGGACGGAATCGCCAGATTCGGCGGATGTTTCAGAGCGTGGGGTTTCTCGTGGAAAAAATCAAGCGCGTGCAACTGGGACCGCTGGTTCTGGATGTGCCTCCGGGAAAATATCGCCCGCTGACGGTGCGGGAAGTGGCGAAGCTGAAGAGTCTCTGAAGGGAAGTAAATGAAGTAAAGGAGGTTAGGGAGGTTAAGGAGAAGCGGCGGCACATTGCCGGGTGCAGCACGATGGCTACACCCAACTCGCGCAGCAAATCTTTGAAAATGCGAGAATGGTTTGGTGTCGCGGATGAAAGTCAATGACAAAAACGATTGAAGAGCTGATACCGGATTACCTGCGCGGGCTGCCCGTATACGTTCCGGGAAAACCGATTGAAGAAGTGGAACGGGAGCTGAAGGTTCATGCGGTGAAGCTCGCTTCGAATGAAAATCCGCTGGGGCCTTCGCCAAAAGCGATGGCGGCGGCGCGGGCGGTGCTGGGGGATTCGAACCGTTATCCGGATGGCGGGACGCATTTGCTGCGGGAGGCGTTGGCGGAACGGCGAGGAGTTTCAACCGACGAGATTTTTATCGGGCTGGGATCGAGCGAGATTATTGATCTGGCTTCGCGAGTACTTTTGCGGGCCGGATTGCAGGGGCTGACGTCGGAAGGAACGTATGCGCCGTTTTCGGTGGCGATTCGCGCGAGCGGTGCGGAGCTGGTGCTGGTGCCGCAGCGGGAGTTTGCGTTTGATTTGAAGGCCATGGCGAAGGCCATCACGCCGAAAACGGGCGTAATTTATCTGGCGAATCCGAACAATCCGACGGGGAGCGCGTTTGGGCGCGAAGAATTTGACGAGTTTCTAGTGGGTGTTCCGGATGGCGTGCTGGTGGTGCTGGATGAAGCGTACATCGACTACGCCATGAGCATGGGCTTGCGGGATGCGGTGGAGGCTTATCGCAAGAGGAAAAATCTGCTGATCTTGCGGACGTTCTCGAAGGTTTATGGATTGGCGGGATTGCGCATCGGGTACGCCATGGGGCGGCCCGCGCTGCTTGCCGCGATGAATAAATTGAGGACGCCATTCAATACGTCGGGAGTGGCGCAGGCTGCGGCGCTGGCCGCGCTGGATGACAATGAACACGTGACCAGGTGCATCGAAACGAACGCGCGGGAGCGGAAACGCTTGAGCGAGGATTTGGCGAAGATGGGATTCCGGCCGGTGCCGAGCGAGGCGAATTTTATTTTTATTGTTGTGGGTCCGGATACGAAAGCTCTGAGCGACGATCTGCTGCAGATGGGCGTGATTGTGCGGCCGCTGGGGTGGATGGGATTTCCGGAGGCGATTCGCATTTCGGTGGGGACGACGGAAGAAAATGACAAATGTTTGTCGGCGATGGCGCAGGTGATCTTGAAGCGCGCGGGCAAGGGCGAACTCGCCGCGCGATGAGAGTGATATTTCGGGAGGTAAAGGAAATAGAGCAAGTAAATGAGGTAAAGGAAAAACGGGCGGCCACGCCATGAGGGTGCACATTCCTGGTGGGGCGGAGATCAGCGGGCGTGGCGATGGCGATGGCGACCCAATCACGAAAATATTGAGAGAAAACAAGAACATTGCGGTGGTTGGATTGTCGTCGAATCCGAAGCGGCCAAGCTTTGGCGTGACGGAATACATGCAGGTTGCGGGATACCGGATCATTCCAGTAAACCCGAACGAGACGGAAGTGTTGGGCGAGAAGAGTTATGCGCGGCTGGAAGATGTGCCGGAGAAAATAGACATCGTCAATGTGTTCCGGCGGGCGGAGGATGTGGCGCCAGTGATGGAGAGCGCGATTCGAATCGGGGCGAAAGTGGTTTGGATGCAGTCGGGAATTGAGAACGAAGAGGCAGCGGAAAAGGCGCGTGCGGCGGGGCTGGTGGTGATCGAGGATGCGTGCATCTTGGTGGAGCATCGGAGGAGAGTTGGAGAGCTGAAGCAATAGGCGAATGACAATGCGGAAGGACAGGGAGGCCCGCGCGGGGATGGTGCGCGGGCTTTTTGATTTCAGGAGACAAGAGAAAGATCGAGGAGAAAAGATTTAACACAGAGATCAGCCAGAGAGGACGCAGAGAGCGCAGAGAAGAGGGCGAAGAAGAACGGGAGAATCAGCGCGAGGGGAGGGGGAAGACGAGGAGATTGCGTTTGCCGGTGATGATGACGGCCAGGGAGCGACCGTCGGGAGAGATGGCGAAATCGCGGAAGCTGAGACCGTGAAGGATGGGAATTGGCGTGGGCTGGAAGATGGGGATTTCGTGATTCGCGGGGATCGGCGCTAGCGGAGGAAGATCGATCCAGACGAGATCACCGGATTTTTTCTCGAGGGAGCGCTTGAGAAGGATGCGGGATTCGTCGGGCGACCAGCGAGAGACCCCGAGGCCGACGCGGAGACGGGCCACGCGATTGGGGGAGGTGAGATCGCGAATTTCGAGAATCTCTTTGTCAATGAAATAGGCAACTTTTTTGCCGCTAGGGGAGACGCTTACGCCGCCTTCATAGCCTTCCAGAGTGGCCAACTCCTTGGCATCGTCGCTGAGCAGGTCGAGGCGCTGGAGGCGGGATGGGCCGGTGAGGTTGTGATCCTGTTCGACGGCAATGGAGGAGTTCGCTGCAGGCAGCCAGGCGACGTCGCGGAAGGTGCGCCCTTCGTAAAAAGAAAGGAGAGCGCCGGTGGCGGGGCGCGTGAACTTCAGGGAGAAGAGCATGTGGGGCTTCATGGCTTCGGATAGAAAAGCGATGGTGGCGTTGTCAGGCAGCCAGGTGGGGTTGGCGGCGTCGGGGATTACGCTGTCACCTTTGTTGATGCGGATTTCTCTGCCGGAGTCATCGAGGAGAAGCGTCTGGAAGGAGTCTTCTGCCTTGCCGGAATCGTCGACAATGGTGGTGGTGAGGAGCTCGGCGAGGATCATGCGGCCGTTGGGCGACCAGCGGAAGGAATTGATGAGATAGCTGAACGACTGATTCCCGCGCGTGTATTTTTGACCTTCGAGGAGACGACGGCGCTTGCCGCCGGCGTCCTGGATCCAGATGTCGTCGTGCTCGAGCGCGTCGTAGAGTTTTGTTTTCACTTTGCGATAGACGGAATAGACGATGCGGCCATCGGGAGCGTAGGCAAAGGCGGTGATTTCTTCGTCGATGGATCGGAGAGGCTTGTCGAGATTCTGGGCTGTCGCGGACGGCAAAAAACAGCATCCCCCAAGGGCGCACACCAGCGAACAAAGACGGCGGAGCCAGCGAAAGCGGCTGAGGGAGCAGGGACAGGTCATTGTTTGGGTCCGGGGTGAGGGCCGGTGAATTCGGAGCAGCACGGTTTTTCGGTGGGCTTGAACTCCATGAATTCGACGCGCGTGTCGTCCGGGTCGTAGAGATTGAGCTGCCATTTGCCGTCGCGGCCGATCTTCGGCTTTTCTCCGGGTTTCCATCCATTCTTAATGAGCTGCTGTTCGGCGACATGAATATCGGGTACTCCAAGCGCGATGTGATTCATCACGCCGAGCGTGTGGTGGTCTGCATTGACGGGAACGTTGAGCATGTATTCGATCCAGTCGCTGCCATCGGGGACTTGCATGTCCACCCAGTTCGTTTCGTTGTCTTTCATCCCACCGTGCCAATAAACATGGAAACCAAGGATTTCTTTGTAGAACTGATCTTCGGCGGCGCGATCGCGAACCACGAAGCCCGCGTGAATGAGGCGAAGATTGCTTGGTGGAGCCGAATCAGGCGGATAGTCTGGCTTGGAAACAGCAACGCCAAGAGACTGAATAAAGCTGATGCGATGCCCCTCGGGATCGATGACTGAGAAGAATGGACCTGCTGGTTCATTTTGTTTGCGCGCCTCGGTGATTTGAATCTTCTTTTCGGTCAAATATCGCCGGAGTTCGCGGACGTTGTCCGTGGCGAAGGTGATTTCCTCGATGCGATTTGAAGGAGCAGGTGAAGAATCTGGAGAGAGTCCGAAGCCCTGATTCAGGTTTACCAAGAAGCTGCGACCAGGAAGATCTTCGCACCAATTGCAATCGTGGGCGTGATCCAGAACTTTACTGTAATAAGAGCGCGCCGCCGAAATGTCGCTCGTAAGAATTTGTACGCGCGCTATGCCGAAGATGCGGGGGCGCTTGGGAGCATCGCTGCTGGCCGCGCCGGAGCAGCAGAGCAGAACTGCGAAAAGTAGAGCTAAACGCTGCATCGGGTCACCTATCTTTCGTCAGCCGCCTTTGATCTTATCTTACGAATTTCGTCGAGGCGCTGGCGGAGGCGCTGTTCGAAGCCCTGGTCGGTGGGCTTGTAGTAGGTGCGGCCGGCCAGATTATCCGGGAGGCAGGTCATGTCGGTGACTTTATCATCGAAATTGTGGGCGTACTTGTAGCCATGACCATAGCCGATATTTTTCACTAATCCCGTGACGGCATTGCGGATGTGGAGAGGCACAGGTTCAGCCTCGGTTTTGTGAACGTCATCGATGACCTCGCCGTAGGCAGTGTAAACGGCGTTGGATTTTGGCGCTAGGGAGAGATAGACAGCGGCTTGGGCGAGGGCCAGATGTCCTTCGGGTGCGCCGAGAAAATCGAAAGCATCTTTGGCGGCAAGAGTGACGGCGAGGGCGCCGGGTTCGGCGAGGCCGATGTCTTCGCTGGCCATGCGGACCATGCGGCGCGCGAGATAGAGCGGATCTTCGCCAGATTCGAGCATGCGGGCGAGCCAGTAGAGTGCGGCGTCGGGATCGGAGTTGCGCACGGATTTGTGCAGGGCGGAGATGAGATTGAAATGCTCCTCGCCGGCTTTGTCGTAGCGGAGGAGTTTTCTTTGAAGCACGTCTTCGAGAAGTTCCGGGGTGATGATGCGCGTGCCAGCATCGTTCGAAGGCGCGCTGCGGACGGCAAGCTCAAGCGTGTTGTAGCCGGCGCGAGCATCGCCATTCGCGAAGGAAGCGATGCCGGAGAGGATTTCGTCGGACGCGTCGACGGATTCGTTTCCAAAGCCGCGTTCCTTGTCGTTCAAGGCGCGGCGGAGCAGTTCAGCGATTTGCGGCGTGGTGAGTGGATCGAGAACGTAGACCTTGGTGCGGGAGAGCAGCGGCGAGATGACTTCGAATGAGGGATTCTCGGTGGTCGCGCCGATGAAGATGATGTGGCCGGCTTCGACGTGGGGGAGGAAGGCGTCTTGCTGGGCCTTGTTAAAGCGGTGAACCTCGTCGACGAAGACGATGGTGCGGTGGCCGGAACGCGATTTTTGTTCGGCCACGGCCATGACTTCCTTGATTTCCTTGATGCTGGCGAGAACGGCGCTGAAGGAAACGAATTCGGAACTTGTCAGGCGCGCGATGAGGCGCGCAAGCGTGGTTTTCCCGCAGCCGGGCGGACCCCAGAAGAGCATGGAGCCGAGATTGTCGTTTTCGATTTGAACGCGAAGGGACTTGCCCGCGCCGAGAAGTTTTTCCTGGCCGATGAATTCATCGAGGGTGCGCGGACGCATGCGCTCGGCGAGCGGTTGGTTGGCTGCAGGCACGTCGGGTTCCGGTGCCGGTGGCGGCAATTTTGAGAACAGGCTCACGTTATTTTGGGCGGCTGCGAAGATGCAGATGTTTGGATGCCCGAGGCTGGCACGGAGTTTCTTTGACGAGCGGCTTCGTAAAAAACGACGGCAGCCGCGGCGGCGGCATTCAGTGATTCGATGCCGCTGGCCATGGGAATGCAGATGCGCGCATCGGCGCTGCGCTCGACCTCTTCGGGAAGACCG
>Ga0137398_10000569_pt1 | contig 13545 bp, 9 predicted proteins | sample czorhiz216metaG_FD_106659 | JGI IMG/M metagenome (GOLD analysis project Ga0137398, IMG submission 106659) | Vadose zone soil microbial communities from Angelo Coast Range Reserve, California, USA - czorhiz2.16 metaG | ecosystem: Environmental > Terrestrial > Soil > Vadose zone | place: USA...
CGCTGCCTGAGCACTGGCGCGGATTACAGCGCAAGCCAAGCGCCTGGCTGTTTCCAGGCAACCGCTGGCATACCGGTGATACACCGATCGCCACCAAAGTGGTCTGGAACGCTTGCAAGGAAGCCGCCCAGCGAGCGGGCCTCCAGAAAGACGTGCACCCACATACGCTGAGGCATTGCTTCGCCACGCATCTGCTCGAAGCAGGAGCAGCGCTGCGCCCGGAGTAGACGGTGTAACGTGGCAGGAGTATGAAATCGGGCTGGAGGACCGACTTGTCGATCTTCACAGCCGGGTACATTGCGGGGCGTATCGAGCGCAACCGTCGAGAGCAACCGATGTCCCTACCGCGACCGCTGTTGGGGAACCCATTCCGGAGACGGACCCCAACCCCGAGGAGAAATCTTGATGGCCGCCGTCACCGAACTAGCGAGTGCGGTCGGCGCCAGCGCCGCTTGCCAAGCTCTGTGCATGCCCCGTGCTTCTTACTATCGGGATCGTCGTAAGACTTCTTTTCCGGAGGACACCGTGTCGCGGCCTTTACCGGCACGCGCACTCCGGCGGAACGCGAATCGGTCTTGGCTTGTCTGCACCAAGAATCTCTGGATGTTGATTTACTCCGGCTTCTTTAGCAACCCCACTTATCGGGACTTAGGCGAGGTTGTGATATACAACTCCTGCGCGGCCAACAAGAAGTAATGCGCACCCGGAGTAACGGTTTATTTTCCCACCAGGTGTTTCCGTCGCCGGGCCGTCAGCACTGCCACGCCTGTGCCAAGCAATAGAAGGGTGGATGGTTCTGGGACGGCCGGTTCACCCGATAAGGAGAACGTGGCATTGAACGGGCCCTCGTGCGTTATGTCAGTGCCGATGCGCAGCCAATCCGGGGCAAGTCCGCCAGTTCCGTCAGTTCGTATCCAACTTTGCAAGTCTGAAGTGAACGGCGTACCTGGGGGCACGATCGGTTTGGGTGCTGAGAGCCACAGAAAATTCCCATCGGTCAACTGCACCTCAGGGCTGAAGAAATAGTGACCGGGACCAAGTAGAAGGGGCGAGGTGAAAACGACACTGACCAGAACCTCTTGTCCGGTGGCGGGCCCTTCCCCGCCGGTGAATTGATTGGGAATCTTATTGATTCCGTTCACGACAGTGTTAGCCACAGCGAAGCTGGGATTTAAAAGGGTAGATGTAAAGCTTAATTGACCGCCGCTGCTATCTAGCGCGACAAAAGCTACATCGGCGGGTGAGTTGGTCCGCGTGGGCACACTCCCGGATGGAGGATTCGCGGAGTCCATGGGAAAGACATGATAAATTCCGATCGCTATATCAGTGACGATTGAAACTGGTAGTCCCGACGGAAGCAGGCCCATAAAGGTCGCTTGAGTAATCTGACTAGCCTGGGTAAGAACGAAATCATCGGCAGTCTCAGTCTGAAGTCTGTTGGCATTAGCAGGAGTCGAAAGTGTGCCGATTTTGCCGTCCGGGTCGCCCGTGCTGAAGAGCACCGTGTCGGCAACGGCAGGCATCGCGATGAAAATCGCTACACTTACCATCGCGATGTAGCTGATGATCACACGTTTTTTCATGGGCTCCTCCTGTGCCGCTTGTTGGTTGGTCCTCGTTTTATGTGCTTAAGAAGATCGATTTGTGTTGCCACTCCTAAGGCGCCTTGAAGGCAAAAGCAGACACCCCCCGGTGCAATCTAGCAATTGAGAGACCTACTCCCAAAAAAATAAACAAAATTGATAACCCCAATCGGCTCATAGACTACAGACTGAATGCATGCTGGTTTCACAAGGTGCTTTGGCAAATCCTTGCACAAAAAAGCGAAATGTCTCGACTTGACAGTTGCGGCGAGGAGCACGACCCGACGCGGGGACAAATGAAACCACTTGTCCGAACTTACCAGGCACTGGGCAACTGGCAGCAAAACCGAGCTATTATTTCAGGCAGGCTATGCAGACTCAGTCGCGGGAGGAGCTGCTTGGTTCGCTGCATTCTCGTGATTCTCGTCGGCATGGTTACCTTACTTCCTTGCATGACACGAACGCTAACACAGGCGGACGACTCGCGGTTTGTCTCTATTTCACTGCCCAGGAACGTTCCATCGGAGACCGCTCAGATTTCATACTATTTGGTTGGCCCATTCGGAGGGCAGCGGCGTTGAGCGCCCCGGCTGACGTACCGACGACACACAGTTTGGTGTCGACCTTTTTGAGCTTGCGATACTCCCAAAGCGCTTTTGCAACACCAGCGCCGTACGCCCCTTTGGCGCCTCCGCCGCTAAGAACAAGACAATCGTATTTCTGAAGATCTAGGCTCATCGTCAGTTCCTGAAACGTTAATTAAGCAGAATCGTATCCCAAATCACAAGCGGCCAACTCCTGTCCGGTAAATCAGGCGAAGTACGCGGTCCTCCTGTCCCGTCAACTCAGCCTACCGCTCGCACCGAACGCCCGCCGAAACAAGGGCGTAGCAAAATCCCCTCAGTGCGTAATACCCCTTGAATGCCTTGTGAGCCGCTCGGCCACGGAGTAGACTTTTCGCTTATCGATTTCTGGAGGTGCGTATGCCTCGCAATGTGCGCTGCGGCCTGATTCAGGTGCGGTGTGAATGGTCACCGGAGAAGGTTTCGCTTGCCGACATTAAAGAAAAAATGATCGTCAAGCACGAGCGGCTGATTGCGGAAGCTGCTAAAAGAAAGGTACAGGTCCTCGGGCTGCAGGAACTTTTTTATGGTCCCTATTTTTGTGCCGAGCAGCAAACCCGCTGGTATGAGCTGACGGAGCGCGTGCCCAACGGCCCGACCATCGCGCGTATGCTGAAATTGGCGAAAAAGCACCAGATGGTGCTGGTGGTTCCGATTTACGAAGTGGAGATGACCGGCGTGTATTACAACACCGCCGCGGTGATCGATGCGGACGGCCGCTACTTGGGAAAATACCGAAAACACCATATCCCGCATTGCCATCCGGGCTTCTGGGAAAAGTTTTATTTCACGCCGGGCAATGCCGGGTATCCGGTCTTTGACACCCGTTACGCGCGCGTCGGTGTATACATCTGTTACGACCGGCATTTTCCCGAAGGCGCGCGCATTCTCGGGCTCAACGGCGCGGAGATTGTCTACAATCCTTCGGCTACGGTCGCCGGCCTTTCCGAATATCTGTGGGAGCTTGAGCAGCCCGCGCACGCCGTCGCTAACGCGTATTTCGTTGCGGCCATCAACCGGGTTGGCACGGAGCAGCCTTGGAAGATCGGCGAGTTTTATGGCAAGAGTTATTTCTGCAATCCACGCGGGAAGATCGTGGCGCAAGCCAGCCGCGACAAGGACGAACTGCTGGTGGCCGACCTGAACCTGGAGGAGATTCAGCAGGTCCTCGATACGTGGCAGTTCTATCGCGATCGCCGGCCGGAGTCTTACGGAGAAATTACGCGCACGCGGGCGGCGGAAAACGCAGCGGCCGCGGACTGACCTCGCAGCCCCAAAAATGGAGCAAGCCATGGCCACCGCCGTTTCAGCGTCTCAAACCTGCCGTAATTTTATAAATGGCCGATGGGTTGAATCGTCCGCGTCGCGCAGCTCGGAGCGACGTAATCCCGCAAATCTCGACGAAATTATTGGCTTTGCGCCGCTCTCGACCCGCGAAGAAACGCGAGAAGCGGTCGCTGCCGCGCGTGCGGCATTCCCCGCATGGCGCGACACTCCTGCGCCGGTGCGCGGCCGCGTGCTGGCCAAAGCTGCTCTGCTGCTGGAGCAACAGAAAGAAGACGTGGCGCGCTTAATGACGCGCGAAGAAGGCAAGGCGCTGAAGGATGCGCTTGGCGAAGTGCAGAAATCCGTCAACATCCTGGAGTTCATGGCCGGTGAAGGACGCCGCCTGGGTGGCGAAACCTTGCCGAGCGAAATGCCGAAAAATTTCGCGTACACGCTCAAGCAGCCGCTCGGCGTGGTCGCGGCCATTGCGCCTTGGAATTTCCCCGTCTCGATTCCAGTGTGGAAAATCGCTCCGGCGTTGATCGCTGGAAATACGGTTGTCTTCAAGCCTGCTACGCTCACGCCGTTCTCCGGTGCCACAGTGGTCCAGGTTTTCGAGCAAGCGGGCGTTCCGCCCGGGGTGCTGAATATGGTTGTTGGCTCCGGGAGCCAAGTCGGAGATGAACTTCTGCAGCATCCCGACGTGCGCGCTATTTCGTTCACCGGTTCGAACGAAGTCGGGAGCGAATTGTATGCGCAAGGTGCGCGACGCATGAAGAAGTGCCAGTGCGAAATGGGCGGGAAAAATCCGCTGGTGATTCTGTCCGACGCGGATCTGCCGCTCGCGGTAGAGTCCACGGTCTTTGGAGCTTTTGCTTCCACCGGGCAGCGCTGTACCGCCACCAGCCGGGTCATTGTCGAAGAATCCGTTGCCGAAAAATTCGTCGAGCTGCTGGTGGAGCGCTCGTCCAAATTGCGCACTGGCAACGGCCTGGAGCCGGGCATCGACATGGGACCTGCGGTTGACGAATCGCAGCTAAAAACCGACCTGCACTACATCGAAATCGGGAAAAAGGAAGGGAAACTGATGCTTGGCGGTGAGCGCCTTATTGGCGGCGCGTACGATCGCGGCTATTTCGTCCCTCCGACCATCTTCGATCATGTCGCACCGGAATCCACGATCGCGCAGGACGAAATCTTCGGCCCGGTGCTTTCGATCATTCGCGTGCGCAATTTTGATGAAGCATTGCACGTCGCCAACAACGTCCGCTACGGGCTCTCGAGCTCGCTCTATTCCAACGACGCCGCTAAAATTTTTGAGTTTATCGAGCGCATCGAGACCGGCATCACGCACGTGAATTCCCCCACCGTCGGTGGCGAAGCGCAACTTCCCTTCGGGGGAATGAAGGCTACCGGCGTGGGCATGCGTGAGATGGGCCGCGTGGCCATCGATTTCTTCACTGAACTCAAAGCCGTCTATATCGATTTCACTGGACGCAAGCGTGAATCCAACATCTACTAGCTAGCCGCGATGACTGACGTCTGCACCGCAACTCTCGCCGCTGATACCATCCGCGAGAGTTCGCTCTACAACAAGGACCTCGCGCCCGTTTCCCCGGAACGCCGCAGCTGGCGCACCTACAACTACGCTGCGCTGTGGATTTCCATGAGCGTCAACATTCCCACGTACATGCTTGCCAGCGGCATGATTGCCGGCGGTATGAACTGGAAGCAAGCGCTGTTCACCGTTTTTCTCGGCAATGTGCTGGTGCTGATCCCCATGCTGCTCAACGCGCACGCCGGGGCGCGCTACGGCATTCCCTTTCCGGTGTTCGCCCGCGCTTCCTTCGGCGTCCTGGGCGCCAATATTCCCGCGATACTCCGGGCCTTGGTGGCGTGCGGTTGGTTCGGCATTCAAACCTGGATCGGCGGGGAGGCCATCAACGCCATGCTGGTAGCCCTCGTTCCCAGCTGGGGTCACTTCGCGTACGGCCCCGCGATTTGTTTTGTGGCGTTCTGGCTGCTCAATGTGCTGGTGATTTTGCGTGGCATCGAAACCATCCGTTTTCTACAAGGCATCTCCGCGCCGTTCCTGCTGCTGATCGGCCTTGCCCTACTGCTCTGGGCCCGCGGCAAAGCCGGCGGCTTCGGCCCTATGCTCGCGACGCCCTCGAAATTTCAGAGCTTCGGCGAATTCTTCCGTTTCTTTATCCCGTCACTCACTGGCGTGGTCGGGTTCTGGGCCACCGTCTCGCTCAATATCCCCGACTTTACGCGCTACGCACGCAGCCAGCGGGATCAGATCGTCGGCCAGGCTCTCGGACTCCCTGCCACGATGACCTTTTACTCCTTCATTGGCATCGCCGTGACATCGGCCACGCTTATCATCTTTGGGCAAGCGCTGTGGGATCCGGTGGCGGTGCTCTCGCGACTCGGCAATCCCCTCGCGGTGGTCGTCGCCATGCTGGCTCTGCTGATGGCCACGCTCAACGTCAACGTCGCCGCCAACGTCGTTTCTCCCGCAAATGATTTCTCCAATCTCTCGCCACGGCGCGTCAGCTTTCGCACCGGGGGCCTGATCACTTGCCTGGTGGGCATCGCGATGCAGCCGTGGAAGATCATGGCCAGCTACGGCAGCTACATCTTTATATGGCTGGTCGGGTACTCCGGATTTCTCGGCCCTATCGCCGGCGTTTTGATCTGCGATTACTTCCTCGTGCGTAAAAAAGTGTTGCTGACGGAGGATTTGTATCTGCGAGGACGACAGTACGAGTATTCCCACGGCTTCCATTGGCAAGCCATCGCCGCGCTCGCGGCCGGGGCTGCGGTCGCCTTCATCGGATTGCTACTTCCGTCGCTGCGCACCCTTTACAATTACGCGTGGTTCGTCGGATTCGCGGTCAGTTTCTTTGCCTATCTCGCGCTAATGAAAGTCAATCAACCGCAGCCCGTCGCCCAAGCGGCAGACTAGAGGAGCGCCATGGATTTCGGAATCACCATCAAACCCGATCTGACCATCGATCGCATCGTCAGCCTTACGCGCCAAGCCGAATCTGCCGGCTTCACTTACGGCTGGATGTTCGATTCGCATGTCATCTGGATGGAACCGTTTCCGCTGCTTACCCTCATGGCCGCCAATACAAAAGCCATGCGCCTGGGCACCTGCGTCACCAACCCCGCCGTCCGCGACGTCACCGTATCGTCCAGCTTGTTTGCCACGCTAAATGTTTTTTCGCACGGCCGCATGCAGCTCGGCATCGGGCGCGGCGATAGCTCGCGCCGCGTGCTCGGCAAGAAGCCCACCACGCTTGAAAACCTTGAAGAATTCGTGCGTACGTTTCGTGCGCTCAATGCGGGAAAATCCGTCGAACTCGATGGTGTCAGCACGCGGTTCCCGTGGGCGACCGGGAGCGTCCCGCCGATTTGGGTCGCGGGCTACGGTCCCAAAGCGCTGCGCACTGCCGGACGAATCGGTGACGGCGTGATCCTGCAATTCGCCGATCCGGACCTGATCGAATGGTGCCTCGGGTTTGTCCGGGAAGGCGCCCGCGAAGCCGGCCGCGATGCATCTAAAATCCAAGTGATGGCCGCTGCTCCGGTCTGGGCTTCCAACGATCTAAAGCTTGCCCGCGAACGTGTGCGCTGGTTTCCGGCGCTCGTTTCGAATCACGTGATGGACCTCATTTCCAAGTACAAGCCGGAAGAGCTGCCGAAATCGTTGGTTTCCTTCGTGGAAAACCGCGGCAAATACGATTACCTGCACCATTGCGAGGTGGGCAGTGACAACGCCGACTTCGTCACCGACGAAATCGTGGACCGCTTCTGCCTCGTCGGTCCCATCGACCAGCATCAGAGGAAACTCGAGGCCCTGCGAAAAGTCGGTGTAACCCAATTTAACATCTACCTGATGTGCGGGGATGAAGAAAAAACATTGGACGTTTACGGTCGCGAAGTCCTTCCCCACTACAGAAATGCCGTTTCCAAATCCACGGTGTAGGTCGAGGCCCGCAAATGCGTTTTGACACAGTCATTCGGAACGGCACGGTGGTAACCGCGGCAGACACATCTGTCGCCGACATCGGCATCAACGGCGACAAGATCTCGGCGATTGGCGCGGGTCTTCCGACAGAAAACGCCGGACGAGTTCTTGACGCCGCCAACCACCTGATCCTCCCCGGCGGCATCGACGTACACACGCATCTCGACATGCCTTTCGGAGGCACTACCAGCGCCGACGATTTTGAGACCGGGACGATCGCCGCCGCGTTCGGCGGCACCACTACGCTGATCGATTTCGCCATTCAGTACAAAGGCCAAACCCTGCGCCAGGCTTTCGACACCTGGATGCAAAAAGCACAGTCTAAAGCGGTGACCGATTACGCCTTTCACTGCATCATCACCGACCTTGGCAGCGCCCAGCTCGAAGAAATGGGGCAGCTCGTTCGCGAAGGCGTCACCAGCTTCAAGCTGTTCATGGCCTACCCCGGAGTGTTCATGCTCGACGACGCTACGATTTTTCGCGCCATGCGCCACGCCGCGAAGCATTCCGGCCTGATTTGCATGCACGCGGAGAATGGCGGCGCGATCGACGTCATCGTGCAGCAAGCGCTAGCCGAGGGGAAGCGCGCGCCAAAATATCACGCGCTCACCCGACCCACGACCGCCGAAGCCGAAGCGACGTCCCGCGCCATCGCGCTCGCGGAGATGGCAGGAGCGCCAGTGTACATCGTGCACTTGTCTTGCAACGAGGCGCTGGAAAAAGTTCGCGAAGCGCGCGATCGCGGTTTGCCCACCTATGCGGAAACCTGCCCGCAGTACCTCTATCTTTCGCTCGAAAATATGGACGTTCCCGGCTTCGAAGGCGCGAAGTATGTTTTTACGCCGCCGCTCCGCGAAAAATGGCATCAGGAAAAACTCTGGCAGGGGCTGGCCAAGGACACCCTGCAAGTCGTCTCCACGGATCACTGCCCATTTTGTTTCAAAGAACAGAAGGAATTGGGCAGGGATGACTTCACCAAAATCCCCAACGGCGGACCGGGCATCGAACACCGCCTGAGCCTCATCTACACCGGCGGAGTGCACGGCAAGCGCTTCAGCCCCAACCGCTTCGTTGAAATCGTTTCCACGGCCCCCGCTAAACTGTTCGGGCTTTACCCGCGCAAAGGCACGATCGCCGTGGGTTCCGACGCCGACCTGGTCATTTTCGATGCCAATCAGGAAGAAATCATTAGCGCAAAAACCCATCACATGCGCGTCGACTATTCCATGTTTGAAGGCATCCGCATCAAAGGCGTTCCCCGCACGGTGCTGTCCCGCGGCCGCCCGGTCATCGACTCCGGCAAATTCGTAGGCCGGCCCGGCTCCGGCCAATTCCTCCGCCGCCAAGCCTACTCGGGCTTGTAGGGCAGCGAATCCCCGCGCGTGCATCCGGCTCAAGGGGGCGAGAGGAAAGCCTAGCTCGGTAATCGTGGATGCTCGTTGAAACAGCGAAGCAGTTCGGCAGAATCGCTCAGGTGCTGGCTACCTTGTTTTCATAGGTATCGTAGCTCGTGGCAATGGCCCGGATTTCGTCCAGCGTTTGTTCGCGGCGCAGTACGCCGTTTTCAAGTACCGTCTCGAGTTGGTCATCGCCGCGGTTTGGGGCATTGCCGTCGACCTTGATGGTCGTGAATTCCTGGCCCTCCTTCAGCACCACGAAGCGGCCGGCGCGCGAATCCTTCCGGGGATCGGTGATCGGTTGTTTGTAGACGTCGTGCCACACTCCATTGATGTCGATTGCCGAGCATTTCAGCGCAAAGCGCAGCGTGTCGCGATTGATTTGCTGTAAAAGCGCACCACCCATGCCGAAGCTCCAGTTATCCATGGACCAGCCCTTGCGCGTAAGCTGGAAGATCATATTTTGGATGGTGTGGTAGTTCACGCCATCACCTTGGATGAAGCGCACCTGTGGAGCGATGACCTTCCATCCTTTGCGGTTCACTTCATACCCAAACCTTTCTGCAGCAATATTGAAAATCTGCTCCAGCACGGTAACCGCATCTCCGCTGTCCGGGCGGATCACCAGCGTTCCCTTGCGCTGCATCACCTTTTCTCGTAGTTTGCCGCCCCATAAGTCACGAACCGCCTTGTAGACGTCATACGAATCGCTGACGCACGCGACGATCCCCTCCGGTACGTTGCTGAGCATGTTCTCAAACGCATCGACCTCATGCTCGCGGCCCCACGCGGTCAGCGTTGAATGTTCCGACGCCGGAATGCTCAGCCCCGGCATGTCCGCGCCGTAATATTGCTGGAGCAGCTCGATGGCCGCGAGATTGTCGGTGCCGAGAAAATTAAAAAGGTGCGTGGCGCCGCCGATAGCCGCGGATTCCCGGCTGCTCACCCCGCGAAAGCCAAAATCATGCAGTTTGTACGGAAGAAGCGATGGATCGCCGGTGCGCACCAAAGCTTCCCCGATGATCTGCTTGATGGCGCGGCTCAGCGTGGCGACCGTCACCGGATACCACACTTGCAACAGGACGGTCTCCGCCCAATTCGTGAGCCAGTAAAACTCCGGATCGGTATTTTCGATGGTGATCATGGCATTCTGTGCCGAGACCACCGACCCTTCCTTCACGGCTTTGATGCGCAGCGGCAAAACGCCGCCGTACTTTGCGTAAAGGCTTTTCCAGCCGGGATAATTGAAACACTTCGGGTTTCCCCCAAAATGTTTGTCCGCAAATTTTCGGGCTTCTTCGATGTCTTCGGAGGTGAAGACTTTGCCGGCAAAATTCGCTTTCACGATGTATTGCAGTCCGGCGACTTCGGCGTGGTCGAAAAACCCCCCGCGCGAGCAGACGTAGGAATAAATGAAGCGCGTGTTGGCGGGATACTGCCACCAATGCGTCAGTTTATAGCTGTCGGTGTTGAGAATCGGGTTGAGACGAAGAGGCTGGATGAGATTCTCCTTGCTAAGCTGCCCGCGCCGCAACCCTGGCGCGACGGGATATCGTCACAGTTGGTCCAGCGTGAAGGCCACAAAGAGTAGGCGCTGTTCGCGTTGGATTTGCAGGACTACCGGCGCGCCGGGTTGCAGGGATTTCAGCGCGGCGCGCAAGCGCTCCAGCGTGGTCATGGGTTGGCCATTCAGTGTTCGGATCACATCGCCAGCGGTGATAGGGATTTCGCCGGATGCATCCGCAGAGCGCGCCACGACGATAATGCCGAACGGATCACGGAGATCCTCGGTCATGGCCGCGATTTTCTTGTCGATTTCGACGCCGATTATGCCCAGCGGGCGCACCAAGTTTTTCGCAGGATCCGCGAGCGAAGCGATCTGATCCATTTCGTGCGGCGGTTCGACCACCGGAACGTCGAAAGCCAGCTTCTCGCTGCCGCGCAGAACTTCCAGGTGCACTTTCGCGCCCGCGTCGACCGACATCAGCCGGAACGAAACATAAGGGACGCTATCGGCCAGCCGGCCATCGACGGTCAGCAAGATGTCCCCGACGCGCACACCGGCAGCCAGTGCGGGGCTCTCCGGAAGAACGTCCGAAACGATCACCCCGTAGCTCCGCGGAAGATTCATTGCCGCAGCCAGAATCGGCGAAATAGTCTGGGTGCCGATGCCGATTTGTGTGCGGTGAATATGTCCAAATTTGCGAAGCTGTTGATATGCGACATTGACCACACTGCTCGGAATGGCAAAGCCGAGGCCTTCGTTTCCGCCGGATTGCGACAGGATGAAGGTGTTTATGCCGATCACTTCGCCGTCGACATTTACCAGCGGCCCGCCCGAGTTGCCCGGGTTGATCGGCGCGTCGGTCTGAATATAGACCATCGGCGAATCCGGATCGATCTGGCGTGCCACCGAAGACACCACGCCGAGGGTTACCGTGTTGCGCAAACCTTCGGGACTGCCGAAGGCTAGCACCACCTCTCCCTGATGAATGTTGCGGTACGAGGCTAAAGGAAGCGCGGGAAGCTTCACATTGTCGACTTTTAGAAGCGCCATATCAATTTCTCGCGCCACTCCGATAACGCGAGCAGGCACGAGGTCGGTGCGCGAAGAGAGGATGGCCTGCAGCGAGCCGTCGGAAGGACCATCGGGGACCACAATTTGAACGCGCTGCGCTCCCGCGACTACGTGTGCATTCGTAATGATGTACCCGGCGGGATCGATCACAAATCCCGAGCCGATGGCGCGCTGCCGCCCAATGACCACCGCCGTGTTGCCACGCTCGGCGGACTCGACCGGTCCGTAGCCGGTGACCAGAATCTGCACCACGCTCGGTGAAACTTTCTTGATCAGCGCGTCAACCGAATCATTGAATTTGCGTAGGGTATTGTCGCTCCGCTCCTGGGCAGCTGTGAATGCTCCGAGGAATGCACCAAAGAAGAGGAGAATTGCAGCGGGAAGTACACTTCGGCCAAGCTTGCGGCAGAAATAGATCATAGCGGCCCCATTAGCCTGTGTTCGAGGATATAACGGAAAGTCCCCCCCACCAAAGTCGCGCGGTAAACAAGTGGCCGCCGGAGAACGACAATAACACTCTCGAGTGCCGGACGTGGCTGGCCGGACACGACGCCTGTATCCTTCGCCGCTCTGGTGTATCAAAGAGTGTGAAGATAAGTGCCTGTTTTGCTGAGGACTCCACGACATGGCGCGCATTCAGACTATAGAGGACCGGCGGCTCGAGGAAGCGCGGACGCGCAAGCGGCACTGGAAACGCTGGGGGCCGTATCTGTCGGAGCGCCAATGGGGTACGGTGCGCGAGGATTACAGCGCCGACGGCACGGCTTGGGAGTATTTTCCGCACGACCATGCGCGCTCCCGAGCGTACCGCTGGGGCGAAGACGGTATTGGAGGAATCAGCGACCGGCACCAGATGATTTGCTTCGGTCTGGCCATGTGGAACGGACGTGACGGGATTTTGAAGGAACGGCTATTTGGGCTCACCGGGAACGAAGGGAATCACGGCGAGGACGTCAAGGAGCAATACTTCTATCTCGATTCGACGCCGACCCACAGCTACATGCGCATGCTGTACAAGTACCCGCAGGCCGCATTTCCGTATGCGCAGTTGGCCGAAGAAAACCGCAAGCGCGGTAAGAATGCGCCGGAATTTGAGCTGCTCGATACCGGCGTATTCGCGGAGAACCGCTACTTCGACGTGTTCGTCGAGTATGCCAAGGCGGATGTCGAAGACATAATCATTCGCATCAGCGCGGTGAATCGCGGGCCGCAGAGCGCCGGATTACACCTGCTGCCCTCGCTATGGTTTCGCAATACCTGGTCGTGGGGAAGAGACTCGCGGCGCCCTTCGGCCCGGTTGGCGCCTTCGGTCCCCGGCAGCCTATGCGCGGAGCTGCAGCATTGGCAGTACGGAAAACGCTGGTTATTGTGCGCCGGTCAGCCGGAGTTGCTATTCACGGAAAACGAAACGAATCTCGCGCGGCTGTTTGGCGGGGGGCAGCGCTCCTACGTAAAGGACGCGTTCCACAGCTACCTGATTGAAGGCGACAAAGGCGCCGTGAATGCGCAGCAGACGGGCACGAAGATGGCGGCGCTCTACCGCTTGGAGCTGGCTCCCGGCGAAGCGGCGACGCTAAAGCTGCGACTGACAGACAAGGATCCGCTCGGCGCGTTGGACGAGAATTCGCGCACGGTGGGAACGATTAATGCTCCCGGACACGCGGAGCGCTCCGAAGGTGTACCCGGCACGAATGATTTTGGCGCAGGATTCGATGAGCTCTTTGCGCGACGACAGCGGGAAGCGGATGAGTTTTACGCTTCACGCGTTCCCAAGGAATTGTCGGATGACGCCAAACAAGTGATGCGCCAATCCTTTGCGGGGATGATGTGGTGCAAACAGTTCTATCACTACGACGTGCACACCTGGCTAGAGGGTGATCCATCCGGGGCTCCTCCTCCCAAGGAACGCTGGCTCGGCAGAAATCACGACTGGACGCACCTGTACAACGACGATGTCATCTCCATGCCCGACAAGTGGGAGTATCCCTGGTATGCCTCGTGGGATTTGGCATTTCACACCATTCCTATTGCGCTGATCGATCCGGATTTCGCCAAGGAG
>Ga0137398_10000570_pt1 | contig 13539 bp, 14 predicted proteins | sample czorhiz216metaG_FD_106659 | JGI IMG/M metagenome (GOLD analysis project Ga0137398, IMG submission 106659) | Vadose zone soil microbial communities from Angelo Coast Range Reserve, California, USA - czorhiz2.16 metaG | ecosystem: Environmental > Terrestrial > Soil > Vadose zone | place: USA...
GGCCGCGGTCGCAAACGCGACACCCTTCCAGTGCGAAAGCTCCCCTACCCGCGCCTGACGCATTGCTGCGCCAGCTACGCCTGCGATGGTTACCGCGTGACGCGTTTTCTCGGGGTCGAGATTCATCAAACGCGCGCCCGCCAGCGCAGTTGAAAACGCGCCGTAGGTCACGTGATCCCACCCCCGCGCGCGAATACTGGCCGCATCGCAGAAGCGGCATTGCACTTCGTAGGCCAGTGCGATCGCGGTAATTAACTCGCGTCCATTCGCGCCGACGCTCTCCGCAATCGCCAGCGCGGCGGAAATATTGTCGCTCGGATGCGCCGGCTCCTTCGACAAATAAGTATCGTTGTAATCGAAGTAGCGAATGGCGCAGCCGTCTGCAAATGCAGTCCAGTCCGGCGGCGCCTTGTGATTGGTGCCGATAATTGTCGATCCTCGCTTCGCCGAAAACTCTGATGCAACCTCGCGCGCAATCCGGCAGGGTTCTTCTTCCCATGCCCCGAGTGCGCAGCCTAACGAGTCGATCACGCGTCGCTTCACTTCGTGTATCACTTCGGGTGAAAGCTCCTCAAACTGAAGCGCGCAAGCGTAATCAGCCAGTTGATGAGCAAGCGTTGTCGTCATGAAAAATCGGAACTGCAATCTGCCGATGAATTGCTACCGAGCAAGCGAACGCGGGAGGTGCTGCGTCATAGTCTCCAGTGAGCACTGCGGTTGCCCTGCAATTCAAAACCGGGCACACTTCCCGCGTGAGCGAATTTCAATTCGGAGGAGAATTTGTCTGGCGCCCCACGCCAGAGCTGATTGCGCAATCCAATTTGCAGCGCTTCATCAACAAGCATGCGCTCGGCTCCTATGAGGAGCTGATGCGAAGATCGACAACGGACATCACCTGGTTTTGGGACACCGTCCTGTGCGATCTCGAAGTCCAGTTTTACAAACCGTACTCCCGTGTTGTCGATCTGAGCGAGGGCAAACCATGGGCGCGCTGGTGCGTCGATGGCGAGATGAACGTCGTCCACAACATGCTCGATAAGTATGCCGCTACTCCGACAGACGCACGCATCGCAATCAAATCCGAAATCGAAGACGAAACGATTCGAACACTTACTTATAAAGAGCTGCGCGAGGAGGTGAACAGGATGGCGGCGGCGCTGCGCAGTCTTGGCCTCGGCAAAGGCGATGCCATCGGTGTGTTTATGCCAATGGTGCCCGAAATTGTCGTCGCCATGCTTGCCACCATAAAAATCGGCGGAATTTTCCTGCCGCTCTTCTCCGGCTTTGGTGCCGCCGCGATTGTTTCTCGATTGAAAGACGCCGACGCGAAAGCTCTTTTCACCGCAGCCGGGAGTTATCGTCGTGGAAAATTTTGCGCGATGAAATCGGTCGCCGACGAAGCGGCATCGCAAATTCCGACACTGCGACACCTCATCGTCTTGCAAACTGAAACTGTAGGGGACGCTGTTAGCGTCCCAGGCACAAAATGGGAAGCTGACAGCTTCCCCTACAGGACGCACTCGTGGCGCGAGTTGATCGAATCGAAACCAACCCTCGCTGAAACCGAGCGCACCAGCGCGGAAGACCCGATGATGATCATCTACACATCTGGCACCACTGGTAAACCAAAAGGAGCGGTGCATACGCACTGTGGCTTCCCCATCAAATCCGCGCAAGATATGTGGCAGGGACTCGATCTGCACGCGGACGAAACACTTTTCTGGATGACAGACATGGGCTGGATGATGGGACCATGGGAGGTCTTCGGAACTTTATTGCTCGGCGCGACAATGATGCTCTACGACGGCGCCCCAGATTTCCCCGGACCCGACCGCGTCTGGTCGCTTGTAGATCGACACAAAGTGACAGCGCTGGGCGTATCCCCGACACTGATTCGAGCGCTGCGCCGTTACGGCGACGAAATCGTGCATCAACACGATCTTTCGTCGCTCCGCAAATTCGCTTCCACTGGCGAACCGTGGAATCCCGATCCATGGATGTGGCTATTTCAAAACGTAGGACGCGGAAAACTCCCGATCATCAATTATTCGGGTGGCACGGAAATCTCCGGTGGTATCGTCATGGGCAACGTCCTCACACCAATGAAACCGTGCGCCTTTTCGGGACCGCTTCCGGGGATGGCGGCGGACGTGATAGATGAAAACGGCAAATCCGTTCGCGGTAAAGTCGGCGAACTGGTCATTCGCGAAGCGTGGATCGGAATGACGCGCGGCTTCTGGCGTGATCCGCAACGTTACATCGAGAGTTATTGGTCGCGTTGGCCGGACATTTGGGTGCACGGCGACTGGGCGGCAGTCGATGGCGATGGACTTTGGTACATTCTCGGTCGCAGCGATGACACGATTAAAGTTGCAGGCAAACGTCTCGGCCCGGCAGAAGTGGAATCGATTCTGGTCGCGCATCCACAGGTAAGTGAAGCCGCAGCGGTCGGCGTTCCCGATCCGATCAAAGGAGAAGCGCTTGTTTGTTTTTGCGTTTTAAAGAAAGACGCGAATGGAGATGTCGATCCTTCGACTGCGTTCAGGACAAGCCTTGCCGCTGAATTAAAAGGAAACGTCGCGCGCGATCTCGGGAAAGCGCTTGCGCCGCGCGACGTATTTTTCGTGCCAGACATTCCGAAAACGCGAAACGCCAAAGTGATGCGACGCGTCGTCCGCGCCGCCTACATCGGCGAAAAACTCGGCGACACCTCCGCGCTGGAAAATCCCGCCGCGCTCGATGAGATCAGGCGCGTCGCTGGAATATAGGCCTCTCTGGAAGATTCCGGCACTTGCCAATTGTATTCGCCAGATAGGGCCGCCGACATAGAGTGGGCCCTCTGCCTTGACGAAGGCCGGGGCCTCGCCGCCAAGGACCCAAACGTGCGTGTCCGCCGGTTGCTTCCCCATCAGACGCGCCAGGAAGCCAGTGAGGCCTCCGATTTCCACTTTCACAACATAGCGCATGGCTGTATGCCGAAACCTTCCAATCGTGAACGGTTCCTCTCCTTGTGGAAGGATCGCAAGCTTGACGAGCCGCGGCTTTGGCATGGTCGCCACCATTGATACTGTCGTCCGCGGCACACTCGGTTTTATGTCTTTCATCAGCGTTAAGAGCAAGCCGTTGGCGACATCCGGCGGCAGCTCCATCCGCTGCCGCTGCATGCTTGTCCGGCTTGCGCCCACGCATCGATGACCTCAATGAATTGATTCACAAATTTGCGGTACATACCTGCTAATCCTTGCGAGCCATGAAGGGCCGGTGGCGGTGCCGCGGATGGTGAGCGAGCTCAGCGTATCCAAGATGGCTGACGTCCGAACCCCCTTTACACCATTGGCCGGAACCTGCCGACCACTTCCTGTAAACGGCCGGTTATTTGGCCTAACGAGGACACTTCCACTGCTTCGAGCAACGCCGGGAAGCAATTTTCGCCGCGCTCGACAACATCGACAAGTTTGTCGAGTGCGCGTTTCGCTCTCTCGGCGTTCTTGCGTTTGAATTTTTCTAGGCGGTCGAGTTGCAGCTGCTTCTTCGCGCGGGGGGTGCGAACCATTTCCACCTCCGCCATTTTATCCTCGTACCCTCGATATTTGTTCAACGCAATAATGGGTCGCGTCCCGTCATAAATCTGCTGCTCGTATCGATGGGCGGCGTTCTGGATCTGACTCCGCTGGTAACGATGCTCGATCGCCGCGACTACACCGCCAAGCCGTTCGATTTGGCGGAACTCTTCAAGGGTCGCAGCTTCGACCGCGCGCTCGACCGCCTTCATGCCGGGCGAACCGCTCAGCATATTCATTGTGTGTTTAAAAATGCCTGATTCTTCGAGCAGGATCGCCTGGCCGTGCGCTGCCAGGCGCATCCATTCTTCGCTCGGCGTCGTGAATGGTTCGTCGGCGCTGTTCGAGTGACAGGAATTGGTTCCGTTCATGAACGCGAGCATCATCTCAGCCGCGGTGCGCGTGAGATTGTTTTTGAATTCCGCAGCCACCAGTGATCGCCCGCTGGTCTGTGTATGCAATTTGAACATCTGGCCTTTTGATCCCGCACCAAAGACGTCCCGCATTCCAATTGCCCAAATTTTGCGCGCCACTCGGGCGAGGGCGACATACTCGACGTCCAGCCCGCAATCCAGGAAGAATGAAAACCGCGGGGCGAATTGATCCACTGGCGTTCCGCGTTTGCTCAATAGCTCCGCATAAGCAAAACCATTCGAAAGGGTGTAGGCCGCTTGCTGGACCGGTGTCGCACCGGCTTCACCCATATGATAACCGCTGATCGAAACCGGATACCACCGCGGCATTTCGCGCGTTGAAAATTCAATCATGTCGCAAAGGAACCGCAACGAAGCGTCGATGGGAAAAAGCGTTTCATTTTGCGCCTGAATTTCTTTGAAAATGTCCGCCTGCACGGTACCGCGTAACTTTGCCACGACCGCGGGCCCGAAGCGGCGTTTCGCGGCCGCGATGTACATTGCCATAATGGCTGGAGCCGGCCCGGTGATCGTCAGCGAAGCGGAAAAATCCGGCGCGCCTAGATCGAACCCAGCAAAAAGTCGTTCCATATCGTCGACCATGTCGATCGCTACTCCGCCTTCGCCGATTTTTCCGAACACGCCGTCGGCGTCGCTATCAAGTCCGTAAAGGGTCGGGCCGTCGAATCCGGTGCTGAGCCGAGCGGTTCGTTGGTGCCCGGTGACGCATCGAAACCGTGCGTTCGTGTCTTCGCCTAACCCGAGAGCAACGAAAAGACGCGTCGGTTCCTCCGACCGATGTATTGGCGGCCGTGTCCGCCTCTTTTTGGAGGATTTTGCAGACGATATACCCGCTACTACATCGTTTCTTCCGTCTTTCGCTTCGGTTCCATTTGGTAACGGTTCGAGATAAAGCTCACGGTAGGCGCCATTCGTGAAGGGAAATTCACCGGGAAGACCTTCTCCAAAGAGATAGCGGGCAATTTCTCCCGGTTCATCGAATTCCGGAAGTGCCAGTCGCGGCAACTCCAATCCGGTCGGTGCGCGCGTGATTGGAGTATTTGCCCTAATCTCATTCCAGCGCCGCAGCATCTCCGTTCCAAATGTCGGGTTCGCGCGGGCGCGTTTTACCTGGTCGAGCACGAATCGCTCGTATTTTTCAACCGCACCGACGACCTCTCCCAGCTTGCTCATGGTTCTCGCTAGTTATTTAGCGTCGAAAGGCACCGCTACACCATCGGCCGAAAGTGGCCGACAATTTCCTGCAGGCACCCCGTGATTTGGCCTAACGAGGACACTTCCACCGCGTCGAGCAACGCCGGGAAACAATTTTCGCCGCGCTCCACAACATCGACAAGTTTGTCGAGTGCGCGCTTCGCTTTCCCGGCATTCTTCTTTTTGAATTTGGCAAGCCGGTCAACTTGCAACTGTTGTTTGGCCCGCGGCGTGCGCGCGAGTTTCACTTCCGGAATATCATCCGTTCCATTGCGGTATCGATTCAATCCAATAATCGGCCGAGTTCCGTCGTAAATTTGCTGTTCGTAACGATGCGCTGCATTTTGGATTTGGCTGCGCTGAAAACGATCTTCGACTGCCGCGAGCACACCACCGAGCCGCTCGATTTCGCGAAACTCATCGAGAATCGCGGCTTCCACTGCGCGCTCGACCGCTTTCATTCCCGGTGAACCGCTCAGCATGTTCATGGTGTGCTTGAAAATTCCCGATTCCTCGAGCAGGATCGCTTGCCCGTGCGCCGCGAGCCGGATCCACTCTTCGCTCGGCGTCGTGAACGGTTCGTCCGCGCTGTTTGAATGGCACGAATTCGTCGCGTTCATGTAAGCAAGAATCAACTCCGCCGCCGTGCGGGTGAGATTATTTTTGAATTCCGCGGCAATCAGCGAGCGGCCGCTGGTCTGCGTGTGCAATTTGAATAATTGCCCGCGTGGTCCCGCGCCGTACGCATCGCGCATTCCGATCGCCCAAATTCTGCGCGAGACGCGCGCCAGCGCGATGTATTCGGCGTCGAGCCCACAATCGAGAAAGAACGAAAGGCGTGGCCCGAATTGATCGACCGGAATCCCGCGCGCGGCGAACATTTCCGCGTAAGCGAATCCGTTTGAAAGCGTATAGGCCGCCTGCTGCACAGGCGTGGAGCCGGCTTCGCCGATGTGATAACCGCTGATCGAGATCGGATACCAGCGCGGCATTTCGCGCGTGGTGAACTCCACCATGTCGGTGAGAAAACGCAGCGATGCTTCGATGGGAAAAATTGTTTCGTTCTGCGCCTGAACCTCCTTGAAGATGTCGGCCTGAATCGTGCCGCGCAGTTTCGGAACAACCTTCGACCCGAAACGACGTTTGGCTGCCGCGATGTACATCGCCATGATGATCGGCGCCGGGCCGCTGATCGTCATCGAAGCGGAGAAATTCGGCGAGCCAAGATCGAATCCATCATAAAGCCGCACCATGTCTTCTACCGTGTCGATTGCCACTCCTCCTTCGCCGATTTTCCCGGAGACGCCATCCGCGTCACTATCGATGCCATACAGTGTCGGCCCGTCGAACGCGGTGCTAAGCCGATGCGTACGCTGATGTTGGGTCAGATAATGGAAGCGCTCATTCGTGTCTTCAGCCAGCATCAATCCGGAGAACAACCGCGTCGGTTCCTCCGGCGGTCGCGACCGTAGAGGCGGCCGTGTCGGCCGCACCTTCGAGCGATTTGCAGGCGACCCGCCTGCCGCTACATCGTTTTTGTCGCCATCTTTTCCGTAACTGCTCAATTCGATTTCGCGCACCGGCTCCAAATACATCTCGCGATAGGCGCCGTTCAGAAACGGAAACTCACCCGGCAATCCTTCGCCAAAGAGATAACGCGCGATCTCGCCGGGTTCGTCGATTTCCGGCAGTGCGAGGCGTGGCAATGGCAATCCGGTCGGTGTGTGCGTGACCGGCGTCTTTTCCTTGGTGTCATTCCAGCGATTAATCAGCTCGCGTCCAAATTTTTCGTCCGCCCGCGCGCGTTTCACCTGATCGAGAACGAACCGGTTGTACTTCTCAACTGCTTCAACCACTTGTCCAAGCTTGCTCATAATAGGTTTGCGATCGTCATCGCGCCCTGTCTGCTGAAATTAAATCGAACAATCGATCCACGCCAGGATCACGATGCCGTTTTGCGACGGTGTCAATGAGCTGTTGCCCACGACGGTTCTGTTCCAAACGCTGTTCGATTTCGCTGTGGGCGGTGCGAGCACGTTGAAGATCGCTCTTGTTCACTACCACGATATCGGCCAAATCGAGCATGACGATTTTTTGCAACTGCAACCGACTGCCATAATCGGGATTCATTACCAGCACGGTAAGATCGACAATTCCATTTTCCTGAAACGGCATCGCCTCCTGTCCGGTGCCAACTGTTTCGATAATGACGTAGTCGAATTTCGATTGCGCGAGCTGGGCGAGACAATCGTGCGTGGCGGGCGAAAGCCCACCTGCTTGCCCGCGCGTCGCCATGCTGCGCATGAACACGCGATCGTTCTGCGAGTTAATCATCGTGGCGCGATCGCCCAGCAACGCTCCTTCGCCGACCACGCTCGGATCGTGCGACAAAATCGCAATTCGTGCTCTCGGATTTCGATTCAAAACACGTAGCACCAGCTCATCGATCAGTGTTGTTTTTCCTGCGCCGCCGGGACCAGTGAACCCAATGACCTTTGGATTGCGGATTGCGGATTGCGGGTTTCGGATTTGCTTCGCCGTTCGGCGTTTTCCTTTTGCGTGCGCCTCTTCTATCTCAGTGAGTTTCCTTGCCAATTCCATGTCGGACGACTTCGCGGCTGTGCGCCTGCGTGGTTTTCCGTAATGCTTGCGCACGTAATCGGTCATTTCCGTGAGCGACGTGCCGGCAAAGAAAATCTGGTCTACGCCTTGGCGTTCCATCTTTGTCGCATCCTTATGTGTGATCGTCCCGCCGCCACCACCGAAAACCTTGATGTCGCTCGCGCCGCGCTTGCGTAAGAGATCGACAACTTCCGCGAAGAACTCGACGTGCCCGCCATTGTAACTGGAAATGCCGATGGCGCGCACGTCCTCCTGGATGGCCGCGCGCACAATGTCGCCGACCGAGCGATGGTAACCGAGATAAATGACTTCAATCCCGTGCCGAATGAACTCCAGGTTGATCGTATTGATCGCGCTGTCGTGTCCATCACAAATTGGCACAGCGGTCAGGACTCTTATTGGCGCGACCATCAGGCGAAAAGTCTAATGGTAATCGTTTGACCGGCAACGCCATTCTAGCCTAGTAGAGTGAGCTCAGATGAGTGCATCGCCTGAAAAATCGCGGGCCCTTTCGGCGATCGGTTTCGCCGGTTTGATCGTGGGAATACTCGATATCACATCCGCGTTTGTGCTCGCGGGGATCAAAGGCACGGGATCCATTCGAATGTTGCACGGAATCGCGAGCGGTTTCCTCGGGCAGCGATCGTTCGAGGGAGGAATGGCGACCGCGGGGTTAGGTCTCGCCGTTCACTTCCTGATCGCGTTTACAGCGGCGGCGGTGTTCTACGCCGCCAGCCGGAAATTCAGTTCGCTGACACAGTACGCCGTTGTGTCGGGATTGCTTTACGGAATCGCGGTTTACATTTTCATGTATTGGATGGTCGTGCCGCTCGCGTTCCCAACCGCACGCCATTCCATGTCGAGAGACGTCACCGCTGTGACCATTCACATGACTTTAATCGGGCTGCCGATCGCCCTCATCGTTCGCCATTACTCGACGCCTCGCCTTCGTTTATCGTGACGGATCCTCTCGATTTCACCGACAAAACCGTCCTCATCACCGGCAGCTCGCGCGGGATTGGCGCAGAGCTGATCAAGGCGTTCGGAAAACGCCGCGCGCAATGTGTGGTCAATTACGTCACCGATCCTGAGGGTCAAAACAAATCCGACGCGGAGAGCGTGGCCAGGGAATTGAAAGATCCGCTTGTCATCGAATGCGACGTGACGAAACCGGAGCAGGTCGAATCGATGATGAAACAAATACAAGATCGACATGGAGGGCTGGACGTTCTCGTAAACAACTCCGGGATCATCAGCGATCGCACGATCAAGAAGATGCCGATGCAAGAATTTGAGAGTGTCCTGCGCGTGAATCTGACCGGCACATTTACTGTGACGCAAAAAGCGGCAGCCATTCTGCGCAACGGTGGCCGGATTGTGAACCTGTCATCGGTGAGCGGCCAGATGGGACTTTTCGGCCAGGCAAATTATTCGTCGAGTAAAGCGGCGATCATCGCGCTGACAAAAGTTTCCGCGCGTGAGTTTGCGCGTCAAAACATCACGGTCAACGCGATTGCGCCCGGCTTCATAGATGTCGGCATGAGCAAAGCCTTGCCCGAAGAAGTGACGGAGAACTTCATCAAACAAATCCCGCTCGGGCGCCTCGGCGACGTCAACGAAATTGTCGATGCCGTAATCTTCCTCGCCTCATCCATGGCTTCGTATATCACTGGGCACGTGCTCAACGTAAATGGCGGCTTCTATATGGGATGAGTCGCTTGCAAGTGGCGATCACGAAGTTCAGCCGGCTCTGATTGGTGACTTCTCACTCTAGCCCAACTTCTGCACCAGCAACCAGACCAGGGCCGAAAGCATCGCGGCAAATGTCGATAAAACGAGGGCCGCGCGCTTCGACTGGCGTATTTTGAACTCAGGCTTTGGAATATCGTCGTGAATGTGGCTAGCCTCGTACAGCTTCATGAGGGAGAACGCCACCACGAATCCGACAGCGCCCCACTTCAGACACCCGATAACCGTTTCAAACATCCCAGGAATATTCTAGCGCGAGAACTGCGACGCTCAACATCCCGTGCTCTGGCTTCACCCGTGCCGCGTTGCAGCTTTAGCGAACGCGGCGCTTTCTCTTGTAATGACCATCGCGCAAGCGTCCCTCAAAACCCCCATGTGCGTAAGTGCAACGCGACTCCTTCAGCTGACCTGGGGACGGTCAGTTGATCGCACAGTTTACGTGCCCTCCGCCTTCTGCCCTCTGTCTTCTAATCCGCCAAACGACAAATTCGCCGTGGCGAACTTCTGCTTCTCTTTTAGGGCGTAGGCGCAGGCGACTCGGTGGTGGATGGCGATGCCTCGGTCTTGGGCGCTTTCTTCTTGGCTGTGTGTTTCTTCGGTGTAGGCGACGGTGAGGCTTTCGTAGTCGCCGGTGCGGTCGAGGTTGCCGTTGTTCCCTGCTTTTGTGCGCAAGAAGTGACAAATGCGATGCCGATTAAGGCCGTGATTAAGGACAAAACAATTTTTTTCATAGTATGTGGTTAACGACTCCAGAATGTGCAGCGGCAGAGTAGATCGCAAGCAATAAATTGCCACTTCCCTCTACCGTCCTCTGACTTCTGATCTCTTCCCCTTTTTTCATTGATCGGGAGTCGCCATTCCCTCGGATGTCTCTCCACCTTCTTTTACTAGGCTTTGCAACGCATCAGCCAGGGTCTCGAAGGTCGTGATTTGAATTTCAGGACCGTAATGAAATTGTGAGAGAATATTGAGGCCGATATCCTTGTGCGGATCAGGCATCACTCTAATCACCAACGCCACTTGTTTTTCAGTCAGAGCGTCCATGATCTCGGCTAAATGACGCGCCGCGGCGGTGTCCATCGATTGCAGCCAGCGAAAATCCGCCAGCACGCGAAACCCGGGCGCGAAATCTTTTAAGATGGCACGGACCCGTTGAGCGGCTTGTTTCGCTTCTTCTTTCGTTACCCGTCCGGCAGCACTGATTACGACGAGGCGCTTGGATTTGTCGGCTTCAACTGAGTACATAATCCGCGCAGATTTCTACGTTCTAATTTCTACTTGCGAATTCCACAGTTTTTTTGCATTTCGCATTTTTCGTCCACATTGATCGGTATTATGGCAACACGAACTGGTTCGGCTGTTTGGGAAGGCACGTTGAAGAGCGGCAAGGGAAAGATGAAACTGGGGAGCGGCGCATTTGAAGGACCCTACTCCTTCGCGTCCCGATTCGAAAACGCAGGTGGCACAAACCCGGAGGAACTCATCGGCGCGGCCGAAGCGGGTTGTTTTTCCATGGCGTTGTCGCTCAACCTCGAAAAAGCCGGTCATCCGCCCAGGAAGATCAGCACCACTGCGGAAGTGAAGCTCGAGCCCTCCGGCGGCGGTTTCAAAATCACCTCGATTAACCTGACGACCGAAGCCGATGCGCCCGGAATCGATGAGGCAAAGTTTAACGAACAAGCCGAACTACCGAAGAAAACTTGTCCGGTATCGGTCGCGTTGTCGGGAACGCAGATCAATCTCAACGCGAAGCTGGTCTCAAGCTGAATTCAGAATTGCTGAACTCGGGCTCCTGGTCTCAGTAGGGGCGTCGCGCTTAGGCGGCTTTTTTCGCTTTTTTCTTGCTTGCGATAATCGTCGGAAACGGCACGACCTGCGCCGGCTCGGCGCTGCCGTTTTGACCAAAGGTGGACTCGTAGGTCAGCTTCCCATTCGCAATCTCGGTTAACGCGATGTCGGCCGCACGGAGCCCGGGGGCATATTCCACGAGCGGACGATGTCCGATGCAAAGCTGTCGAACGCGTCGTGAGACCATGTTCACCAGAATTTGCTGATTAACAATTACTTTGGAGGCGGCTTTAACGAGATCGGATTTCATAATATAAATATAAGAGTGAGGCGTCAGCGGCTTACGACGGTTTAACTTCCGAAGGATTGGGAACCTGATTGCTCTTACCCCTCTCCGAAATCCGAATTCCGAATTCCGAAATGCAGACGCTTGTCCGCACTATCGCTCAGAAAATCACTTCGGCAAATCCGGATTCTGCAATTTCGTCCTTCCGCTCTGGAACGAAAAGAACGTGATGTTATTGATAGGTGATCGGCACTCGAACCTGCGACACCGTGCCGGGTTTGAAGCGCCACCTTTGAAAGGTCTTGGTCGTGACTTTATCGAGGATGTCATCCCCGGTGCTTTCCGCCATCATCGCACTGGTAACGTTGCCGCTCGCGGTATCAACTAGCATCACGCAAACGCCGCTGCCAGTGATATGGGCCCGCTTTGCTTGGTAGGGATACTCGGGGAGAGGCGCGCTGACCGCCATAGCTTTCGCAGCGGACATAGACATCAGTTCCGGAACGGGAAACCTGGGTTCTGTGGGCTTTGGACCGGAAGTTGCGTGCCTTTTTCCACCGGTTTTCTTTTCTGCTTCCGCAGCAGGTGTTGCCACCTCTTCCGGAGCGGGCGTGTGCTCCGCGACCGGAGCGGGCTTTTGATTTGGCGCCCCAGTTGAAATTTCCAGGCTCGGTTCTGGTGTTCGCTTTTCCCGGCGCGGGGTTGGCGTCGCCTCGGGCTTCTTTGAAGGTTCCTGAAGAGTTGCCGAGGTCGCATCTTGAGCTCGCGCTAACGGGGACGCAGCAAGCGCAACACTAGCGCACAGAACGGTGAGGAAGATTCCTCTACGGAGAATCATCGAGAAAATCTCCCCCTCGTCCCACTGACGTCAAATGTACCCGAACGCAGAACTTGTTTGCCCAGAACTTGTGCCTCTGTGGTTTTTGGCAAAGCCGCAAACATTCGGATAATCGGGAAAGCGAAGTCCTTGGTTCGATCTCGCAGATCGTTTTCTTCATTCTGCATTCTTCGTTCTTACTTGAATCTGTTTCGTCTTCCTAATTCTTCCTTCTTCCTTCTTACTTCCTGCGTCGCTCATGACCCTCTCAAAGCTTAACGCCCAATTCTCGCCTCCCGTGGAGGTCCGTCCTTCCGGCGTGCATGGTCGCGGTGTTTACGCCACACAGTTCATCCCCGAAGGCGCCCGCATTATCGAATACACCGGCCAACGCGTCTCCTGGGAGAGCGCTCCCAACGACGAGAACAATCCGCACACATTCAATTTCGGCCTCGAAAGCGGCGAAGTAATCAATCCGGAGATCGGCGGCAACGACGCGCGCTGGATCAACCATTGCTGCGACCCAAACTGCGAAGCCATCGAGGAAGACGACCGCGTCTTCATCTACGCGATGCGCGATATCGAACCCGGCCAGGAACTCTTTTACGATTACGCGTTGGAAATCGACGAACCCACCACCGAAGAATTAATGCAGGAGTTCGAATGTCATTGTGGCGCCGCATGCTGCCGCGGCACAATGCTCGAATTGAAATCAAAAAGGACGCGCGCGCGTAAGCGGTAACGCAGCTAGAGCACTTTGCGCAGGAAGGCTGTAAGGTCGCCCGACCTGCTCGGAGAAAGACGCGCTTCTGCACTCTGCGATTGAATTGAGATTCGGGCGCTCGGCGTTTTCCGCTATGATTAACGTTATGAAACTTTTGCTCGTCATCATCTTTGCTACCACCCTCGCTTACGCAGCAGATGTCCCGATCACTCAAGTGGAACTCGTCCGTCGCACCCAGGAGCTTTACGACGCCATCGTGCCCGGCAACCAGGTCCCTTGGAAAAAATATTTCGCCAACGACTGCATCTTCTCCGACGAGAAAGGGCGCACCATGGACAAAACGAAACTGGTTGCCGACATCACAC
>Ga0137398_10000571_pt1 | contig 13533 bp, 7 predicted proteins | sample czorhiz216metaG_FD_106659 | JGI IMG/M metagenome (GOLD analysis project Ga0137398, IMG submission 106659) | Vadose zone soil microbial communities from Angelo Coast Range Reserve, California, USA - czorhiz2.16 metaG | ecosystem: Environmental > Terrestrial > Soil > Vadose zone | place: USA...
GCGCTGGTGTAATCTTTGGTCTGGATGTAGGCGACCCCAAGGATGTAGGAGGCGTCGACGTTGGCGCTCGGATACCAGGATTGGACACGAACGAGATAGGGAATGGCTTCAGCTGGTTTTTCCGAGAGATACAGCGAAAGGCCGGTGAGCTGAGTGGCCTCAGCGTCGTTGGGATTTTCAACAATAGCGCGCAGCAAAGACGTCACCGCGTTGCGATAATCGCCCTTTCGGTAGTAGATGACGCCGAATTCGTGAGAGAGGTTGGCCGCCGCGGGATTGGATTTCGAGACCTCGTTGAGGGCGGAGAGCGCTTCGTCGAATTTCCCCTGCTCAGCTAAGCGGTGAACTTGTTCGTAAGGGGACGGCACGTCCGGTACCGACTGCGCATTCACTGAAAAGGGGAGAAAGAATAGTAGAGCGAGGACGGGAAGCGAACCGAGTGGATGCACTCTGAATTGTTGAAGCATAGGCCGTAATAGCGGCAGCCCTGACTGCCACACTCCAAAGCGAGCATTAGAGCATAAAAAATGGGGAGCCCGCGAGGGGCTCCCCGTTTTGTTTTGGGCGTGTCAGCCGCTAGAAAGTGAGCCGGACTCCGAATTGCAGTTGACGCATGCCAATGGGGGCGCCTGGCGCGGAATCGGCCTCGATATCCGAGATCTGGCCCGAAGTCCCGCCGCAATCGACGCAACCGTTGAAGTTGTTGCTAACGCCGATGACTGGGTGGTTGAAGACGTTGTACGCATCGAAACGGAACTGCGCCTTCACGCGCTCCGTAATGGTGAAGTTCTTCGACAACGCCATATCGTCGTAGAACGCATGCGGACCACGATAGGAATCGAAGCCCACATTGCCGATCTGTCCGCAACCGGGAAGAGTAAACGGGCCGGAGGTCGGCCGCGCAAATGTGCAAGAATCGAGTCCGGCTTGAGCTGGGGTAAGGCTATAAGCAAGGGGCGCGACTGGCGTGAACCAAAGCAGATTTCCGTTGGCATCACGCGTCGTGCCCGTCTTTAGCTGGTGTCCGGGAATGCGGTTGGGCCGGCACGGTCCGGCGTCAGAGATGTTGCCGCACTCCGAGATGCCGGGAGTCCAAGGCAAGCCGGTGCCGTATGTGGTGGTGTTGGTTATCTGCCAGCCACCAACGATCATATCCATCCAACGGCCAGCGTCGCTCATGAACTTCTTGCCGCGGCCAACGGGCAGTTCATAGATGGCATTGAAAACAAAGACTTGGTTTCGATTGAAGGAGTTCGGACCCCACGCCAACCGCTTGTCCACAGAGTAGTAGTTACTATCGTACTGATAGGCGTGCGAAAACGTGTAGTGCGCCAAGAACTGAAAGCCTGCGCTAACCCGCTTCTCGGCTTTCACCTGCAAAGCGTTATATTTGTTATCGGCATCGTTACCGTAGTAGGTGGTGTCCACGGCGCAACAGGGCGGTGTGGGCAAACCAGTCGCCGGATCGGTGAAACCGGGATAGGTGAATGCTGGATTGCCGTTTAGGAACAAGCGGCGGCGATTGGCAGATGGCTGCGCAGCAGTAAAGCCTGCCAGCTTGCAGGCTCCGGCTATGCAAGTCACCGGATTCGTTCCGGGTCCTACGGCAACTTCGTTGCTGTTGTACGACGGGCCGTTGCCGGCGAACACGTGTGTTCCCTTGTTGCCGACATAACTAACGGTCAGGTTCAGCGTAGGAGTGAGTTGTCGCTGGATAGTGGCGTTCCACTGATCAATGGTGGGCAGGCGTTGCACAAGCGGGCGTGCTCCTGCTGAGGTCTTCCCATCGAGACCATTGATCGGCAACGTGCCTTGGGGCGAAATACCGTTCAGCACCTGTGAAAAGCTGGGGGCCGGCGGACCTACTGTTCCAGCCAGAGTTGACGCCGCATTCGCAGGATTGAGCGTAAAAATCGGGATGCGATTGTTGGTTACGGCGGTATTAAAGTTGGCGTCGGAGAGATCCTGCCGCGCGAGAACCGGCAGGTTCTGCGTGACAACGTGCCCGAAGTTGGACCCGAACACGCCAATGTCGAAGCCACGGCCATAGCCCATCCGCAGGACCGTCTTGGAATCGAACTGATAAGCTACGCTGAGGCGCGGAGCGAAGGCGTTGTACGTATTCTTGAAGTTGCCAGCCGCATTCACGCCGCCGAAGCCCGCGACGCGAATCAGCCCGTCATTCAAGTTCGCAAAGCCGCCATTGCCCTTAGCGTTTACGGTTTCGGGGAAGTAGCTCTCCCAGCGTAAGCCGTAGGTCAGCGTGAACTTCGGACTAACACGCCACGAGTCCTGGCCGTAAAAGAACGTGCGCTTCTGGCGCTCGGCCGCGTTTACGCTGGTGCTGACATAGCGTTGGAACTGGGTAACATCGCCCAGAAGGAGCGTAGCCAACCCGAGGCCAAACGCCCCTGCATTGCCGGTATCGTACTGATCGAAAAACAAAATACCAGTGCGGCTTTGATCGCTGGGGACGCGAAGGTTCATGGCGTAGCGGATGTCCGCCCCGAATTTAAAGGTGTGATTGCCTTGGATACGCGTCCAGTTATTCACGAATTGGAATTGCTGCTCGCTTTCCGTCAGCGGGCAATTGCAACGCGCGGGGCTCAAACCATCACCGAAGGCCCAACTGTTATCTGAGGCGGTACTGCCGAGCGCACCGTTCACCCCGGCACCGGCGCCGCTATCGCCGTTCTTGGTGGTCTTGAAGGCTGAAATTCCGCCAGTTGTTGGCGGTCCCTGAAGGCCAGCGCCGGTGTTGAGGCCTGGGAACCCAAGCGTGTCCATGACAGCTTGGCTCCCGTCCGGGTACGCCGTTTTCGGGTTGTATTTGAAATATCCGAAACGAAAGTCCGTGAGCCACTTGACCCCGATGGGCTTGGTGAAACCGGTGGCCAAGCTGTAGTTATGAACATTGGAGCTGCCAGCAAGGCCCCCGGGGCCAAAACCTGCTGCGCCAAGCGCCCCGAGTCCTCCCTTACCAGACAAAGAGAAATAGTCTAGGCTAAAGCGCCCGAAGACCGCGTAGTTGTGGGGAGCACTGTAGTCGATTCGCGTGTCGAACGACTTTTGGTCGAAGGGTCCCGCACCGCTGGCCACGAAATTGTTATTCACGCCACCCGACGTTGGGGTCGGGAATAAAGCGAGGAGGTTGCCGATATTTTGGCTAATCCTGCCAATCGGAATCTGATTATTCGGAAAGGCTGTTCGACCTGAACCTGTGAGTTGGTCGCCGGTTCTTGGATCGAACACTTGACCGCTGCCGGCGCCTCCGTAGGCATTTAGATATTCGCTCAAATCGCAGAATCCAGTGGTATTGGTTGCGGGATTGCACGTCGTCACTACTTGCGACGTCGGGATCTGGTAGATGTTGGTGATGCCGGCGGTTTGTTTCGTCCCTTGATAGTCGCCGAAGAAGAACAACTTGTCTTTCAGGATCGGGCCGCCGACCGACCCGCCGAACTGCTTCCATGTCGCTGCAGGAAGTGGAACACCGGGCTTGTTGGTGAAGGGATCGCGTGCCTGCTGGTCGCTGCTGCGATAGTAGTAGAAGCCGCTGCCGTGGAACTCGTTTGAACCGGACTTCGTCTGTACTCGAATGAGCCCCGAAGTGCTCTTGCCGGATTCCGCATCGTAGTCTTGCAGAGCGACCTTGGCTTCAGCGATGGCGTCGAGGTTAGGGTTGACAACGATGATCCCTAAAATCGGGTCCTGGTTGTCGGTGCCGTCGAGTTCAAAATTGGTGCCCGAGAAGTGCTGCCCATTGACGTTAATCTGTCCACCCCCCTGAGGATTCTCAGTGGCAGCGTGGTTGAAACCGGGCAATTTCTGAGTGCCAGGCGAGAGCAATTCGAAACTTGTGAAGTTGCGGTTAAGGACCGGCAGATCTTGAATGTACTTCTGGCTGAACTGAACGTCCACGTCCGCGCGGTCGGTCTGGAGCTGAGGAATTTCGCCGGTCACTTCCACCGACTGGGTGACCTCGCCGACTTGCATCGCCGCATCGACGTGCGCCGAGGTGTCGGCGGAAACCTGCACGCTCGGAATGTCCGTCGACTTGAAGCCCGCGGCCTCAATCCGGATCTTGTACGTGTCCGGAATCAAGTGAGTTACCTCGTAGTTGCCGCTTTCATTGGTGGTGGTCTCGACGGCGGTGTTCTTGGTCACCGAGGTCACCGTGACCTTGGCTCCGGACACTGCTCCGCCTTGCGGGTCCGTCACGGTCCCAAGAATGCTGCCATAAACGGCCTGCGCCAACGCCGTTGACGTGTTAAGGCTGCCCATAAGAAGACAAATAACCGCAACTCCCACCCAAATCGAACGCCTCACCATCGCATCCTCCTTCGACTTACGCAGCCAGCGGAAACCCAGGAATTGCCAGCGATTGGTTATGAATGCGCCGATACCCCGGCGTGCATTCGTAGATCTCCAGGTTAGAAGACAAAAGGTTGAGTGTTTTGAACGTCAGAAGCGCCAAAGGAATCTGCTCCGAGGCACCCCTAAAAGCACCCAACCACGTTAGCGCGACGGCACCCAACGCAAGTAAGTGTTCTAGTATCGCGGGCATTCCGCGAATTCGCGGACTAACAGCGATACACCTCGACTGCGCACCAGAGCAATGCTAAAAAATGATGCTCACTATTAGTTCTTTGCAGGCACGCGTAGAAGTCTCATGTGGTCTGATACCGTTACGGTGAGTAAAGCCCGCGCTTGCACAGAGATGGGCGCGTTGTTACACTCCTGTTAAACCGATGTAACTGGGGTTACTCAGTTGTCTGAACGCGAACAGTGCCTTGCGCAGGTAGAGAAACTGGTTGGAAGTCAGGTCTTGCATGGCTCCGAGTCCCTATGCAAACTGCTCCGCTATCTGGCCAAACACGCCTTGGATCACCCGGGACAACCCATTAAGGAATATCAGATTGCCACCGAGGTTTTTGGTCGCTCCACAGATTTCGACCCCCAAGTGGACTCCATGGTGCGGGTCCAAGCCGGCCGGCTACGGGGCAAGCTCTCTGAATATTACAGCTCCAACGGAGCCGAAGATTCCGTAGCGGTCGAACTGCCCAAGGGCACCTACATACTCGCATTCCACCACCGAACTCCGGCGGTGCGTTCGCACACCACCTCCACCGGTGAAAATAACAGTGCCAAGGAAGTCGCGAGCGGCTCGCAGAATCGGATGTGGATCGTCGCCACAGCGTCGTTGGTCATCTTGCTGCTGGTCTCGGCGGGCGTAATCCTAACCCTCGTCTCCAGCCGCAATGCCGCGCAGGCTGGAGTCCAAGAAGTAGCTCCCGCCGCATTTCGTGTTTTCTGGAATGGGTTTGTGTCGGGATCAGAAGAGCCCTGGGTGATCTTCAGCAATGCCGCGTTTGTTGGGCGACCAGAAACCGGGATGCGCTATTACGACAACGGCCGCGACAAGGGGAGCTTCATTTTGGACCACTACACCGGTGTCGGAGAGGTCTTGGCCGTCCATGAATTGGATCGCGTTTTCGGATTGCTGCACCGGAAGATTCGCATCAAGAGGGGCAGCCTGTTTTCACTCGATGACGCCAAGAACAACAACCTGATCTTCATAGGCTCGCCGTTTGAGAACTTAACATTGTTGGAAATTCCCGGAACTCGGGAGTTTGTTTTCCGCCGTATGGGATCCGGCCCGCGCGAGGGCGATGAGGCTATTATCAACATCCATCCTCAGCCGGGAGAGTCCAAGGAATACTTCCCGAGCGCAGGCAACGCGCCGCTGACCGAAGACTACGCGGTAGTCGGATTAGTCAGGGGAATCAATCCAGGGCAAGCCGTGCTGATCCTGGCGGGCACAACAACGATAGGCACGCAAGCCGCGGTCGAATACGTTTGTCGGCAGAGTTCCGTCGAAGAACTCCTATTGCGGCTGCCGGTGTCCCAACAGGGGCAGCTCAAGCCATTTGAAGCCGTGATTCGCGTCAAAGTGACGCGCGGCGTCCCGGTTGGCTCTGAACTGGTGGCCCTCCGCAGCGGGGCGTCCTAGCCTTTCTTGCTCCTGATGGGATTAACTCGCGGGCGGCGTCAGGTGGGGGTCGAGCTCAGCAGCTTTCTGGAACTCACGAACCGCTTCGCTTTTCTCTCCACGCCGCTGCAGAGCCACTCCAAGCTGAAAATGAGCCGGCGCATAGCTCGGCATGGCGCTAATCGCTGAGCGAAACTGCGAAATCGCGCCTTCCAGATCGCCGGCATTCAGAAGTCGTTTGCCAGAATTGGTGGCAAACAGTGCTGCTTGCTCGCTCGTTTTCTGTTTTCCGAGTTCGATTCCCGTCTTTGATTCCACAGCGGCCCCTTGACGGTCGCCCAGCTGGCGGAGAACGCCCGCCAAAGTGGTGTGCGCTCCGGCAAAATCCGGCTGCAGCCGGATCGCTTCGCGCAGCGCTGCGGCGGACTCCGTCAATTTATCCTGCTGCTTTAGCACCGTGCCCAGCGTGTAGAAAGCCTCGGCATAATCGGGCTTGGCTCGAATCGCCGCGCGCAATTCCTCTGACGCCGCCGGAAAATCGCCTTGCTGCCAAAGCGTGACGCCGAGCGTGTAACGCACATCCGCTTGCTGCGGATCAAGACTTTCTGCTTTTCGAAACTCCTCGATGGCCTCCGGAAGTTTGTCTTTGAGCTTGAGCGCCAGTCCCAGATCGTAGTGAAGGGTCGCGCTCTCTGGCGCTCTCGCCAGCGCGGATTGAAACTGCGCCACCGCTGAGTCGAAATCTGTTTTCTGCAGATAAGAGATGCCTAGATTGGTCTGATATCCCACGTCCCCAGGGCGCAGCCGCAACGCGTTTTGAAATTCGGGAGTTGCGTGGTCCGCATCGCCGATTTGCAGTAGCGCCAATCCCAGATTATTGTGAGCCTCAGCATTTTCCGGTTGCAATTGAATCGTATGCTCGAAAGCCGCGATGGCCTCATCCGCTCTGCCCGAACGCTGCAACAGCAATCCGAGAGTATTTTGCGCTTCGGCAAGATCGGGTTGCAGCTTGATGGCCGCCCGCAACGCGCGAACCGCATCCTCGCTATCGCCGCTATCGCGCAAGGCCAGGGCCAGGTAGTAGTGCGCCTGCGCGCCGCCCGCGCCAGCGCCAACCGCTGCCCGAAGCTGTGAGACCGCCTCCGGATAGGACTTTTCTTCGAACCGAACAACGCCCAGATGGAAATGTGCACGGCCGAAACTTGGCTGCAGTTCGAGAGCGGTGGTGAATTCGGTCGCTGCTTCTCTGGTTTGCCCCTGCCGCGTTAGCAAGGAGCCCAGATCATCGTGCAGCTCGGCGCGGCCTGGTTCGAGCTCGATCGCCCGGCGCATCTCGTGTACGGCCGAGCTGATGTCCAGCGAAGAATCAAATGCACGCGCCAGGGTGCGGTGCGCTTCGGAATCTCGCGGAGCGAGGCGCACCGCTTCTCGGGATTCGCCGAGCGCACCCTGCGTATCACCTTTGCGGAGGAAGGCATTCGCCAAATTGCCGTGCGCTTGCGGAAAATCCGGCTTGAGCCGGAGGGCCATCTGAAATTGGCGAATAGCGGGATCGATTTGCTCTTGCGCGAGCAATACCCAACCGAGAGAGTTATGCCCTTCAGGGCTCTCTGGCGCGAGGCTCACGACTTTCTCAAACGCCGCCTGCGCTGTTGCCAGATCGCCCTGCTGCAACGCGGACATTCCCTTGGCGTAGACCTCTTCCGCCGCGGAATGTATTTTTTTGGGTGCCACCGGCTCTTGCGCCAGCAAGATCCAAGGCAACAAAGAACCAAACAACAGGCCCGCACGCAAAACCCCGGCGGCTGCCGGCAGGAAATGGAAGCTTCGGAAGGTCAAACCGGAATTCATGATGGCGTGTCACTCAAAATAGTAGCACGCGCACGACAGCGATTTGGCGCTGCGGCTTCTTGACCGGCATCGAGCGGCAACCTAACATGCCGATGGGACATGTTTTCCGCAAATTCCTCGCTTCGACGCGCGCTTCGGACGGCCCTGCAGATTCTTCCGGCAGCTGTTCTCCTGTTTTCCATGGTGTTTGCCGTCCCCGATCCCGCCGACCAAGACTCCAAAAAGCCCAAACCGATCGCCTACTTTACCGATAAGGCCAAACAAGCCGGCCTGACCATGATGAATGTCTTCGGTGGCGAGAACACCAAGAAATACATCCTTGAGACGACCGGCACGGGCGTGGCCCTCTTCGATTACGACCATGACGGCTGGCCGGACATTTTCATCGTGAACGGCACGAAGCTCGGAGGGTTTCCGGCGGGCAGGGGGCCGACCAACCATCTCTATCACAACAATCACGATGGCACGTTCACCGACGTGACCGAGAGAGCCGGTCTGGCGCACACCGGCTGGGGCCAGGGCGTTTGCATCGGCGACTACGACAATGATGGCTGGGAAGATCTCTATGTCACCTACTACGGCAAGAATGTGCTGTATCACAACAACGGCAACGGGACATTCACCGATGTGAGCGAGAAAGCCGGCGTGGCAGGCTCCGGCAAGGCTTGGGGAACCGGTTGCGCCTTTGTCGACTATGATCGCGACGGCCGCCTCGACTTGATGGTCGCCAACTACGTCGATCTCGATTTGGCCGCTGCCCCCGCGCCGGGGGACCGGCCCTCGTGTATCTGGAAAGGCGTTCCGGTGATGTGCGGCCCGCAAGGCTTGCCCGGCGCGAAAAATATTTTGTACCACAATCGCGGCGACGGTACGTTTGAGGACGTCACCGCCAAGGCTCGCATCGACCAGACCACTGGTCATTATTCATTCAGTGTTACCACGCTCGATTTTGACGATGACGGTTGGCCCGACATTTTCGTGGCCTGCGACAGCACTCCGAGTATCCTCTATCACAACAATCGCGATGGCACCTTTACCGACGTGGCGGTCACCGCCGGTGCCGCCTTCAATGAAGACGGCCACGCGCAAGCCGGAATGGGCTCAACGGCGGCCGATTACAATGGCGACGGCAAGCTCGATCTGTTCAAGACCAATTTCTCCGACGACACCGCAACCCTGTACCGCAACAATGGCGACGGCACCTTCGATGATGTCACCTACGCCGCCGGTCTCGGCTTGAACACCCAATACCTCGGCTGGGGCACGATGTTTCTGGATTTCGACAACGACGGGTGGCCTGACCTTCTTCTTGCCAATGGCCACGTTTATCCCGAAGTCGACACCCAGCATCTCGGCAGCAACTTTCAGGAACCGCGCGTCTTGTATCACAACAATGGCGACGGCAAATTCACCGACATCTCCGCCAGTTCGGGACCAGGTATCACAGAACCAGTTTCCTCTCGCGGACTGGCTATCGGCGATCTCTGGAACGATGGGCGCATCTCCGCGGTAGTCAGTAACATGAACGCGCCGCCGGGCCTTTTAGTCAACGAAGTCCGCAGCAAAAATCACTGGGTGGCTTTCCGCACCGTCGGCTCCAAATCGAATCGCGATGGAATCGGCGCCCGTATACGCATGAAAGCCGGCGCGCGCATGTTCATCGATGAAGTACGCAGTGGCTCGAGCTTTATCTCGAACAACGACATGCGCGTGCATTTCGGCCTGGGCGCGGTAGCGAAAATCGACTGGGTGGAAATCCGCTGGCCCAGCGGCCGGCTCGAAAAATTTGAGGATCTCCGCGTCGACGCTATCCACTCCATTACCGAGGGTACGGGCAAGTCCATGACTTCGGCCCCCAAGAAGGATTAGCCAAGCAACGGCAGAATATCAGTGCCCCATGCCACCCGCGGAGCTTACTGACCTTCCCGCCCTTCCCGTCACACCTTCCGACAGCTTCTCCCTCATGCGCCTGGATTCTTCGGACGTAAACAGTAACGCTCCCCGGCTGGCAGCGAGCAACTCCGTTCCATGCCATTCTGCCCGCATGATTCCCGCCGAAGCGTGAGAGTTCGACCCCAAGAGGAGGTGGGCGATCTCATGTGCCATGACGTGTCCGAGCGCAGCACCCTCGCTCTCGCCCCTGTTCAAGCGCATAGCGAGGATCGGTTCAAAAAATACGTCGCTGTAGCATCCCGTTTGGTCGTCGGCGAGATAGGAAGTGCCGAGTATCGATCCACTCAGCGTTCGCGAGCGCGGCAATATCCGCAGGTGCAAATGCCTCGGGAATTCCACTGCCGAGCAATCCTTGTTCCCCGGAGGTCCGCTTGAGTATCGCGAGCAGTTCACCCACGTGGTTTCGACGCCGGCCTGGGTAAAGATTCGCGATGCGTTGGCTTCGGCCGAGGCCAGCGCGCTCGATCCCACTTGTGCATCGTTGAAGACCGCAATCGTTACCCTCTGCGCGCAAGTACTCGAACTTAGGGGAAGCAGGATCAGGCCAAACCAAACACATCCGGAAACCGTCTTCATGAACATGTCGCACCTCTCAACCGTGCCCAGAGTGGCTGGGGCGCTCTCGTACCTCAATGCCCGGCCGGTTGCGTGGCGCTCATCTGTGGGTGACGAACTAAATCAAGCTGCGTCAAATGGATAGCGGGGCGAATCACCTCGGAATTTCCGAAACATCTTCTAAACCCGCTCGTATCTATAGATAGGCAGAATTGGGGCTTCCGGTGGCAGACGGTAGAAATATCGTGGTCTTTGGTCCCTTGGAGGTGGACCTGAAGGCTGGTGAACTCCGCCGAAGCGGCTCCAGGATACGCTTGCAGGAACAGCCCTTCCAGGTGCTAGCCCTGCTGCTCGAAAATCCGGGACAAGTTGTCACCAGAGAGGAATTGCACCGCCGCCTTTGGCCTGCCGATACGTTTGTCGATTTTGATCACGGCTTGAATGCCGCGGTGAAACGGCTGAGGGACGCTCTCGGTGATTCTGCTGAAAATCCGCGGTTTGTGGAAACACTGGCTCGGCGCGGCTATCGCTTCGTGGCCCCGGTAGGCGAAACCTCCAAGGAGACTCGAAGCGCCGTAGCGAAGAGCGAAACCGCTACCTTCGCGCGAAATTGTCGCACTCACTGGCCCAAGCTGGTCATGGCCTTGGTAGTGCTCTCGATGGCGACCAGCGCTGGCTGGGTTGCCGCCCGCCGGCTCAACCCCAAGGTGCAAATTTCGGAACAACGGCTTACAGCCAATGCCCCGGACGATCCCGTCCTGAGCGCTATAGTTTCTCCGGATGCCAAGTACCTGGCGTTCGCGGACCGGTCTGGACTCTTTCTCCGTGTCGTGTCCACCGGCGAAACCCATTCGATCACCCTGCCAGGTAACTCAAAGATGCGCCCCACGAGTTGGTTCCCAGATGGCGATCACATGCTCGCCGTGAACGCCGCAGAAACCGGAGACTCGCCGAGCTTGTGGAGCGTTTCGGTCTTGGGCGGGAGCCCGCGCAAGCTATTGGAAAATGCCCGCGATGGTTCGGTATCCCCCGACGGTTCGCAGATCGCTTTCATTCGCGGGAACACCGCAAACCAGGAGATCTGGCTAGCTTCGTCCCAGGGTGGGCAACAGCGCAAAGTCACCGGCCAAACGGCAGAAATTCAGCAGAAGCAGTATAGGGAAGTCCTCGGTAATCCCGGCGAGATCTTTGGGCAGTTGGTTTGGTCACCGCACGGCTCTCGATTCGCCTTCACCCGCTATGTGTACCGCCCGGGCTACCGCGACGGAGATGTTTCCGTGGGAATATGTGATCCCGCCACTCATCGCGTTGACCTTGTCCTTTCTAACCGTCGTCTTGGTGAAACCGTCGCGTGGACACCTGACGGCCGGCTGGTATATTCCCTCACTGAGCCGCCCCCTAACCAGCGTGACTCGAATCTTTGGGCCCAGCGCCTCGATTCGCGCGCTGGGAAGTTAGTTGGCGAGCCACAGCGGCTCACCACCGGACCTGACGTTAAGACCGGCCTAAGCTTTTCCGCCGATGGCAAGCATCTTAGCTTCCTGCGGCGCACCGGCGAGCCGCACGTATATGTCTCTCAGGTGGAAGCCCGCCCGGATCACCTCTCTGCCCCGCGTCGTTTGGGCCTTGATGAAGGGCGGAATTTGCCCTTCACTTGGACCTCCGACAGCAAGTCTCTGGTGTTTATTTCTGATCGTGACGGTCCTTTCCACCTCTTCAAGCAGGGGATCCACCAGTCCGCGCCGGATCTTCTGATCGATGGCAAAGACACGGTCATGGGTGCCCGATTGAACCCCGACGGCTCGGAAATCCTCTTCCTTCTAACCCCTGATCCCAACGACCCTGCCGGCCGCGCCCGCCTGATGCGCATGCCTGCGAACGGCGGCGTCCCGCAGCTGGTCCTCGAAGAGCCGCAGATCGAAAACATGCAGTGTGCGCATCTGCCCTCCAAACTGTGCCTGTTCAGCCGCAATGAAGCGCACGCCATCCGCTTCTTCCGCTTTGATTCCCTGACCGGTGCCGAACAGGAACTTACCCAGTTCACGCGCTCCAGTGCCCTCAAGTTCAACTGGACGCTTTCCGGCGATGGTTCTATGCTGGCGCTGGCCGCATGGCGCCAGGGTCAAGTGCCCGGTGAGATTCAGATTTTTTCCGTCGCCTCCGGCAAGCAACGTACCCTCACCCTCGCGGGATGGACACGAATTACCAGCATCGACTGGGCTGCCAACAGCCGCAGCATTTGGGTGAGCGCCTCGGACTCTTCGAGCACACAGGCGCTGCTGAAAGTCGATCTCCACGGCAACGCAATTCCCATGCTGCAAGACGCGCAGCGGGACATGGGTTGGGCCATTCCATCGCCGGACGGGCGCCAAGTGGCCCTTTGGGAAGCGAGCGGCAGCTCCAATGTTTGGCTGCTAGAGGGTTTCTGACCGTCCGCTGACCTTATTGCGGCGGGGGCGTGCGCGGCAGCGCTCTCGATCTCTCGAGCATGTCGGCCGGAAATTCCGGCCCGCCTTGCGGCGGCTGGCCCCGCGTGACCGCCCAGTGATCCAGCCAGTTTGTGCCTTCTTCTCCAACGTAGTCGTCCGGCAAACTGTAGGCTTGATCGCTGAGCGCATCCTCTAGGGTGATAAACCGGTAGCCCCGCTTCCTAATCATCTCCAGCAGCTCGCCGATGTGCTCCGCCTCCAGGAAATTCGCGTGCAACAATAGAATTTGCTTCGGTTCATATCCGAGCAATTCTTTCGACAGTTTCTCGTAATACGCAAACACCGCAGCATGATGGGAAAGATAAGAGCTAACGACTTCGTTCTGCAGCGGCGTGTCGCCGCGCTTTTTCGCGTCATCGTAGATCCCCGCGAAATTCCAGTCCCAGGCGTCCAGTGTCACCGGAGCGATTCGATACCCACGTGCCACCAGGAATGCTTCGGCCTCGCGCCGCGTCTCTAGGTCGCGCCCGGTATCGAGATAGGGATGCCGGAAATAGCGCAGCTTCATATTGTGCTGCGCAAGTAGAATACGCGTCACGGACTCTCCCTCGATCACCGCTTCTTTGAAATCTTCCAGACCCGCTTTGTTCAACGAGGTGTGCCCGTAGGTGTGATTGCCCAGTTCGAACCCCGCGTCCAGCCAAAGATTCAGCGCTTTGATTCGCTCGTCGACCTCTCCCCATTTGTAGTAGA
>Ga0137398_10000572_pt1 | contig 13531 bp, 14 predicted proteins | sample czorhiz216metaG_FD_106659 | JGI IMG/M metagenome (GOLD analysis project Ga0137398, IMG submission 106659) | Vadose zone soil microbial communities from Angelo Coast Range Reserve, California, USA - czorhiz2.16 metaG | ecosystem: Environmental > Terrestrial > Soil > Vadose zone | place: USA...
ATCGCGGTATATACCCCCGCTCGACAGCAGCTCAAGATTTGGCTGGGTATTAGTCCAATACCCCGTACAAAACAGGTCGCCGTATTGCCGCTTAGCGTTGCAGATGGCGATGCGCAAACTGCAGCGTTCGGGGCCGGCCTTACTGAGACCCTTACCGCCAAGCTCACGCAACTCACCGGCGATCCCTCGCTGCAAGTTGTACCCGCCACTGAGATCCGCGGCAAGCATGTCGGCACGGCGGACGACGCGCGCAAGGAGTTCGGCGTAAATCTAGTACTCGAAGGCAGCTTGCATAAATCGGGCCAACAAGTACGCGTCAATTACATTTTGGTGGATGCTCGGACGCGCCGCCAATTGCGCGCTGAGAGCCTGACTTTTGCGGCGATGGATTCCTTTGCGGCTGAAGACGCGGTCGTGAATGGCGCAGTACGGATGCTCGAACTCGAAATCCAGGGTCGCCAACGAAAGGCTCTCGAGACTCACGGGACCCAGGTAGCGGGAGCTTATGACTATTACCTACAGGGGAGAGGGTATCTCCAAAACTATGATCGTGAGGAGAATCTCGATAGTGCCGTCCAAGTCTTCGAGCGCGCCCTGGCTATCGATCCCGGATACGCCTTGGCCTACGCCGGTCTCGGCGACGCTTATTGGAAGAAATACCGGAGCAACAAAGAACCCTCATGGATTGAAAAAAGCCGCGCAGCCTGCCAACAGGCCAGTCGCTTGGACAGCAAGTTGTCTTCTGCCCATGCCTGTTTAGGGACGCTATCGGCGGGAACGGGAAACTATCAGGAGGCAGCGCGAGAATTCGAACGGGCCGTTGAGACCGAGCCTACCAACGATGATGCATTTCGTGGTCTGGCCGGAGCATACGAGCGTTTAGGCAAACCCGAAGAGGCAGAAAATACGTACCGCCGGGCGATTGAGCTACGGCCCCATTATTGGGCTGGGTACAATTGGCTGGGGGCATTTTACTATCGGCATGTGCGCTTCCGGGAAGCTGCCGAGATGTTCAATCAAGTAGTGGCCCTCGCTCCTGACAGCTTCCTTGGCTATTCCAACCTGGGTGCCACTTACGTTGAGCAGGCGCGCTATGCGGACGCAATTAAGATTCTTGAACAGTCTATCGCGATACGCCCCTCCGACTACGGCTACACCAATCTCGGAAATGCTCACTTCTTCTTGCGGCGCTATGAAGAGGCCGACCAGGCCTACCAACAGGCGATTAAGCTTTCGGAAAAGGATTCGCTCCTGTGGTGGAATCTGGGGGACGGATACTATTGGACACCAGGAAAACGCAGCCAATCAGTGCCCGCATATCGGCAAGGTATCACCACTGCCGAGGAAGAGCTCCGTGTCAATGCGAAGAATTCATATTCGTATGGCGTCCTGGCCATCTGCCACGCCATGCTCGGGGAGAAAAAATTGGCATTGGACGCCCTGGGGAGCGGGCGCCAGCTCTCACCGGCCGATCCGTTCCTGCTCTTTCAAGCCGCGCTGGTTTACAACCAGTTCGGTCAGTCGGATGAGGCTATCGCTTGGTTGAAGAAGGCACAGACTGCAGGGTATTCCCAGGTGCGAATACGGGACTACCCAAACTTTGATTCATTGTGGATAAATCCGCGATCCCAGAAATTACTCCGTGGCAGATAACTTCAAGGGAGGTAACAGCATATGGCCAAAGAAGCACCAGCTCTAGAAACTCGGGACGTTCTCGTCAAGGTTGGGCTCGATACCAAAGGGAACATCGAGGCAATTCCGGATTACTTTGAAGTCAGCAAACGAAAAAACGAAGAAGTACGGTGGGTTTGTGCTCAGGATCATAAACACGACGGGCCGGATCCTTGCTTCACCGTGGACTTCGAGAAAAACGGATCACCATTTTACGAGTCACAATTCAGCAGTGACGCTCCCGTTTCTGGTCTGGCCAGACGTAATGTCTTGCCGGGGCCCAAAAGATACGAGTACACAGTAAGGATAAAAGGCAAACACGACTTGGATCCGGGCGGCGGCGTCAAAGAGTAAGCCAATCGAGTGCCACGCAGCCTGTGCGGCGGCTGAGTATCCGCTGGATGTGTGCCTTGTCGAAGTCTCTGGCACCGCGAATGCCCTATCGCTGCACCACAACATTGCTCATGGCTGAATTCTTGTTCAAGCACCCGCTGGGAAGGGGCGTTCGCCCGGGGAGGCCTTCGACGCCTTCGGTGCGAATGGCGTGTTGACTGAGTTTGTGACACGCAACTCTGCGAGGCGACGGAACGCACTACTGTCACCAAATTTGCCACTAAGAGTGGCGCAAAACGAAGAAAAGCTGAGCAAATCCAGAAGACAGAAACCGTCGCTATCTTGCAACTGGCAAAGGGATTTAGTTGAATTTTCTACTCGATAGCGAACCGGTGATTTAGTTTTTTCATGACCGCCGGTTTCAACCGCTCACCCACTCCTCCGTCTCGATTTTAAGCCGCTCCGCAGGCTCGAGGGACATTTCTATCCTTGGGGCGCCGTCAGCCTGAATCGAAACGCGCGCGGAGGCAGACTCGCGAAGTAATGGAACCTGAGCTATCGCACAGGTCACGAACGATTTTGTAATATGTCTGCAATTCCGAGAGGTGCGTATCTCTTTAAGTTTATAGAGGGTAGCGCCGAATGCTTTGTGCATTTAACGCCGGGCTATATTCGAGCAATTGCATTCTTATGCGCACCATTGACACGCCGCAAGCTGCACCGTAGCATCGCTTTCACCGGCCGCAATTCTTGCTCACCAGCGCGCCGCAAGAGAGGCCTCTCATGAGCCTTCGCGACTTCATCACCAAGCAGTTTATCGATGTCATCGAATGGGTTGAACCGGAAGAAGGCATCCTGGCCTACCGCTACCCCATGCAGGATCGCGAGATCCAGAACGGCGGCAAGCTGACCGTCCGCGATTCGCAAGCCGCGATTTTTGTGAATGAAGGGAAAGTCGCGGACATCTTTGGCCCGGGACTCTATACGCTGACGACGCAAACGCTGCCCATCTTGACCTATCTAAGGAACTGGGACAAGGCGTTCAAGTCGCCTTTCAAGTCCGATGTGTATTTCTTTTCGGCGCGAATTCAGACCGACCAGCACTGGGGCACGCAGAATCCCATCTCCATTCGCGACAAGGAATTCGGCGCGATTCGTCTCCGCGGCTTCGGCATTTACTCCTATCACTTGAGTGATGCGAAATCGTTCTACAGCAAGATCAGCGGCACTCGCGACCTATATCGCGTCGCGGATCTCGAAGGCCAGTTGCGCAACACCATTGTCGCCAAGATGACCGATGCGTTTGCCGCCAGCCAGGTGCCGTTCCTGGATATGGCCGCGAACCAAGGCGCACTTGCCGAAAAAATCAGCGAACAACTGAAACCGGCATTCACGGAATATGGACTCACCCTGGACACCTTTGTGGTCGAAAACCTTTCGCTGCCGGACGAGCTGCAGAAAGTGCTCGACCAGCGCATCAGCATGAACGTGCTCGGCGACATGGGCAAGTTCACACAATATCAGGTGGCGCAGGCCATCCCCATCGCGGCCGCGAATGAAGGCGGAGGCGCGGTAGGAATGGGCGCCGGTCTCGGCGCGGGCGTGGCCATGGGCCAGGCCATGATGGACGCCGTGAAGAAATCGACTTCGGCGCCCGCCGGTGGAGCGGCGCCCACAACGGCCGGAAGTCCCGCTGCCGAAAGCAAATTCTGCAGCGAATGTGCCAAGCCCATCCCGCGCAGCGCCAAATTCTGCCCGGAATGCGGAAAGCCCCAGGGGTAGTGCCACCCGCTGCCATGAGCGGAATCGAGTGGGTTGTCGAAGCCTTTGGATGCTCGTCGCAGTCCTTGCGCGATACTGCTGTCCTGCAGGATTTGTTCAACAGCATCATCCGGGAGATGAAGCTCCGGCCCGTAGGCGAAACGCAGTGGCATCAGTTTCCCGGCACCGGAGGGATCACCGGCCTTTGCCTTCTCGCGGAGTCGCACCTCGCGTGTCACACCTTTCCGGAGCACGGCTCGCTCTGCCTGAATCTTTTCTGCTGTGTTCCGCGCGCGGAGTGGGATTTTGAGACTGTTCTACGGCAACTTTTTGCTGCGGATTCCGTTGCGGTCCGCCGGTTGCAGAGGCCTTACGAATCTATATTGAAGCAGGTTGCCGGTGACTGAGGTGAAACCTCTTCCCGCGAACCAGGTTGGCCGTTCGCGATGACCCAGCCCGCTGCCAACTGTCCGAACTGCGGCGCCAAGATCGTTTTTCGCTGGTCCAGCAGCGTGCAAACGGTATGCGAATTTTGCAAGAGCATCCTGGTCCGTACGGATGTGGACCTGAAAAAAGTCGGCCAGGTCGCCGATCTCCCGCCGGACAGCTCACCCGTTCAGATCAATACCGAAGGCCAATACGGCAACAAGGCCTTCGTGGTGGTTGGCCGCATCCTTTATGAGTACGATCAAGGCGGCTGGAACGAGTGGCACGTCATGTTGAACGACGGCACGAGCGCATGGCTCTCCGATGCGCAAAGCGAATACGCGCTGTCTTTGTCTTCGAAGGCGCAGAACCTTCCCGCCGTTGCCCAGGTCCACGTTGGCCAGCAATTTACCTGGAGGGACCAGCGCTATACCGTGAGCGTAATCACGCCCGCTCATTATCGCGGCGTCGAAGGTGAATTGCCGTTTCAGTATTGGGACAAGACGGACGTCACCTTCGTCGATCTGCGCACGGAATGCGGAAAATTTGCCACGCTCGATTACAGCGACCCCGAACCGGCTTTGTATCTCGGTGAATTCGTGGAATTCGACGCTCTTAAATTGAAAAATCTGCGCAGTTTCGAGGGCTGGTGATGAGCGCGGGCGCTCCGCCCCTATCCGGGCCTGCAAAGCCGCAAGCCAAGGCGCTGAATTGCCCGAAGTGCGGCGCGGCCATTACGCTGCGTTCCTTCGGGCAGGCCGAAACGGTCGTTTGCGGAAGCTGCCATTCCATCCTCGACGCCAAAGATCGCAACCTCGCCATCCTCCAGCAATTCGAAATTAAGACCAGTGACATAAGGCCACTCATTCCCCTGGGTACGCGCGGCAAGCTGCGCGACACGGACTACGAAGTCATCGGGTTCGAACGGCGCAGCAGCAAGGTCGACGGAATCACCTACTACTGGCACGAATACGTTCTGTTCAATCCTTACAAGGGTATTCGCTACCTCAGCGAATATAACGGACATTGGAACGACATCAGTATTTGTAAGCAGCTTCCGATGGCCGATGGAAGTTCTGCGAACTACCTTGGCGAGATCTACAAACACTTCCAGACTTCCGACGCCGACACAGATTTTGTCCTCGGGGAATTTCCCTGGCAGGTTCGCGTCGGTGAGCACGCCGCCGTCACTGACTATGTGCATCCCCCGCGAGTCCTCTCCAGCGAGAAGCTCGACAAGGAAGTCACTTGGTCCATCGGCGAGTATATGTACGGAGGGGAAGTCTGGGAGGCCTTCAGACTTCCCGGCGCTCCCCCTGAACCGGTGGGCGTCTTCGAAAATCAGCCTTCGCCGGTCACCACTAACGTCGCCGGCGCCTGGGTCGCGTTCACCGCATTTGCCGTTTTCCTCCTGGCGCTCATGGTCGGTTTCGATATGCGCGCGAAAAAAGAGCCGGTCCTCCATGAGACCTATCAATACCATCGCGCTGAATCAAGAGGCGAAACCTCTTTCGTCAGCGATGTTTTCGAACTTGCCGGCCACACCTCAACCGTGGAAGTGAAAACCTTCGCCCCTGTCAGCAACCATTGGATTTATTTGAACTATGCGCTCATCAATCAGGACACCGGGCAGGCCTGGGACTTTGGCCGCGAAGTGAGCTACTACTCCGGCTACGACAGCGACGGTTCCTGGGCCGAAGGCAAGCGGAATGACGCCGTGGTGATCCCCAGCGTCCCTCCCGGCCATTACTATCTGCGCATCGAGCCGGAGGCCGATCCTTCGCTTCCGAGCATTGCCTACACCGTCGAGGTCACCCATGACGTGCCCGTCTTCGGAATTTACGGCATCGCCTTTCTCGCTTTGCTCGCGCCGGTAGTCATCATTTCCTTTCGCGCCTACACCTTTGAGCGGTCCCGCTGGTCGGAAAGCGATCACCCGCCCATGGAATTATCCAATATGTCCAGCAGTTCGGGAGACGACGCATAATGTTCCGAAAATTCTATCTTCTCTATGGGTTCTTGACTCTCGGCACCGCCGCTTTCGGCCAATACCACGGCTGGAGCCTCGACACCGTCAACCAGCTCAAAAACGTTCCGAAGTCCGTCCGCGATAATCCCGGCTCGTACCGCTCGGTTTACGGCGGCTATCACCATTACACAGGAGGCAAATAAGATGAACCTCGTTCCGCTCGGCAATGTCGTCGCTGCGCTGGTCTTCGCATTTGTCGGCATTCTCATCTTCATCATCGCGTTCATGGTGATGGACAAGCTCACGCCGTATCATCTTTGGAAAGAGATCGTGCAGGAGCACAACATGGCGCTCGCCATTCTTGTGGGCGCCATGTCTCTGGGCATCTGCATCATCATTGCTGCCGCGATCCACTAGCTTATGGGCATCCTGGTGTTCATTTCCGTGCTGCTGGTTGCGGCTTGCGGCCTCATCTACGAGCTTGCCGCCGGCACGCTGGCAAGCTATCTGGTCGGAGACAGCGTCTTTCAATTTTCCACCATCATCGGCACGTACCTGTTTGCCATGGGTATCGGCAGCGCCCTCTCGCGCTACATCAATCGCCGTCTCGCGAATCGCTTCGTGTGGATCGAGCTTATGCTTGGCGTGATCGGCGGCTTTTCCTCCGCGCTGCTGATGCTTGCGTTTGCCTTCACGCAGGGATTCGAATTGATTCTGTACGCGCTGGTCATTGTCATGGGCGTTCTGGTCGGGCTTGAAATCCCGTTGCTGATGCGCCTCGTCGGCGACCGCTATCAGTTCCGCGACGTCATCGCGCACGTGCTTACCTTCGATTATCTCGGCGCGCTCGGAGCCTCCCTGCTGTTTCCGATTCTGTTGGTGCCGCGCCTCGGTTTGGTGCGCTCCGCGATGTTGTTCGGTTTGATCAACGCCGGCGTCGCGCTCTGGAGCACTTTTCTTTTCGCGAACCAGCTTTCCGCCACGCGCCGTTTGCGCGTTGCCTGTCTCGGCGTCTTGTGCGCATTAGGCGCGGGACTTGCCGAAGCAAAACAGATCACCGCCACGGCTGAAGACAACATCTACGCCGACGAGATCATTTTTGCCCGCGACACGCATTATCAGCATCTGGTCCTCACGCGCTTCAAGGACGACTTGCGTCTCTTTCTCAACAGCCATTTGCAATTCAGCTCCCGCGACGAATACCGCTACCACGAAGCGCTCGTCCATCCCGGCCTTTCCGCCGTCCCGGCCCCGCGCCGCGTCCTGATTCTCGGCGGTGGCGATGGCCTCGCCGTTCGCGAAGTCCTGAAATATCCCCAGGTCGAGAGCATCACGCTTGTCGATCTCGATCCCGAAATGACCAGGATTTTTTCCTCGAACCCCATGCTCACCAAGCTCAATGACAAATCTCTGCTTTCCCCTCGCGTGCATGTCATCAACGCCGACGCGTTTCCGTGGGTCGATTCGAATGCGGATAGTTTCGATTTCATCGTCATCGATTTTCCGGACCCCACGAACTATTCGCTTGGCAAGCTTTACACCACCGCGTTCTACCGCGCCGTCTCGCGCCACCTCAGCGCGCAGGGATTCATGGTTGTGCAAAGCACCTCGCCGATGTTCGCCCGCGATTCCTTCTGGTGCATCGCGCAGACATTGAAGCAAGCCGGGCTGCAAACCGATCCCTACCACGTCTACGTCCCTTCGTTCGGCGAATGGGGCTTCGTCCTGGCCGGCACTCACGAATACGTTCCTCCCAAAGCAATCCCCCCCGGATTGCGTTTTGTCAGTGTGGACGGCCTTCCCGCGCTTTTTCAGTTTCCGCCGGACATGGCGCCGCTCGCCATGCCCGCCAATCAGCTCAACAGCCAGGTGCTGGTGCGCACCTACGAGAACGACTGGAAGGACATCAGTCATTGAAGCTGGGCCGCCGCAAGTTCCTCGGTCTTGGCAGCGCGGCGCTCGTCGGTCTTTCGCTCAAGAGGGAACGAAAGACCGAAGGATCGTTCGTCAACGATTCCTTCCAGATGGGCCATCTCTTGCGCGACCGCGCGGGGTTCCCCGCAGCGAAGCGCACCGAAAAATATCCAGTCGTAATTGTGGGAGGCGGAATCGCCGGCCTCAGCGCCGCCTGGCGCCTTCGCAAGCACGGTTTCACCGATTTCGTCCTTCTCGAAATGAACGCCCAGCCCGGCGGCAACGCCCGCTGGGGCGAAAACGAAATCACCGCGTACCCTTGGGCCGCACACTATGTTCCCGTCCCCGGCCCAAAGGCCGAATATGTCCGCGAACTCTTCGAAGATCTTGGAGTCTTGAAGAACGGCCAGTGGGAAGAGCGCTACCTCGCGTTTTCACCGCAGGAGCGGCTGTTTCTCTACGGCCGCTGGCAGGAGGGCCTCGAGCCCGCTGTCGGCCTCACTCCGAAAGACCGCGACCAGTTTCAACGCCTCGAACATCTCTTCAGTGAATTCCGCAAGAGCGGATCGTTCACCGTACCTCTTGAGCTCGGGCTCTCTTCAAACTTTCAGGATCTGGACCGCATCTCTTTTTCCGATTGGCTCCGCCAGCAGGGTTTCGATTCGCGGCTACTATACTGGTACATGAACTATGCCTGCCGCGACGATTACGGCGCGCTGGCGAGCGACACTTCCGCCTGGGCAGGCATTCATTATTTTTCTGCCCGCGAGTCCGAGGAAAAAGGCCCGCTCACCTGGCCCGAAGGCAACGGCTGGATCACGCGCCGCCTCCTCGAACGCGTCGGCGAAAACATTCGCACCACCCAGATGGTGCACCGCATCACCGAGACGCGCCGCGGCGCAAGCGTCTTCGCTGGCGAAACCGAGTTTCAAGGCGAGTTCGTCATCTTCGCCGCGCCCACTTTTCTCGCTCCTTATCTTCTGGAAAATTTTCCGCGCCTCCGCGATTTTGTCTACTCCCCCTGGCTCACCGCCAACCTCACGCTCGACCGTTATCCCGAATCTCGTGGCGCTGAACCATCCTGGGACACGGTCTTCCTCGATTCACCGACGCTCGGCTACGTCGACGCCATGCATCAGAGCCTGCGCACGCACGTGGACCGCACCGTCTGGACGTTTTACTGGGCTCTCGCCGAAGGCGCGCCTGCGCAAAACCGCAAGGTTCTTCTTGAAAGAGATTGGGCCTACTGGAAAGAAGCCATTCTCCAGGACCTCGAGCGCGTGCACTCCGACATTCGCCGGTGCGTCTCCCGCATCGACATCATGCGCATGGGCCACGCCATGATCCGCCCGGCCGCCGGTTCGATTTTCTCCGAGGAAAGGCGCCGCCTGTCCCGCCGCAATGGCCGAATCCTCTTCTCCAACTCCGACCTTAGCGGCATTTCCATTTTCGAGGAAGCCCAATACCACGGTGTTGAAGCAGCTCAAAAAGTATTGAGGCAACTCCACGGTTAGCCTCAAGAGCAAATAGCCCTCAAAATTGCAGAAATCCTCCCTGTAACTTTTTCACAGCAGAGCACTCTCACTAACCAAGGGCCGGCTCCTGAAATGAATACCAAGGCCCTTTGGCCAAGTACCAGCATGTAAAAATAGTTAAATGTACGTAAAATGATAGTAAAGCTGAAACGACCGAGGAGAGCGGGAGGAAAGATGTTGATCCGCAAAGCCCCAGAATTGACGAACGCCGATATCACGCCCAAGTCGGTCTATCTGGACCGCCGCAAATTCTTGCAGGCAATGGGGATTGCTGGCGCCACTGCCGCTGCAGGCAGGGGATTGTGGGAGTTGGCATTCGCCACGCAAACCGCGTTTGCCGCGACGAAACTCACCGGCCTCGCCAAGAGCCCGTTCAGCACCACGGAAAAGCAAAACACCTTCGAAGACGTCACCCATTACAACAATTTCTACGAATTCGGCACCGACAAGGGCGATCCTGCAAAAAACTCCAAAAACTTCAACACCTCCTCGTGGTCTGTCTCCGTCGAAGGCGAAGTAAAAAAGCCCCGCAAGTTCTCTATGGACGAAATCCTGAAAATCGCCCCGCTCGAGGAACGCATCTATCGCCACCGCTGTGTCGAGGCCTGGTCCATCGTCGTGCCCTGGATTGGTTTCCCCTTCAGCAATCTCATCAACCTCGTTGAGCCCACGGCAAAAGCGCAATTCGTCGCCTTCCAAAGCTATTTCGATCACCGGCAGATGCCGCAAGGAAAATATGCCGGAATCGACTTTCCCTATGTCGAAGGCCTGCGCATGGACGAAGCCATGAACCCGCTCGCTCTTCTGTGTGTCGGAATGTATGGCGAAACGCTTCCGAATCAGGACGGCGCACCGGTTCGCATGGTTCTCCCGTGGAAGTACGGATTCAAGAGCATCAAGTCGCTGGTCAAAATTAAATTCCAGCAGAAGATGCCGCCCACGACCTGGAACCTCTCCGCGCCAGGCGAGTACGGGTTCTATTCGAATGTGAATCCTAGCGTCGACCACCCGCGCTGGGCCCAGTCCAAGGAACGCCGCCTCGGTGAAATCTTCAAGCGCCCCACGCTCATGTTCAATGGTTACGGCGATCAGGTCGCCAGCCTGTATAACGGCATGGACCTGAAGAAAAATTATTGAGCCCGGATCAGCGCGTGCGCAAACTCCTCTCCAGCAAGTGGACCAAAGTTGTTGTCTTCCTGCTCTGCCTCGTGCCGCTTGGCGCTCTGGCTTGGCGCGCGTTTCATGGCGGCTTGGGCGCCAATCCCGTGGAGTTCGTTCAGCACGCCACTGGTGACTGGATCTTGCGCTTTCTCGTCTTCACCTTGGCCATCACCCCGCTCCGCAAACTTCTCCATCTCCCTGAGCTCATCCGCTTCCGCCGTATGCTCGGCCTTTTCGCTTTTTTTTACGCGTGCCTGCACTTCCTCACCTACATCGGTCCCGACCAATCCTTCGTTCTTTCGGCGATGTGGAAAGACGTGGCCAAGCGCCGCTACATTACGGTCGGCTTTGCGGCTTTCCTGCTGCTCATGCCTCTGGCGATTACTTCTACTACGGGCTGGATTCGCCGCCTTGGCGGCAAGCGCTGGCAGCAGCTTCATCGCGCCATTTACGCCTCCGCCGTTCTCGGCGTCATTCATTACTTTTGGCTGGTAAAATCCGATGTGCGCAAGCCGCTGTTTTATGGAGCGCTGGTCGCGATTCTTCTTTTGTGGAGATTGGGCGATTGGTTTTTCAAACGGAGAAGCCAGGCCCCCGTGCGCATCACCGCCCCAGGGGTCTCAATGAACGACTGAGGATACCACTGTCGGCGAGTTGTCGCTGAATTCCACTCCCCAGAAGCGCGGCGCGGGCGTGAGAAATTCGATGCCCACACGCTGTCCCTTGTCTCCGGGATCACCGAGATAAACGATGCGGCACTCCTGGTCTTCCTGCGTCTCCGGATTGGTAATCACCAGCATCTCTCCGTTGTCCACCTCATGCTTCAGCATCAACAGGCCGCCATGGCCGTTGACGACCACGGTTTCGCATGTCTCTTTGAATTTCTTCCGGTTGTGTGCGCGGCCCTGCACCTCCACGCGCATCTTATGAAAAACGCGCGAGCTTCGCCGGAGGGAGGCCGCTGTGACTTCGCTCATAGCCCCATCTTCGAACGCCCCCGTCCTACCGTCAATCTGTCCCTCCGTACAGGTGTTCCCCAACTGCAACCTGGTACAAGCCCGCTAATAAATAGTTCTCCCCAATCGCGCGGTGCCGGGTGAAGCGATACCAATTCGGCGGCCTTTTAGCCCTCCCAGAACCCCTTCTTGGACCATGAGAAGAGCCTGTCTGGTTGCTTAACTTCGCGCTTTTGCTTGATGCTGAAGAACGGTGAATTTTCAGCTCTCGTGGAGTGCGACGAGTGGATCCACTTGACTCGCTCGTCTTGCCGGAAGATAGCACGCGACCGTTGCGACCGTCAGGAGAACGAGCGATGCTCCGATAAGACTCACAGGATCGTATCCAACACCGCCATACAAGAACTTGGAAAGAGCGCGCCCAATCAGAAATGAGAGCAGTAACCCGAGTCCGACCCCACTGATGACGAGCGTCATTCCCTGGCGAAGAATCAGACGCAGCACGCTCACCTGACCGGCGCCCAAAGCCATGCGTATGCCAATTTCGCGCCGGCGCTGATTCACGGAAAGTCCGAATACTCCAAGCAAGCTGACGCCAATTTTGGCGTGGGGCATGGGCTGGCCCCGCTCGAATTGGCCAACCCACGTACCCATGATTTTCTTGGCATCGGCTGACCAGCCTTGGACGTGCATGGACCGTTTAGTGCGCGAGCGGGTCGGGGCGAAGCTGGAAATGCAAGACCTTGCTCGTTGTTCCTTTACCACCTTCCGCGTGAAAAGGAGTTCGCGTGCCGTAGGTTGCCCACAGTCCTTTTCCCTTCCAGCCAACCGTCGAATCGTCGATCCGGCCGTCCATCCCCTTCGCGTAGAATCCCATGGGATACGGGACACGAAGCACAACAAACTCCCTGCGGTCGGGCAACAGCGCAAGTAGCGCGTCATTTCCATTGCCTGTGGCAATCGGCACGTTCGTTCCCAGTCCGAGAGTGTCGAACTGGTCCACCCAATCGTAATAACTGGCCTCGGCGCTACCTGGATCCGTGACCCCCTTCAACTGCGGTCCAGGTAGTTGATAGAGCGTCCAACCCTCGGGGCAATGTTGCCCTGTGGCAGTTGGCCCGTTGAACGGCCCTTTGCACTTGCGCCGGTCGAAGCTCGCCAAATGTCCGCTAGCAATCACCGTCCACACAACGCCATTGCGATCGATGTCCAGTCCACGCGGCGAGTAACCGTGGACCGGCGCGTTTGGGTCGTTCCATGGTAATTCGTAGATTTCTGCCAGTGCGCTTGCGGGGGGATTTGGTCCAGGGTTTAACCGAACGACTGCGCCAGGGAATCCCAACACCGTTCCCCAGATCGACCCATCCACTGGACTCACGGTGACGCCGTAGAAAGCAGCGTTGATCCGCTTGTCCTTGGTGGGATCGATGGGCTGATCAGGCTCCACATAGTCATCCCGTTTTCCGTTGCCGTTAGTGTCGAGGATTAGCGCCGTCCAGCCCTGTGACTTCTCTTCATCGTGGGTCTCGTCGAATATCTTCGTGTTCAGCCATCCTACCGCTCCCCCGCCGCCACCGCTGCTGGTCCACAAGGTATTGTTGGCATCCTCGGTAAACACCAGATGATGCGTCCCAAAACAGGTGTTAATGAGCGTGAAATGCTTCGTCTTTGGATCGTACACAGCGAGTTGTCGGCCACTAGTCTTGAGGGGGAATAAGACAGCCGAAGGGTGGCTCGAGCCTTCTTTGCAGAACGCTGGATTTTCGCTCGGGCGGATTCTGGAGGTAATCCAGACTCGTCCCTGC
>Ga0137398_10000573_pt1 | contig 13519 bp, 8 predicted proteins | sample czorhiz216metaG_FD_106659 | JGI IMG/M metagenome (GOLD analysis project Ga0137398, IMG submission 106659) | Vadose zone soil microbial communities from Angelo Coast Range Reserve, California, USA - czorhiz2.16 metaG | ecosystem: Environmental > Terrestrial > Soil > Vadose zone | place: USA...
CGTCAGCCCGGCGCAGATGGGGCGAGCAGTGCACCTGCCCGTCCACCGCGCACACCGCCTGGTGCGCCGCGCACACCGCCTTGCCGCAGCTCGCGCATGGCGCCACCTCGTCCACGCCCACGGGCTCGTTGGTTCCGCCCTCACAGTACCGGACGCACGTGGCGCACAGGCGGCGGCTCCCCTTCGGGGCGTCGGCATGGCTGCGTTGCGCGTGCCGGTTGCAGACGTCCCGCCCGCAGCTGCCGCACGGCGCGAGACACGCGGTGCACGCCGCGTGGCCGTCCTCGGCGCACACGCCGGCGTGCGCGGTGCAGTGCTCGAGTCGGCAGGACGCACACACCTGCACGTGCTCGTCGCACGCCGGCAAGCCGTCCACCCGGCACTCGGCGGTCCCGTGGTCCACGCAGAAGTCCTCGCCGCACACCGAGCAGCGGTGCGAGCAGGCCTCGCAGCCGCAGTGGTCGTGGCGGCAGATCACCAGCGTGGCGGGCGGGCGGCCACACTGCGGACAGGCGAGCGACCAGCCGGAGACGCCGCTGAGAGAGCGCCGCGCGGCGAACGTCGCGCGGCGCCCCTTGCCGGATTCGAGCCGCCACTCGGCGCGCTGCATCAGCACGGCCGCCTCGACGAGCTGCAGCGGATGTACCACCGCCTTCACCTGACTGCGTCGGATCTCCTCGGCGCGGCGGCGCTCGGCCGACGCCGTGACCGTCGCGATCCCCTCCGGGTCGCCCTGCTCCTTCAGGACCGACTCGAAGTATCGGTCCAGCCGGCCGAGCTCGGCGGCGAGCTCCTGCTCCGCCGCCGCGCGCCGCGTCGCGACACGCTCCGCCGCCTTCTCCCGCAAATGGCTCAACAGCAGCTGCAACAGCTCACGGGGCTCACGCGCCGGGACCGGTGCCGCGCCAGCGGCCGATGGGTCCACGGGCTCGACACGGCCCGCCTCGAGGGCGCGAAACGCGACGGCGACATCGGCATCGACGGGGACACCGGCCGACAGGTCGTACACGTCGGTTTCGACCACCGCTTCCTCCACGCCCGCTCCGGCGCGGAGCACGACTCGCGCCGCGAGCCGCCCCACCGGATGCACGGCCAGCCGCGTCGCGCCCGGCTTCGCCACACCGTCCCGAACCGGAATGGGCAACTCGACCGCCTCGTCCCCCCTCTCCTGCAGGGAGAGGGGGACAGGGGGTGAGGACCTTCGGGAACGGGGGACAGGGGATGACGACCGTCGGGGGAGGGGGGACGAAGCGGAGACCACCGGCGCGATCAGACCGAGCGACAGGCGCGCCGCCCGCGCGCGAATCGCTTCCACCACCTGAGAGACGAACGGGCTGCTGAGCACGGCGATTTCGGCCTCCGGGTCGCGCTCGAGCGCGTCGAGCGAGAACGCCACGTTCACGCGTTCGCGGTCCCTGAAAAACGGGCGCTCGGCGGGCGGTAGCTTCAGCTCCGCGTGATCGGGGCCGAGGGCCGCCCGTTTCACACCCGCGAGCTCGCAGTATCGCTCGAGCAGCGGTCGCAGCGCCGAGCCGGCCAGGGGATCGGCGTCGGCGCCCGCCGCTGAAGCGGCGACGCCGGGCCCGTTTACGGGCAGAAGCCGAGCCGCGCGCTTGCTCGCGCTCTTCGGGCGAGCCTTGCGCTGGGCGTTACGCTTGCGCTTCACGCGTCGGTCTCGATGTCCACGAGCGCGAGCGGCAGGCGGTCGACCTGCGCCACTAGCGTGATCGCGCGACCGGCGCTGGTCAGGCCGGTGAGCCGCACCAAATCCCCGTACTTGGGATGACGGCCGGCCGGGTGGGCGGTCGTGACGCCCCCGACCGGCTCGATCGACTCGAGCGCCTCGAGCACGTCCGTCAGGTGCAGGCCAAGCTTGAGGCGCTTGCCGTCCCAGCCGGGCGCCTTGACCACCTGGCTCGTGCCGAGCCCGAGGCGCAGCCGCCCGGGGACCGAGAGCGTCCCGAACCGGCGCTCCAGGCGCATGGCGTTGTCGTCGGGCGCGATGAGGGAGTTGAGCGCTTCCTGCTCTTTGGCCACCGCGCTGCTCGTTTCGATGTCGGCACCGAGACCTTCCACGCGGCGCGCGAAGTCCGCTTCGCTCTCGGCGGCGAGCCATTCTTCGGCGAGCCGGCCCTCGAACTTCTGGGCGCCGCCGAACTCGCCCAGGATCAGGTCCAGCTCGCCCACGACCAGCTCGAACAGCTTGATCTTCCGGTCGAGCAGCTGAAGGATGTACGCCTCGATGGTCCCCGCCGCCGCGAGGTTCACGATGTGGACCTCGCGCGTCTGCCCGATGCGATGCAGGCGGCCGATGCGCTGCTCCACCACCATGGGGTTCCAGGGCAGGTCGTAGTTCACGAGCACGTTGCAGAACTGCAGATTGCGTCCCTCACTGCCCGCACGTGTGGCGATCAACACGCCGCGCGGATCCTGATGGAAGGCGCGGATGCGCGTGTCTCGCTCGGCCGTGGAGTGGGCTCCCCAGTAGACGATGGGCTTGCGGCCCAGCTGCTTCACGCGCTCCTCGATCAGCTGGATCGTCGGCCGGTGGTCGCTGAAGACCACCACACGGTCGGGCGTTTCCTTCAGCAGCGTGGTCAGGACGTCCAGCTTGGCGTGCGTCTTGATGCGCTGCGCCCGTTGGGCGAGCTGCCGGGCGATGGCGCGATACTCGGGGCTGATGCGCTCGGCCTCGCCCAGGTGCTCGAGCGATTCGGCGAGCGCGCGCGCGGAGGAGCACAGCCGCTGCCGCAGGTGGATGACCGCGAGCTGGAGGATGCCCTTCTTGGTGGGGCGCCGGCGCCGTTTGCCGTCTGCCGTCTCTTCCTGCTCGGCCGGCTGGATGAAGCCCTCGCGATACAGCCGTCGCAGGAACTCGGTGGTGCGCTGGTACAGGTCCGCCTCGGCGCGCGTCAGCTTGACCTCCGGATGGCGCGGCCGCCGCGGCGGCAGATCCAGGTCGAGCGCGACGCTCTAGCGCCTGGTGCGGATCATCACCTCGTGCGTGAGCGCGCGCAGCGCCTCAGGGTCGCGCGGCTGGCGGTGGTCCCCCGAGACGAGGTGCGCGCCCTTGAATTCCTGCCAGGTGCCGAGCTGGCCCGGCCGGAGCAGCGTGATGAGGTTGTACAGCTCGCGCAGGTCGTTCTGGAGTGGCGTCGCCGTGAGCAGCAGGATGAAGTCGCGCTCGATCTTCTCGATGAACTGGTACAGGGCGCCGCGATGGCTCTTCACCTTGTGCGCCTCGTCCACGATCACCAGGTCCCAGCGATGTCTCAGGATCTCCTCGGCATGCCGGCGCGAGCGCGCCCGGTCGTGGGAGATGATCGCCTTGGTAACACGCGGCCAATCGTCCGGATCGGCCGGAGTCTCGAAGCGCTCGAAGAACTTCTCCGCGAGCTCTCCCTGCCACTGGCCCACCAGGGACGCCGGCGTGAGTATGAGGGCGCGGCGCGCGAGCCCCCGGATCGCCAGCTCTTTGTAGATGATGCTCGCCTCGATCGTCTTGCCCAGCCCCACCTCGTCGGCGAGGATGGCGCGCCCGCCCATGTCGCGCAGCACGCGCTGGGCCACGTCGATCTGGTGGGGCAGCTCCTTGATCGCGTTGGCATCGAGTGTGATCAGCCGGTCGAAGCCGGGGACCAACGCGATGCGCTCCGCCTCGCGCCGCAGCTCGTACCAGGCACGATCGGCGGGCGGCTCCTGGAGCTGGTCGACGAACAGCTTCAGGGAGCGCTCGTCGACCGCCCAGGAGTCGTCGGGGAGTGGATTGGGCTCAGGCAGCGTCACCGCGATCCCTCTCGAGTGGGGGTGGGCAATATAGGAAATCGGTAGATTCCTGGCATGTCCCTCGATCCGCTCCCGCGGCAGCGGCTCGCTATTGAAGCGCCGCCGGGCCCCGTGCTCGTGATCGCAGGCCCGGGCGCGGGCAAGACCTTCTGTCTCATCGCCCGTATCAACCAGCTCGTCGAAACCCTCGGCGTGGCGCCGGAGCGCATCTGCGCGGTCACGTTCACGAATCGGGCGGCGGAGGAAATCGCCGTCCGGCTGAAGCACACGCTGCGAGACCGCGCCGACGTGATCACGCGCGGTACGATCCACGCGCTCTGCCTCGCCTTGCTGCGCGAGCACGCCGAGGCGGCAGGGCTGCGGCCGGGGTTCGGCGTAGCCGATGAGCAGTATCAGAAGGTCGTGTTGGGGCGGCTGCACGTGCCGCTCGAGCAGCGCGGATCACTCCTCAACCGGTTCAGCCGGCACCGGGTCCAGGACTACCGGTTGACGCACGACGACGCACGCCTGTATCGGGAGTACGCCGTCTGGCTGGCGCACCGCAACATGCTGGATTTCGACGACCTCGTCACCAAGGCGGAGGAGCTGCTGCGCACGCACGGCGACATCGCCGACACGATCGCCGCGCGCTGGGACCATCTCCTGGTGGACGAGTTCCAGGACGTGAACGCGGTCCAGTACGACCTCCTGAAGCGCCTCGCGGCGCCGCACGACAACCTGTTTGCGGTCGGCGACGACGAGCAGTCGATCTTCACCTGGACGGGGGCGGACCCGTACGTCCTGGTGCGGTTCGCCCGCGACTACGGCATCGAGCGACCCATCGTCCTGGACAAGAACTGCCGCTGCTCGCGCCAGATCTTCGAGACGGCGCGGCGCGTGCTCGCGCACAACCCCCAGCTGTTCGAGAAGCAGCTCAGCGCCGACCGGGAATCGCCCTACGAGGTCGGGGCATTCGCGTTCCGTGACGAAGCGGAAGAAGCCGCCTGGCTGCTCGACGACCTCCGGAGCGACCGCGCGGCCTCCGGCTTGGGATGGGGCGACTACGCAGTGCTCTACCGCAGGCATAAGCTCGGCGAGTATCTCGAAGGACGACTGCTCCGGGCGGGGATCCCCTGCCGGCTGGCGCGCGGCCGCTCGCTGGTCGAGGACGACGTCATCAAATACGTGATCGCGGCCCTCCGGATCGTGCGCAATCCCGACGACCCCGTCGCGCTCGAGGCGTTCGCGCGCTGCGTGCTCTCCCAGCACTTCCTTCAGGAAGTGCTGGCCTCACCCCCGTTCCCCCTCTCCGCTAACCCGGAGAGGGGGGACGGCGGCGATTTCCTGGCGGCCGTTCGCACGCTGGCCCGTCGCCGGCCGGCGCACGACCCCGACACGAAAAAGTTGTGGCGCCTCGTGTATCAGGTGGAGAACCTCCGCGCCCTGCCCCGGTCGCACCGCGCGCTGGCGCCGCTCGTCGATGAGATCCTGTCGCAGAGCGTGGGGCCGTACCGCAACGCCCTCGAGGAGCGGCACGACGAGCTCACCGATCCCGCCGACAGCCCCGAGGCCGTGGCACTCGCCGCGCGGCTCGCGGCGGCGATTGCGGCGGAGCAGGAGATCGTAATCGAGCCGCAGGGAGGGCTGGAAATTGCCTTGAGGGGAATGCTGATAGCAGCGGGTGTGCGTCGCGTGTCGACCTCCACAACCTCCCGAACCTCCCCCACCCCCATACCCTCCCCGCTCACCCTGTTCAAGGCGCTCCAGCTCGTGCATGCCGGGGAGCTCGACACCGCGCTCGAGCGCTACGTCACCTTCGACCTCGAGACGACGGATGGCGAGGTCGCCACCTGCGGAGTCGTCGAGATCGGTGCCGCCCGCGTCGTCGCGGGTGAGATCGTGGACCGGTTTCACTCGCTGGTGCAGCCGTACCGACCGATCTCGCCGCGGGCGAGCGCGATCCACGGCTACACGGACAGCGATGTCCGGGACGCACGCTCGTTCGCCCAGGTCTGGCCCGAGTTTCGCGCCTTCCTTGGCGACGACGTCCTCATCGCCCACAACGGCCAGCAGTTCGACATTCCCGTGCTGCGCCGGCTCGCAGCCGGACAGGCCGGCGTGGACGACCTGGTGTTCTACGACACCCTGCCGCTCGCCCGCTCCCTCTCCCGCGACAGCGCCAAGCTCGAGGACCTGGCGCTGCGGTTCGGGATCGACGCCGGCCGGGCGCACCACGCCTTGGACGACGCGGTCACGCTGGCCCGGGTGTACCGCGAGCTCGAGCGGCGGCGCGGGATTCGCGCGCGCAAGGCGGTTCTGGTCAACCTGCTCGACTACCTCGGACTGGCTTTGGCGCTGGAGGGAGCGGGAAGCGGAGAGCGAGACCTGCTGTTCAAACTCGCAAGATTCTACACGTTGGGCCGGTACAGCGACGCGCTGGAGTTCTATCACATGGAGCGCGAGCGCGCCGGTCGGACCGCGGCGCCGTCGGTGGACGAGGTGATCGAGCGGCTCGGGGGGCGCGCGCTCATGACGCGGCTCCGCGCCGAGCCCGACCCGGCGCAACGATATCCGGCCGCGGTCGCCCGGCTGCGGGCGCTGATCGACGCCGACGCCTCCGCCACGCTCTCCGACAGCATCGATCGCCTGCTCGAGCGAGTGGCGCTCTCGACGTCGGAGGGGATCGAGGTCGCGCCCGATCGCGTCAACCTCCTCACGCTGCATTCGACCAAGGGCCTGGAGTTCGCGCGGGTATACATCATCGGAGTCGAGGACTACCAGATCCCGGGCTACCGCGAGTCCACCGAGAACCAGGAGGCCGCGATCCAGGAGGCCCGGCGTCTTCTGTATGTCGGCATGACGAGGGCGCGCGAGCGGCTGGTATTGACGCGGGTCGAGCGCCGCTTCGGCCTGGAGGCGGGGGGAAGCACCTTCCTCGAGGAGATGAGCTTGGACGTACAGGGCGCGGCGGCGCGCTGAGCGACGTCTAGTCTTTCTTCCACGCGCCGAGCAGGCGTCGCAGCAGCACCAGCTGGCCCAGATGGTACGAGTTGTGGTCGGCCAGCACCAATGCCTCACGCAGCACGGTTTGCCCCGTGCCGTGCGGGATGCGAGCGAACAGGTCGGTCTTGGGGTCGGCCACGAGGCGCTCCATCGCGCGGAGGTCCCGCTCCACTTGGCCCACGCTCGTCTCCCAGGCGGTCGCATCGGGCGGCGCGTCCTGTTCGGGCCAGTAGCCCGCGGGCCATTTGGGGGAGACGTGCTCGGCGCTCTTCGCGAACTCGACGATATCCCACTGTGAGATGCGGACGTGCTCGAGCAGCCGCCACGGGGTGAAGGGCTGCCCGGCGGGCCTGGCACCCCGCAGCGCGGCCGGCCAGTCGCCGATCGCGTCCTGGAGCGTGACGTGGGCGTGACCGCCGCGTAGGAGCTCGAGCAGGTGATCGCGGAGTGCGCGGTCGGGATTGGTGCGCCGTGTTGGCTTGCGCTTGACGGGCATGGAGGGCTCCTTGGTCTACGCTTTTCCCAGCGTCAGCAGCGCGCCCTCGTGCTCGAGCAGCCAGCGCTTGCGGTCGAGACCGCCGCCGAAGCCGGTGAGCTCGCCGCGCGCCCCGAGCACGCGGTGACAGGGCACGATGATAGGGATGGGGTTCTTGCCGTTGGCGGCGCCCACCGCGCGGGTCGCGCGCGGGTCACCAAGACGGCGCGCCAGCGCGCCGTAGCTGGTGGTGGCGCCGTACGGGATGGTGCGCAGCAGATCCCACACGCGTCGCTCGAATGTCGAGCCGGTGCCGCCGAGCGGCAGGTCGAACGTCGTGCGGGTCCCCTCGAAGTACTCGGTCAGTTGCCGCCGGACGCCGGCCAGCAACGCGCTCGCCGTGCCGCGGCCGTCGTCTTCCACCCACCCGGCCTCGGGTGCGGAGCGGTTGCGGCGGACCGGAAAGAACACTCCCTTTAGGGCGGTCTCGGAGGCCGCGAGGATGAGCTCGCCCACGGGGCTTGGGAAACGCGCGAACGTGGTAGCCATTGTGATTCGTAAAGCTAGCGCGGGTCTCGACTCGAGAAAGGGAGCCTCGTCGTGGAACCAACCGCCGTATCGCCGTTCGCCGCCTGGGAGAACTTTTACGTCATCGTCGGCTCGTCGGCCGCGGCGCTGACGGGCCTGCAATTCGTGGTGGTCGTGCTCGGCGCGGAGGCGCGCTCGATCGGCCCGGAGGTGGGTGCGTTCGGCACGCCCACGGTCGTCCACTTCTGCGCGGCGCTGCTGATCTCGGCGATGTTGAGCGTGCCGTGGCGCGCGGTCTCGAACGCGGGACTGGCCCTCGACGCCGTCGGTGTGGCGGGGATCGTGTACATGGCGGTCGTCATCCGACGGGCGCTCAGGCCGGGGCGCTACGTACCCGTGCTGGAAGATTGGCTGTGGCATTGCGCCTTTCCACTCGTCGCGTACGTGACGCTGCTGGTGGCGGCGTTCGTGCTGCAGCGCGATCCCCCACGCACGCTGTTGGTCATTGGCGCGACGGCGCTGTTCCTGCTGTTCATCGGCATTCACAACGCTTGGGACGCCGTCACGTACATCGCCACGCAGCAGCCGCAGCACGAGGAGCGTGCGCGGGACCGGAAGTAGGGTCAGGCGGGAAGGATGTCCACCCGAATCGGCGCCGCGGGCGCCGAGTGCGTGAGCGCGCCGATCGCGATCAGTTGGGCTCCGGCCTCGGCGTAACCGCGCGCGGTCTCGGGCGTGATGCCGCCCGACGCCTGGACCGTCACATCCGGCCCCGCCCGTCGCACCCACGCGGCCACGCGCTGCGGCGGCTGATTATCGACCAGAAGGTGGCGCACGCCGGCGGCGAGAGCCCGCTCGAGCTGGGCGTCGTCCTCGACCTCGACGACCACTGGGAGCCCGGACGGGGCCGCCCCGAGGGCGCGGGCGAGATCTCCGGACCCAAGCAGCGCCCAGTGGTTGTCCTTCCAGAGCACGGCTTCCGAGAGCGAACGGCGATTCTCCACGCCACCGCCCACCGTCACGGCGTAGGTCTCGAGCGCGCGCAGACCGGGCGTGGTCTTGCGCGTGTGGGTGATCCGCGCGCCCGTTCCCTCGACGGCTTCCACGACCCGGCGCGTGACGCTCGCGACGCCCGAGAGGCGCTGCAGGAAGTTGAGAGCGACGCGTTCGCCCGAGAGTAGCGTTGCCGCGCTCGCCCGAGCGCGCGCCAGCACGGCGCCGGGCGCCGCCCAGTCTCCGTCGGTGCACAGCGCTTCGACGCGCGCCTCCCGGTCGAGCTCGCCATACACCAGCGCGATGATCGGGAGGCCCGCGACCACGAAGCGGCCCTCGGCGACGAACTGGGCGCACGCGGGCCGTCGGGCCGCGGCGCCGAGCAGGCCGGTGGTGACGTCGTCCGCGGCGCGGTCTTCCTCCAGGGCCCGGCGCACCGCGTCGCGGTGGGGCGACTCAGCCAATCGCGAGCATCCGCTCGATCGCGCGCCGCGCCCGCCCGGCGACCGCGGCGGGAACGGTCACCTCGTGCTTCAGGTCGCGCAGCGAGTCGCGCAGCTTCTCGAGCGTGATCTGCTTCATGAAGCGGCACTCGGCCGACTCCGCCAGCGCGTAGAACTCCTTGTCGGGATTCTCGCGGCGCAGCCGATACAGGACGCCCGTCTCGGTCGCGACCACGAAGCGTCGCGCCGGCGAGGTCCGCGCCCGCCGGGTCATCTCTTCGGTCGACACGATCTGGGTGCGGCCGGCGGCGACGTCGCCGTCCGCCGCCGCGTAGTACATGGTGCTGGTGACGCAGCCGCACTCGGGATGCACCAGAAACTCCGCATCCGGATGCTCGCGCCGCTTGGCCTCCACGTCCGCGGGGCCGAGCGCCGCGTGTACGTGGCATTCCCCCATCCACACGTCGATGGCGCGCCCCGTCACGCGGCGCACGTGGCTCCCCAAAAAGAAGTCGGGCACGAACAGCACCGGTACCGCGGGGGGGAGCGCCCGAACCACCGCCACGGCGTTGCCCGACGTGCAGCAGTAATCCGCCTCGGCCTTCACGGCGGCGCTGCAGTTCACGTAGGCCACGACCACCCCGTCCGGGTGCGTGGCGCGCCAGGCCAGCACGTCTTCCGGCTGGATCGTGGCGGCGAGCGAGCAGCCCGCGTCCCGGTCGGGGATGAGCACGCGCTTGCCGGGGTTGGCGATCGCGGCCGTTTCGGCCATGAAGTGCACGCCGCAGATGACGAGCAGCGGCGCATCGAGCTCCGTGGCGCGCCGCGCCATCCGGAGCGAGTCGGCGACCAAGTCCGCCACGTCCTGGATCTCGGGCCGCTGGTAATTGTGGGCCAGGATCGCCGCCCGCCGTTCGGCCTTGAGCGCGAGGATTTCCGTCGTGAGGTCCGTCATGACACTCACCCATTGGTGGAGGAATCCTCTGCCGGGGGGCCGTTTGGGCAACGCCTCGGTCCACCGAAGGGGATGGACCGCTCCCAGCAGGGGGCGCGAACGTCAGCACGCCATCTGAATGCTACACGGAAGGTGCGTCCGGCGGGAGCACCCCGGCGCTACGATGTCACTGCGACGTGACCGCCTCCTTCACTCCCAGTCCATCCTGTTGGTGGTAATTCGGATAGGGCGGCCGCTTGTACTGTGGCGCCGGGTGCTGCTTCATCAGGTCGAGCACCACGGCCACGGCCTTCTCGAGCTGCGGATCGTGCCCCTGTCGCACGGCAGCCGGGTCGAGATCGACGTCGTAGTCCGGCGCGATGCCGTGGTTCTCCACCTCCCACTCCCCGTTCAGACCGTACAGCGCGAAGCGCGGCGCCATGACGTTGCCGCCGTCGATCAGCTCCGGATAGCCGCCGATCCCGACCAGCCCGCCCCACGTCTGCTTCCCCACCAGCGGTCCGACGCCGGCCTTGCGGAAATACCAGGGCAAGGCATCGCCCCCGGACCCGGCCATTTCGTTGACGATCATCACCTTGGGTCCGTAGATCGACGCGGACGGGCTGCTCCAGTCGGCGCCTTCGCGCGTCATGATCTTGCTCATGAGCGGCCGATGTAGGAAATCCACCACCCAGTCGGCCAGCTGTCCGCCCTCGTTGAACCGCTCGTCGACGATGACCGCTTCCTTTCCGACCTGCGCGAAGTAGTAGCGATTGAAGTTGCTGTAGCCGGCCCCCGCCGTGTTGGGGAGGTACACGTAGCCCACGCGTCCGCCCGTCAGGTCCGACACCTTGCGCCGGTTGCCCTCGATCCAGGCGAAGCGCCGCAGATTCTCTTCACTCGCCACCGGGACGACCGTCACGTCGCGTGCGCCTTTGCCGTCGGGCGCCGGCCCCACCTTGAGCACCAGCTGTTGACCCGCGGTTTGCTCGAAGAAGCTGTACAGGTTGTCCGAGGCACGCAGCTCGCGCCCGCCCACCGCCAGCACGTAGTCGCCGGCCCTGACGTTCACACCCGGCTGCGTCAACGGCGCCTGTAGCCCCGGGTTCCAGTTTTCGCCGTCGTACACTTTGGTGATCCGGTAGCGCCCGCTTTCCTGCGCGTAGTCGGCGCCCAGCAAACCACCCTTCACTTTTTTCGGCTCCGGCCCCTCGCCTCCCCAGAGGAACATGTGTCCCACCGTCATCTCCCCCAGCGCATCCTCCAGCAGATACGTGAGCTCGTCGCGCGATGCCAGCCCGTCCAGGTACGGCTGGTATCGCGCCGCCACCTTGCCGAGATCGAGGCCGTGGTGGTTCGGGTCGTAAAAGAAGTCCCGCTCGATGCGCCAGGCCTCGCGATACATCTGCTTCCACATTTCCCGCGGCTGGACGTAAACCAGCATCGAGTCCAGCTTGAGCGGACCCTCGCCGGGCTTGGGCTTCCCGCCGCCAGAAGGCGGCTCGTCCGTTCCCGCTATCACCCATTGATCGCCCTTGCGGTACAGCAGCTTCTCGCCGTTGAACGACACGGTGTAGTCGTTGATTTCGTCGACGAACTTGTCGAGCTTGCGCTTCTCGAGATCCCACTTGTAGAGCGTCTGGGACAGGTTCGGGAAGTCGGCTTCCGTGATGACACGCGGCCCTTCTGAGAGGAACAGGATGCCAGGCTTGCCGGCCGCGATGTTCAGGTAATTCTTGGCCGGGATCGGCAGCGCCAGGATGCGCTGCGAGATCCCATCGAAGTCGATCTTCACGGGAGGAGGAAGCGTGTCCTTCTTTGCCTTGTCCTTCTCGTCCGGCTTCGGCTCGGCGGCCTTTTCTTCGTCGCTCTCCGGCGCCAGCGGCGAGCCCTGGTCCTTCGCCAGCACGAGCGCATACACACTCCGGGTCTGCGGGCGATTGTTGCTCGACATGTCGAACCCTTCGGCCGACGGCCCGACGTCGGTGCTGGCGGCGAAATAGAGGTACTTGCCGCCCCGATCGAAGGTCGCGTACAGCGCGTCGCTCATCCCGTCGGTGACCTGGAAGCTCTTGCCCTGGTCGAGCGAGTAGACCCACACCGCATGGAGGAAGCTCGGCAGCTGCTTGGTGTAGACCAGCCAGCGGCTGTCCGGCGCCCAGCGGACGTTGAAGCTCGCCCCCTCGTAGTAGTCGGCATCCACCTTCACCGGCGCACCCCTGCCCACGTCGACGTACCACAGGTTCAATCGCTTGTCACTGTAGGCGATCTTCTGGCCGTCCGGGGACCACACCGGTGCATAGAAGAACGACGGCGGGTTGCCGAGATTGATCTTCTTCACCTCGCCGAGTCCGCTCTGGTCGCGGATCTCGAGGTTGTATTCGCCCGACGCTTCCGAGAAGTAGGCCACGGATTTCCCGTCCGGCGACCACGCCGGGTCCCGCTCGGCGATCGTCGGCGTGCGCGTCAGGTCGCGGATGTCCCCTTTGTCGGACGGCACCGTGAAGATCTCGCCCCACGCTTCCATCACCGCGCGCTTGCCGGTGGGCGAGATCCCGAAGTTGCGAATCCGCTTGGGATCGACCTTCACGAAATGCGGCCGCACCTGCGGCAGATCCCCCGACACCCGCACGTTGAGTGTCTTGGTCTGGTGGGTTTTCAGATCGTACAGCTTCAGCGCCCCGATCTGCTCGATCACGATCGCTCCCGGGCCCGCCGACGCCGACTTGAAGTCGAGCCCGTCGTTCCTGACGACTTCGCTCACCTGCTTGGTCTTGGTGTCGTAGGCAAATAGGCTCACGGGCCCGGTGCGGTCGGAGAGGAAGTAGACCGTGCCTTCCAGCCACATGGGATTGAAGTCGTTGGAATTCTCGCGCGGCACCTTCTCGATGCGCGAATCCTTGAGGTCCGCAACCCAGATGGGCGTCGTCTGCCCGCCGCGGTAGCGCTTCCAGGCGCGCTGCCACTGCGGATGGGGCACGTAGGCGATGCGTGACCCGTCGGGCGACAGCGAGGCGCCCGCCACGATGGGCAGGGGATACTCGCTCGGGAAGCCGCCGTCCAGCGGCACGGCGAACAATTTGGGGGCGAAGCCGTAGTAGCTCGAGCGCGTCGATAGGAACAGCACGCTCTTCCCGTCCGGCGTCCAGCCGACCACCTCGTCCGCGCCCGGGTGATAGGTCAGACGCTTCGGCACGCCGCCGGCCGCCGCCACGACGAACACATCCGGATTGCCGTCATACTCCCCCGTGAAGGCCACCCACTTGCCGTCGGGCGAGAACGCCGCCCCGTTCTCCGTACCCGGCCCCGCCGTCAGTCGTTGTGCGTCGCCGCCATCCCGGCTCACGCTCCACAAGCTGCCGCCATACGTAAAGACCA